>Ga0315905_10000013_pt1 | contig 164386 bp, 127 predicted proteins | sample LakEriMetagenome_5_FD_203522 | JGI IMG/M metagenome (GOLD analysis project Ga0315905, IMG submission 203522) | Freshwater fungal communities from buoy surface, Lake Erie, Ohio, United States - Buoy 4 MA121 | ecosystem: Environmental > Aquatic > Freshwater > Lake | place: USA: Lake Erie, Ohio...
GTAGCTACGTAGTTTTGAGCAGTAGCACCTGCGATAGCTTGGCCATCTTTGTACCACTGCAATGTGGCAACAACTGGTGTTACTGTAGCTGCTGTTGGCGCTACACTTGATTTAAGGGTTACACCTGTTGTACCACAAAGTACAGGATATGTAGAGCCGACTAAGGAAATAGTTGGTGTCGCTGGCAATGCAAAGTAAGTAACCGCAATGGCATTACTTGTGCCACTAACACAACCACCCACTGCTGTAGCTACAACAGAATAGCTACCTGCCGCAGTTGTTCCACCTGTAATGGTGTAAGAAGTTCCTGTAGCTGTTGGGATCAAGGTTGTTCCTTTGTACCATTTCAGTGTTGTAGTACTTGAAGCAGCAACATCTGAGCTAAGCGTTACCGTCGCTGTACCACAGAGAACAGCATTTCCAGAGGTAATGCTCACAACTGGGTTAGTTGGAACTACACCTTGTTGAATGACAAAGCCAGCACTCATTGCACCAGAACAAGTTGTAACTGGGTTGGTAACTTGTACTGTGTATGTTCCAGGAGCTGTTGCAGTATAGTTCTGTGCTGTTGCACCAACAATTGCAGTACCATTTAAGAACCACTGCAATTGTGCAGTTGATGCTGGTGCTACACTTGACTTGATTGTCACTCCTGTTGAGCCACAAAGTACTGGTGTTGTTCCAACCACAGCTACTGTGACTAATGGCGTCGCCGGCAATGCATTCACCACAACTGTTTGACTTGCACTAGATAAACTAGGGCACTTTCCAGCTTCAGTTACTTTTACATTATATGCGCCTGCAGCAGTCGTTGCGCTCGCATTCACAGTATAAGTAGCAGATGTAGCTCCTGGAATCGCAGCAGTTGCTTTGAACCATTGGTATGAAGGGTTGGTTACCCCTGTATTCGCAGCAAATGATACTGAACCACCTACACATGTAGTTAATGATGGTGAAGTTAAGCTCATTGTTGGTGTAGCAGTAACTACTCCAGCAGAAACAGCTACTGAATTACTCCACAAACTAGGACACTGTGAACTAGATACACGGTATGTGCCAATCGTAGAAGAGCTCGCAGAACTGATCGTTAGCGTAGGATTCGTGTTGGTTACTGGTGACCAAGTCGTCGAACCAACTGCCTGACGCTGCCATGTTAAGCCCGTGCTCACCGAAGGAGTAAGTACTACTGGAATACCAGTACAAATAATATTAGCATTTGTACTTAAAACCGGTGCAGCAATCACACCAATCGTCATTTGAGTAGATGCACTACATCCAGATGAAGGAGTAAATGTATAAGTAGTAGTAGCTGTGTTGTTCATAGTTGATGGTGACCAAGTGCCCGAAACACCATTAGTTGAGGTAACTGGCAACGCCGCTAATGGAGCACCAGAACAAACAGATGCTATTTGTGTAAACGTCGGAACAACTACAGGATTCACAACAATCGTCATAGTGGCAGTGCTAGCACACAAACCAGCAGCTGGCGTAAATATATAAGTAGTAGTTGCTGTGTTATTCAACGCTGGTGACCACGTACCATCGATACCATTGTTTGAGGTAGTTGGCAATGCTGACAACGAAGCACCTGAACAAATTGCTGCAACTTGATCAAATAATGGTGCAACCGGTTGATCGACTGTAATTGTAGCAGATCCTGAAGCTATACAACCATTTGCATCGGTTCCAGTCACTGAATATGTAGATGTTGACGTTGGTGATACCACAATACTATTTGATGTTTCAGTAGTTCCCCATACGTATGAACTTGCACCAGTAGCAGTTAAGGTTGAACTTGCGCCAGCACAAATAAATTCTGGAGAAGCTCCAACTGAAATCACTGGTAACGCATTCACTACGATTACCATTGTCATTGAGCTTGCACATGAACCAGCAGCTGGCGCAAATGTATAAGTAGTAGTTGCTGTGTTATCCAGCGCTGGTGACCACGTACCATCAATTCCATTGTTTGAGGTAGTTGGCAATGCAGATAACGAAGCACCTGAACAAATCGCCGCTACTTGGGTAAAGGCAGGGTCCACAACTGCATTTACGCTAATTACAACAGCATTACTAAGTGCCGTAGTACCACAAGCAGAAGTTACTTGAACAGTTATCTCATCTGAATTTAACAAAGTTGCAGAAGTATACGTTGCTGAACTTGCACCGCTTATCGCTGTTCCGTTTTTATACCATTGATAAGTTGGTGTTGTACCGGCATTTGTAGCAGATGCCGTAAATTCTACACTTGATCCTGAACAAATAGTGTTATTTACTGCATTTGAAACAGCAGATACCGAAGGTGACGGACATGAAGATACAGCCAATGTGTAATCTTCATACGAACCCCAGCTCCCGGTATAGCATGGATCTGTTGTGCCCAAATCAGTACCACCAATGCGCATGCGATAATTGCCTGGTAATGTTGCTGCAGGTATTGTAATCATTGCATTCAAAGTTGTTGGAGATGGCGGTAAAGAAACACCATTGTACAACAATTCCGTAGTTTCAAATACATAGTTATTATTGAGGTCTACCCAAATGTTTGTTACATAGTCATAAATGTCTGTTTCAAAAGTAATATCCACAGCTGTTGGCTGACCTGCAACTACACCGCCTAATAAAGACGAATAATCCCCATAATTATTTGCCTCATCCAAGGAAGCGTTATTCACAGCGGGGTTAGCTCCGAAGGCAACATTTGTAATACCAACACCATCCACAGAAGATGGAGCAGGTGTACAATAAGTGATTGCAATCAATATTTCGGTTGACGAACCTATATTTCCATCACAAGATACATTACAACGATAATAAGTAGGTGAGGCGATTCCGCTTGCCGTGTATGTAGCTGAAGTTGCACCTGAGATGTCTGTCCAGGAAACATTATCCAATGATGATTGCCACTGATATACTGCATTTAAACCTGTGGTATTTTCTAAAGACAAATCTGTTGACCCATTTGGAGCTACAGCAGCCAAAGAAGCAACAGTATTACCTGGAGTAGGTGTGCCAGCACATGGTGCAATTGTAGTTGCAAAGGAAACAGGCAAACTAGATAAACTAGTACCATTCGCTCCACAATTCGCATTATAATATAACTCATAAGTCGTTTCAGGATTCAGACCTGTTAATGTAACAGAAGCAGTATTTGTAGCGTTATCTATGGTTACTGGAACATCTAATTGTTGTGTTCCAGACCCAAGGGTAAAGCCAGTAGGTCCAAATTCAAAATCATAATTGGTAGCTGATGAACATCCAAGAGGCCATGACAAAGAAACTGAATTATAAGTCGTAGCAGTAACTGAAGCCACCCCAGGAGAAGGACAAGCAGGAGCTGGAGCAATCGTTACAATATAATCTTCGATTTCACCATAAGCATTATTATCACAAGGTGTGACGTTAATACCACTAACATTAAACATAGCTCTTACGCGCATTCTATGGGGGCCTGCAGGAGGATTACAGCTAATGACTACAGGGAAAGTAGCGGATGAACCTAGTACTCCTACCTGACCAGAGCCAGCAACTAATCCGTTTGAATAACCAATTCGCTCAGAAGATTCAAAAATAAAATTATCATTATAGTCAATCCAAGCCGCATAACCTTCTGAATATTGTCCTGCACTAACAATACAACTATAGTTTGTAGACGGAAGCAAGGTTGTAGTTAACGCTGTATTAGATGTATAATCAGAATATCCTGTTAAACCACTAGGGCAGCCAGTACCCGATTCATTAACAAGGGTATTTAATACAACTTTGGCAATAACATCGCCGTCAGTACATCCGAAGGTTGTGGTTGGAGTACAATACGTTAAACCTATTAATATTTCAGTAGAGGCACCAGTATTTCCATCACAAGATACATTACAACGATAATAAGTAGGTGAGGCAATTCCGCTTGCCGCGTATGTAGTTGAAGTTGCACCTGAGATATCTGTCCAATTAACATTATCTAATGATGATTGCCACTGATATGATACACCCAACCCTGAGGTGCTATTTTGCAATGATAAATTGGTGGCTCCATTTGGAGTTACAGCAGCCAGAGAAGCAAGTGTGTTGCCCGGCGCAGGTGTACCTGCACATGGCTGACCCGGTAGAATATTTACAACATAATCTTCCGTTTCACCCGATCCCATTGATATACACGCAGATGTGGCATCGTTAGTATTTCCCGTATTTCTTGAACGAACGCGCATACCGGTAGGACCTGTAAGAGCATTTGTTGGAATCATAATTGAAATAGTAGCGGCCGTATTAGCAGCAACATTTGTTCCTACCTGTGACCATTCTGTTGTTTCAAAAGTTCCATCTTGATTGTAATCAATCCAAACAGATACAATAGAAGCCTGTGCCCCATTTAATATGGTTAGGTTAATTTGCTCACCTTGTTCTATTGAAGGACCAGCATTTGTGAACGTGTAAAAAGGTGAAGCCGTTGGGTTAGAAGCAGCTGTATTATTTACATACGTGGAGGTTCCTACTACCGACACTTCGTCAATTAAAGATGAGCCGGCATTAGTTGTTGGACAATAACACACGAGGAAGCTTGACATTCCAACTGTAAGCTCAGAAGAGTAATCAGCTGTTCCACCACATGAAGTGATTGCACATCTGTACACAGACTGTTGTGTTTGGGTCGTGGTTGCAGTAGCAGAGGTTGCACCACTGATATCTGACCAAGTTGTACCCGCATCTGTTGAAACTTGCCATTGATATGTGAGGCCAGTTGTAACTCCTGTGTAATTCGTAGTGAGTGAAATATTAGATCCTGGACAAACAGAGGCAGGACCCTGTGTAACTACACCTGAAGGAGCTGTGGTGCCGATAATGCTTATGGTTGCTTCAGCAGAGTTCGCTGGATTTGTACAACCCGTTACACTATTTGTGTACGAAATTGAATAAGTTGTTGTTTCAAGTGGTGTAACTGATTGCGTAAAAATGTTTGTCCCACCTGCAAGCTGTGTCGACCCTTGTGTATTGGTAGCAGTCCAAACTGTTGAATAATCTGATGGCGGTGTAAATCTGTAAGCAAAAGGATTGGTTATTGGGTTAGTAGCGCTGAGTGTTGTGCCTGATGCGTATGCCAAGGCGCCGAGCGTTCCATCACCATTATTAATACCCACAACTTTGTTTCGATCCACATTGGTAGAATACGTGACATGTACATCTATAACGCCTGTAGTTTCATAGAAAATAGCTTGGGCAGTACTATACTTCGAATCACCATATTCTTTTATATCAATATAATGCACCACAAATTTACGGTTTGGCGCATAACCCTCTACCCAATATTTAATGGAACCTCCTGGAGACTGTCCTAGGTGATGATCCATTGCCAAAACGGCTAGCATATTAAAAGGCTCAGTAGTGCTTGGCAACGTCGTGAAAGTAAAATCAGTTAAACCTGTAGTTGTATTACCCATAAGTATAGTGCCATTTGTGGAAATCGAAACTTGATTATAGAGTGTTCCAAAGAATTTAAAATCGAATCCAATAGGCACCCCTGCCCAACCACCATCATCAAGAGTTCCAGTAGATTGTGGAACTGCAGCAGTCTGATTTGCTACCAAAGTAGTTGCGGTAGCCGGCGCTGTTAATGGTGCATGTGGAATTGATGCATAAGAGAAACTGCCCGCGCTCAAACCTGAGTTAATTGTAATTGGAGAGCCACCTGCGCAAATGCCATTCGCAGATGTTGTTAACGTTGCAGATGGCAAAGGATATACACTCACACTATAAATGTCGAAAGCATAGCAACCTGTTGTGTTATCAACACCATTCACAAGTACTGCGCTGGTTTGAGATACTGTGGCATCAGTGCTCATACCTGATGTTGCTGATAGCGTAGCACCATCTAATGCTGACCAAGTATAATCATAAGTTCCAGAAGAGTTGGCGGTTAATGTTGTTGTACCTCCTTGACCACAGAAAGTTGCAATTGAGGCAGTAATATCTATTGGTGCAGAAGGAGTGTATGTAATGGTTTGTGTAGCTGTTCCAATACATCCAGCTGCATTAGTACCTGAAACCGTGAAGGTTGTTGGTGCCGTTGCTGTAGACTGCACTGTAGAGCCATTTGGGACGATTAAAGAATTTGCTGGTGACCAAACGTAGTTCGCAGCTCCTGATGCTGTTAAATATCCTGTTCCACAAAAAGCACCATTGTTTGTTGCAGATATAGAGATTTGTGGAAGTGCGTTGACCGTAACAACTTGTTCGTTTGAAGTTGAACTAGCGTTGTTATTGCTACAAGTAGATTGATTCACGTAATAATATACGCCAGAAGGAAGATTAGTCAATGTTAATGAATTGCCAGTAGCACCAGAAACTGGGCTATAAGGACCACCTTGGGTTGTTGAAACCATCCATTGGTTTACAAGGCCGGTTCCAATTGAAAAACCTGTCGCTGATAAAGCAATGTTCTGTCCTTGACAAATTGAAGCACCACCAGAAGTTACAGGAACCGCTGGAGTACCAGTACATCCCGGTGGCGGTGCTTGAGAAATTACTACATCATCAAAGTTAATATAGTAATCACCAGCTGTCCAAAAACAATCCCATTTAATAAAAAGGGGACCAGCAGTTGGAGAAAACGTATGCGTTTTGGTGATACAAGAACCATTTTGGGTTTCTTGAAAAACGGTTGCAAAGGTAGTCCATGGTCCTGTAGCAGATGGCCCCCACTGAACGTTGAATGACCCCCAAGGATTTGCACCAACTGTATTGGCACTATTATAGTTTGCCGCCTTGTACTTGTAACTAATAGTTACTACACCTCCTGTGTTTGTTCCTGAAAGTTGAGGCGAAACCATATTACCAGTTGTTGCGAAGGACCACAAGTTTCTTCTCATGCTTGCGGACCCACAAGCAGAAGTAGAGGTGGTCCTAGTAATATTTCCTGTCCAACCGGTTGAGTTAGCGTTAAAATCCCAAGTCGTTGGTGTGATCTGCCCCCATCCCTCTCCAAAAAAAGTGAATAGCACAGCAATAACCAACACGAAGGATTTGGATAATTGCTTTCTATTTGGCACCTCGTTAAATGAGACACTATTAGAAAATACTCGTTCAAAAAAGCCGGAAATAGCAAATGAAAAGAAACTCATGAGCAATCCCAAACCTTTGGTTGTAGATTTTCCCGACCTTAAAAGGCTAGTTGATTTTGAAAGCGCCCTTAAAGATCGTTTAGAAGAAATAGTTCTCTTGCGAACCAACTCTTCTCTTTTTAATAATCTTTTAAACATACATAAAAAGTTAAGTAAGTAATAGTGCCAAAACAAGAAACCATTAGTGAAGTTTTGAAGGAAATCAAAACAGCGTTGTGTAGTGTCTAGCGTTGGTTAGGTTGTTGTAAATCACACACAAGTTGCAAAATACGAACGCTAAAATATAAAACTTTTCAAACTAAACAAATTTTTTTGATGTTTTTTTGTTAACTATATAAAACTTTTATGCAAGAAAAAAGGGCCTCATGATCACGAAGCCCTTTATTTATTTACAAAATAGTAATGTTAAAAACTCATTCCTTCATTTAAAAATTTATTCAGCTAAAACAATTAGCTTGTGATTGTTGAGTTCAGCAACTCCCCCTTTGATTTGAACGCTAACTGCAGTTCCTGAAACCTGAAGGAATTCAGTGGCTTCAACAGTATTGATTGCTTCGAATCGCAACTCGCCGCTTTTCAAAGAAGAAATGATAGGTGCGTGATGATTCAATACTTGAAACACACCGTCAAGACCAGGCAAACTAACGCTGTTCACTTCGCCTTTGAATAGGCTTTTTTCGGGAGTGATGATTTCTAATAGCATAATTAAGCTTCTGCTAACATTTTTTCACCAGCAGCAATAACGTCCTCGATTCCTCCTTTGAGGTTGAAGGCAGCTTCTGGATATTGATCGTATTTACCGTCGAGGATATCGTTGAATGCCTTGATGGTATCTTGGATATCAACTAAAACACCAGGGATTCCGGTAAACTGCTCAGCAACGTGGAATGGCTGAGATAAGAAACGCTGCACGCGTCGTGCACGGTGAACAACCATTTTATCTTCTTCTGAAAGCTCGTCCATACCGAGAATGGCAATAATATCTTGCAATTCTTTGTAGCGCTGCAAGGTTACTTTCACGCGTTGTGCACAAGCGTAGTGTTCTTCACCTACAATTTCTGGTGTAAGAATACGAGAAGTTGAGTCAAGTGGATCTACAGCTGGATAGATACCAAGCTCGGCAATTTTACGAGACAATACCGTTGTAGCATCAAGGTGAGCAAATGTGTTTGCTGGAGCCGGGTCGGTAAGGTCATCGGCAGGTACGTAAACCGCTTGAACCGATGTAATTGAACCATTTTTAGTTGAGGTAATGCGCTCTTGCATGGCACCCATTTCGGTAGCCAAAGTAGGTTGATAACCTACAGCAGAAGGCATACGTCCAAGTAGTGCAGACACTTCAGAACCTGCTTGGGTAAAGCGGAAGATGTTGTCAACAAAGAAAAGGATGTCTTTTCCTTGTCCTTCACCATCGCCATCGCGGAAGTACTCAGCAATAGTAAGGCCTGAAAGGGCAACGCGAGCACGGGCTCCTGGAGGCTCGTTCATCTGACCAAATACAAATGTTGCTTTGGATTCTTTCATTTCGTTGAGGTCAACTTTAGAAAGATCCCAGCCGCCTTCTTCCATAGAATGCATGAATTCATTACCGTATTTGATAATGCCTGACTCAAGCATTTCGCGAAGTAAGTCGTTCCCTTCACGGGTACGCTCACCTACACCTGCAAATACAGAAAGACCTCCGTGGCCTTTAGCAATGTTATTAATCAATTCTTGGATAAGTACTGTTTTTCCTACACCCGCACCTCCAAAAAGACCAATTTTACCACCTTTCGCATAAGGTTCAATAAGGTCGATTACTTTGATACCGGTAAAAAGAATTTCAGTTGCCGTAGACAACTGGTCGAATTTTGGTGCCTCGCGGTGGATAGGCAAACCTTCCACATTATCCATTGTATTAATGCCGTCAATTGCTTCACCAACAACATTAAACAAACGACCTTTGATGCGCTCGCCTGTTGGAACTTTAATTGGAATACCTGTTGCAACTACTTCCATTCCGCGGGTAAAGCCGTCGGTGGAATCCATTGAAATCGCACGAATTGCATTTTCACCAACGTGTGCCTGAACCTCCAAAACAACGCGCGAACCGTCTGTTTTGTATACTTCCAAAGCATCATAGATGTTGGGTAGCGCTGTGCCGCGCTCAAATCGGACGTCTACAACTGGACCGATTACTTGAGAGATTTTTCCTTTGATTGATGACATCATTTGTCTTTTAAATTCGGGCGCAAATATACGAGATTTTATTTGAATAGCCCTGCAAAACCAAAATTATTTTGCTTCTGCCTACCTATTGCTTGGGGAGCAAAAAGCGCACAGGAAAATAGGTAAATAGAAATCCTAAAATACTGGAGGCGAGAAATATGCTTAAAAAGTCACTGGCTTTGTAAACAATTGGAAATGGCACATTGGCACCTGGCACGATTAACCAGCCAAAAGTTTGCTGCGTCCAACAAAGGATTAAGCCCAAAAACAGCCCCAGCAACACCCCGAGAAAAACCAACAACAGGCCCTCAAAAAAGAACACTAAAAACCGAGACGTTGCACCCATTCCCATGGCTCTTAAAATTTCGAGATTGCCTTGTTTCTCGTGGATAAGCATCGTGAGAGCAGCTATTAAATTAAACGAAGCCAATACAAAAACGAACAGCAAAATGATAAAAACCACCAAGCGCTCAGACTGACTGGTTTTGTAAATCAACTCATTCTTTTGAAATTGCGTTTGTACTTTAAAGTGTTTGCCAACCGCCTTTTGTACATCTGCTTGTACCTTGGAAAGATTTGCATTAGTTGAAACATAAATGTTAGCCCTGGTGAGGGCGCCTTGTTGGTCAAAGAGTTCTGTAACTGCATCGAAATTGCATAATAGCGCCGTTCCGTTGAGTTCTTGATTGTAGTTGAGCGCGCCCGCAACAAAAAATTGCTTGGTTTGAAAAGGATTGCTGCCGAGCCGCATGCGCAACTTTTGTTTTGGCGCATAAATAAGCACATCGTTTTGGTCTGAGTCAAGGCCTAATTTTAGTTTGGAAAAAAGATCTGCTCCTAAAAAAACCGATGTTGGCTGTGAAAAAGAGCCTGAACCAACACCATTAATCAAATGCTTGGCAACATTTGCTTCTCTAAAAAACACAGGATCCACAGCGTGTAAGGTAGCATTGACCCAGCGCTGTTTTTTGCGCACCACCACCAATTCTTCGCGTTCTTTACTCAAAAAAGTAAGCCCTTCGATTTTCGCCATTTTTTTCAGATCTAATTGACTCAAAAAAAATGTTTTGCGATTTTGATGTTGAATCGTAATTGGCGCATCAAAAGAAGTATACAGCTTGGACACCATGTGTTCGATGCCATTGAATGCCGAAAGAAGAATGACCATTGCGGCAACACATACGGCAATCCCCACAACAGATATACGAGAAATAATGCGGACAATTGATCGTTTGGACCGATTAAAAAGGTATCGTTTCGCTATGTAAAACGCGGATTTAATCGTTTATTTCTTAAGAAGTTCGTCTATTTTATGAGCGTAATCAAGAGAATCGTCAATGTGAAAAACCAAATCTGGAATTTTTCGGAGATTTTTAAGGCGTTTGCCCACTTCTAAACGAATTTTTCCACGATTGGCTTGGATATTCTCCAAAACAACTTGTTTGTCGGGGCCGGCAAAGATGCTTAAATAGATTCGGGCTAAACTCAAATCAGAAGTGATGCGAACTACAGTTACAGAAACCATTGAACCGAGACAAATGTCGCTTGCTTGTCTTTGGAAAAAAGTAGCCAATTCGGCCTGAATAACAGCCTCTATTTTTTGTTGACGAATAGAACTCATGTTACAAAGGTAAGAATACTTGAGGTGCAAGCCCTCTTGTCAACAAAAATGTATCTTTGTATCAATGTCTTATTACAAAGAAATATATCGATACACTTTTAAATACAAAGGGCTTGCTTGGGCAACAATCCTTTTTAATTTATTGTTTGTCATCTTTAATTTACTGTCCCTTGTTCTTTTTGTGCCCATTTTGCAACTCATATTCAAGCGGCCCGAAGATTTACCTGTAGTTCAAAAACCACATTGGCAAAATGGTTTGTCTGGAATGGTTGATTTTGTGCAAGACGCCTATAATTATCAAATGTCGATTTTAGTGAAATCGGACCCCAAGGCTGCGCTATTATTTGTTTGTGTAAGTGTTTTTCTCGCTTTCTTATTGAAAAACATTTTTCGCTACGGTGCTGTATGGACACAATCTCAATTGCGCATGACCGTCGTTCGCGACATTCGTTCTGCGCTCTTTGAAAAGTCCTTATGCCTGCCTTTAGCTTACCACAGTAATGAAAAAAAAGGAGATCTGATGGCCAGAATGAACAGCGATGTCAACGAAATCGAAGTTGCTGTCGTTAGTCTTTTAGAATTGGTTTTTAGGGAGCCCCTTGCTATTCTAATCAACTTGGTTACATTAATTTACATGAGCCCTCAACTCACACTGACGGCCTTGCTACTGTTGCCTATATCGGCATTCGTGATTTCCAGAATAGGCAAAAGCTTGAAGCGAACCGCCAAAAAAACCCAAGAACAACTCGGGTTTTTATACGCCTCTATGGATGAAAATTTAGGCGGTGTTCGGGTCATCAAAGCGTTCAATGCAATACCTTTCATTGCTGCACAATTTCGCGAACAAAACAGTCAACACCAAAAGTTAGCGACGCGGGTTTTTCGCAAGCGCGACCTTTCGCCTCTAGTCAATGAAACTTTAGGCGCAACAGTATTGTTGGCGCTCGTCTTTTTTGGTGGTCGCCTCATTTTAAGTGGTGAAGGAATCGGCCTAACCGGCGAGGTCTTCCTGACCTACATTATTGTGTTTTCTCAATTTCTGCGGCCCATTCAAAGCGTGTCAAACAATATGGCCAACATGACCAAAGCACAAGCTTCACAGGACCGCATTAATAGTTTGCTGAATGCTGTTGACCCTATTGTGGATATGCCCAAAAGTGAAGAGGTGAAAGAATTTAATAATTCAATTGCCTTTCAAAATGTGACATTTGCTTACGAAGATCAGCCTGTGCTGAATCAATTAAATTGGGAGGTTAAAAAAGGTAGTTTAGTGGCAATTGTCGGTGAGTCGGGCAGCGGCAAATCTACTTTAATGGATTTACTGCTTCGTTTTTATGAGGTGGGTTCTGGCGCCATTTTAATCGATGGTAAAGATATCCGCACACTAAAGGTTTCATCGCTTCGCAATTTAATTGGAGTGGTTAGTCAAGAATCCTTTTTGTTTAACCTGACCGTTGCAGAAAACATTGCTTTTGGTCAAACAGCTGTCGATCTGGATAAAATAATTGCCGCTGCCAAAGTGGCAAACGCGCACGACTTTATTATGGAGTTAGAAAATGGCTACGACACCATACTTGGAGAGCGCGGCAATAAATTGTCTGGCGGTCAAAAACAACGCATTGCTATTGCCAGAGCTGTGTACAAAGACCCTGCTATTCTCATTTTAGACGAAGCCACGTCTGCCCTGGATACCGCCTCCGAACATCTTGTACAGCAAGCGCTGGAAAAACTCATGGAGAACCGAACGTCTTTTGTGATCGCACACCGTCTTTCCACGGTGCGCAATGCAGATGAAATAATTGTCCTTTCCAATGGCGCCATTGTGGAAAAGGGTAAGCACAACGAATTATTAAAACAAAACAGCCATTATACAAAACTATGCGGGCTTCAGGGTTTAGCATAAATGAAATAAATGCACATTTCGACATTAACTGCTTTTATTACTTAACTTTGTTACCTAATCTTGCTAAATGACCTATTCACCCGTTCAGTTCTCTAAAGAACACAACTCAGAATTTTACAAAACACTCAAGTCCAGAGTAAACGCCTATTTCAAAGAAAACAACATCACAAAGACCGCTAATGCAGCAATGGTTTTTAAAACGTTTGCATTGTTGGCGCTATTTATGACGCCTTATGGCTTTCTTTTTTGGCAAGAACTTCCAACACTTGCCTATTACGGCTTGTGGTTTGTAATGGGTTTTGGTATGGCTGGCGTAGGTTTGTCCGTAATGCACGATGCCAACCACGGCGCATATTCTCGCAAAGAATGGGTAAACACCCTCGTTAGCAACGTTATGATTTTATTAGGTGGAAGTGCCCGTAACTGGCGTATCCAACACAACGTATTGCACCACACCTACACCAATGTTACCGACCACGACGAAGACATTGACCCGCCGGTGTTTATGTTGCGTTTTTCACCGCATTCCAAATACCATTCAATACACAAATTTCAGTACCTATATGCTTGGTTTTTCTATGGTACCATGACCCTTTTTTGGTACCTAACAAAAGACTTTCAACAAGCTTTCCGTTACCATAAAAAAGGATTGGTAGAGGCGCAAGGCGTTACTATGGCCCAACACATGTTTAGAATCATTTTATTCAAGGTGATCTACACAGGTATTTTCTTATTCTTACCTATGTACTATGGCGGAGCTTCTTGGCTAACCAATGTTCTTGGCTTTTTAATGATGCAATTCATTTGTGGTCTCATTCTTGCCATGATTTTCCAGCCGGCTCACGTTGTTCCTACTTCAACTTATCCTATGCCGAATGACTCTGGTGTTGTCGAAGCAGATTGGGCTGTAAATCAATTGTACAACACCGCTAATTTTGCACCAAAAGCCAAATTATTTTCATGGTATGTTGGTGGTTTAAATTACCAAGTGGAACACCACCTATTTCCATCTATTTGCCATATTCATTACAATAAAATTTCAAAAATTGTTGAACAAACGGCAAAGGAATACCAATTGCCTTATCACTCCTACCAAACTTTTGTTCAGGCGCTTGCTGAGCACACCAAAATGCTCAAAAACTTAGGTCAACCAAATCCCATCATTGCCTAACAAATGAACATAGAAGAGATTTATCTCTTTTGTACTCAAAAACCAGGCGTGACCGAACACTTTCCGTTTGACCACAAAACGCTGGTATTCAAGGTTTATGGTAAAATGTTTGCACTCATTGACGTCGAACAGCCAGATGCGATAAATTTAAAATGTGATCCAGAAAAAGCGTTGCTTTTACGTGAAACACACCATGCGGTGCGCCCGGGGTTTCACATGAACCACAAACACTGGAATACTGTACAACTCTTTAGCGATGTTGACAACCAACTCCTCAAAGAGCTCATCGACGACTCGTATCTGTTGGTATACAACGGGCTTCCAAAGAAAATCCGCAATGAAAATCCGCTTAGATAAATATTTATGGGCTGTGCGCTTATCTAAAACGCGTTCACAAGCAACTGAATTGATCAATAAGGGTAAAGTGCTCATCAATGATTCGCTTATTAAACCATCTCGCGAAATCAAAATTGGTGATATCATTACTATTTTAAAGCACAACGCGAAATTCAAATATCAAATTCTTGCGGGACTCGAAAAACGCGTTGGCGCACCACTTGTAAAAGATTTTATCTCAGATATCACTGACCCTGAAGAAATAGAGAAGTTCAAAGCTTATCAGCAAGCGCAAAATAATTACCGTCAAACAGATGGGAAACCTACAAAAAAAGACCGTCGTGAACTCGATCGTTTTATGGATGATTGGTCAGAAAACTAAGCGTTTTCATCGGCCAATATCTTATCGGCCAAAACACTACTAAGTTTAACGTAACTCTCTGTTGTCCAGCCACCTACATGAGGGGTAAGCACAACGTTTTCTTGTTGTATCAGCGCTTGAAATGCAGGTGGCATTTCTCTATCAAAAAACGCTTCAAAACTTTTTTGCTCGTATTCCAAAACATCGAGCCCAGCACCTTTAATTCGACCAAGTTGTAACCCACGAATCAACGCCTCGGTATCAACGATTTTTCCCCTAGACAGATTCAATAAATAGAAGGGCTTTTGCATTTGCTGCAAAAATTCTTGATTAAATAAATATTTAGTTTCTTTATTCTGAGGGATATGAAAACTCAAAATATCTGCTTGTTGCTGAATAGCTTCTAATGTGCATTCCTGTACAAAGTGATCTCCAAAACCCGATTTGTATTTATCGAACGCCAACACCTTGACATCAAAACCCCTCAGCTTCTTGGCAAACGCTGCACCATTATTACCGTAACCAATTATACCGACTGTTTTTCCATCCAGCTCTTCACCCCTATTCTGTTCTCGAGACCAAGTCCCCGACCGAACTTCTTTATCAGCTTTATTCAGTTTATTTAAAAGGCTTAAAAGCATTCCAAGCGCGTGCTCTGCCACGGCATTCCGATTTCCTTCAGGTGAATTGTAAAGGCGAATTTGTTTGAATTCACAGGTTTGCCTTTCTATGTTTTCCAAGCCTGATCCAGAACGGGCTATGAATTTGAGTTGAGGGCAATGTGCTAAAAAAGCAGCGTCGATGGTAAACCGTGAACGCAGCACCAACCCATATGCGTTTGGCAGAATTTTGGTGAGTTCTTCAAAAGTTGTTTTAAAATGACGCTGACAAACAAATCCAGCTTGCGTTAGTCTTTGTTCTAAAATTGGGTGAACACTATCTATAAAAATCACCAAACGTTCTTGCATGTGCTAAAAATAGTTAAAATTAACTTGATTTAAGCGCGTTTTAGGGTGTTTAATGGGGTTTTCCTTTGGGTGCTGGAAAAAATGTCTTAAATCGCTTCTAAATCGTTTTTTTAGCGCCCAAGGTGTACTAAAAGGACAGAAATATCGCTTGGAGATACACCAGATACCCTGGCTGCCTGTCCAATAGTAGCCGGTTTGATTTTAGACAGTTTTTCTTTAGCCTCAATACTCAAGCTTTTGATTTGGGAATAATCCATCGTTGGCGAGAGCACTAATGATTCGAGTCGTTGGTGTTTTTGAACTTGTTCTTGTTCGCGTTCTATATAACCTTCGTACTTCAAAAGTATTTCGGCCTGCTCAACAGCTAGCGCGTCTTGTTGTGCTATTTGCGCAACAGATGACGCAATGTGCTCACTCATTTCTTGAAGGTCTTCAAGAGAAATATGAGGGCGCGTTAACAAAGAACTAGCCTTCACCTGCTGGTTTATTGGGGCAGATTCTTTTCTTATAAGCAAAGGATTTGCGTCGTTTGGTCCAATTCCAGTTTGGCGCAATATGGATTTCAATGAGGCGGTCAGCGCTTGCTTTTTCTGTACTTTGTTTAAAGCTTCTTGGTCTGCCAAGCCGATTTCATAACCGAGAGGTGTGAGGCGCTCATCTGCATTATCCTGACGCAATAAAATTCTAAATTCTGCCCGGCTTGTGAACATACGATAGGGCTCATTGGTTCCTTTCGTGATTAAATCGTCTATCAACACACCAATATATGCTTCGCTCCTTGATAAAATAAACGCGTCCTTTCCTGTTGTTTTGTTATGGGCATTGATTCCGGCAATTAAGCCTTGGCAAGCTGCTTCTTCGTAACCGGTGGTGCCGTTGATTTGTCCTGCAAAAAACAGGTTGTCTATCAACTTGGTTTCTAAGGAGTGCTTCAATTGCGTTGGTGGAAAATAATCGTATTCTATTGCGTATCCCGGCCTGAACATCTTCACGTTTTCGAAACCCGGGATTGTTTTCATAGCTTCATACTGTACCTCTTCTGGTAAGGATGTACTGAACCCATTTACATAGATTTCTACCGTATTCCAACCTTCTGGTTCGACAAATATTTGGTGTCGATCTCTGTCTGCAAAACGCGATATTTTATCTTCTATGCTTGGGCAATATCTTGGTCCACTGCTTTTAATTGCGCCGTTAAACATTGGTGAACGGTCAAAACCTGTGCGCAATAAATCATGGGTTTTTTCATTAGTGTAAGTGATGTGGCAAGGAAGCTGAGTTTGTAATGCCCTCGTGTTTGAATAACTGAATTTAGATGGGTTTTCGTCTCCATCTTGCACTTCCATTTTGGAATAATCCAAGCTGCGGCCATCCACCCGTGGGGGGGTTCCTGTTTTCATTCGACCTGACTCAAAACCCAAACGAACGAGTGATTCGGTAAGGCCCACAGCGGCTTTTTCTCCTGCCCGTCCTCCACCAAACTGTTTTTCTCCAAGATGGATTAGCCCGTTTAAAAACGTGCCGTTCGTAAGCACCACAGATGCTGCGTATACTTTTGTGCCCATTGCAAGCTCTACGCCGACTACTTTATTTTGCTGAACAATAATGCCAACACACATGTCCTGCCAGAAATCTACATTTGGGTTTTGCTCTAATAAATAGCGCCATTCTAATGAAAACAAGACCCTGTCATTTTGGGTTCTTGGAGACCACATAGCCGGGCCTTTTGATCGGTTAAGCATCCTAAACTGAATAGCGCTTTTATCGCTTACAATACCAGAACCACCGCCTAGCGCGTCAATTTCTCGGACTATTTGACCTTTAGCTACGCCACCCATGGCCGGATTACAGCTCATCTGGGCAATTGTGTTCATGTTCATTGTAACCAACAACACTTTACTACCCATGCGTGCGGCAGCATTTGCGGCTTCGCAACCAGCGTGACCAGCACCAACAACAATTACATCGTATTTAGGTAACATTAGAAAATGTGTTTCACGTGAAACAATGTTTTTTAAGATTGGTTTGTTTCACATGACACAAACCTATTTAAATAATAATCTTCTTTTGCGCGCATCGTTTTTTCATCGGCATTGGATTTGTCTTTATAGCCGCACAAATGCAGCACACCATGAAAACAAACACGAAAAAATTCAAACTCGAACGCATTACTTAGTTGCTGTGCATTGTCGCGAATGCGCTCTAATGATATCATAATATCTCCGGATACAACGTTGCCAACAGAATAATCAAACGTGATTACATCAGTGTAATAATCATGCTGCAAATACTGTTTATTAACCTCGAGTAAATAATCATCATCTGTGAATACAAAACTAAGATCGCCGGCAGCTTTTGATTCTAGTAGACAGATTTCTTTGGCAAACTTTTTAAGGTCGTTTTTTTTTAAAAATACCGGCAGGTTTACACCGAGGTTGACAATAGAAATCATTTATGAAAATAAAGATTAACCGTGTTTCCAGCGTGTATAAACTCAACCTCATCGGCCAAATTCTGCATCAAGAATACACCTCGACCACTATCTTTTAATAAGTTCTCTGGCGCAGTAGGGTCGGGCAAGTCTTGAAAAGCAAACCCTTTTCCTTCGTCCTTAACCTGAATACAAAAATGGGTAGGATCAGTAGCGACTTGTAAATAAACTTTCGCATCTGTGTTTTCTTTGTTGCCATGCTGAATGGCATTGTTAACCGCTTCTGAAACTGCTATGAGCACATTTCCAAAAGCGTCAGTTTGAACACCGAAGTCTTCACAAACTGAACCTACTAAACTTTCTACTTCTATAAGTGACTGATAATCAGATGATAAAATCACTTCTTTTACTACCGTAAAACCTTCTTTCATATCAAATAAATCGGGAACTTATTGATTCAAATAGCTATCAGAACGCTGCTTATAATAGATTTGTAAGGCAGGATCTAACGATTTAAGTTGTTCAATTTCATTCCATTTCGACTTTTTGTACGCCTCAAATCGAATTTGGTTACCTTTTTCAGTGTCTTTTGCCGAATTCGATTCACGCTTTTCTTCATAACCCCTTTGCATAAGTGCCTTTTCGCTTTCCAGAAGACGCGTTAATATTTCTTTTTGACGCTGAATAGTTTGTGGATTAACGCGTTTCAATAACAATTCTTTCTCCTGCTCTTCTAGCTCTTTTAAGAGTGGATTAAGTTGATTACCTAAGCCTTTGCCTTCTTTATTTAATTCTTGTTTTAACTGCTCCAAACGCTGACGTATAGCGGTTTGCTCAGCAGCCATTCTAGCCAGTTCTTTGGAACTCAGACCAGGTAGACCCTGTCCGGGCTGGCCCTGTGTACCAGGAGCAGAACCAGGTTTGTCGCCGGGCTTATTTCCTCCGGGATTTGCGCCTTTTTGCATTTGTTCTAATTGCTTTTTAAGCATTTCTTTCATATCCCCAGAAGACATCGATTGACCTGACTTAGGCCTTCCTTTACCGGGATTATCGCAGCTGCCGTTTCCTTGCATCTGTGAATTCATTTGCTGTTGCATAGATTGCAAAGCTTCATTTAAGAGTAAAGCCAAATTATTGTAGGAGGTCATTACTTTTTGTTGGTGTTTTTCGAGCTCCTTTTTTTGGTGATCATCAATAGCCTCTATTGCCAATTTTTGTTGGGTTTCTATCGTTGATAGTTCAGCATCTATAAAGGTTGCAATTTTTGGCTGGCGTTTAGCCAAAGCAAGTAGACTATCTCTGATTATTTTAGTGTCGTCGTTGATACGTTGTTGGCGCCTACCTAGTTTTCTATAAAGTGGGTCTTTCGTGCTGATTTTAGTAAATTGTAGTTGTGTCTTTTCTTGATCCAAACTAAGTGTAATAAGGCCTTCTAAAATAGCCCTTAGACTCTCCATGTCCTCTTCTTGCTGTTGTTTATTGGATTGATTTTGTTTGGCATTCATTTGGGCAGCCATTGATTTCATGCCGTCTGCAGCAGATTTCTGTTTTTCACCTGCCTTTTTATTTTTACCATCGGAAATTTCTTGTTGTGCTCCTTTCAAGTCATCAGAAATTTGTTGCTCAAGTGCATCTAAACCTTCTAAATCTAAAGGCTTCATTAGATCTTTATTTAACTCTTGAATTTCATTGAGTTCTTTCTTAATTTCCTCAAATTTTTCATTCAATTCAGTCTGTTTTTTAAGCAGTTCTTCTTTTGATAGAGACTGGTTCTCTTCTTTTAATTCTTCTTGTTCTTTTGCCAATGCATTGAGTTCCTTTTCCAGATCATCTATGCGTTCATTAACCTGCATTTTTTTAAGTAATTCTAAACTTCTATCAAGTTGTTTATTCATATCCTCAGTAGATTGTTCTAGCTGATTCATTTTATCTTTTGCTTGTTCTTTATTTTGTTCTTTTAACAGCGCTTCCAATTGCTCGAGTAAGGCCTTCAATTCATCGTCCATTACCTCTTTGAGTAGTTCTTCGAGTAAAGCTTGTTTATCGAGTAATTCTTGATCCAATGGAGAAAGCTCATTTTTTTGTTCGGTGCTCTGTTTAATTTCTTCTAAGCTTTCTTGAATTTGCTGCTGCAATTGTTGTTGTTGCTCTTGGAGTTGTTCAACTTTATTAAGTTTATTCCAATTAGTAGACTTCGATTGGGAACTTTCCTTTTTGAGTTGTTGAACATCTTTATTGAACTGCTGCATTTTTTTAAATACATCTTCGAGTTCTTTAATTTGTTCGTTCTGATCCTCTTTTCGTTGATCATTGAGTTCTTCTAAGCTCGGTAACTCATAAGTACTGGTTTGACTTTTTGTTGCTTTATGACCATTTACACCATCGTTGTCGTAAATCACAAAATAGTAGGTGATTACATCATTAAGTTGTAATTTTTCTCTACTAAAATCAACAGCAAAGTCAAATCTTTTCATGGTTCCAGAAACACTTTCAACATCTAATTTTTGCGTTTTCTTTTGACCGTTTTGTTGCTCTATGGTATAAATAAATTTTAATTGACTTAAACCGTAGTCATCTGATACCTGACCTTGAAAGTATTTTCTACCTGCGTATATTGAGTCTTGTTCTTCTTGAATTTGAATGATTGGATGGGCATCTTTAATTATCGAAATATTGGTAACTACCGTATCTTTTTTATTGGTTTGCGCATTGGTTAAAATAAATTTTTGCTTGCCACCGAATCTGTATTCGTTTTCGTATTCAGCGTAAGATGGATTCAGTGTACGTAATTTATCCTGCCAAAGAACGTTTAATTTTTTTGTGTTTTTGGTTGCTAACTCCCATTTAACCAGTGTGCCTTCAGGAATATTTAAATCGTTCGTATTACTTACAACACAGTCATTTTTTTTAAGGTATTTTGGAAAATAACAATGTGCTTTTAAAGTACCTAAAACAGCTTTACCATTTATATAAATCCATTTTTTAGGACTATTCACTTCGTTTGTTGTAAGAAAGAAAGATGTACTTTTTTGTAATGATGCTAATTGAAACACAAAAAGGTTTCTTTTTTTTTGCTTCATTAAAAATTTACCCTGATCTAAAACAATATATAATTGCTTTGGAATAGCGTTAAAACCAGGCGCAGGCTCAACGAGTACTTTTATTTGCGGTGTAGCCCCCTCCTCTAATTGCTCAGGAAAATCAATAAATTTAAAGAGATACGGAACTGGCGCTTTGAGTTCCTGACTATACTTTAGAACGCGGGTTGATCCTAAGGTAAAAATTTCAGGTAACCAGATTGCCACACTAATCAAACCGATGAATAACGGAATAAGATATTTTAAATACTGCCTTTGACTTTTAAATTGAATGGCATCTGAAAAAGAAATAAGGCTTAATTGACTTGCCTTTTGCTGAATACTGGCAGTAATTAATTCAATAGAACCTTCATGCTGATTGAGTGCGTGTTGTAATTGTAAAGTATTGGTGAGTTTATCTGCAACATCAGGGAAAAACGAACCTATAATTTGTGCTGCTTGTAGATGAGAAATACGTTTACCAAAAGACCAGAGCCTACTTAATGGTATGCCGATATAATGAATAAAAAGAGAACTTTGTAAGACAATAAAACCAAAAAAAAGAATTGCCCTCACCCATACCGGAAATAACCAAATAAATGCAAGCGTGGACGTAACAAGAAAAGCAAGAAGAAAAAATAAAGTAAATAACAAAATACCCTTCAAAATCTGATTTAAATAGAATTTTCTTATGAAGGCATCTATTTGATCAATCAGTATGTGATACGCATTTTGCATGTTATAAAACTACTATTTCATTTCTTAGCTACAAAATTAGTTGCTAATCCTTGATGACTTAATATATAGTATATTTCTTTTAAAGAAATTTTTAAAGAATTTACAACTACTATTAAGGTTGTCAATATGTGTATAATTATTTGAGCACTTTTAAGCTGTATTAAAACAACAGTTCTTATCAACATTTAATCCACTTCAATTAATTTATAAATAACTGAAAATGATGCAATTAAATTCATATTAACATTTATACTATTTTAAAACATGTTCAAAAAAACAAGTTGATCAAACATAAAACATTGTGTTAAATACGTTGAAAAACCTTGTATAAAGAATACCTAAAAAAACATGTTTATTGGATAATTTTTTGGTTTATATAATTATTGCAAATAAACAAAAAAGGTTTTTAGTTTTTATAAACACGATTTGAACCAAAATTACCACCGCCCTGTGTAAAAGCAACACATATTTATTGAGTTGTAGCGCTGATTATTTTACCTTTGTTTATAAGTTTCAACGTTCAAATATTAAATACTTCATTCAAATGCTCATTCCTATTGGTGCAGATCATGCGGGTTTTCAAACCAAACAAATTTTAATCGATTATTTGACTTCTTTAGGCCATGAAGTGAAAGATTACGGCTGTTTTTCAGAGGAAAGTATTGATTATCCTGATTATGCACATCCGGTAGCGCAGCATGTGATTTCGAACCCCGGATCATTAGGTATTTTGTTATGCGGATCTGGAAATGGAATTAGTATGACGGCAAATAAGCATCAAGAAATTCGTTGTGCGCTATGTTGGACAACCGAAATAGCACTTTTAGCCAGACAACATAATGACGCGAACATTATATCCTTACCAGCTCGATTTATAACTATTGAAGCAGCTAAAGAAATGGTTAAAGCTTTCTTAGAAACGCCATTTGAAGGGGGTCGGCATGCAAATCGAGTAGCTAAAATTCCTTGCTAATTATTTTTAATAAGGATTTCTACCCGCCTATTCGCTTCTTTTTGATTTTCATCTTGTGGTTTGGCGTAAATAGGTTTAGTATAACCAAAACCAATAGCATACAATCGTTCTGGGCTTATACCATTTTGTACAAGGTACTTTTTAACCATTATTGCGCGTTGTTTCGATAGTTTTTGTGCTTTTTTAGCGCTATTTTCATCTAGATTGACGTGTCCGTGAATTTCTATTGAAATGCCTGGATTAAGAATAAGTAAGTCGCGCAAGCGATTTAATTGTGGATATGATTCTTCCATTATTTCTGGAAGCCCTGCTGCAAAGTAGACCTGTTCGAGTTTGCTTAACTTTCCTAATTCAAATTTCTGTAAATAAAGCGTATCTGCACCATGCTCGTTCAATGGAATCGGACGAGCGGTAAACTCTATCGGAAAATACCCCGGCGCGTCAATTTTTATAGTCCCCTTTTTAACGTTTTGTTTCAGTGTCAATTTAAGTGTAGACGCATAGTAAGAGCCAGTAATTTCTGAAGAACCCTGTAGAAAGATTTTACCCGCAACTGGTGCTTTAGTGACAAAGTCTTTCACCATCAAAGTATAAGTGGGAAGCGCTTCATCGTATGTCAAATCTAAAACAAGCGCTTGTTCGTTTAGATTACTCGCTGCAAATGAACACTTAAATAATATTAAATCTTTCATTCTTGCAGCAGTGCTCAAACACAAACCAAGTTGTTGGTTTTTTTCAAGCGAAATGCTGAGGTTTTTCTGGCCGCGGAGTTCAAAAGGTATTTCTTCTACGGCACCCCCCTTGGAAGAACACACGTCTAAAATGGTTTTTCTAATTAAACCCGTAGAAAAGTTCAACGACGAACCAACCTGAGTCATGTCTATTTGCAAAATGCCACTTTGTGGAGCCACAAAGACCACCCAAATTTGGTTATTTGTTTTTAATCCGAGAAATGAAAGGGAAAAATCACCATTAATGGGTGCGTTAACCGCACCAATACATGTATTGTAGGCAAGTTGTTGGGCAAAAACAACCTGAAAACAAATTAGAAAACCACATATAATTTTCACAGAAGCCTTATACGGCTTATTCTACTTTTAGTTTCAGAAAACCAATAAGCCTCATGTCAATAACAAGGTTTCCTGAGGTAAGCAATAAGTTTTGAACCACGAGTTCTTTTATGGTTCCGCTTAACCAAACACCTTTACTGACTTCTATGTTCAGTTGTTTTTCAATTGCTTCTTTTGTTTCATCTAACATTGGGCTTAGGTCAATATCAATTTGATCTTGAAGTTTCCCTTTGATTTTTTCATCGAGCATCCATTTTGCAGAGTGAAGCAAAACACTTTTGGTTTTGAGCTCAAAATCAACATTGCTTACTTTTAGATGTTGGTTGCTATCTATAAATGGCGTCACGACTAAATATAAGTCACCAGTTTTTGTGCCAGAAAAAGTTACTTGCAAGACCAGGCGGTCACCTTGCGGGCCGAGTAGTTGTACTTTATCGATGTTGATCTGTTTATTTTTACTGATTTGAATATGTTGGGTATCGAAATCACGAGCAAGAAATTGATTGATAGAATCAAATGACGCAACGGTTCTCAAGTATAGTGAACTTTGGTCGGTATCTTGTTTGTGTGTTGTGTTTTTTGGCAATGGTTTTTTAGCTTCATCTAGCGGGTTCGTAGCGAACAGCGGCTGTGCAGTTATTTGGGTAGTAAAAACAGCTTTTTGTCCATCGTTTTTAAGGCTTAAATCTGATATCCCAATTGTTGCTGGCCGCAAATAAAAATAGCCGTATGGCGCAACCAGTATAGCGTCTTGTAAGCTAGCCCAAACGTCTTTCATTGTGGACCGCAGGGGCGCTGCGGCAATTTGTTTATCGATTTCTTCTTCTAAGTCTACTAATGCGACTTTAACTTCTTTTTCAATAGTAGACGTTGCATCGTATTGAAAAACGGTGATTTTACAAGGGTCGATTAGCCGAAGCTCTTTGAGTTTAGTTTGTGATTTAAGTGTAAAGTTTTCAGTAATCCCGATATTACTGCTGTATGAAATATGCACTCTTCTTTTTGGTTCACCAACACCACATGAGGCGGTGACACGCGGAATTAAACACATTTGCTCTCCAAAAACATCTTGACATTTCGGACAATACGATAAATTTAAATCGAATTTTCCTTTGATGTCACATAGCACTTGTTTGTCTTTAAATTCAAAAGACAAAGGTTCGCGCTCGAAACGATATTTATATTGAATACCCTCACAAGGCGACTCTCCACCACTGAATTTCATGTCTAAACTTTGATCGGCCTCAGTTAAATAGGGCTTTAGGGCAAGTTCGGTTTGAATGATTATTACAGAAGGCGCTGTTGCGCTAACCTCATCTATTGCTTTAAATTCTGGTGCTGGCGGGTCAATAGCAATGGTTTTGCAAGCAGACAAAACAATTAAAAGTATAAAAGCAAAAACCCTCACTTATTTTACTTTTGTAAGGCGTACGGTTTGAAGAAAATCGACGCTCATGGTTTCTACAACACCTTCTGCTTCTTCAATTTTTGGGCTTGTGTAGGTGGGTTTTTTTTGTCCGCCTGTAATCGTGAAAATTAAATCTGCATTTTCTTTACAAAGCGAGGAGTTGAAAAACATACCACTCAATTCAAAATGATCAAAAAAACAAGCCCCGAGGCGGCCCATTTCAATAAGCAAGCTATCACCTTCGTCCATCCAAAGTCTTTTGGATTCCTCTTCATAAAATATCTTGTAGGCTTTTGTACTTGCTACCTCGCCGTTGTTTAGATTGACATAGGACATATTATAGGTCCAATAATTTTCTCGAGACATTAGCTGCAAGTCAAATTTGACACCAATGGTTTGTTGTAGTCCTTTACGGTTGTGTATTTCCATGGTTCCTTCGTAAGAACCCAACCAGTCATTTGGAATTCCTTGACCAAAAGCGAAAGAACTCAAAAAAAATATAAAAAGTAAACGCATAAAAAAGGGGCCTAAGCCCCTAAATTAGTTCATTTTTGCTTTCAATCCTCGATCGAGGGCATCAAGAAATTCTTCAGTGTAAACGTAGTGTTCACCGTGATTTACTTTGTTGCCGTGAATGCACACTGCTAAGTCTTTGGTCATAATACCGGATTCAACGGTTTCGATACAAACTTTTTCTAGTGTTTCACAGAAACTGATAAGTTCTTGGTTTTGGTCTAGTTTACCCCTGAATGCCAAGCCTCGGGTCCAGGCAAAAATAGAAGCGATAGGGTTGGTAGAAGTCTTTTTGCCTGCTTGGTGATCGCGGTAATGACGGGTTACGGTACCATGCGCTGCTTCGGACTCCATGATTTGGCCGTCTGGTGTAATGAGCACAGAAGTCATGAGACCCAAAGAACCAAACCCTTGAGCAACGGTGTCTGATTGAACATCTCCGTCGTAATTTTTACAAGCCCAAACGAAATTACCATTCCACTTCAAAGCTGAGGCTACCATGTCGTCGATGAGGCGGTGTTCGTAAACAATACCTGCTGCTTCGAATTGACTTTTGAATTCAGCTTGATAGATTTCTTCAAAAATATCTTTGAAGCGACCGTCGTATTTTTTAAGAATGGTGTTTTTGGTTGAAAGATATAGCGGCCATTTTTTGGTAAGTGCCATATTGAAACAGCTTCTTGCAAAACCAGCAATGGAGTCGTCGGTATTGTACATGGCCATACCAACGCCATCGCCTTTGAAGTTGAACACTTCAAAAGTTTGGGTTTCACCACCGTCTTCTGGTGTGAAAGTCATGGTGAGCTTGCCTTTTCCTTTGAAAACAGCGTCGGTTGCACGGTATTGATCACCAAAAGCATGTCGACCAACGATGATAGGCGCGGTCCAGTTGGTGACCAAACGCGGTACGTTTTGCATCACGATAGGCTCGCGGAACACGGTGCCGTCGAGAATATTTCTAATGGTGCCATTAGGCGATTTCCACATTGACTTGAGGCTGAATTCTTTTACACGCGCTTCGTCAGGGGTAATGGTGGCACACTTGATACCAACTTTGTATTGTTTAATAGCTTCTGCAGCGTCAACGGTGATTTGATCGTTGGTTTCGTCTCGTTTTTCTATACCAAGATCATAGTATTTAATGTCGAGGTCAAGATATGGAAGGATCAATTTGTCTTTGATAAATTTCCAAATAATGCGGGTCATTTCATCGCCGTCGAGCTCGACAACAGGGTTGGCTACTTTAATTTTTGACATGTAAAATTTTTATATGCAAAATTAAACAATATTATGTTTGCTTATTGTTCAATGTTTGCTAAGATGGATACATCGATTTAGTCTAAAGAACCAATCATTTTAGAAGGATCCACGATTTGGTCGTATTCTTCAGAACTCACATGCCCGAGTCCCACAGCAGCTTCTTTGAGAGTGGTGCCATTTTTATGGGCATATTTAGCGATTTCAGCAGCCTTATAGTATCCAATTTTTGTGTTGAGTGCCGTTACAAGCATTAAAGAGTTGTCGAGGTGTTGTTTAACTACAGGTAGGTTGGCCTCAATACCAACAGCACAATTGTTTGCAAATGAGACACAAGCGTCGCCGATTAAGCGAGCTGATTGTAACACGTTAGCGGCAATAACTGGTTTAAACACATTGAGTTCGAAGTGTCCGTTTGAACCCGCAATACTCACTGTTACATCATTGCCCATTACTTGGGCGCACACCATAGTAAGCGCTTCTGGCTGAGTAGGGTTGACTTTACCCGGCATAATAGAAGAACCAGGTTCATTGTCTGGAATAATAATTTCTCCAATACCGCAACGTGGTCCAGAAGAAAGCATACGAATGTCATTTGCTATCTTCATAAGTGCAACTGCGCTGCGCTTCAGTGCGCCAGAGAGCTCCACCATAGCGTCGTGTGCAGCCAAAGCCTCAAATTTATTGGCAGCAGTGATGAATGGAAGGCCCGTGAATTCAGCAATTTTTTTGGCAACCAATACATCGTATCCTTTAGGTGTATTGAGTCCGGTACCAACCGCGGTTCCGCCGAGTGCAAGTTCAGAAACAGCAACTAATGCATTTTGAATGGCGCGCATTGAATAATCGATCTGAGCGACATAACCGCTAAATTCTTGACCTAGAGTCAAAGGAGTGGCATCCATAAAGTGGGTGCGCCCAGTTTTGACCACGTCTTTGAATTGAACTACCTTTTGTTGCAAAATGTCACGAAGGTGTTTAAGACCCGGAAGTGTAACGTCGACGGCCATTTTGTAAGCTGCAATGTGCATGGCAGTAGGGTAGGTGTCGTTGGAAGATTGTGACTTATTGACGTCGTCATTAGGATTCAATACTTTTTGTTCATCTAGTAAATTTCCGCCATTGATGACGTGGGCACGGTTGGCAATTACTTCATTGCAGTTCATGTTAGACTGTGTGCCTGAACCGGTTTGCCAAATCACTAAAGGAAATTCACTATTGTGCTGACCTGTTAAGATTTCATCACAAACTGCCGATATAAGGTCTCTTTTCTCTTCTGGTAAAACACCTAATTCATGGTTGGCATGTGCCGCCGCCTTTTTAAGGTAAGCGAACGCATGAATGACCTCAATGGGCATAGAGCCTTCTGGACCAATTTTGAAGTTATTTCGCGAGCGTTCTGTTTGTGCTCCCCAATAGCGCTGAGCAGGCACTTTAACCTCACCCATGGTGTCTTTTTCAATGCGAAATTCCATTTTTTAGTGTTTATGAATTTATTTGTGTAATTTTGACTCGTTTTCAACTGCAAAAATAATAGAAGATGAGCACTTTCGGTATTGTAATGTTTCTTTTAATTGGCGGAATGGCCTTTTGGATGTTGTTCTTTTTATTGGGTTTCATCCTCCCGTATTGGTTAACGCTAGGTCTTTTCGAACAATTGCGTCCAAAACGCATTTTTGACGAAGAGTCGAAATAAAGAAACTACACCTTTATCCGAAAGCGCCCTCGAGGCGCTTTTTTTATACACCAAAAATTTGTTGGCAGTTTTGATGAATGGTTATACAGATTTGGTCTGTTGGCAGGTCGTTTTCATCCGAACCAAAAGGATCCTCAATTTCTTCGGCCAGTAATTCCATACTTACTAAGGCGTAAAACACAAAAGTCGAAATGAAAGCCGAGAAATAACCAAATAGTGGCACGAAAGCCAGCGGCATTGTCAGGACATAGATAAAAATGAACTTTTTAATAAAAAGACTGTAAGAAAATGGAATCGGCGTATTTTTAATACGCTCACACGCACCTAACGAGCCCACAAGGGAGTCAATGTCTTTTTGAATAGCTAGCCATATTTCATGACTGATGATTTGACTGTCGAGTAAGATTTGAATTTCGCTGCGCAGCCGTTGTTGAATCGCTAAAGGTTGATGTCCGTCAATTGCAAAAGTATTTTGATATTTTGGGAGTTCGGGGTCACTTTCAAATGCTATGTTGCGCAGGTGATTTTTCATGGCGAATACAAACATGGTGATCAGTTCTTTGAGCAACACCTTTTGTTCGTTTGAAATACTTAGTGCACTGAGTTTAGCGCTCAAACTGCGCGTATCATTGACAACTGAACCCCAGGCTTTTCTACCTTCCCACCAACGGTCATAGGCGGTATTTGTCCGAAATACCAACAATAATGAAATCACAAATCCCAACAAAGAATAAACAGTGGTTAGGTTTTTAAGAAAAACCGCTTCTGGAAAAAAAGCAATTTCGATGTATGCAATTAGAATGGATAAAAGACTAATATAAACCAATTCCTTCCACATCATTCTTGCCGTATCACTTTTGTGAAAGGAGAAAATAAAGGAAAGCCAATTTTTTGGATTGTAGTTGATCATGAGGTTTTTAGTTAGAAGTACAAAAGTAAAATACTTTGGTCACTTAAAATTTGTTTAATTTCGAGTCACAATATCAAGCAACACCAGATGGAAATCACGCCAGAACTCAAAGAGAAATTAGACTTACTTCATCAGAAATACGCTGCTTTAGGCGAAGATTTCAATGCCTATCTCGAAGGTTTGTTATACGCTGACGTCACCACTTATTGGGATTATATTCAACTCGACACTTTATTGAGTTTGCAGAAACCAAAGACATCTTTTCCCGATGAGGTCGTTTTTATAATGTATCATCAAATCACAGAGCTCTATTTCAAATTGGCCCTTAGAGAATTTGAGGCTTTGGGCACTATTGTGCATCCAGAAAAAAAACATTTTATCGATCGTGTTACACGCATTAACCGCTATTTTGATGCGCTTGTAAAAAGCTTTGAAATCATGATCAACGGGATGGATCGCGAAGAATTTTTGAAGTTCCGCATGAGTCTTTTGCCTGCCTCGGGTTTTCAGTCTGCGCAATACCGTGAAATAGAAATTTTCAGTACCGATTTCATCAATCTTGTTGCAAAAGACCAAAGAGAGGTGCTACAAAACCAATCCGACATAGCACAATTGTTCGAGCACATTTATTGGAAGGCAGGCGCCACCGAAGCCGCATCTGGTAAAAAGACCCTCACACTCATTCAATTTGAAGAGAAGTACAAGGATCAATTTATTGCGCTTGGCGAGCATTGCAAAGACAAAAATCTATGGCAGGTATATTTGCGCCTTAAGCCAGAAGATCAGCAAGACGAAGGCGTGCAGCAAGCTTTGCGCCAAAATGATATCAACGTAAATATCAATTGGCCGTTGGCTCATTATAAATCGGCTGTTCGCTATTTGGCGCGTCAAGACAAAGATGTAGCCGCAACCGGCGGTACTAATTGGCAGAAATATTTGCCACCACGTTTTCAAAAGCGGATTTTTTACCCATCTCTTTGGTCCAACGAAGAAATAGATAATTGGGGAAAAGCTTGGGTCGAGGAATCGCTTAATTAGTTTTCAACTCTTTGATATAGAGTTGCGCGTAGTCAATTAAGCCAACTTGATTGAGCACAAGACCACGCAAATGCAGCTGATTGAGTAAAATAAAGCCCTCTGTATATATTGGCAGAAACGCGTTTTGTTTCATGATTTCTTTTTCACACAAGCGTTCAGCCTTTTGTTTTTCCTTTTCTTTTTGAGCCAGTACTGCGTTTAAATAGAGCGCATCCACGTTGCGGTTTTTGAAAAAGACAGGCTTTTGAGCGCCACTGTAAAACAGCCTTAGATAGGACTCTGCGCCAGCGTAATCACCAATCCAACCGCTGCGCCACAACGCGTTTTTACAGGAGCCTTTTAGTTCATCTGTTTTCACACTAATCTTGACCCCAAGGTTTTGCCGAAGCATTTGGGCAACTGCATCAGACCAGCGATAGGCGAGTGTGTTTTTTGCCGCACCCACATAAAGGTATATGGTTGGCAATGGATTTTTGCTATTGTATCCAGCTTGCGCAAGCGTTCTTTGGGCTTCAAAAACCCTTTCGTCAAAAGATTGTGCTGGGTTCTCTTTTTGCGCATTTAGCCCACCTTGGGTGGTTGGAATAAAATACCCATTCAGAGGAAGCCCTTCTCCTTTTAGCATTTCTTCGCAAATCGTTTTGGTATCTATGGCCAAAGCAAATGCTTTGCGTAAAACGGGGTCGTCGAAGGGTTTTTTAGTGCAATCAAATTGTAAAAAATGAATTTTTGCGGTGTTTTTTATGTAAACTTCGTGCAATGGGTTTTTGCCTGATTTGGCATCGTTTAATGTGCCGAAAGCTTCTTGTAGGTCATCTATTGGGAGATCAAAAAGTAAGTCTAGTTGATTTTGGAGAAATAACTGTTGTGCTTCTGCTCCGCTGACACCATATTTAACAATGACTTTGTCTGTATAGGGAAGTTGATTGCCATACACATCTTTTCTCCAATAGTTTTTGTTTGATCTAAATTCGGCTATGTGCTTGTCTGAGTGCTGCAGTTGAAAAGGTCCGGTTCCAACGGGATTCTTAAAAAAACGAGATTTATAGTATTTGGCTGCTTGTAGACTCATCATTCCAAAACCAGGGCTGCCAAGGATTTGAATAAAGTGATTATATGGGGCGGTTAGCTTAATTTCAAGGAGGTAGTCATCTATTACTCGGATGCCTTTTACCCTTTTAAGGAAGGGGTTTTCTTGGTTTTGGTAAAAAGCAGATCCACCAATAATCAACCCCGCAAAGTAATTACTTTGTTCAATTAGCTTAGTGTTTGCACAAGCCAACGAAAGACTAAATGCAACATCAGCCGCCGTAAGCTCGTCAGAGGCAAGCCGAAAGCAGGGGTCCGGAGCAAAGCGTATATTTTTTCGGAGGGAAATGCGCACCGTTTTCTTGTCTGAAAGAACGGTTATTTTTTTGGCTAAAAGGTAGTTCCAACCGCGTTGATTGGCCGCGGGTAAAATTAATGGTTCAAAGATAAGTTGCTGAACCCTGTGGTGATCAAGGGTGTTGGATACAAGCGGATTTAAATCGGTGTGCTTGCTTTTAATGGCAAGATGTAATTCACCGCCAAATTGTTTACCTCCTTTAGCTTGTGGGTTGTTTTGGGTGGTAAAATAAAAGGCGAGACCTGCTATTGCAAGTATACTGGTGAACCAAATGATTTTCTTGTGCTTTGTCATATAGCTTACGACAAATGTAAGACGCTACAATCGAATTATACAGAAAAAGGGGGCGGCGCCCCCTTTTATTATTTCTTATTGACCAAATGCAAGAAACCGTGTCCGCTTACTTCTTGGTTGTTAAGGCCTTTACCAATGTATTTGTAAAAGTAAACACCTTCGCTAGCGGGCTCTCCATCGATGTTGCCATCCCAAGCAGGATTGTTATTGATGAGGTCTACAGAAGTGGCGTCGTATAAGACATTGCCCCAACGATTTAAAATCATGAGCTGGAGTTCGATGACATTTTTGGTATCTAGGTAGAATGTTTCGTTGTTGTTGTCGGCGTTCGGGCTAAATACGTTTGGTGCGGTCACCTCCGGACGGGCGTACTCACAGCTGCCGTCGTCAATAAGTGCGTTTGGATCGTAATTTAATGCAAGAGAATCTGTACACCCGGTTGGATACACACAAGATCCGTCGTCAACATTGGCGTTGGCATTGTAATTTGTTGCTAATGGATCTGTACAACCACAAACATTTACTTGAATAGTGATAGACTCGACATCTGTACATTGAGGACCCTGGTTGGCTGTTAGTGTGACAGTGTAGTCCCCAAAAGGAACGTCAAAAACATGGGTTTGTGCACTCAGGTCGTTGCTGCTTCCGGTTTGGCCATCGCCAAAGTTCCAGCTGTAAGTACTTGCGTTCTGACTAGTGTTGGTAAATGTGACGCTTAGCGGCGCGCACCCCGAGGTGACACTTGCACTGAATGCAGCAACTGGAGGATCCAAAAGATCAACGAATGCGCTATCGGAAACAGTACAAACGTTGTCTTCTATTGTAATGTAATACCAACCAGAAGGTAAGTTTTGCCAAACTGAAGCATCGATAAACCCGTTTGGACCGGGTCCGGTCCAGGTATATTGTGGCACGCCTTGTAGGCCACTGGCTTGAACCGAAACAAATCCAGATGGCACACAATTCGAAGGGCCCACATAGATGGTGTCGATGGCCAAGGTTTGGTTCATGGTTACTGTTACGGTATCTGTTTGCGTGAAATTACAGTTGTCGGTGGCGGTGACTAAATAATACATGGTTCCGTTTTGGCTGATACCAACTGAAATGGAGTCGTTTGTGCCAAGGTTGGCCCCAGCAAGGTTTTCCCATTCATAGTCATAAGGGGCATAACCACCCGATGCGCTGGCCGCAAGCCAAACGCTGTCAGTTGCACAATAAACAGTTGGGTTGTTGCCTGTGATATTTATGATAGGACCCTCACCAATATAAATTGTGCCCGACGAAGTGATGGTGTCTCCGCATGGGTTAATGAGCTGAACAGTAATAACCACAGATTCGAAACCTTCGTTGATACCGTCTTGAGTAGGTGTTAATGTGATGATAACAGTATCCTCACCCGGCAAGAAAGTAATTGGGTTAGGAAGGGTATTGTAGTCAATGCCTTGTTGCGCAACACCACCAATCGTATAGTTGATAATGAGTGTGTCGTTCACCTGTCCTGGAGGGCGCGTAAAAATAAAGTCGGCGTAAGTACAACCTTCGACAATTGTGGTATCTCCAGAAACTGTTGCAACAGCAACATCTACTGCTGCAGAACTGAATGAACCGGCTTCTAAAAACACACCAGAATCATAAGATAGATCTCCAACGTTGGATATTGCCAACTTGATGTGGTACAATTGGTTGCATTGAACGCTTGCAGCAGCAGTTAAAAGAACGGTAGTGCCGTCGTATTGAATAGCGTCGCCATAGGTGAGCGTCGAATTTGCTTCATTGAAAACGTAATATTGCGTATTTGAAACATCGCCAACATTATTGATGGTAACGGGAATTCCACCTGGGATTGTGGCAATATTGGCACCTCCATTGGGGTAGCCAGCAAGGGCAAAAGGCCCGGTAATGCCTGGCCCCCATAAAAATAGACCAAAGGCATCATTGTAAGAAGAAGGAGAGAATTCAGGGTATTCGTCTGAACCAAACATGTAATTGAAAACGAGGGTGTCACCTGACGGAATGAAGTCAAATTCCAAAACAACCCCGTTTGTAACGTTTCCAGCAGCAATGTCATTGAGGTGTGGATCGCTCGAAACCGATGGTGTAGCAGGATTGTTGTTTGTAAAAGAGGTGCTGTTATTCGGTCCCACGGCTGCAGCTGCGTTTCCTGTTGTAAGGATTAAGCCGTTATTAATCGGAAATAAAGGGTTGGTGTTGGTAAAATACCCCACATTTGATTGTGCTGTATTGGCCAATGCCGGATTGCCGTTAATGGTTACGTTGAAGGCGGTTACACCAAAACCCAACAAAACGTTGTCTACGAGTTGTTGTGGCGTTTGGGTGGTGGATACCGAAATTGGCTGCGCAAAAACAGCGCCAATTGAAAATATAAAAATGAGGTGTAGTAAGTGTTTCATATGCACAAGTTGTCGGTTAGACGTCTAAATAGGCATTTAAGTTGCATTACAAAATTAATATAAAGTCTGAAGCAGCAAAACCGGGCTATTTTTTGCAACTTTGAAGTATAGAATGAATATGGAAAAAACACAACAATTTATCGGTCAAAATAAAGACAGATTTGTTTCTGAACTTTTTGATTTATTACGTATCCCGTCGGTATCTGCCGACCCTCAATTTCAAAATGATGTAGCAGCTTGTGCAGCGCATCTTGCTCAGCACCTTCAAAATATAGGTCTAGACAATGTGGAGGTACTTGCTACAGCAGGCCACCCGATCGTTTACGCAGAAAAAATCTTAGACGCTACTTTACCAACCGTTTTGGTTTATGGTCACTATGATGTACAACCCGCAGACCCCTTAGAGCTCTGGCACGCTCCGGCTTTTGAACCCGTTATAAAAACAACACCTATACATCCTGAAGGCGCTATTTTTGCCCGCGGTGCCTGCGACGACAAGGGGCAATTCTTTATGCATGTCAAAGCCGTTGAGGCCATGTTGCAAGCGCAAGAATTACCCTGTAACGTGAAGCTCATGATTGAAGGTGAAGAAGAAGTAGGTAGTCCAAACTTGGCCATATTTGTCCGAGAAAACAAAGAAAAACTCAAAGCAGATATCATTTTGGTGTCTGACACCGGTATGCTTGCCAACAACACGCCCTCGATTACAACGGGTTTGCGAGGCCTCAGTTATGTCGAAGTAGAACTCACGGGCCCAAACCGCGACCTTCATTCTGGCTTATACGGAGGCTGTGTGGCCAACCCGATCAATGTTTTGACACAAATGATTGCCAGTTTGCACGACGAAAACATGCGCATCACAATCCCTGGCTTTTACGATAAGGTTGTTGAGCTTTCGGCCGCAGATCGTGCCGAAATGGCCAAGGCACCATTTTCTGAAAAAGCGTATTGTGAAGCACTCGACATACCTGCCACCCACGGTGAAAACGGATACAGCACCATGGAAAGAGGTTCTATTCGTCCGACTTTAGATGTCAATGGTATTTGGGGTGGTTATACCGGCGAGGGCGCCAAAACTGTAATTGCTTCTAAAGCATTTGCCAAAATTTCTATGCGCTTGGTACCCGATCAAGATCCAGAAGAAATCACGAGACTTTTTCAGACGCATTTTGAAAGTATTGCACCACAAAGTGTTCGCGTAAAAGTATTGCCCCATCATGGCGGCCAACCTGTAGTGACCCCGACAGATTCACCCGCATATGCTGCAGCGAGCCTTGCATACGAAACCACTTTTGGCAAAAAACCAATTCCTGTTCGCAGTGGTGGCAGCATCCCAATCATAGCCATGTTCGAACAAGAGCTTGGGTTAAAAACTATTTTAATGGGCTTTGGTTTGGATAGCGACGCCATTCACAGCCCTAACGAACACTTTGGCCTCTTTAACTATTTTAAAGGAATAGAAACGATTCCTTATTTTTTCAAGCACTTTAGTCAAATCAAAGCATGAAATCAATCTTTTTGATCGCTATTGTTTTGTTCTTCACATCCTGTAAAAGTCTAGAAGAACCCATTGAACTCGTAAGTTACGACGGTTCTGAAATTGAACAATTTAGTGGGCAACTCGTTAAGTTTAAGGCGAGTTTTCATGTCAAGAACAACCTTTGGCTACCCGTTAAAATGAAGCCTGGTTCTTTTGAACTTTTTATTGATCAACAGAAAATCGGTAACCTATATCTAGATGAGCCTATTCGGTTGAAAGCACACAAAGAAACCACGCTAAAAGTCCCGTTGCGCATTATTCCAGAACCAGGATTCATCACGACCGCTTACAAAGCCTCTAAAAAACCAATGGTTAATGTGCAAATAAGCGGCTACCCGATGGTTGGCACTTTGTTTTTGTACAAAACAATACCGGTTTCGGAACAAAAACAAATAGAGCCCTCGCTCTTCATCCCGTATTTTCCTACTTTCTAATGCTGACTCCCAACGCTCCCAAAAAGCTTTTCCTTTTAGATGCTTACGCACTTATTTATCGTGCATATTTTGCTTTTGCAAAAAACCCACGCGTCAATTCAAAAGGTGAAAACACTTCTGCTGCTTTCGGTTTTACGAATGTTTTGATTGATGTTCTGAAGACAGAACAACCTACCCACATTGCAGTCGTTTTTGACCCTCCTGGCGGATCTACCCAGCGGCAAGAGGAATTTGAAGCTTATAAAGCGCAACGAGAAGAAATGCCCGAAGACATCCGCTCCATGATTCATCCGATCAAGCAAATTGTACGTGCATTTAACATTCCAATATTAGAAGTGCCGGGTTTTGAGGCCGATGATGTTATTGGAACCGTGGCCAAGCTAGCTGAACCAAGGGGTTTTGTGACTTACATGATGACCCCCGACAAAGATTATGCGCAGCTCGTGAGCCCCCAAACCTTCATTTACAAGCCGGGCAGAGGTGGTAATCCGCCAGAAATTCTTGGTATTAAAGAAGTTTGTGAAAAATATGAAGTACAAGACCCGCACCAAGTAATCGACATTTTGGGTTTGTGGGGCGACGCCTCTGACAACATTCCCGGTATTCCGGGCATCGGTGAAAAAACTGCCAAAGTTTTGGTAGCTAAATACGGTTCAATGGAGGGCTTGTTTGCCCACGTACATGAACTCAAGGGCAAGCAAAAAGAAAATGTTGAGAATTTTCAACAACAAGGGCTCATGTCTAAGTCCTTAGCGACAATTATCCGAAACGTGCCTGTTGAATTTGACGAGCAAGATTTACAGGTTTGTCCGGTAAATGCCGATGCCATTCGCGACATATTTACTGAACTCGAATTTCGAACCTTGGCAAAGCGCATTATTGGCGAGGAAGTAGTGGTTACCCAATCCAATATTTCTAAAGAGGAAGCACAACTCGACCTCTTTGGTGTTCAAAGCATGTTGGAACCACAAACAGCTTTGCCAACGTCAAGTTATAAAACCATTGCCACCGAAAAACCCAGCTATCATTTGATTACTTCTGCCGAGGAGCGCAAAGAACTTTTGGAATTGCTATTGGTACAAAGTGAGGTTTGTTTCGACACGGAAACCAATTCAATCGATGCGCTACATGCGGATCTTGTCGGGTTTTCATTTTCATATAAGGCGCGCGAGGCTTTTTACATTGCGGTTCCTTCAAATTTTGAACAAGCAAAGGCAATCATTCATGAATTTGCGCCTATTTTTGAAGATCTATCGATTGAAAAAATTGCGCACAACATCAAGTATGACCTTAAGGTTTTGCACCGTTATGGAATTGAATTAAAGGGCCCTTTGTTTGACACCATGATAGCCCAATACTTGATTAATTCAGAGTCTAAACAAGGCATGGATTTCTTGGCTACCTACTATCTGAATTACCAACCTATATCAATCGAAGAGCTGATTGGAAAAAAAGGAAAAGGCCAAGGCAACATGGCTGATTTAGCACCTGAGCAAATTAAAGACTACGCCTGTGAAGACGCCGACATCACCTTTCAATTAAAAAAACTGCTTGAGCCCGAAATTGAAAAGCCGCATTTGCACCATTTGTTTTATGACGTTGAGATGCCACTTGTAAAGGTGCTCAAGGAAATCGAACAAGAAGGAATCGCTATCGATGTAAATGCCCTACAAGCATTTTCTTTGGAGCTGGATGCAAGGCTCGTTGAATTGGACAATGAAATAAAAACACTTGCAGGACAAGATTTTAATATTGATTCGCCCCGCCAATTAGGTGAAATCCTCTTCGAGAAACTACAAATTTCTAGTAAAGCCAAGAAGACCAAAACGGGTCAGTATGCAACTTCAGAAGACATCCTTCAAAAACACGAGCACGACCACCCGATTATTGGCCATATTCTGGAGTACCGCCAGTTGCGCAAGCTCAAGAGCACCTACGTCGATCCACTTCCAACACTTTGCGACCCAATAGATGGACGCATCCACAGTAATTTTATGCAAACGGTCACTGCCACAGGCCGACTTAGCTCAAACAATCCGAATCTGCAAAACATACCTGTGCGTTCTGCCAAAGGCCGTGAGATCCGCCGTGCGTTTGTGCCCAGAGCTTCCGACTATCAATTAATGGCTGTCGATTACTCACAGATAGAATTGCGCATTATTGCTGCGTTATCGGGAGATGCAAACATGATAGCAGCTTTTAAAAGCGGACACGACATTCACGCGGCCACCGCTTCCAAGGTTTTCCACACACCTATTGAACAAGTTACTAGAGACCAACGTAGCGCCGCAAAGGCCGTTAATTTCGGGATCATTTATGGTCAGTCGGCATTTGGTTTGGCTCAAAATTTACAGATTTCAAGAACTGAAGCCAAACAAATTATTGACGCTTATTTTGAACAATACAGCACCATTAAAACCTATATGGATAAGGTCATAGCTCAAGCCAGAGAGTTGGGATATGTAGAGACCATTCTTAAACGCAGACGCTACTTACCAGACATCCATTCGGCCAACGCTGTTGTACGTGGTTTTGCCGAACGAAATGCCATCAACGCGCCTATTCAAGGTTCTGCTGCAGATATCATCAAGTTAGCCATGGTAGCAGTTCAAAAAGCAATGAACAAAGAAAAATTGAAGTCACGTATGATCTTACAGGTCCATGATGAACTGGTTTTCGATGTTCATCGGGATGAACTTTCTAAAATGCAGCAACTCGTTAAGACAGCCATGGAGGGTGCTGTTCAAATGGAGGTCCCTATGGAAGTAGAAATGAAAGCTGCCCCGAACTGGTTAGAGGCACACTAATAAACTTAAGGTATCTTTGTAAACGATAATATACACAATGGAAATACTCATCAAAGCAGCTCAGCTCATTACGTCACTGGCTATTCTTGTAACACTGCACGAATTCGGTCACTTTATTCCCGCCAAGTTATTTAAGACACGCGTCGAAAAATTCTATTTGTTCTTTAACCCTTATTTTTCATTTTTTAGGTGGAAACGCGTCAATGGCCAAAAACGAAAATCTTGGTTCAGTAAAACCCCACCAGCTGATTGGGCAGCAGATCCAGACACCACCGAATGGGGGATAGGTTGGGTTCCGCTCGGCGGATATGTTAAAATTGCCGGTATGATTGACGAATCGATGGATACCGAACAACTTAAAAATGAACCACAACCTTGGGAGTTCAGGAGCAAAAAAGCCTGGCAACGCCTCATCATCATGATTGGCGGCGTCACGGTTAATTTGGTGCTTGGTTTTGTCATTTACATTGGTGTTGTCTTTACTTGGGGCCAGCTCACCCTCGATCAAAATAAATTAAAAGCGGGCCTGAGTGTTCATCCTTATTTGGCTCAATACGGCATTCAATCAGGTGATGTTATTTTGAAGCTGGAGGGTCAAGCACCATTGAATCTAGATGACATCAATAAAGAGATTTTACTAAGAGGCGCCAGAAGGCTGACGGTAAAACACGCAAATGGAAGTATTGAGCATGTTCAATTACCTCAAGACATAGACAACAAACTTTTCGAGGCTGGCGCGCTGCCGGCATTCAGTTTACGCGCAAAAGAAATTAAGGTCGCTGAAGTATCAAAAGACGCACCTGCCAAAAAAGCGGGTTTTAGAACAAACGACCAAATAGTTGAGGTAAACGGAACCCCAGTTCAATTTTATGATGAATTTATAACCATTTTATTTGCAAATAAAAATAAAGTGGTTGACATCAAAGTTGCTCAAAATGGCAATTCAAAAGACACCATAACCCGAGCGGTTAAAGTCAAAGCGAATGGTACCATTGGCATCATGGCAACTTCGGAGTATATTGATCAGAAAGCACTATCTGAGAAAAAATATGGTTTCGCTAAAAGCATTAGCGTAGGCATGCAATACGGCGTCAATACGCTCTCAGATTATATCAGTCAGTTTAAGTTTGTTTTCACCAAAAAGGGAGCCACTCAAATCGGCGGATTTGCCTCAATTGGCAACATGTTTCCACCCCTTTGGGACTGGCACACGTTCTGGCTCACTACTGCCTTGCTTTCCATCATTTTGGCTTTCATGAATATTTTGCCGATACCTGCTCTAGATGGAGGCCATGTCGTTTTCTTACTTTACGAAATGATTACGGGTAAAGAAGCGCCCCAAAAAGTTTTAGAAATCGCGCAGTATATTGGAATTTTCTTGTTACTCTCTTTAATGATTTATGCCAACGGCGCAGACCTTGTGCGTTGGTTGATAAAATAGTGAACTATGCAACGATTTCAAAACTACATTCTGGGTCAATGGGTCGATGGACAAGGCGTTGAAACACCTTTGTACAATGCTATTACTGGCGTTCAAATCGGAGAAGCTTCTAGCGCAGGAATCGACTTTTCCGAAGTTTTAGAATATGGTCGTAAAAACGGTGGCCAATTGCGCAAAATGACTTTTCAAGAACGAGGACGCATGCTAAAGGCGTTGGCTTTGTTTTTATTGGAGCGCAAAGAAAAGTACTACCAAATATCTGCACTAACGGGCGCCACAAAAATTGACTCCTGGATAGACATCGAAGGAGGAATAGGCAACTTGTTTGCCAATGCAAGTTTGCGCCGTCAGTTTCCAGATTTACCATATTACGTAGATGGTGTTGCAGCTCCGCTTTCCAAAAATGGCACCTTTATTGGCCACCACATTATGGTGCCTAAAGAGGGTGTTGCGGTCCATATCAATGCATTTAACTTCCCAATTTGGGGCATGCTCGAAAAAATCGCGGTCAACTTGATGGCTGGCGTTCCTGCAGTTGTTAAACCCTCTGAATACACCTGTTTTGTGACCGAAGTAATGGTCCGAGACATCATTGCCTCTCAAATTCTTCCGGAGGGTTCACTTCAGTTGATTTGCGGTTTAGGCCGAGGCATTTTAGACACCGTAGATTCTAGAGATACTGTTACTTTTACGGGTAGTGCAGCAACGGGTAAATTATTAAAAGGTCTTCCCCAAATAGCAGCGCAAAGCGTGAGTTTCAATTTAGAAGCAGACTCATTGAATGCCACTATACTCGGAAAGGCTGCCGTTCCAGGAACCGAAGAATTTGACCTTTTTATAAAAGAATGTGTCAAAGAAATGACCATCAAAGCAGGACAAAAATGTACAGCAGTTCGACGCATTATGGTTCCAGAAGACTTGCTTGACGAAGTCCAAACGGCTTTGGTGTCTCGCTTGGCGGGTACCAAAATCGGCGATCCGTCAGTTGAGGGGGTCCGCATGGGGGCTTTGGCTACCAAATTACAGGTGGAAAGAGTGGCGGCAAATGTTGCCGAGTTAGCGAAAAGCCAGCAAATCATATACGGAGACCTTACGAATTTTGAAGTGCATGGTGCGGATAAACAAAATGGCGCGTTTTTTCCACCGGTATTATTCCGCAATGAAAACCCATTTGTAGCAACGGCTTGTCATGACATAGAAGCTTTTGGCCCGGTAGCTACTATTATGCCTTATAAAGATATGTCTGAGGCGGTTGAATTGGCGAAAATGGGAAAAGGATCATTGGTTTCTTCGATTGTCACGCCAGATAACACAGAGGCTATAGAATATGTGGTGGGTGCTGCAAGTATGCACGGCCGTATTTTAGTACTCAACAAGGATTGTGCGAAAGAGAGTACGGGCCACGGCTCACCAATGCCACTGCTTACCCACGGGGGCCCAGGAAGAGCAGGAGGCGGAGAAGAAATGGGCGGAAAGCGCGGCGTATTGCATTACTTACAGCGCACAGCTATTCAAGGGCACCCGTCTACTATTACCGCCATTACCCAACAATTCCAGGTAGGAGCTGAAATGCTAGAGGCGCAACCACATGTTTTTAGGAAGCATTTCGAAGAATTAGTAGTTGGAGAAACTGTTTTTACGCACAAACACACTGTTACAGACGCTGATATTGTCAATTTTGCCAATGTTTCAGGAGATAACTTCTATGCGCATATGGATGCCACCTCACTCGAGGGAACCATTTTTGAACGTCGCGTGGCGCATGGTTATTTCATTTTGTCAAAAGCTGCGGGTTTATTTGTAGATCCCAAGAAAGGGCCTGTGCTGTTAAATTACGGCATCGAGGAAGCGCGCTTTACCAAACCTGTTTACCCAGGCGCAACAATCGGTGTGCGCTTCACGGTGAAAGAAAAGGTTGACCAAGAAAAGCGCAGCCCCGAGGACATCTCAAAAGGAATAGTTAAGTTTTTGGTCGATGTATACGACGAAACCGGAGAAACGGTAGCGCTTGCTACAATTCTTACCATGGTCAAGAAAATCAATCAAGATTAACCACGGTGGGTTTTAATTATTTTTCTTCTTCGGCAAACTCTATTTCGAGTTTGTCTACGTCGTAATCAGTCTCTTCGTTGTATATATCGAAGAAAGGCTCTTGGAAAGAGCGCATGCTAAATTTGCGTTCTAAGGTGAGCAATAAGGCAGGAAGGATAATAAGGTTGGTTGCCATGCCGACCATAATAGTTATGGACACCAGTAAGCCCAGTGCTTTTGTGCCGCCAAATTGCGAAAACACAAACATTAAAAAGCCGAAAAACAAGATCACTGAGGTGTAGAAAATACCGAGTCCGGTTTCGCGCAGTGAATGTAAAATAGCAAATCGAACATCCCAACCATGCTGCTTGAGTTCATTACGGTATTTACCTAAGAATAGAATAGCGTTGTCTACAGTTATTCCTAATGCAATTCCAAAGACCAAAATGGTAGATGGCTTGAGTGGAATTTGAAAGTACCCCATAATTCCGGCTGTAAAAAGCAAAGGAATGATATTCGGAATCATAGAAACTAAGATGATTCTAAATGATCTAAACAAGAATGCCATCATGATTGCAATAGAAATGACAGCAAAAATGAGGCTTTGTAAGAGGTTTACAAAAAGGTATTTGGTTCCTTCGGTTTGAACGACTTTGATACCTGTGAACACCAAATCATAAGACTCCGCTTCAATGGCCTTTTTAAGGTTTTTGTTGAATTGTGCGGTTCCCATGTATGACTTGATCTTATCAGGATTCATATCAAAGGCCATTTGTTTTTGATCATTGCCGTTAGAAACCAGGGCAGTCAGGTTATTAAATACACCTGTATGTTCATAGATAATGCTATCCATGGCGCCAGCACTTCCCTTTACAATCTTGCTATACAGACGCTCAAGTATGGGTTTGTCTGGGTTGAGGATTTTTTCGGTCTTTATTTTAAGCGCGTCTAATGTAGGACCAACTTTATCGATACTGAGGTCTTTCATTTGCATGCGGATGCGAAGGGTGGTGTTGGTGGTATCGACTAAACTTTTTAATGAGACCGCGCCACCGTTTAAGCTACTTAAGTCAAGTTTGTCTATATATTTTTTTAACCGAAGTTTATCTCGGTTGGATATCAAGGTGAATTTACTTGGGTCTCCTCGGTGGTAGGCCATATTGATGGACTTGATGAGGTCAACATATGAAATGCTCTTAGAGAAAAGGGTGTCTGTTGCAAAGAGTTGTTGAATTGATTCAACTTTGCGCATGGTTTCAATATTGAAAAGCCTTCCCTTCTCTTTGTAGTTGACGGTGATTTCAAAAGGTATGGAGCCGCCAAAATGGTGTTCGACAAATTTGAGGTCTAACAATATAGGGTCATCTTTTGGAATGTCACTTGTGACATTTCCTGTAGAAATAATTTTAGTCATTCCATACAAACTAAAAATGACCAATACGACAGAGGACACGTAAATCCAAGGACGGTATTTAGTGACGATTTTTACAATAATTTCAATGAATCCTTGAGAGTAGACACGGTTTAAGTGCTTTAAGTGGCGCGGCCTTGGCGGTTTTGCGAAAGAGGCGAAAATAGGAATGATGGCCAATGAGAGTACAAAAACCACCATAATATTCCAGCTTGAAATGATGCCAAACTGAGCGAGTTTATCCGAACTGGTGAAGGTTACAAAACCTACAGCGGTCGTTAGATTGGTTAAAAAGGTAACCGAACCTATGCGCTTGATCATGACAAAAAGCGCTCGCATTTTATTATCTAACCGAACATATTCTTGATGATAACGGGTAATTAAGAACACGCAGTTTGGCACGCCAATTACAATGAGAAGTGGCGGGATAAGCGCCATAATAATCGATAACTCAAAGCCCATAAAGGCAATGCTGCCAAGCGCCCATATTACGGATATAAATACTACTGTGTTGCACAGAAATACCACGTAAAGTGACCTGAAGAAAATGAAAAGCAGTAAGGAAGATGCAAAAATGGACAGCGCCAAAAAGATGTACATTTCCGCCACAATGCGCTTGCCTACAACAACCCTTATATGTGGAAGCCCAGCAAAGTATACTTTGCCAAAATGTTTTTCGTATTGATTGGCAAGCTCTTCGATTTTCAGGACAACCCCAGATTTCTTTGGATTCGATAGCACCTTTTCGTCGATACCGATCATCAAAAGCGAAACATTGCTGGTGTCGTTGTATAAGAGCCCGCGGTAGATAGGGTTTTTTCTGATTTCTTTACGAACGTCGTCTATGGATTTATCTCGAAAAGTCGTGTCCGAAAAAATGCGGTGTATTTCGAATTCGTTCTTAGCAATATTGTTGGTCATGCCAAACAAGGTGGCCTCCGAAACGACATTATCTACCCCTTTGAATTTTAATATTTTATAACCGAGTTCGCGCCATTTTTTAAGGTTTCCCTCTGTGTAAAGAGAGTCTGTTTGTACAGCAATTACCAAGGTTGAACCATCTTCTCCAAACTGTAGTTTGAAGTTTTCGTAGTCCATTTGGATGGGGTCATCTTTTGGAAGGGTGTTACCAAAACGATTATCGACTTTAAGTGAGGTGACAGCATAGTAGCCAAAAAAAACGGTAATAATGCTGATGATGGCCAGTATAAACAAGCGATTACGTAATATGAAACTGGCAACTCGACTCCACATGCGATTAAATGTACAAAAAATTGAGGCGTGAAGTTACGAATTATTGTCTAGAGTTGCATTTTAAATCCTACCAATAGCGCTCGTGGCAAGGCTGGTCTGTAGCCTTGCGGTAGATTAGCCACAATATTTTGGTTGTTAGTGAGATTTTGAACATTTGCAAATACCTTCCATGATGCTTGCATTTCGTATTGAAGAGAAAGGTCTAAAAAAACAAATCCGGGAATGTTATTTACAAGCGCGTAGTTCTCGTCCGAGGTTGGATCGATATTTTCGTTTTGACCAGGTAGCGTACGGGTTGCCCCAACGTAGTTTGCATTGAGCAGCGCCGTCCATTTATGTTTTTCAACTCCTATTTGGCAGCCAAATAAATGCGGTGTAATGAATGGAATCCAATCATTTTTATTGATCTGCCCACTTCCCCAATCGCCCCCGCCATTTACAAATGTTTCTTCAAAGGTGGCCTTGGTGAAGGTATAATTTGCTTGAATAGGAAAACGCCATTTTTTATATTGAAATACTTGTTGAATACTCAATTCCGCTCCTTGTACTAAGGCTTTACCTGCGTTGAATAAATCTCCAGTACCCATGCCTCCTCCAGAAATATTATCTGAACCCAATAGATTCTCGTAAGCACTTTTGAATAATACGGCTTGTATTTGGGTTGTTTTTGTGAGCAGGCGGTATCCCAATTCATAGTTTATGGCCAGCTCAGGTTTAGCTTGCTCAGCGCTGCTTGTGCTTGGCATCCCCGGAGGTGAAAAACCTTTGTGTGCCCCAAAAAATAACAGGTTGTTTTTATTGGCTTCGTAATATAAGCTGGCGCCAGGCAGCCAAACCGCAAAGTTATTCGTAGCAGTAGCTAAATTACTTCCTGTTCGCGCAAAGTCGGATGTGCCATAGTTTAAGTACTCAAGTTGGATCTGTTCACGACGCAAGCCCGTATTGAGTGTAAACTTATGCCAAGTAAGTTGGTAACTTAAATATGTGGCAGCACTCCATGCTGAACGTATTTGATTTTCTTGGTTGCCTTGCTCGCCGGCATCGCTAAGTATCATTAATCCGTTGGTCATTTGGTACTTACTTTGTGTGCCGTAGCGACTGGCTTCATCTTGATGTAAGCGCAAGCCCACTTCGATGTCGTGTTTTATGTTGTTTGTTTCCAAATAATAATGTGCATGCGTCTGTAAACCCTTTGTAATATATAGCCGCGAAGCACTTCTGTAAATAATTTCACCATTGGCCTGGCCAGTCATAATTTGATATGCCGCTTGTTCTGCTGCTGGATTTGAAAGGATGCTTGCAATGCTTTTTGTACCAAAACTATTTGCCCGACCCCAATCGCGGAATGTTTGGGTGATGTAAGCGCTGCTTGTAATGTCTAAGTTTTTTAATGGTTTGATGACATGCTGAAGAACGACATGGTTATGGAACAAGTTCAATACATCCTTCTGCGTTCCTGCGTAACGGCGCAATGGGTTTTGCATGAAATCAGTGTAGGTGAGTCCAAGATATGTTTCATTAGCTTGCTCTTCAACGTGTAACATTTTCAACTGAACACTTTGTTTGACCTTTACCGAGTTTTTACTTTGCCAACGAATTTTACCGAGAAAATCTCTGCGATCAAAACCGGTATTGCCTCCGCCATCTATTTCTTTAAAGCCTGTGGAGGCGATTCGATTCACCTCAAATAGGTAACTAAGTTGGCCTTTTGAGTCGCCTACCCAAAAACGTTGTTGGTTCATGTTGAAGCTGCCATAGCTAACGTGTGCAAATGCCTTGAAGCCCGCAGGAATATTTGTGGATAGAAGGTTAATTGCACCACCAATTGTGTAAGGACCATGCTTGATTTGACTGCTGCCTTTGAGCACCTCAACGCCACCCATACGTGCAAACGTTGGAAAATAATATGCGGACGGATCAGAGTAGGCGGCTGGCGCCATTAGAATGCCGTCTTCCATGACGGTGATTTTCGCACTTCTATTAACAGGCGTTCCTCTGAGGCCAATATTTGGGCGTAAACCAAATCCTTCTTCGTCTCGAATTTGTACGCCTGGCACACTGCGAAGTACTTTATTGACATCATTTTGATTTAATTTCTGTAATTGGGTGGCACTGATTCGGGTGCCGGATCCGCCAACGAATTTATTTTGTAGTGCGATTATTGAAACACTTTGCGTTTCAATAGCTCGTAAAGTGTCGGTTGGTTGGAGTTGTTGGGCAAAATTGTGAAATGCAATGATGCTTGGTATGAAAAAAATAGCCCTCATTTTTATTTAGATTAAATTTAAATAACGAGGCAAAATTAGTTTTCTAAGGGCTTTGTGGAAATACCAATAATGTGGTATTTTGCTAAGATTGTGAAGAAAAGTCGGGATGACAGGACTTGAACCTGCGACTTCTCGCCCCCCAGACGAGTACTCTACCAACTGAGCTACATCCCGATTTTAGAAAGGTCTAAAGCATTTTGAGCTGGAGACAAAGATACGCATCAATTTTTGATGCAGCGCACCGAGAAACCGCCAGATTTATAGTACGCACCTAAAAGAGGGTCGAGTTGTTTTTTCTTGAGATGGAAAGCATTGGCACTGTATGTATTAGCGGTATCGGCGCTCCAGTAGCTTGCATATTCATCGATGCCAGAGAAGTTGCCACTTTCTTTGCGGTATCCAGAACCATAAGCATGATAATGAAGGACGTCTGCATCAGGATAATTACCAATAAAGGAAACATGCTGCAAAGCAAAGGCATCTAAATCTAATTTTTTTAGGTCTTGAACTAGTTCAAGCCAATTTGCATTGGAGGCAATAGACCAACCCTTGGGTGCCAGGCCCCTTGGGTCGTTCACGGCATACCAGTTGTATAATTTTCCGAATTTTTGACCAAGTTTCGGATCGTTGTTGTAGTAGCACCAAGCTGGGGTACATGTATTACCCGCTTTTTTCCATTCTTCGTTGGTTTTGGCTTGCTTGATGCGATCTCCATTTTTAAAATGGGGCTCATTTAAATTTTGAGCCATCCAAATTTGCTTGCCAATCTGGCAAGAGTCATAGGCTTGACTCGGCTCAACTTCTTTATATACAATAGGTTTTGTTGGTTTGTTCTTGTTCTCTGCAGTTGAGTTATTACAGGCAAAAATAAGAGAACAGAGTAGGATAAGGCATGAAATAATTCGCATCCTTAAATATAATAACTTGAAGTAGAATAATGAATGTTTGAAAAACAAAAAACCCTCAATTCGTTTAGAATCAAGGGTTTATCTCACAATATTGTACTCGAGGCGGGACTTGAACCCGCACGGGCAAATGCCCACAGGATTTTAAGTCCGGCGTGTCTACCGATTCCACCACTCGAGCTCAAAAGAGCGAGAAACGGGATTCGAACCCGCGACCCCGACCTTGGCAAGGTCGTGCTCTACCAACTGAGCTATTCTCGCTTATATAACCCTTAAACGCTTGGCCTTTGCTTTGCTAGGGGCGACAAAGTTAAGTATTTTTTTATTTTTTCAAAATACTATTTCAATTTTCCTTGTGATTTTTTAAAGAATAATAAATCCAAGTGACCGGAAGTAATAAGGCGTAATTGTAATATAAATCTTCGAATGGTATGCTGATCATGCGCCAGCCAATTATGTGTTTACCACTATACCAAACAATTGGCTCTGGCGTTACAGCCCCAGTGAGGATACCGTTAACGATAAAAAAGGGCAATAAACAAACAAGATAGGCCCACATAAAGTCTTTATACCAACTTTTATTTCGCAGCAGAAAAGTGAGTATAGCGCATAAAAATGTTGCCAAAAAAGTATAATAGTTGTGGCTGTATAGTAGCAGCCATATTATGGAGGTCACTAGAAACAGGTATGCAAAAATAGGCGCGTAGTTTTTTCGGTTTCTATTTGGAAAATATGCCTCAATGACCTTGAGAATAAAAATGAAGTTATAAGGGATAACAATAAAAAACAGTATTTCTTCTAGCGGTAAATGGCCTAGATAAACGCCGAGTAAATAGTCTGAATTAAAACCCCAGACGGCCCATTGCGTAAAGAATTCATCCCAAATTAGAAAGGGAATGGCTACGCAAATAGCTGAAATAAATACAAAGCGCCACTCTTTAAAGAAAGCGACCTTCTTATCAAAACTTAGTGCAAATGGGCCTGCGAAAGAAAGCAAGATAACCCAACCGTAAAGACTCATGCTTTTTGTTTTTTGAATTGCTTGGCACTTTCAATGTAAAAACGAATCGGAACCAACAACATGCCGAAACATTCTCCGTGTTCTTTACCCAGGTGTTTGTGATGGATTTTATGTGCTCGGCGAATGGCATAAAAGTAAGGATGCTCTATGTCTCTGAGCCATTTGAAACGGCGGTGAATATAGACGTCGTGGATAAGGAAATAAGCCAAGCCGTAAGCAGCAATACCAAAACCAATCCATACAGGTGTATAAACTTGATTCATAAGACCGAGCATAATACATAACCACGACGGAATGGCGTAAATCAAAAAGAACACATCATTTTTTTCAAAAAAACCAGGTTCAACCTGATGGTGATCCTTATGAAAGTACCACATTAAGCCGTGCATGACATATTTATGCGTCGCCCACGCCATAAACTCCATTCCAAAAAAAGTAGCGACTGTTACTATTGGACCCCACCAAGTCATAAGCGAAAATTTAAAATTGTAAAAAAGAGTGTCATGTAAATAAACAAGGCCACCGCAACATTGTTTGCCTCATTGAGTTTCCATTTGCGATACAAAATATGAATGACAAACGCGGTAAGAAGCCAGCAAACGTAATTATAAGTTGGAATGTGCCCACCTTTCCAAGACCAATAACCGAGTTTCATGGCCACTGGCTCCATTAGAAAATCAAGAAATACCATGAGCAGGGCGCTCGCGAAAACCTCTAGCCAAAAATGAAGACGCAAGGTGGCCAGCAGCGCAGCGCTTACAATACTGAGCATGGCCCAATTGATACCAATAATGAGTGGAACACCTAAAATCTTTGGGCCAAGCACCGTGCCGTAAGAATACGAACCAAAGAGCAGCCCCGTATTTACACCAACCCATTCAACGACCATTCCGATCAGAAAAGAGATAAGAATAAAGAGCCAAAAGTGGGCGCTGTATTTTTTTCTTCCGAGCAATAGAATACCAAAAGACAACAAAAGGTGAAAAAAAGACAATCCTACAAAAAAAGATGAGTAAGGACTAACAGCTATTCCTATAATCCCAACAAGGTAAAAGATACCGATGAAAATGATCAGTTTTCGGTTCAAGGTTTTTTATTTTTCTCTATGTAAGTTTGTCCGGCTAACATATTTTCTATTATCGCTTGCAGCGGCGTATACTCAAAAGACAATTGTTTTTCAATTTTGTTGCGGCTGTATTTCAAGACTTCATGTGAAGACCTTGCTGTTTCTATAGTTAGACCAGCTCTTTTGCCAGAAATATGACACCATAGTTCGTGAAATGCTGCTACAAGCATTGTCAAAAATCTTGGCGCTGGAATACGCGGTGTGCCGCGTCCAAGTTGTTTGGCGAATGCCGTGAATAGCTCTTTAAAAGATTGATGTGGCCCAACAACGAGATACCGTTGGCTGGTGACTTTTTGGCTAACGAGCTCCACCATGGACCACGCTACATCTCGTGCATCTACAACAGCATTGGCGCCACTTGTATAAAAAAGCAAGCCTTTTCTTGCCGTTTCGAGCATCTGAAGAGAGGGGCTTCCCGGTGCAGCAGGTCCTAAAATGACACATGGATTGACAATGACGGCCTGAAGGCCTTCTTCTATGCCCCTCCAAACTTCTTTTTCTGCCATGCGCTTTGATATCCCGTAGCCACTATGTAGTCCGCCTTCTTCCCATTTAGCGTTTTCGTCAATTAACGCGCTTTTTCCGCCAATTGCGGCGGTAGAGCTCACATGGCAAAAATGTGAAACACCAAATTCTAGTGCTAAATCGACAAGGTCGGCGGTTACATACCTATTTTGTTTAATACAGGTCTCAAAATCCGCTTTGAAAAACGAAACTAATGCTGCACAATGATAGATGTTTGTGGCACCCGAAACTAATTGTTTTAAATCGTCAATATCGAGAAGATCAGCAGGTTTCCATTCAATATATGCCCATTTTTCAGCGGCATCTGCTTTGAAATAATATTCAAAAAGCAGTTTCACAGCAGCTATTTTTTCGGGGTTTCGATAAGCCGCACGAACAGGTTGCTTGCGTTTAACTAACTCAATTAATACATGACTTCCGAGAAGTCCAGTTGCACCTGTTACTAAATTCACAGTCTAAAACTAAGGATTACTTTGATAGTATGCAGTAAGGGCAGCTTTGATTTGTGTGGCGGCATAATCGAGCTGGGTGTCGGTATGTGCCGAAGAAATAAAACCAACTTCATAGCCACTTGGGCCAAAATAAACACCTACATCGAGCAAATAATGATGCATGAAATTGAATGCTGACATATCGCTATCTATCTGATCTGCGGCTAGAATGCGTTTTTTTCCATTAAATGAAAACCAAAATATAGACCCCACACAAACTAATTCCATTGGATAATTTTGGTCGAGCGCAAATTGATTGATGCCATCTACGAATTTTTGTGTGCGTTTGGCTTGTTGGGTGTAGAATCCTTCTGCCGCACAAAGTTCTAGCTGTGCCAGACCAGCCGCCATTGCCACAGGATTACCAGAAAGCGTCCCCGCTTGGTAAACAGGCCCATCTGGCGAAACGTTTGACATGATCTCCTTACTTGCGCCATAGGCACCCACAGGTAGACCACCACCAATAATTTTTCCGTAAGTGACAATATCGGGTTTAATCCCAAAAAGCTCTGCCGCTCCGCCAAAAGCCACCCTAAATCCGGAGATGACCTCGTCGAAAATGAGTAAGACGCCATATTTGCTGCAGAGTGTTCTGAGTAAATTCAAAAATTGCATGTCTTGTAAAAGCAAGCCATTGTTGGCGGGAATAGGCTCTATGATAACTGCGGCTAAATCGGCATGTTGTGCTTCAAAACAGGCGGTGACAGCTTCTTGATCATTGAGCGGCAAGACGATGGTTTCATTAGCAAAAGATTCAGGAACACCCGCACTTGATGAGGTTCCGAAAGTGACCAATCCGCTTCCAGCCTTAACCAACAAGGCGTCAACATGACCATGATAACAGCCCTCGAACTTGAGGATTTTATTTTTACCAGTAGCACCTCTAGCCAATCTTAAAGCACTCATCACTGCCTCTGTTCCAGAGCTCGTAAAACGGATTTTATCGATGAATGGCAACCGTTCCAACATAAAAGCGGCCAGCTCATTTTCTTTGCGCGTTGGCGCACCAAAACTAGCTCCGTTTTGCAAGGATGCCACAATTTTTTCATAAACATAAGGATGGTTGTGGCCGTGAATAAGCGGCCCCCAACTGCAACAAAAATCAATGAATTCGTTGTTGTCTTCGTCCCAGATTTGCGCTCCATTTCCTTTTGCTATGAAAAGCGGCGTTCCTCCGACTGATTTAAAAGCGCGCACTGGCGAGTTAACGCCACCCGGAAAATATCCTTTTGCTGCCTCGAATAATTCTGCCGAACGGCTGCGGTCAATGGGAGAAGGAGTGTTCATTCTTGTGTATATTTGTGGCCATAAAGTTACGAATAAAGCTGCGCATATGACATTTGAAAACCGCTTAGAATTTGCCCAAAAACTAGACGCCCAAGATCCGCTCGCTTCCTTTCGGGCGCAATTTCATTTCCCCACCTTTCATAGTCCTGCGCCAGTATACTTTACCGGGAACTCTCTCGGCTTACAGCCCAAGTCGGCAGCGAACTATATTCAAGAAGAACTTAAAGCTTGGGCAAATTATGGTGTAGAAGGCCATTTTTTAGCCAAAAGACCTTGGTTTTCTTACCATGAAAATCTGACGCAAATGGCGGCAAAAGTGGTTGGAGCAAAACCCATCGAGGTGGTTGTTACGCATTCGCTGACAACGAATTTGCATTTATTAATGGCTTCCTTTTATCGCCCGACGGGAAAACGCGTTAAAATACTTTGTGAAGAAAAAGCTTTTCCAAGCGATCAATACGCACTCGCTTCCCAAGTCGCATTTCATGGCCTGCCATCCAGTGCGCTCGTAGAAATTGGTCCAAGACATGGCGAGCATTTAATTCATGAAGAAGACATCCTTCAAAAAATCACCGAATTAGGAGATGAACTCGCCCTTGTGATGATTGGCGGTGTAAATTACTATACGGGTCAGTATTTTGACTTGCAAAATATTACTGAAGCAGGTCATTCCGTTGGTGCAGTAGTAGGTTTTGATTTGGCACATGCAGCCGGCAATGTCAATTTAGCGCTCCATGATTGGGGAGTAGATTTCGCTGCTTGGTGTGGTTATAAATACTTGAATTCGTCACCAGGGGGTGTGTCCGGCATGTTTGTTCACGAGCGACATGCCTACAATAAGGAATTGCCAAGGTTTGCTGGCTGGTGGGGGCACAACAAAGAACTTCGCTTTCAGATGGAACCCGGCTTTGATCCAATCCCGGGCGCAGAGGGCTGGCAGTTGAGTAATGCGCCCGTTTTAGGAATGGCAGCACATTTAGCAGCACTTGAAATTTTTGAACAGGCAGGTATGGAGCGCATCGGTCAAAAGAGAGACTTGCTCACCGCCTATTTAGCTTTTTTGATTGAAGATGTTTCGAACAGAAATCAAGAGAAGTGTGCTTTTGAAATCATTACACCAAAGGAACCAAAACAACGCGGCGCACAACTTTCTATTTTAGCCAAAGGTCAGGGGCGTCAATTGTTTGATCGCCTTACGGCATTCGGAGTCATTGCCGACTGGCGAGAACCCAATGTAATTCGGATAGCACCAGCGCCACTTTATAATTCTTATGAAGATTGTTATCGTTTTGCGCAGTTTTTAGAACAGGCTATTGCATAGGGGCCTAGCTGTGGGCCGGATTGCTCAGGTACAGTTCAAGATCTTTTGCAAAATGTGCGTGCTCGAGTGCACGAACTTTTGTTTCAATTTCCGCTGAATTTACCCCACTTGAAAGCGCAACGGCATGCTGAAATAAAATAAGGCCTTTGTCGAATTCTTCATTTACTAAATGAATACTTATTCCACTGAAAGCTTCATTTGCATCAGACACGGCCTTATGAACGTGTTTTCCATACATTCCAGCGCCACCGTAATTTGGCAATAATGATGGATGAATATTGATGATTCTATTTGGAAAAGCAGATATCAATTCGACTGGCACTTTTTTCAAGAAGCCCGCCAGTACAATCCAATTTGCATTCAAGTCTTGTGTAATTTTTAAATAAGACGAGAAGTCTTTACCCGACATATCATAAAACGTAACGGAATGATTGGTACAAAACTTTTGCATTTCTTCATTGGGCTTACTAGAAAGCAAACCAACTACGTTAATGCGCTCATTCCCTTCGAAATAGCTAATTATTTGACGTGCATTACTGCCTCCTCCTGAAATAAATAAAATAATACGTGCAATCATCTATGAAGCAAAGTTAAGCATAGTGCGCGATTCCTCGCGTTTGAGCCGAGAAGTGTTGATAAATTAAATGGGGATAAGTTTTGTTTATTGGGGGATAGTTTTTTTCTTTGCAAGCTGAAACCTTTAAATTTTAAAAAATGTCTGAAATCAAAGCTAAAGTTATCGCGATCATCGTAGATAAACTGAATGTTGAAGAAAGTGAAGTAACTAACGAAGCGAGCTTCACCAATGACTTGGGTGCCGATTCACTTGACACGGTTGAGTTAATCATGGAATTCGAGAAACAATTCAACATTTCTATCCCAGACGATAAAGCAGAAGGTATCCAAACAGTTGGTGACGCCATTGCTTACATCGAGGCAAACGTTTAATATTTCCCACAGTTACTTTTAGTAATAAGTTATGCAATTAAAAAGAGTTGTTGTTACAGGTCTTGGCGCACTTACTCCAATAGGCAACACCGTACAAGAATATTGGGACGGTCTAATGGCAGGTAAAAGTGGCGCAGCGCCCATCAAACAATTTGATGCATCTCAATTTAAAACGCAATTTGCTTGTGAGCTAAAAGATTTCAATGTGGAAGACCACATCGACAAAAAGGAAGCACGTAAGCTTGATCAATTTTCGCAGTATGCCATAGTGACCGCCACGGAAGCTATGGCAGATGCTGCTTTACTTGAGTCCAATCCAAATTTAGACCGCATTGGTGTTATTTGGGGCTCAGGTGTGGGCGGGTTAAAAACCTTCCAAGAAGAAGCCAGAGAATATTTTGGTGGAGACGGAACACCTCGTTTCAATCCTTTCTTCATTCCAAAAATGATTGCTGACATCGCAGCTGGTCACATTTCCATTAAATACGGACTTCGCGGTCCAAATTATGTTTGTGTGTCGGCCTGTGCTTCAGCTACCAACGCTATAATCGATGCGTTTAACCTCATTCGCCTTGGCAAGGCCGATGCCATCGTTACTGGTGGTTCAGAGGCAGGTGTCAACGAAATGGGCATGGGCGGTTTTAATGCGCTCAAAGCGCTCTCAACCCGCAACGATTCCCCTGAGACCGCATCCCGTCCATTCGACCTAGACCGTGATGGTTTTGTTTTGGGTGAAGGTTCAGGATGCCTTATCCTTGAAGAATACGAGCACGCTATTAAACGTGGTGCAAAAATTTATGCGGAGGTCATCGGCGGCGGTATGTCCGGCGATGCCTATCACATGACCGCTCCGCACCCAGAAGGTTTAGGTGCCCGCAACACTATGCTTGCTGCAATTGAAGATGCTGAAATCAATCCTTCTGAAATTGATTACGTCAACGTACACGGTACCTCTACACCGCTTGGTGACATCGCAGAGGTAAAAGCTATTCAACAGGTATTTGGTGAGCACGCCTATAACTTGAACATCAGTTCTACCAAATCCATGACCGGCCACTTGTTAGGTGCTGCAGGTGCAATAGAAGCCGTAGCTTGCGTATTGGCCGTTCAAAACGACATGGTTCCACCAACCATCAATCACTTTACCGATGACCCAGAGCTAGACCCTAAGCTCAATTTTACCTTCCATAAACCACAAGCGCGTGTTGTAAACGTTGCTTTGTCAAATACATTTGGTTTTGGCGGTCACAATACATCCATTATCGTTAAGAAATTCAAGGCTTAAGCTTTTGAAAATCCCGTTTTTTCATAAACCCAAGTCGAAAGAAGAACTTGAGGTCATACGTTTTGTGCTCAAGCAATTTGCTTATAAACCGCAAAGAATATCATTTTTTGTTCAGGCGCTAACCCATAAAAGTGCTTTACCTGATGCAGGTCAGCACGCGGCCAATGAACGTTTAGAGTTCCTCGGCGATGCCGTTTTAGACGCTGTAGTTGCTTCATTTGTATTCCAGAAATACCCTGAATTAGACGAAGGCCAACTGACAAAAATCAAATCTAAGATTGTAAATCGAAAGTCGTTGTCTGCCATCGGCGAGAAAATGGGCATAAGAAACCACCTTATTTATAGCCAGGGTAGAAGTATCAATTTGGCAGGCTTAGAAGGTAATGCCTTTGAGGCACTTATTGGTGCTATTTATCTGGATTCCAATTTTGAAACAGCGCAAAAAGTATTGATTAATACGGTGCTCCGAAAGTACTTAAACCTGAATAAACTCTTAGAGGAAGAACTGGATTTCAAGTCAACGCTATTTATTTGGTGCCAACGCAAAAAGCTTAATTTATCTTTTGAATTGGTCAATGAACAATTTGTAGACGGAAAGGCGGTCTATGAAATGGAGGTTCAGATCAACAGAACAAGCTATGGTAGGGGCAAAGGGTTTTCCAAAAAAGAGGCCGAGCAAGCGGCCGCAAAAGAAACACTGGCCTTGATGGGAGAAATTTAAGGATACACTATATTTAATAAAATTTGTAGTACATTTGCCATATAAATGATTGAGATATGACTTGGACAGACTTCGTATACAAAATTGGCGACACATTTCAATGGTCTTTTGGCTTTTTTGAATTTGTACAGAATTACTTTAATACCCTGTTAATTTTATTAGGGTTCTTTGGTTTTTATTACTGGATGCGCACCCAAAAGAAGCTCAGTGACCAAGCTAATGTTTCCATTGATATAGAAGAAAATAAAGGTTGGTATAACAAAGAAGGCCAACAACTTAAATAAGTTTTAAACGGCATAAAAAAGGGCGGTCATTGACCGCCCTTTTTTTGTTTTTATATCTTCGTCGGTATTTTTATTTATCAGATAGAAGTGTAGCACTGAAAAATTCACGGTTCATTCTTGCGATGTTTTCAAGCGAAATTCCTTTCGGGCACTCGACTTCACAAGCGCCAGTGTTGGTACAGTTACCAAAACCTTCTTCGTCCATTTGACGAACCATATTAGAGACGCGTTCTTTGGCTTCTACACGTCCTTGAGGCAATAATGCATATTGAGATACTTTTGCACCTACGAAAAGCATGGCTGATCCGTTTTTACAAGTTGCCACACAAGCACCGCAACCAATACAAGCTGCAGCTTCAAATGCTTTGTCTGCGTCGGCCTTTGGAACTGGAATCGCGTTGGCGTCCATTGTGCGCCCTGAGGTATTTACAGAAACAAAACCACCGGCTTGTTGAATTCGGTCAAATGCAGAGCGATCAACAACGAGGTCCTTCACGATTGGAAACGCTCTTGATCTCCATGGCTCTACATAAATGGTGTCGCCATCGTTGAAACTACGCATGTGTAGCTGACAGGTTGTAGTTCCGGTTTCTGGTCCGTGTGCGCGTCCGTTGATATAAAGTGAGCACATTCCACAAATACCTTCACGACAGTCGTGATCAAAGGCAACAGGTTCTTTTTGTTCGTTAATGAGCTGCTCATTAAGTTGGTCGAGCATTTCAAGAAAGGAACTATCAGTGGAAACGTTTTGTAAACTGTATGTTTCAATGCCCCCTTTGGCGTTGGCATTTTTTTGTCTCCAGATTTTGAGTGTGATATTGATAAATTTTGAAGCCATATCTTCTTATTTATAGTTGCGTGCCGCAATTTTAATGAATTCGTAATTCAACGCTTCTTTGTGCAAAGTAGCTGATAGTGCATTGCCATCTTGGTATTGCCAAGCAGCAACGTATTTGAAGTTTTCGTCGTCGCGGAGCGTTTCTCCTTCGCTGTCTTGGAATTCTTCACGGAAGTGACCACCACAAGATTCTTGGCGGTGTAGCGCATCAACTGCCATTAGCTGACCAAGTTCAATAAAGTCGGCTACGCGCATTGCTTTTTCGAGCTCAGGATTCATTTCGTTGGCGTCACCAGGCACAAAAACGTCTTTGTAGAATTCTGCGCGAAGTGCGCCGATTTCTTCAATTGCTTGCTTCAAGCCAGCTTCGTTGCGGGCCATACCGACTTTATTCCACATAATTAGACCTAAACGCTTGTGGAAGTGGTCTACCGATTTGGTCCCTTTGTTTTGAAGGAAACGCTCAATAGTAGCTTTAACGTCTGCTTCTGCTTGCTCGAATTCAGGGGTGTCCGTTGCTATTTTGCCTGTGCGGATGTCGTTGGCGAGGTAATCAGAAATAGTGTAAGGTAAAACGAAATAACCATCGGCTAAACCTTGCATGAGCGCAGAGGCACCCAAGCGGTTGGCTCCATGATCAGAGAAATTTGCCTCACCAGTCACAAAACAACCTTCAATAGAACTCTGTAGATTGTAATCGACCCAAACGCCGCCCATTGTGTAGTGGACAGCAGGGTAAATTTTCATTGGTGTTTCGTACGGGTTGTCGTCGGTGATCTTTTGATACATTTGGAAAAGATTGCCGTACTTCTCTTCAATCCATTTTTTACCCAACTCGAGGATTTTTTCTTCTGTAGGGTTGTGGTCTCCTTGCGCAAAAGCAGATTGACGTCCTTTGTTTCGGATTTCAGTAGCAAAGTCTAGGTAAACGCCTTCGTTGGTGTCGTTTGCCTCAATACCGTAGCCTGCGTCGCAGCGCTCTTTAGCAGCTCTAGAAGCTACGTCACGCGGAACTAAGTTTCCAAAAGCTGGGTAGCGTCTTTCCAAGAAGTAATCGCGGTCTTCTTCGGCAATTTGAGTAGGCTTTAGGCGGCCTTCACGAATGGCTTCAGCATCTTCTTTTTTCTTTGGAACCCAAATACGGCCAGAGTTTCTAAGAGACTCTGACATAAGCGTAAGTTTAGATTGGTTGGTTCCGTGGACGGGAATACAAGTTGGGTGTATTTGCACAAAGCAAGGATTGGCAAAATGCGCACCTTTTTTGTGTACTTTCCAAGCCGCAGAAACATTGCTTCCCATGGCGTTGGTCGAGAGGAAGTAAACATTTCCGTATCCACCCGATGCAATTACAACTGCATGCGCAGAATGGCGCTCGAGTTCTCCAGTTACGAGGTTACGGGCAATGATACCACGTGCTTTTCCGTCTATTTTAACCAGGTCCATCATTTCGTGGCGGTGGTACATTTTAACACGACCTAAACCGATTTGACGAGAAAGTGCAGAGTAGGCACCTAATAAAAGTTGCTGACCTGTTTGGCCTGCTGCATAAAAAGTGCGTTGAACTTGCGTTCCACCGAAGGAACGGTTGTCGAGAAGACCGCCGTATTCACGTGCAAAAGGCACGCCTTGCGCTACACACTGGTCAATAATGTTGCCTGAAACTTCGGCAAGGCGATAAACGTTTGCTTCGCGTGCGCGGTAGTCTCCACCCTTGATGGTGTCATAAAACAAGCGGTAGATGGAATCGCCATCGTTTTGGTAGTTCTTAGCGGCGTTGATTCCACCCTGAGCAGCAATGGAGTGTGCTCGGCGTGGAGAATCTTGAAAGCAAAACGCTTTTACGTTGTAGCCCATCTCTCCAAGAGATGCTGCTGCAGATGCACCAGCTAAACCTGTACCCACAACGATAATATCGATTTTAGGTCGGTTGTTTGGCGCAACCAATTTCATGTGATTCTTGTGATTGGTCCACTTTTCTGAAATGGGACCTTCTGGAATGCGCGAATTTAATGTTGACATAGCCTAATTCCTAGAGGTTGTAAATAATGACGGGAATGATTGCAAATAAGAGCGGCACAAGAACAGCAAAGCCGGTACCGATCATTTTGATCAATGGGGTATATTTAGGGTGATTGATACCTAAAGACTGGAAAGCACTTTGGAAACCATGTAAAAGGTGGTAAGCGAGTACAACCATTGAAATGACATAGAAAAGCACGGCGTAAAGAGCACCTTCGTTCTTACTTGGATTGAAGAAGTCCATGACTAAACCATGTAGGTCTCGGTAGCCTTCTGCAACTTTAACATTGGTGCCTTTGATGTATAAATCTGTTCCTTTTTCGACGATATTATTTTTGTCTTTGGGAATAGGTTGAATACCAGGAACGTGCGTGTAGTAGATTTCTGGAGTTTGGTTGCCCATCATTGGGTTTTCCATTTCAAGTTGATACGTGTGTAACGGAACTTCTTCCTTTACTTTCATCTTCCACCAGAAATTGGCCATGTGTGTAGCGAGAAAAACCAAGATAAGTGTACCCAAAATGGCCATGCTTCGGCTTGCCGAGCTTGAGTTTGCCGCTGGTTTGCTGTAAGCATAACGTACTGGACGTGCTTTGCGGTTTTGAATGGTGAGTAAAATTCCGTCAATTACGTGTATCAATACAGCAATGTAGGTGACGTAAGAAAGAATTTTAATAAACGGGTTGTGACCCATAAAATAGGCGTATTCATTGAATGCGCGACGACCTTCCTCTCCGGTCTTCAGGATTAACTGAAGGTTTCCGAGCAAATGGCCCACCAAAAACGTGCAGAGGAAAAGACCGGTAAGGGCCATAAAAACCTTTTTACCGATAGAAGATTTAAAGAATGCAGAGTTACTCATAAGAATCTTTCATTTGTAGTGGTGCAAAGTTAATTGAACAACATTTAATTGTAGCAAATGTTGCCAAGATAATCCATTAAATAAGATTATTTAGAACCATTATAGATAGTTTAATGTGCATTGATTTTCATTCACTGAGAGTTCGATTTGAGCACCTAAAATAAGCGGATGGTTGTCGTCGATATGTCCAGCAGGAAAATCAAAGCATATGGGAATGGGATGATACTGAAAATGAGAAACGATGAGGTCATTGATAGATTGACCAAAAGGTACATCGGTGTCTTCTAGGTCCGTCATTCCACCCACTATTAGTCCTTTAATTTGATGGAGCGCGCCACATTTTCTTAGTGCATGTAGCATGCGATCAATGTGATAGAGGTGTTCGGCTAAATCCTCGATAAACAATATGGCATCATAGAAATCATAACGTTCCGGTGTTGCCAGCAGACTATAGATAATGCTCAAATTACCACCGATTAATTTTCCAGAGGCGTTTCCTTGTTTGTTTGAGGAGACTGCTGCAAATTCAAAGGACTTTTTATTCCCAGCTAAAATATGAGCAAGGCGCAATTTAGAGTCAGCAGTATTTTTATCGATATTGAGCGCCATTGTGCCGTGAATACTCTGGTAACCAAGGCCTTGAACTTTATGATGTAATACACAGACATCTGAAAAACCAATGACCCATTTAGGGGCTTGTAAAAAAGCAGCCCATTGCAAACCATCAAGAATTTGTACGCAACCGTATCCACCGCGCACACTCCAAATGGCTTTGGCTGTAGGGTGATCGATGCCTTCTTGAAAATCATTTAGACGCTCCAAAATGTTGCCGGAGAAATAATGATACCGCCCAGTGAGGTGTTGACTCCGTATGGCTTTCAAGCCAATTGAATGCAGCCAGGCTTCAGCGGCTAGGACATAAGTTTCTTCGATGGCTTTGGCAGGCGCACACAAGTAAACGGCGTCGCCGGGTTGTAGAGAAGGCGGTGCAATGAGGTTCATTTTTCAAACAAAGCGTGGAGTATTTTTAAATCTATGGGCGTTGTGATTTTCATATTTTCTTCATTGCTTTCTACCAGCAAAGGTCTGATATTTTGCGCCTCAACGACACTAGCATCATCTGTAAATTTTGGATCGTACCCTTGTTGATATGCGGCTTTGAGTGTCTGCGCATCAAAACATTGTGGGGTGTGTACTAAAAAATAAGCAGCGCGATCCACACTTTCTGATTGTGCCTGCGAACCCATTCGCAAAGAGTCTTTTAGTTTCAGAACAGGCACCACCGCTTTGGCAAAATCAAGCCCATCAAAACAGCGCTTGATGGTGGCTTGGCTCACGAGAGGCCTCACACCATCGTGAATACCAATTTGCTTTCCATCACAAAACTGAAGTGCGTTTTGAATGGAATGAAAACGCTCTTTTCCGCCATCAACGAGTTGGTGAGCAATCTCGATATTGTATTTATCAAGGAGTTCATGCCAATAAGACTGCCATTCATGAGGAAGGGTAATAATCAATTGTGCATCAGGGTCGAAAGCATAAAAGGCCTCAAGCGTGTGAATGAGAACGGGCCTTTGTTTTAACAGTAAAAACTGTTTTGGCAAGGTTTCGCCCATGCGCGTTCCGATTCCGCCAGCTGTAATGATGATGCTTCTTTTCATCTTCTCAAAGATAAACAAACTAGGGCTTCCGGGTCGGTAATAATTTCAACCTATTTGGCACTAAGTCTATTTTAAATGAAGAACCACCAATATACTCTCCATCTGTTTCGGCATGTAGCAGTTCGTCGCACGCTAATGTAATCGGAAAAGCTATTGATAAATAATGGGCTTCGGGATGTTTGATTTTTTTACCGCGTTTCACTTTGAGCACATTTTTAAGATAATCCAATAAAGAAACCTTACCCAAAAGTGTTAATTTGAGCTCACCATCATTGATTTGAGCTCCCGGATGAATATACAGGCCATCACCGAAAATACTGCCGTTACAAAAAGCAGCTAGCAGCAGCTCGCCATTGTAATTAAAATGTTTGCAAGTGATGGAGACTTTAGGCCTCTTGTAATTCAGAAAAGTCTTAATGATAGCCAATCCGTATGAGAAGTTGGGACCAAATTTTTTGCGAAAATGTTGTAATTCTAAAACAACGGCACCGCCAAATCCGATATCTGCAATATTCGCAAAATACCTTGTTTCAGTGGCTGTTTCTATGAGCCCTACATCAAAAAAGTCAAATTGCTGGTTCTGAATTAATTCAATGAATCTTAGGTCTTTTTGGAACCCCGCTGATCGAAAAAAATCATTGCCGGTTCCATTAGGAATGATGCCGAGAATTGGATTGAATTGGTGGTCAGGATGGCTGCATACACCATTTACAAGTACATTGAAGGTGCCGTCTCCACCAACCCCGAGTAAGTGTGTACATTCGGGTGTTAAGGCATGAATAAAAGTTTGCGCTTCTTCTGGGTCTTTGCTATCAATAATATGGAAATGATTTCCGAAAAATTGTTGTAGTGCTGCTAAGAGGAGCTGGTTCTGTGCAGTAATTTTTTTGTTGCCGTTGGTAATGCAGTAGATGAGATGCATGCACCAAATTACACAAATAATTTAGTATTGGATTTGTAGGCTACTTGATTGCTGCCACTTTTGACCATTGAGTATAGCAGTCACAAAATAAATATAGGTACCCCTTGCTGTTTTTTCACCACCGAGGTCAGTTCCATCCCATTGGAAATGAGGATTGTCATTTCTGTAAACAACATTGTTCTTGGCATCGAGTACTACAATGCTGAAATCGAGCACTTCGGCTTGCTGCCAATCGATTTGAAAATGTTCATTTTGCCCGTCACCGTTGGGGGTAAAGACGTTGGGAAGCGAAATGCGTTGCGAATGCTGCGCAGGTTGCAAAGCAGGCAATGACGCGCTTTGCGGATTCGGACTTGTAGGCCCTTGGGATACTTGTGCTGAAGGCCTAGGATCTCCAGAAATTTGGAAACTTGGGCTATTAGCGGGAAGAATTTCTTGTAATTGTCCTAATACGGATTCTGGAATTTGGGTTTGGGCTGAAACGTTATTTGTAGCCGGTTGATCGGTATTTATTGGTTGAGGGACAGGAATATTTTGTGCAGCGTCTATGGTGGTAGGCGTTGACGGCAAAGATATTGCAGGCTTAATGACGATGCCGTCGATGCGTTCGTTTTTGGGCGCAGGTGTTTTTTGTTGAACCGTCTTTTTATCTGGTTTTGAAGATGAAGGGGTTTGAACAGCAAGATAAATGGATACAACGGCAATTGAACTTGCTGCAACACCAATAAGTGTTTTAGACAAAATACTTAGTCCTGTTTTAGCCGCGCTGGCTCCTAAAGAAGACGAAATAGAAGACCACAAAGCCGGGTCAACCGAGACTTGATGGTCTTGGAGCCCATGTGAAAAAAGATCTTTTATTTGGTCTTTGTTGGTCATTTAATCAATGTTTTCTATGCGGTCTTTCAAATATGCCCGGGCCCTGAGGTATTGTGTTTTGGAGGTGCTTTCCGATATACCAAGTTGTGTTGCGATTTCCTGATGAGAATAACCTTCGATCGCAAATAAATTAAAAACAGTGCGGTAGCCATCAGGCAAGGCCTGAACCAATTTGAGGAGGTCATCGGCCATGAGTTTCTCGGCGCTGTAGCTCTCGCTTGCAAGTTTGTGGCTGACGTCGTCTACAGAGATATCAGCAAGTAGTTTTTTGTCTTTTCTTAATTGGTCTAGGCAAGTATTGACAGCGATTTTTTTGAGCCAACCTTCAAAAGCACCTTCGGATTTATAATTGCTGATATGTGCAAAAATCTTGACAAAAGCATCTTGAAGGGTGTCTTGGGCACGCATTTGGTCTTTCATGTAGCGCAAACACACAACATAGAGTTTTGGGGCATAGATGTCAAACAACGCTTTTTGAGCTTTTGGACGAGCAGCAATACAACCTAGTATGAGTTCTTGTTCATCCATTACTCTTCAGCCTTGACGTAAATTGATTTTAAAAAGTTGCATGCGTAAAGCAAGATAGTTTATTTCTTTTAATTTCGTAATTAAACCCCTTTCGAATAAATATGCGCTACCTCATTTTTGTATTGTTTTTGTTACCGCTTTTGAACTACGCTCAAAACGCTCAAAACTTCCCGTATATTGTCGAGATACAACTCAATGATCGGTTACAAATGCAAGTTTCTGCTGGCCTCCCGAGCAAAGACCCGAAAGCGCCTATTACCATATACAATGGCAAGGAAGTTTATCAGTTATCCGTAAAAAAACGGATGGGCGACACCATTATTTACCAATTCCCTGCACAAGACGCCGAGTGGCGAATTGCTTTTAATGAAGGTTTTTCTGATGCGCGCGGTTGGTGGGTTAACTACAATAAAAAAGTACCGGTTCGTTATCCAATTCATCTTTATGCTGGAATTAGCGAATATTTAATAGCAGGTAATAAGCATTTTGATATTGGTGGAAAATGGCGCGTGACTTTTCACCCTGGCGCAGCAAACGAAGAGGTGTTGGTTGGTGTATTTGAACAGGACGCTAATGGTTTTGTTACGGGTAGTTTTTTGAGTGAAACCGGCGATTATCGTTATTTGCATGGCTTTGTGGCTAATGGCAAATTACACTTACAGACGTATACCGGTTATTGGGCTTTTGTCGTGGAGGCGGATTTAATTGGCAGTCATGAAATGTCTGGTGTTTTTTATAGTGGCGGTAAGTCAAGCTCCCCGTTTAAAGCGATAAAAGATGAAACCGTTCAATTGCGCGACGAAAGTAGCCTTACCTATTTAATAAAGCGCGATGAGCCTGTTTTGTTGAAAGACCTCATCAAAATGAATGGCAGAAAAACGACTATTGATTTGGCTTCAGAAAAACAACTCACTTTGATTCAAATCATGGGAACGTGGTGTCCAAACTGCTTGGACGAGACCCAAATGCTATTGCAATTACAAGAGGATTACGGCGCAAAAGGCTTACAAGTAATGGCGCTTGCCTTTGAGGTAGGGAGCGATGCAAAAAAGCAAAGGGCGCGCTTGAAAAGTTGGATCAAAGCGATGGCAGTAGATTATCCTGTTTATTTGGCAGGCACCTCGAGTAAAGATGCGGCCTCAGCCCGCTTTCCGATGCTCAATGGGATCATGAGTTTTCCGACCACCTTACTCGTTGATCAGCAAGGAAAAATCATAGCTATTCATACAGGTTTTAGCGGACCAGCAACTGGTCAGGCTTATATAGATTTAGTGGAAAAATTCAAGCAAGAAATAGAGGGCAATTTATCTGCCCATTAAGAACGGATATTTATCGATGTTCTTGAGTGCTATGCTCGTACCACGCGCAACCGCTCTTAGTGGGTCTTCAGCGATGTGTACCGGAAGTTTGGTTTTTGACTGAATGCGCTTATCTAGACCGCGAAGCATAGATCCACCACCAGCAAGGTAGATACCGGTTTTGTAAATGTCAGCTGAAAGCTCTGGCGGCGTCATTTCGAGTGCGCTCAAGATGGCCTCTTCAATTTTAGAAATGGTTTTGTCTAGTGCGTGCGCTACTTCTTGATAAGAAACCATAATTTCTTTTGGAATCCCGGTCATGAGGTCACGGCCACGCACCGCAAAATCTGCAGGTGGGTTTTCTAATTCAGGCAAGGCCGCACCAACTTCGATTTTGATTTGTTCGGCAGTGCGCTCTCCAACTAAAATGTTGTGTTGACGACGCATGTATTCTTCGATGTCGTTGGTGAAGTCGTCACCGGCAATGCGAATGGATTTATCACAGACAATACCACCAAGGGCAATGACGGCAATTTCAGAGGTTCCGCCACCTATGTCGATGATCATGTTGCCCATTGGTTCTTCTACGTCAATACCAATACCAATTGCTGCAGCCATTGGCTCGTGAATGAGGTAAACTTCTTTGGCGCCGGCGTGTTCTGCAGAATCTTGTACAGCTCTTTTTTCAACTTCAGTAATACCTGAAGGAATACAGATAACCATGCGCAACGTAGGATTGAATAAGCTTCGTCCAGGATTGATCATTTTGATCATGCCTTTGATCATTTGCTCAGCGCTTTGAAAGTCGGCAATTACACCATCTTTGAGCGGACGAACGGTTTCGATGAGCTTATGGGTTTTTCCATGCATTTGTTGTGCCTTTCTACCAATAGCGACCACTTTACCCGTTTGGATATCTTTGGCTACAATTGAAGGTTCATCGACAACTACTTTGTCGTTCCAGATAATGAGGGTATTTGCCGTACCGAGGTCGATGGCAATTTCCTGTGTAAGAAAGTTAAAAAGGCCCATTTTTAAAGCACTTGATGTGGTTATAATTGCTTCTTATTCGTAGAAGATGTTCAAAGGTTACATTCTATATGCAACATTTGCAAAAATCTTTCATTTTAATGTTTGAAATGACGGATACCCGTAAATACCATTTTCATTTGGTTGTCATCGCAGTAAGTAATGGAGAGGTCATCTTTTACAGAGCCACCCGGTTGTATTACAGTGTCAATGCCTTCTAAATGGGCAATTTCTACACAGTCAGGAAAAGGAAAAAATGCGTCACTTGCCATGACTGCTCCATGCAAATCAAAACCAAAAGATTTGGCTTTATGAATGGCTTGTTTGAGGGCGTCTACTCTAGAGGTTTGACCCGTTCCACTAGCAAGGAGTTGGCCATTTTTAGCCAAAATGATGGTATTCGATTTTGTGTGTTTGACCAACTTATTGGCGAAGAGCAAGTCATTTACCTCATCAGTGGTTGGCGCTAATTTGGTTTTCAACTCAAGCTGAGCGGCGCTTTCTGTTGCTAAGTCTGCATCTTGAACAAGGTATCCATTGAGTGCGCTTCGAACCAGTGTTTTTGTTAATTCTAGTTCTTTTTGAATGAGAATAATACGGTTCTTTTTAGATTGTAAGAGCGTAATAGCTTCGGGCGCATAGTCGGGAGCTATTAGAACTTCACAAAATAGGTCATTGACCAAGTTGGCCGTATCAAAGTCGATTGGTTGGTTGGCGATGAGTATACCGCCAAACGCACTAACAGGGTCGGCAGCCAAAGCTGCTTCATAGGCTTCTTTTAGTGTTGGACGTGTTGCTAGACCGCAGGCATTGTTGTGTTTAAGAATAGCAAAGGTTGGGCCTTCTTGCTTGAATTCTTGCATGAGTCTTACGGCAGCGTCTACATCGAGTAAATTGTTGTAAGAAAGTTCTTTACCGTGAATTTTGGTAAAAAGGGCATCGAGGTCACCAAAGAAAGTGCCTTTTTGATGTGGATTTTCTCCGTAGCGCAAAGGACTTGATTTTTCTTCACTGATTTTGAGATGCGAACTTTGATGATGGACAAAATAGTTGTGAATCATGGTGTCGTAGTGCGAAGACACATGAAACGCTTCGGCTGCAAAATGTTGACGTTGCTCAAGGGTGGTTTGCGCACCTTGATCATTTAGAAGTTGTAAAAATGTCGGATATTGTTTGACACTCGGGATAATAACGACGTCGTTAAAGTTTTTTGCAGCTGCGCGTATCAAGGAAATACCACCGATATCAATTTTTTCGATAATTGAAGCGTGGTCTGCACCTGAGGCAACAGTTTCTTCGAAAGGATAGAGATCGACAATGACCAAGTCAATGCTTTGGAGTTGATGTGCTTCCATATGCGCTTGATCTGGTGCGAAGTCACGGCGATTGAGAATACCACCGAATATTGCTGGATGTAGTGTTTTTACACGACCACCTAAAATCTCAGGAAACTTTGTGACATCCTCGACAGGTGTGACAGGAACACCCAACTCTTGAATGAAAGCTAATGTGCCCCCGGTAGAAAGTATTTCTACTTTATTGGCATGTAAGGCCTCTACTATTGGCGCTAAACCATCTTTGTAGTATACGGAAATAAGGGCGCGTTGGATGTTTTTTTGAGCTGTCATATGTTTTGGAAAGTGCAAAGGTACAGTATAATTAAAAAGGCCCGCAAATTGCGAGCCTTTTTATATTCATGAATTTACGTTCCACATTTAACGGGCAAGCGCCGCGTCTATCCGGAACGCGATTTTCTATCCGGAACACATTTCACAACCTTCAGGATCATCTAAAGAGCAAGCAATGGCCGCTTGTTGGTCTTCAATGGATTGAGCTTTTGGTTGTTCAGTTACTGTTTTGTCGACGGTAAATTTGATGGCGTCTGTTGCAGCTTTTGTACGGAGGTAATACATGCCGGTTTTAAGGCCTTTTTCCCAACCGTAGAAATGCATAGAGGTAAGTTTACCAAAATTGGCGTTCTCCATGAAAATATTCAAGGATTGGCTTTGGCAGATGTAAGCACCGCGATCAGCAGCTTGTTCGATGATGGCTTTTTGAGAAATCTCCCAGGCCGTTTTGTAAAGGTCTTTGAGGTGCTGAGGTATTTCTTGGATGTTTTGAATAGAGCCGTTAGCTGCCATAATTTTTTGGCGCATATCTTTATTCCATAAACCTTCTTTGACAAGATCTTTAAGCAAGTGCTTATTAACAATAATGAATTCGCCAGAAAGTACGCGTCGGGTATAGATATTTGACGTATAAGGCTCAAAACATTCGTTGTTGCCCAGAATTTGTGCAGTAGATGCTGTTGGCATAGGCGCAAGTAAAAGTGAATTGCGCACACCGTGTTTTTTTACTTCTGCCTTGAGCACATCCCATTCCCAACGCTTGGTTGGGGTAACACCCCACATGTCAAATTGGAAAACACCTTTAGAAACAGGCGAACCTTTAATTGTTTCGTATGGACCGTCTATTTTAGCGAGGTCTTTGGATGCCGTCATGGAAGCAAAGTAAATTGTTTCAAATACTTCGCGGTTGAGTGCGCGCGCTTCTTCTGATTCGAAAGGAAAGCCGAGCATAATGAAAGCATCTGCAAGACCTTGAACACCTAGACCAATTGGACGGTGACGCATGTTTGAATTGCGCGCTTCTTCTACTGGATAGAAGTTGTTGTCGATGATGCGGTTGAGGTTAAGCGTAGCTTGATAGGTAACTTCAAAGAGTTTGTCATGATCGAAAGTGCCTTCTTCAGTAACGAATTTAGGAAGTGCCAATGAAGCCAAGTTACAAACAGCAACTTCGTCTGGAGCAGTGTATTCGATGATTTCGGTACAAAGGTTCGAGGACTTAATGGTACCGAGGTTTTGTTGATTGGATTTAGAGTTGGCGGCGTCTTTGTAAAGCATGTAAGGCGTGCCAGTCTCAATTTGGGATTCTAAAATTTTGAACCAGAGGTCTTGTGCTTTAATGGTTTTGCGACCCTTACCTTCTGTTTCATATTTGGTGTAAAGTGCTTCAAATTCAGCGCTGTGTGTGTCTGAAAGCCCTGGGCATTCGTGCGGGCACATGAGGGTCCAGTCGGCATTTTCTTTGACGCGCTTCATGAAAAGATCCGGAATCCAGAGGGCATAGAAGAGGTCGCGGGCGCGTTGCTCTTCTTTACCGTGGTTCTTTTTGAGGTCAAGGAAATCAAAAACATCGGCATGCCAAGGTTCGATGTAGATGGCAAAAGAACCTTTGCGCTTGCCGCCACCTTGATCTACGTAGCGAGCGGTGTCGTTGAAAACACGAAGCATAGGCACAATACCGTTTGAAGTACCGTTGGTTCCTTTGATGTAAGACCCAGTTGCACGGATATCGTGAATAGATAAGCCAATTCCACCTGCAGACTGAGAGATTTGAGCGCAAGATTTAAGCGTATCGTAAATACCACCAATGCTGTCTTCTTTCATTGTGAGCAAGAAACAAGATGACATTTGCGGCTTTGGTGTTCCGGAATTGAAAAGCGTAGGAGTAGCGTGCGTAAACCATCCTTCTGACATCAGGTTATAAGTTTTGATGGCGGATTGGATGTCTTCTTTGTGGATACCAATTGCTACGCGCATGAGCATTTGCTGTGGACGTTCTGCAATTTTGCCATTGAGGCGCATGAGGTAAGAACGCGTTAAGGTTTTGAAACCAAAGTAGTCGTAGCGAAAATCGCGGTCGTAGATAATGCTGGAGTCGAGTACTTCTTTGTTGGCCATGATGATCTGGTAGACGTCGTCTGCAAGGAGCGCAGCAGACTCGTTGGTCTTGGGATCAACATAGTGGTACATGTCGTACATGACTTCTGAGAAAGTCTTTTTAGTCTCTTTGTGAAGATTGGATACCGCAATACGCGAAGCGAGCAGCGCGTAGTCTGGGTGATCAATAGTTTTGGCAGCAGCAACTTCCGCGGCTAGGTTGTCTAGTTCAGTAGTGCTAACACCGTCGAACAATCCTTCGATGACCTTCATTGCCACAGCCTCAGGTGAAACAAGTGGATCTAGTCCGTAGCACATCTTGATGATGCGCGCAGTGATTTTATCGAATTTGACGGACTCTTTTCTCCCGTCTCTTTTAACAACGTACATATGCTCCTTATATTTATAGTTTAGGTTGGTTTAAAAATCTTCGTCAAGACTAAATGCTTGGTTTTCTTTACCGGCAAGTACACCGGCTTTTTGGTATTCACCGACACGTTTTTCAAAGAAGTTGGTCTTACCTTGGATAGAAATCATGTCCATGAAGTCGAATGGATTGCTCGCGTTGTATACGCGCTCATTACCCAATTCGACGAGAAGGCGATCGGCAACAAATTCAATATACTGACCCATGAGATCGCTATTCATGCCGATTAATTTAACTGGCAAAGCATCGGTAACGAATTCTTTCTCGATTTCGACTGCATGCGTGATAATTTCACGGACTTTCTCCTTAGGGAGCTTGTTGACCAAATGTTTGGTGTACAGTAAGCAAGCGAAATCACAGTGCAAACCTTCATCGCGGGAGATGAGCTCGTTTGAAAACGAAAGGCCTGGCATAAGGCCGCGTTTTTTGAGCCAGAAAATAGAACAAAAAGAGCCAGAGAAGAAAATACCTTCAACTGCAGCAAAAGCGACAAGGCGCTCTGCGTAAGAACCTTGGTCAATCCAGCGCAATGCCCAGTCGGCTTTTTTTCGAACGCAATCTACGGTGTCGATGGCGTTAAAAAGATAATTTTTTTCTTGGGTATCTTTGATGTAAGTATCGATCAAAAGCGAATAGGTTTCAGAATGGATATTTTCCATTGTCACTTGAAAGCCATAGAAAAACTTAGCTTCTGTGTACTGCACCTCATTGAGGAAATGCTCGGCGAGGTTCTCATTTACGATTCCGTCTGAAGCCGCAAAGAAGGCAAGAACGTGTTTAATGAAGTGGCGTTCGTCGTCATTGAGTTTGTTCTCCCAGTCAATTAAATCAGGAGAAAGGTCGATTTCTTCGGCAGTCCAAAAACTTGCTTCGGCCTTTTTGTAGAAACTCCAGATGTCGTCATGTTGTATTGGGAACAAGACAAAACGACTTTTATTTTCTTCGAGAATGGGTTCGTGTAGGGGTTGTGCCATAGTGCCGGGGTTGCAGATTTATTTAGAAATCAAGGTTACAAAAATTGTTAAAATTCGGGTTTAAATCAATTAAAGAAATTAACATTTATCTACGGTTTTCAACACAAAAAATCGCAATCCTTTCACGGACAAACGCTTCAGCGCATTTCAACACCTTCTAGAAAGATATTCACATGTTTTAGCGCGCAGTTTTGATAATTTTTCCGAAGAAAATTGTAATGTCGAACCGATATTTTTTGTAAGAAAGAAGACCTCAATAAAGTTAACACAACAACGTTACTATTGTTGTGAGAAATGACTGCAGTTTTGAACAGCTGCTTGTTTAAATCAAGAAGGATGGCTACATATATTCAAAAATTGGGTTTTGTGCTCAAAAACTACACAGATGGGCTGGGTCATTTGGTCTTTACTAATGTCTGTTTACACTGTAATAAGGAACTTGTTTCACAAGAGCGTTATTTGTGCTGGTTGTGTTGGGAAGGGCTCGAACGCACCTATTTTGAATTACAGCATACGCCAACTAAACTCGATCAATTATTTTGGACGCCGATTCAAATTAAATATACTTGCGCACTTTATTATTACCAAAAAGGGGCAGTGAGCCAATCGCTAATTAGGGCACTTAAATATGATTTCAAAGCGCCGTTGGGGATTTTTTTGGGCGCGCACATGGCAAGCAAATTGAGACAACATCCCATTCGAAATGTGGATGCGATTTTGCCCGTCCCACTACATCCTAGAAAAAAATTTGCCAGGGGTTATAATCAAAGCGAACTCTTGGCGCGAGGACTGGCCAAAGAATGGGGTTTACCTGTTTTGATCAAGTTGGTTCAAAAGAAAAAACACACCGTCTCCCAAACCAAAAATGACCGTTTTGGTCGTTGGGATAATGTACAAAACATGTTTAAAACTCAAGCAGCGCTCGCGCAATTTAAACACATCTTGATTGTGGACGATGTCATAACAACAGGAGCAACTTTAGCTGCATTATCCGCGGCAATTAAAACGGCCGCGCCTGATGTTCAGATTAGTTTGCTTAGTTTCGCTTTTACAAAATAATGCATGGCACAAAAAGCACTAATTATTGGCGCCGGTTTGGCAGGCACTTGTATGGCTCATCAGTTACTCTCTAATGGGCTAGAAGTTGTTTTGATGGATACCGGCACGAATCATTCGAGCGCAATCGCAGCCGGAATGGTGAATCCAATGGTGTTTCGGCGGATGAATAAATCTTGGAGACTCGATGAATTTTTACCTGAAGCCAAAGCGTTTTATTTACAAATCGAGCAACGTTTGGCCACTTCGTTCTTTCATCCTATTGTGATTCGGCGATTTTTCTCTTCAGAACAAGAACGCATCTTGTGGGAGGAGAAGTCGCAAGACCAAGAATTCTTCAATTATTTGGAAAAAATAACGAGCCAGGATTTGCAAAATACCGATGCAACCAACACTTATGGTAGTGGTCGTGTGAAAAATGCATTTTGGATCAATGCGCCATTGTGGGTGGCGCAAAATAGCGCCTATTTTAAAGCAAAACAACAACTCATTACAAGTGAATTCGACCCACAAAAATGGCAGCCTCAAACCAGAATTTACGATGGTCAAAGGTATGATTATGTCGTGTTTTGCTTGGGATATCGACAAAAAGAAGAAGCTACATTTTCATATTTGCCGCTGCAGCAGACAAAAGGGCAAACGCTACTTATTGAAAGTCGGCAATTAAACGCCACCGAATCGCTGAATAGAAAGTGTTTCGTCTTGCCTCTAGGAGAAGACCGGTTCAAGGTTGGCGCCACTTACGAGTGGAATAATTCGACCTTAAATTGTACCCCAGAAGCCAGAATTCAACTCGAACAAAACCTGGCAGCATTGGGTTCATATAATTACCAAATACAAGGACAAAGTGCGGGTGTCAGACCAACAGTACTAGACCGCAGACCGCTCTTAGGGGAGCACCCCCAATGGCGAGGTGTTTATATTTTGAACGGACTCGGCACAAAAGGCTACATGATGGCACCTACTTTGGCTCGTGAATTGACCGAACACATTTTAGACAACAAGCCATTACACCCCGAGACAGCGATAAGTAGATTTACTGATTAGGCCTCTATTTTCCGGCTTGTTATGTGCCATAGATTCCGTATTTTTGCACCCTATGAAGCACATTCGCAATTTCTGTATTATTGCTCACATTGACCACGGCAAAAGCACACTCGCTGACCGTTTGTTACAAACTACCGGCACAATCTCTGACCGCGAGATGCAAGCCCAAGCCCTCGACGACATGGACCTCGAACGCGAACGAGGCATCACCATCAAGTCTCATGCCATCCAAATGAGCTATAAGCACGAAGGCCAAGACTATATTCTCAATTTAATTGATACCCCAGGACACGTCGATTTTTCTTACGAAGTTTCCAGATCTATTGCGGCTTGTGAAGGCGCATTACTTATTGTTGATGCCTCTCAAGGTATTGAGGCGCAAACGATCTCAAATCTTTATTTGGCGCTCGAGCACGACCTCGAAATTATTCCAATTCTCAATAAAATGGATCTTCCTGGCGCAATGCCTGAGGAAGTTGCCGACCAAATCATTGACCTGATTGGCTGTGACCCAGAAGACATCATTCCTGCATCGGGCAAAACGGGTCTAGGCGTCGATAAAATTTTAGAGGCAGTAGTTAAACGCATACCTGCACCAAAAGGTGACGAATCTGCGCCACTACAAGCCATGATCTTCGACTCTGTGTTTAATCCATTCCGTGGAATTATCGCTTATTACCGCGTCAAAAATGGGGTACTAAAGAAAGGTCAAAAAGTGCGCTTTTTCAATACCGGCCGCGACTACAACGCTGACGAAATCGGCATTCTCAAAATGGACCTTTCTCCCAAAAACGAGGTGCGGGCCGGAGATGTAGGCTATATTATCTCAGGCATCAAAGCCGCAAATGAAGTCAAAGTAGGAGATACCATTACAGGTTCTGACAACCCCTGCGACTCCGCTATAAAAGGATTCGAAGATGTCAAGCCTATGGTGTTTGCTGGAATATATCCGGTAGACACCGAAGACTACGAAGAGTTGCGTTATTCGATGGAAAAACTGCAGCTCAATGATTCCTCATTGGTGTTTGAACCAGAATCCTCTGCGGCACTTGGTTTTGGTTTCCGTTGTGGTTTTCTTGGCATGCTGCACATGGAAATCATTCAAGAACGTTTGGAGCGCGAGTTCAACATGACCGTGATTACCACAGTGCCAAACGTTTCTTACCGTGCTTACATGAAGAAAAATCCAGATGAGGTCATGATCGTCAACAACCCATCAGAACTGCCAGACCCTTCTGGCATGGACCGCATCGAAGAGCCTTACATCAAAGCACAAGTCATTACCAAAACCGAATATGTCGGTAGTGTCATGACACTCTGCATTGAAAAACGCGGCGAGCTCAAAAATCAGGTTTATCTTACCCAAGACCGCGTAGAAATTACTTTCGAAATGCCATTGGCCGAAATCGTTTTTGATTTCTATGACCGCCTGAAATCCGTATCTCGCGGCTACGCTTCATTTGACTACCATCCAATAGGTTACCAAGAATCAGATCTCGTCAAAATGGACTTATTACTCAATGGCGAACAAGTTGATGCACTTTCTGCACTCGTTCACCGCAGCAATGCCTTTGATCTAGGCAAAAAAATCTGCGTGAAATTACGCGAGCTCATTCCACGTCAACAATTTGAAATTCCTATTCAAGCGGCTATCGGAGCTAAAGTGATTGCCCGAGAAACCATCAAAGCCTTGCGTAAAGACGTTACCGCCAAATGTTATGGGGGCGACATCACCAGAAAACGTAAACTACTCGAAAAACAAAAAGCCGGAAAAAAACGCATGCGCCAAGTGGGCCGCGTAGAAGTTCCGCAAGAAGCTTTTTTAGCTGTACTTAAACTAAATGACTAAACCCTAAAATCAATTATTATGCAAGCACTTGTATCAGCTCACTCAGGATTGCGTTGGATCGCTCTATTTCTTTTGGTTTTTGCCATTTTTAATGCATTTACTGCCAAGAATTATGAAAAAAAGCATCGCCTGGTCATTTTATTTACCATGATCACCTTTCATACCCAATTACTACTTGGCCTGGCTTTGTATTTTACCTCAGCAAAAGTTCAGTTTATTGATGGCTGGATGAAAGAAGCCATGTACCGCTTCTTCGGCATGGAGCATTTAGTTGGCATGCTGCTCGCCATTGTAGCCATTACTATTGGCCACAGCAAATCTAAAAAAGGCGCTACAGATGCCGAGAAATTCAAAGCAATCAAGGTTTGGTATGTGCTCGGATTACTTTTAGTTCTTGCCTTTATTCCTTGGCCTTTCAGAACAGAATTAGGAGCAGGATGGTTCTAAAAAACATTTTACTTTTGGGCATTGTCGGTTTGTTCTTCTACGCATGTAACGAATCTGAACAAAAACCAGAAAATATTTCCAAGCAAACCCCTTCGGAGCAAGGAGCTAGCTTGTATACCATGCACTGCGCGCAATGTCATGGTGAGGACGGCAAACTCGGGGCCAGTGGCGCCAAAGACTTAAGTCAGTCCCGTCTTTCGGATGCGCAAATCACGACGATAATAAAAAATGGAAAAGGCGCCATGCCTTCCATGAAAGCGTTGCTTGAAACCAAGGAAAATATCAATCTAGTGCTCAGTCACGTAAAAGGTCTACGTCAATAAATGCAAGGTCACGTTACTGTTGATGCCGTCGAAGAACGCTGCGTACTCGTAGGGGTAATTACCTCTGAAACGACCGAAGAAGTTGCGCAAGAACACCTCGATGAACTCGAATTCTTGGCCGAAACCGCTGGTGCAATTACCGTGGAGAAATTCTTTCAAAAGCTTCCGTATCCAAATCCGCGCACGTATGTTGGCACCGGGAAACTCGAAGAAATCAAACAATACATGAAGGCCCTCGACATCGAGCTTATTATTTTTGATGACGAACTCAGCCCTTCGCAACTGCGCAACATAGAGCGCGAACTCGAATGTAAGGTCCTTGATAGAACCATTTTAATTCTAGATATTTTTGCCAGCCGTGCACGCACTTTCCACGCCAAGACCCAAGTAGAACTTGCGCAATTGCAATACATGTTGCCCCGCCTTACCCGCATGTGGACTCACTTAGAGCGTCAAAAAGGAGGAATTGGTTTGCGTGGCCCTGGAGAATCTCAAATTGAAACCGATCGTCGAATTATTCAGCAGCGCATTGCGCTAATGAAAGAGCGCTTGCGTGAAATTGACAAGCAGATGACCGTTCAGCGCAGCAACCGAGGCCAACTAGTGCGTGTAGCTTTGGTTGGTTATACCAATGTTGGAAAGAGCACCATCATGAATCTCCTCTCCAAGTCAGATGTATTTGCAGAAAATAAATTATTTGCTACCCTTGACACCACCGTCCGAAAAGTAGTCATCGATAACATGCCTTTACTACTCACCGACACTGTTGGGTTTATCAGAAAATTACCTCAACAACTCATGGAGTCATTCAAGTCTACCCTTGATGAGGTTCGAGAAGCAGATTTATTAGTGCATGTTTTGGACATCGCGCATCCTAACTTTGAAGAGCATTTTGAGGTGGTCAATGAAACCCTCAATGAAATCGACAACACAGAGAAGCCTACAATAATCGTTTTCAATAAAATTGATGCATATCAGCCACCTATGGCCGAATTAGGGGAGCCAGAAGAAGACATCCGCACATTAGAATCGCTTCAGAAATCTTGGATGGCCAAAATGGGCAAGACTAAATGTGTTTTTATATCGGCAACTGACAAAGAAAACGTAGAGGAACTAAAAGGAGTACTTTACGAAGAGGTAAAGGCGATTTTTAAGGTGCGTTACCCTTACAATAACTTCTTGTATTAGCAGTTAATTCACAACTAATTCTAAATCTATCTGGCGTTTTTTGGTACTAACTTGATCGATACGTACTTTAACACGATCGCCAAATTGATAAGTTCTTTTAGTTTTAGCACCAACTAACTGGAATTTTTCCTGATCAAAGTAAAAACGATCTCCGGGAATAGCCATCATAGGGACCATTCCTTCACAGAAGTTTTCGTCCATTCTCACAAACATACCGTGTTCGGCAATTCCAGAAATCGTTCCTTCAAAAACTTCCCCGACAAATTCCATAGCATACAGCGACTGGAAAAATTTAGTTGATTCGCGTTCGGCTTCGGCTGCTTTGCGTTCATTTTTAGAAATGCGCTGGCAAATGGCACCGAGTTCACCGCCATATTTGTGTTTTTTCGTGGTGAGTTCTTCTTGAAGAATGCGGTGTACCACTAAATCGGCATAACGTCTAATGGGCGAGGTAAAATGCGAATAATACTTGAAAGCCAGGCCATAGTGTCCGATATTAACCGTATCATAACTAGCTTTAGCCATAGAACGAATGGCCATAGATTGCACCAGAGAAAATTCGTTTTCATTTCGAATTTCTTCAAAGAGTGCATTGAGATTTTTTGCAATATTTAATGGGTCGTGGATATCTACTTTGTGCCCAAATTTTTCGATAAACACAGCAAAAAGCTCCATTTTGGACGGGTCTGGTGTATCGTGCACACGGTAAATCATTGGAAAATTTTCTTGGCCTTTTTTCTTTGGCGAAAGATATTCGGCTACTTTGCGGTTGGCCAGCAGCATGAATTCTTCAATGAGTTTATGAGCGTCTTTTGATGTTTTAATCACAACGCCATCTGGGTTGCCCTCATCGTTAAGTTTAAAGCGCATCTCCTCTGATTCTATGCTGAGTGCGCCGTTTTTGAGTCTTTGCCCACGGTAAATTTTGGCGAGGGCATCAATTTTTCGAAGCACGATATCGTGGTCTCCATTTTTGCCTTCTAAGATGTCTTGTGCTTCTTCATAGGTGTAGCGGCGGTCTGAGTGAATTACGGTTTTGCCATACCACTCCTTGAAAATTTTTCCTTTTTCGTCAATTTCAAAGACAGCAGAAAAAGCAAATTTGTCTTCGTGTGGGCGCAAGGAACAAGCCAAGTTACTGAGCTGCTCGGGCAGCATCGGAATAACGCGGTCTACGAGATATACTGAATTGGAGCGCAATAATGCTTCTTGGTCCATGGCAGAGCCAGGGCGCACATAATGACTAACATCTGCAATATGAACCCCGATTTCAAAATGTCCGTTTTCTAATTCTTGATATGAAATGGCGTCATCGAAATCTTTGGCGTCAAAGGGATCTATTGTAAAAGTAAGTGTGGATCTGAAGTCGCGTCTGTTGGCCACTTCTTTTGGGTCAAGTTCGATGCCAATTTGCTCGGCTTCGGCCATTACCGCATCTGGAAAAACAGGATTGATGCCTTGATTATAAAGAATGGACAACATTTCGGTTTCGTTGCTGCCAGACTTACCTAAACGCACGAGGACCTCGCCATAGGGTCTTTCTGCACTTTTAGGCCACACGGTAATCTTTACGAGTGCTTTTTCGCCGTGCAGTGCGCCATTGAGTTTGTCGTGTGGAATTTTAATTTCGACACCTGCTCTTGGGTTGTCTGGCACCATTAGTGCGTCGTTGTTTCGGATTTGGATGGTGCCAACAAACTGAATGCGGTCGCGCTCAGTGACTTCTGTTACTGCGCCCTCATCGCGACTATTGCCCTGTTTAAAGACCCTTACTTTAACGGTGTCACCGTTGAGTGCTTGGCCAATATTAGACGGGCCAATATAGATGTCTTTTTCATGACCTTGGACCGTAACAAAACCTGCCCCGCGTTGGGTAATTGAAATAGTTCCTTCGAGTAAATTGGTCGCTCCGGCTAATTTGTAGGTGTGGTGATTGATTCTTTGAATGGCCTTTTTATTGGCAAGGGTACTCAATGATTCAAAAACGACCTGACGCGCACGTGCATCACGGGCATCGAGAAGTGTAGCAACTTGTTTATGAGTGAGTTCTACTCCTGGATTTTGTTCAAAAATGCGCATCACAAGGGTAGTGATGCCTGCTTTTTTTCTTGGTGCTTGAGTCGGGGGAGCTTTTGGCTTCTTGCGTTTGGACATTAGTGTCTGACAACCAATTTACGGGTAATGCTTTTGGATCCTGGGGCTTCGAATACCAAGAAATAAATACCGCTATTTAGGTCACTGACGTTGATTTTACGATTACCAGTTAGGACCTCTCGTGAAATTACATTTCCAAGGGCATCTACCATTTTAAGTTGCAACTGTTCTGTGCCGGTAAATTGAATGTTTACGTATTCTGTGCTTGGGTTTGGCGCAACCGTAATGCTGAGCTCTTCTTTAACCACGGGCTTTGTTGAAGCAAGGTAATCTACAATAAGGTCTACAGAGTCGAGCATGTTAAGACCATTTGTGGTGATGTAATAACGATAGTGTGCTTGTCCGAACGTGTTGTCTTCGGGGTCTACAGATACTTTCATTTTGCCGTACTCGCCGTCGTTGATGGTGAATAAGACGGTTTGCGTACCTGGGGTTGTCCAAGGATTGCTATTCATTTGACCTGAAGAATAGCAGGTGCCGCCGAATGGGTCTGTGGAGTGCCCCCAGCAGAGCGCGTCGGTCCAGCCGGTAGGAATACTTAATTGTTTGCGAGTGATTCGCCATTGGGCAGAAGATCCGGTGTTGTTAACGACATCAAAAGGAATATCGAATGATGCGCTTGATGGTGCTACAACAGAATGTGTTTGACCAGAGATGTCATTGGTTTGTCCGTCGATGTGTATGACAATATTGTTTTGAGCGAGCGTCGTTAAACTCAAGAGACAAAGAAGAGAGGTAAATAAGGCTTTCATGAAATATACATGTTTGTTCAAAAATAAGCTTTTCAGCGCATTTATCAAAATCCAAGCCATTTTTTCCATCGGCTGTTTTTTCTTACTTTTGAATTCGGCAAGGTTTTTGTCTTGCCCCTGAAAAATCTCACCATGAAAAGAACAATTTTATTTCTATTTGCATTTACCATTTCTTTGTGTGCATTTGCCCAGGAGCCCACAACCGAAGCTGCTCAAAATTTGAAACAAGTACCTTCAGTCAAACTAGTAGATATGAAGGGGAAGGCGGTCAATACAGCTGAATTAACGGCAAACGGGCCTGTGATTATCAGTTTTTGGGCTACTTGGTGTGCACCATGTAAGAAAGAACTCAATACCATTCACGAAGTTTATGAAGATTGGGTCGCTGAAACAGGCGTTACACTTGTTGCTGTAGCTATCGATGATGAAAAAACAAAAAGTCAGGTTCCTGTCTACGTCAATGGAAAAGCTTGGGACTACACCGTACTTATGGATCCAAACTGGGACTTCAAACGCGCCATGGGTGTAAACAACGTGCCCCATACTTTTTTGGTTGACAAGAACGGCAACATCGTTTATTCGCATAACAATTACGCTCCTGGAGACGAAGAAAAATTACACCAAGAGTTACTCAAGCTGAGTCAAAAATAATACATGAAAAAATCCTTTCTGCTTTTCGGATTCTTCTGCCTGAATCAACTTGCTTTTGCACAAGGCAACCTTACAGGAAACATGGAGACCGTTTTCCAATACCTCAATGAGGACAGCATCATCAACGCCAAGCAGCCTGTTCAAAAAGGCCTCATGAATTCCTACATGAATGTTTTTTACACACAAGGGAACTTTAAAGCTGGTCTGCGTTTTGAGTCTTATTTACCGCGCATTCAAGGGTATCCAAATCGTTTTGATGGCACGGGCATCGGTATGCGTTATGTAGGCTATCAAAATGATTTCGTGGACGTCACGCTCGGAACTTTTTATGAGCAGTTCGGATCGGGGTTGGCATTGAGAACTTACGAAGACCGTAATTTAGGTTACGACAACCTGTTGGATGGTATGCGCGTTGTGCTCAGACCAGGTAAAGGATTTATTATTAAAGGCGTTTATGGAACGCAGCGCCTTTCTTTCCAACAAGGTCAAATTGTACATGGCGCGGGTTTAGTCCGAGGAGCTGACGCCGAGTGGCATTTAAATGAAGGACTTAAGCTGCTCAAAGACAAAAAACTCGATGTTGTTTTGGGCGCTTCTTTCGTGAGTAAATACCAAGAAGACGACAATCCGGAATGGGTGTTGCCACAAAATGTGGGTGCTTATGGTGGCAGACTTAAACTGACCTACGGCAATTTTTATGCAGACGCAGAATATATCCTCAAAGAACAAGACCCTTCTTCTGATAACCAATATATTTACAATTATGGTCATGCTGCCATTTTCAACTTGCGTTATACGCAAAAAGGTTTAGGGATTTTATTGTCCGGAAAGTCCGTAGACAACATGAGTTTCCGTTCTGACCGCACCAAAGATCTCCAAGACCTCTTGATTAATTTTTTACCATCTTTAAACAAAACCCATACCTATAATTTGGTTGCTACGCTTTACCCATATGCCACGCAACCAATGGGAGAAGTTGCTTATCAGGCAGATATCTTATATACTTTTAAAAAAGGATCCAAATTAGGTGGAAAATACGGCACAACCCTCAGCTTGAATTATTCAACAACCTATCGCCCCGAGCAAACACTTAACGGGATTGATCTCAATGATTCTTCTCGCGTGTTGTATTATACGCGGCCATTTGACATGAGCGATAGTCTGTATTGGCAAGATATCAATTTTAATGTCACCAAGAAATTCAATAAAAAATGGAGTGGTATATTAAGTTACTATGATATCAAAATCAACAATGATGTTGTTAAAGTCAGTGATGCGAAAGGCATCATTCATGCCCGCATCGCTGTTTTAGAAGGTACCTACAAAATCAATGCGCATCATGCGTTGCGTTGGGAGCTCCAAGGAATGTGGGTTCAGCGCAATGAACTTGGTATCAACGACAAAGGCAACTGGGCTACAGCACTTGTCGAATATACAATTTCGCCCGGATGGTTCTTCTCAGCCATGAACCAATACAACTATGGCAACGACGACTTAAGTAAAAGAGTCAATTACCCAATTATTACATGTGGTTACATCAAAGACGCAACGCGCTTAACTGTATCCTATGGTCGTCAGCGTGCTGGATTATTTTGTGTAGGGGGTGTTTGTAGACCTGTTCCTGCCAACAACGGCCTCATGATTAATTTAACGCACAGTTTTTAAGATGAAAAAAGTAACGTTTATACTCGCTTTTGCCACCCTTTTTGGCCTCGCTTTCTTACCTTCTTGTGATCGCATTACCAATCCTTATCCACCGACAGTTACTCTAGAACTAGACACAACACTCTATCCGGGAAATTGGGCAGATTATTTAGCGAACGAATGGCCTACATTTACGGCCAATACGAACACAGATCGCAATATCCTTATCGAAGATTTTACGGGCCACAAGTGCATTTTTTGTCCGGCAGCTGCCGATCTAGCCCACCAATTGCAATTAGCCAATCCAGGGCGTGTGCACGTTGCTTCGATTCATGCCGGCGTCGACGGCATTGGCGATTTTCAAAGCGTCGATGCTGAATACACCTTAGATTTTACCAATCCAGATGGCTTGTATATCGGCACCTGGTTTGGCGCCAATGATGGTGGTTTTGTCGGTAACCCGCGTGGGCCAGTAAGTAGAGTAACCAACGGCGGTGTGATTTTTCAGAGCCCTGGGCAATGGTCCTCCATGACCAGCACACTACTAACCGAAAACAACTTACGCGTCAATATGCAATCGGCACTCAATTACTATCCGTCAACTAAAGGCGCATTTTTACACGTCGAGGTTGAAAAACTAGACCAATCCTTAACCGATTTGGGAATTGTCGCTTATGTTTTAGAAGATTCATTGGTGGGGGATCAAAAAATGTCTGACAACACACACAATCACAATTATGTACACCGCGATATCCATCGCAAAAACCTGAATAACATGCCATTTGGACGCCAGCTAACGGCTGCCGACCTGAATAATGGCAAGTATTACGTGAATTACAGTTTTGTGGTACCCGATCAATTAGATGGCAATTACAATGCAGCAAATATGCATGTCTTGATTTATGTTTACGACATGGCCACCAAAGAAATCTATCAAGTTATCAAACAGTATATCGACTAATGGCGCTGCGTCAACAACTGATACAAAAGCTTGAGCAACGGCTCTCTCCTCAACAAATTCAACTCATGAAATTGTTGCAAGTGCCAACTATGGAGCTCGATCAACGTATCAAACAAGAATTAGAAGAAAATCCAGCCTTAGAAGAAGGTCAGGAACTTGATGATGACGACTACGATGCACAAGATGACGACTATGATTCGGACAATGACGACGACGATTTTGATATTTCGGACTACCTCGACGACGACATCGCAGATTACAAAACACAAGCCAATAATCAATCCAAAGACGACGAAGAGCGCGTCATTCCGCTATCAGGGGAGCAGTCATTTCAAGAGCGACTCACCGAACAGCTGCACTTGCTTTATTTAGATGAAAAACAATTCATTATAGCCGATCTTATTATCGGTAATTTAGATGAGTCTGGTTATTTAAACAGAGCGGTAGATGCAATTGTAGACGACCTCGCTTTTTCGATGAATATTGAAGCCACCGAACAAGAAGTGGCCGAAGTTTTAACGCTTGTTCAGGAGTTAGAGCCAGCTGGTGTTGGTGCCCGGAATCTACAAGAGTGTTTATTATTACAACTTAAAAGAAAGCAAGACGGAGACATCGTTCGTTTTACTGCACTTAAAATTGTAGAGCAGTATTTTGAAGAGTTTACCAAAAAGCACTACGAGCGAATTGCCAAAAAATTAGAAATTGAAGATCAAGATTTAAAAGAGGCAATCGATGAAATTTTACGCTGCAACCCGAAGCCTGGTGGATCCATGCGCGAGGCCGCTAAAAATCACCAACAAATTATTCCTGACTTCACACTTTTAGAACACGAAGGCCGATTAGAATTGAGTTTGAATAGCCGTAATGCACCCGATTTAAAAGTGAATCGCGATTATGAAAATATGTTGCGCAGCTATGCCGAAGGCGCCAAAAGCTCTAAGTCGGATAAAGAAGCTTTTCAATTTGTAAAACAAAAACTAGATGGTGCCAAGTGGTTTATTGACGCCATCAAGCAAAGACAACAAACCCTGCTGCTCACCATGGGAGCGATCTTAGAATACCAAGAGGCTTATTTTCTGTCTGGAGACGAAACCAAACTCAAACCCATGATTTTAAAAGACATTGCAGATATGGTTGAGTTGGATATATCTACGGTTTCGAGGGTAGCTAATTCAAAATATGTTCAAACCAATTACGGCATTTTTTCATTGAAGTATTTTTTCTCGGAGTCATTATCTACTGATAGTGGAGAGGAGGTCTCGACACGTGAGGTAAAAAAAATACTTTCCGATGCAATTGCCGCTGAAGACAAACACAACCCACTCACCGATGAAAAACTGATGGATTTACTCAAAGAGAAGGGTTATAACATTGCCCGACGAACGGTAGCCAAATACCGAGAGCAACTCCAAATTCCAGTGGCCCGAATGCGCAAAGAATTATGAAATACCTCGCACACTTTTTTTCATGGGTGTTTTTGCCCCTTTTTATGCCGACTTATGGCATCTTGATCAGTTTATTTGTACCAGCTTACAGCACAAATATGAACATGTCAAGTTTGTATTTTGCACCCAACCCGAGTAAATGGGCACTTTTTACGATTTTTTTTCTTTTTAGCGTGGTAGCACCTGGTTTATCGTTTATCTTGTTGCACCGCTTTAAGGTAATTAGTACAATAGACATAGAAAGACAGCGAGAACGAAGTTTGCCGTTATTGATCATGTTGGTGTATTCTTTAGTTCTATTTTTTCTACTTGTATATAAAGCTGGAGCCACTCAGTTGCCGCGCTATTACTATGCTTTGCCACTTTCTGGGGTGGCGGTAACGAGTATATTTCTCTTGATCAATCGCTGGATTAAAATTTCATTGCATGCGGCTGGAGCAGGCATATTATTGGGGTTTTTGGCTGTATTTTCGCGTGCTCAAGACCAGTTTAGTATTTGGTGGTTACTAAGCGCATTATTAGCTGCTGGCTTGACATTAGCCGCAAGACTGTACTTAAATAAACACTCTCCACTCGAGGTATATACCGGTTTTATATTAGCGTTAATTTTAACAGCAGGTATCCATACCTATCTAGCTTGAATACGATGAAAACATTTCTATTTTTTGCACTGATTGTCTTTGGTTTTTTTTCGTGTGCAGATTTCAACCGAGACCAATTACTTAGTCAAGTTGATAAACAACAACAGCAACTCGAACGGCTCAGCCAGCAATTAGAAAGGCATGTAATAAAGGATGTTGCGACATTAAAAAATGATGCCATGCAAGCGGAATTGCGCATCAAACAAAATTTACATCTCGACACAATCAATATGGAATTAGCGCGGCAACTCGAGGAGTTCAAGCTTATGAGAAAAAGCATTAATCCCTTAATGAAACAGTATTTAAAAGCAAAAAATGGCATTAAAGAAGAGATGGCAGTGCTCAAGAATCTAAGTCGTGATATCGAAGAGGGACGCGGAGAGCGTCAGCGTTACAACGAGTACATCCGATTCGAAAAACAAAAAGTAAAACAGTTAAGTGCGTTGACCACCGATTTTATCAACGCGCGCGCCAAATTGATAGCTGATTACGATCGTCTTTATCCTCCAATCGAAGCATTTTCTTACACGCTTCTTCAAAAACGAAGAAAATAATGTTTGCTGCAAGAATTTTCATTTTCTTATTTTCTTGTTTATGCACTTTTTCAGCGGCAGCGCAAAGTTCTACTGATTTGCAGCTCGCACAATATTATTACAATAATGCAGAGCTAGACAAAGCGTTGGGTTATTTTGAAAAAGTATATGCTCAGGACCAAAGCAAACCCATTTTTCTACCATATTTCGAATGTCTGATCGCTCAAAAAGATTACAAAACTGCAGAAAAAGTATTGCGAAAGCAAATAGCGCTCAATAAGCAAGACTATGAAGTCCGTCTGATTGGCGCTGCATTTTATGAGGATCAAAACGAGCTCGCTAAGGCCACCAAGATTTACGACGAAATCATCGAAGAACTACAACCCAATAACCCTGGTCAGGCCATTTCGGTTTATCAAGCGTTTGTCGCTAAAGCTAAATTACCTCAGGCAAAGCGCGCCTTAGATGCTGGCCAAAAGCTCAGTCCATCTTATCCTTTCAATTTTCAATATGCTGATTATTATTCTCTGGTAGGCGATAAACGAGCAATGCTTGCCGCTTACTTAGATTATCTTGTTCAGCAGCCAACAGTTTTGGAACCTATTCACCAAGCAATTGGGGCTAGATTGGACCTCACCCAATCTTCGAGTCCAGATTTTATTCTGGCTAAGGAAGTCATGTTGAGCCGCGTTCAACAAGCCAATGCACCTTTAGTGTATAATCAGATCTTGATATGGTTGTTTGTCCAGATCCGCGACTTTAATGGCGCCGCTACACAAGTAATTGCACTTGATAAACGCATGAAAGGCGATGGCCGGGAAGTCATGGAGCTCGGTCAAATTTGCATTGAAAATGCGGAATTCGAACAAGCAAATCGGTGCTTTCAATACGTAATTGATTTGGGCCAAGAGAAACCGAACTTTTATGAGGCGCAATTGGCCTTATTGAACGGTAGATTTATTCAGGTCACACAATTTAGAAAGTTTAATCAAAATGAAATCAATCAGTGTATTGCAGATTTCGAGGCCGCATTGGTCCGTTTAGGAAAAAGCCGCGTTACTTACCAATTGACCTTACAACTTGCAGAAATCCGTGCTTTTTACGCTAGTCAGAGCCAAATTGCGCTTGAAGAGTTGCAAGATTTAGTGCGAATGCCTGGGTTAACTGATATGCAACGTGCTCAAGTGAAAATGCTGATTGCAGATATTCAAGTGCTTGACGGCGATATTTGGGAGGCATCTTTATTATACATGCAAATCGACAACGATTTTAAATTTGAAACAATTGGTGCTGAAGCCAAGTTTAAAAACGCAAAAATATTTTATTATGACGGTGAATTTGAATTTGCACAGGCGCAACTCGATGTCTTAAAAGAAGGCACTTCTCGTTTTATTTCCAATGATGCCATTCAGCTTTCCGTATTTATTACGGATAATTATGGTTTAGATAGTAACTTTCAGGTAATGAGTTGGTTTGCGACAGCTGACCGTATGATAGCTCAACACAAATATGATTCAGCGTTTGTGCTTTTTGACAGCATTCAAACCGCCTTCCCGTATCACTCTTTGGCAGATGACATCTTATTTAGAAAAGGCCAAGTCATGGAACAGCAAGGTGCATGGACGCAAGCAATAGGTTATTACGAAGACCTCGTTAAACTTCATGCGACTGATATATTAGCCGACGATGCATTATTTAGGCTTGCTGAAATCAATGAGCAAATTTTAAAGAATCCAACAAATGCAGAAGCTTTATACAAGCGTATTTTACTTGAATACAAGGCGAGTCTGTTTGGTGCAGAAGCCAGAAAGCGCATCCGCCTCATAAGAGGAGATGCGCTTTCGGAAAGTGAGGATATCTAGTAAATCTTATAAATTCGGCATTTCTCTTGTGAAAGCTGGGATTCCTGTGACATCCATACCGGTAATGAGTAAGTGGATATCGTGTGTGCCTTCATAAGTCACTACAGATTCTAAATTTGCCATATGGCGCATCATGGAGTATTCGCTAGTAATACCCATGCCCCCGTGAATTTGACGTGCTTCGCGGGCAATGTTCAATGCGATTTCAACGTTGTTGCGTTTAGCCATTGAAATTTGTGCTGAAGTCGCACGGCCTTCGTTGCGCAATTGACCTAAGCGCAATGTGAGCAATTGAGCTTTCGTGATTTCGGTAATCATTTCAGCTAATTTTTTCTGAATCAATTGGAATGCGCCAATTGGCACATTAAATTGTGTGCGCTCTTTTGAGTAGCGAAGTGCTTGGTCATAGCAGTCCATGGCAGCACCTAGTGCTCCCCAAGCGATGCCAAAACGCGCGGAGTCAAGGCAGCTGAGCGGCGCACCTAAACCAGATCTACCCGGCAAGATATTTGATTTTGGCACCTTGACGTTGTCAAAAATGAGTTCACCGGTGGCCGATGCACGCAATGATAATTTACCGTGCATTTCAGGGGTCGAAAAACCTTCCATGCCGCGCTCCACAATAAGTCCGTGAATACGACCAGACTCGTCTTTGGCCCATACGACTGCGATAGCAGCAAATGGTGCATTTGAGATCCACATTTTAGCGCCGTTCAGGATAACATGGTCACCGGCGTCTTTGAAATTGGTAATCATGCCGCCTGGGTTGGAGCCATAATCTGGTTCTGTTAGTCCAAAACAACCCATCATTTCGCCGGTGGCTAGTTTGGGTAAGAATTTTTGTTTTTGCTCTTCGGAGCCGTATTTCCAGATAGGATACATGACCAAAGAAGACTGAACAGATGCGGTAGACCGAAGACCTGAATCACAGCGCTCAAGTTCTTGCATAATAAGGCCGTATGAAATTTGGTCTAAGCCAGGCCCTCCGTATTCAGCTGGAATGTAGGGACCAAAAGCGCCAATTTCTCCGAGGCCACTAAGGATATGCATTGGAAAAGTAGCTTTCTCATAGTGCTCATCAATAATTGGTGAGACTTCTTTTTTAACCCAAGCTCTTGCTGCATCACGCACAAGCTTATGCTCTTCTGAGAGCAGGTCGTCCATGTTGTAGTAGTCGGGTTGTTGATATAAGTCTGTTTTCATGATGGAATTTTTGTGTGACAAAAGTACGTAATAATCTGTGCAGCTGCAGCATGCAAAATTGAATTATTTTTGTACAGTTATTTTTATCTATGCCAACATTTGAACTTGTAGAAAGGGCCTCTCAAATGAATAGCTATTTGCTGTTAATTTCTTTGCTCTCCATGACATTTGTTGCCTATGCCCGGATTGGCACTCCAGACGCAATTGCCTTATCATGGAAACGTTTTTGGAAGATGAGTCGAACCGATTCTTTTGGTTTTGATGACGATAAAATCAGACCCGAAACACAAACTTTGCTGCTCACCAATTTTTTCATTGCATTTAGCCTAAGTGTTTATTTGTTTATGCGTTCTTATTATCCTAAAGAACAGGTCGCTCTACTTGCTTTGGTTCTCGTGTTCATTTACATCCTTTTTCAAATGCTCAATTTTAGAATAGCACTTTTAATTACGGATCAATGGAAGTTAGCCACCCAATTAGCAGACATTAACAAACAAATTTGGTCTTTTACGGGGCTTGTTTATTTAAGCCTAACTTTTATGTGGCTTATTAACGGAAAGGCACATCTTGCATTGCAAGGCATCTTTTTGGCCGTCATGTTTGCAGCTTATATATGGCGACAAGTAAAAGCTTGGCGCGCCTGTCGTCAAGCAAATTTGGAATGGTATTATTTAATTTTGTACCTTTGCGCTCTGGAAATCGTCCCTGTACTTTTTGTATGGCATTGGTTTTCCGGTGAATACAACTAATTAAAACGACAACTTTGGCTATTAAGACCATTTTAGTTTCTCAGCCGAAACCAGAAGGAGACAAATCTCCTTATTTCGATTTAGCTGACAAATATAAGATCAAAATTGACTTCCGACCTTTTATCAAAGTCGAAGGTGTCGACCCGAAAGAGTTTCGAACCCAGAAAATTGATATTTCAATTCATACAGCAGTTATCCTCACTTCTAAGGTAGCTGTGGATCATTTTTTCAGAATGGCCGAAGCCATGCGCTTTGAGGTGCCAGATACCATGAAATATTTTTGTATCACCGAGGCGGTAGCGTTGTATTTGCAGAAATATGTCACCTATCGCAAACGAAAAATATTTTTTGGTAAACAAACGATAGATGAGTTAGCGGAACTCATGAAAAAGCAAAAAGGCGAGAAATTTTTGTTGCCTTGCACAGACATTCTTCGCGATAACATTCCACTGACCTTAGAAAAATATAACATTCCTTTCTCTAAAGCGGTGCTTTACCGAACAGTAGCTGCCGATCTATCCGATCTAGAAGATGTCTATTACGACATGCTCGTCTTTTTCAGTCCAGGCGGAATAGAATCGCTATTTAAAAATTTCCCTGACTTCAAGCAAAACAATACGGCAATAGCTGCATTTGGGCCCACTACGGCCAATGCTGTTTTGAAAAACAATTTGCGCCTTGACGTCCATGCACCGCATCCGAAAGCCCCATCCATGGTTGCTGCTATAGAGTTATTTGTAAAAGAGCAACTCAAAAAAAAATAGCATAAACCCGCCTTTTTGGCCTCGTATTTTTTTCCTTGAGCGGAAATTCTTTATATTTACACAAACTTAAATTTTAACGCATGAAAAAACTATTATTCTCAGCGGCTATGCTCCTTGCTGGTGTTAGTGCAAATGCACAACTTGCCCCAGGTAGCGTTGCTCCAAACTTTACCGTGACTGCATACCAGTCTTGGTTGTCTACTGCTGGATCTTCTAGCAATGGTTCTTATACGCTTTACCAGTACTTAGATCAAGGGTATACCGTATTTTTAGATGTATCTGCAACTTGGTGTGGCCCATGTTGGAACTACCACCTTTCTGGTGCACTCGAGGATGTTTATGCTAACCACGGTCCTGCTGGCGCTCCTGGTGTTGTTGCTTCAACTACAGACGATGTTATGGTAATCTGGATCGAAGGTGACGGAACTACTGCTGATGCTACCATGCTTGACGGATCAGGTGCAATCGGTAACTGGATTGAACCAGCTACTGGTAACCAAATCCAATTCCCAATGGCAAACCCTGCGTCTGCATTGGCAAACCAAATCAACAACGATTACAATATCGCTTATTTCCCAACAATCTACAGAATTTGCCCTAACCGCATCGTAGAAGAAGTAGGTCAATTGGATGCAGCGGCATTGTATGCTACTGTTTCTGCTTGTCCTCCACCAGCATCTGCACCTTCTGATGTAGCTGCATTGGGTTACACAGGTTCTTTGGTTCACTGTGAAGGTTCTTACACACCTTCAGTACAAATCCAAAACAACGGTACTTCTGCACTTACTGCTGCAACAGTTACAATCACCCAAGGTGGTGCAACTGTTTCTACAGGTACTTACAGTGGTAACCTTGCAACTTATGGTGTTGCAAACGTAACTTGTTCTCCAATTGCTAACTTTACTGGTGGTGCATTGACCGTTACAGTTACAACAGCTGGCGATGCTTCTGCAGCAAACAACGGAGTGAACGCTACAATCGCTTCTGCAGCGAATGCAGTTTCTCAGTATGTTACTGTAAACATTACCACAGACTACTATGCTTCTGAAACTTCTTGGGCTATCAAGAACAGCGCTGGTGCTACTGTAGCACAAGGTGGTGGTAACTGGGCAGACATGACAACTGGTCAAGCAGGTCAAACTGTTCAAGCACCACAATTGGTTACTTTGAACCCTAGCCAATGCTACACTTTTGAAATCTATGATTCTTACGGTGACGGTATCTGCTGTTCTTATGGAAACGGTGCTTACTCTTTAGTAGATGCAAATGGTACAACTATTGCTTCTGGTGGTGAGTTCGCTTCTTTGGACACACGTGCTTTCAAAACAGGTGCATTAGGAATGGATGAGTTGGCTACAATCGCTATGAACGTATATCCTAACCCTGCATCTTCTTCAGTAAACGTTTCTTTCGAAGCTACCAACAACAACTACGCTGTTGCTTTGATGGATCTTCAAGGTCGCGTAATTGCTGCTAAGAACTTAGAAAACTTGAACGGTACACAAGTTGTTTCTTTCTCAACTGAAAATGTTGCAAAAGGAAGCTACATTGTTTCAATCACTGTTGATGGTTTGACAACAACTAAAAATGTTGTGATCAAATAATTTCTTTGAAAAGATATAAGAAACGCCCTCCAACGAGGGCGTTTTTTTTTGACCTTTGTTTATGTTTATTCCTTTTGAATCCGAAATTCAAAATACGGATCTGCCCAATCGATTCACTTTTCCGTTTTATTACGATGTACATCCGTTGGCCAAGCATGCTGTAGATTTATTGCAACAGCGCTTAAAAACAGAGGTCTTCGGCCATGACTTTGGAATAGGACGGCAGCAAAGAGCAGGTGCAATCGGAAAAATGTTTGGTGTATTGGTGGTTGCTGATCCAAGTGGCGTACTCGGTTACCTGGCGGCATTTTCTGGCAAACTTGGCAATTCAAATGATCATGAAGGTTTTGTTCCGCCAGTATTTGATTTACTGGAAGCACAAGGTTTTTTCCGACGTGAAGAAATTGAGATCAACGACTTGACCTTGGAGCTAGAAAAATTAGAGGCAGCTACTGAAATAAAGGCCTTGCATGTTGATTTTCAGCGCATCAAACAACATTGGGAAGAAAAAATATCTCAAAATTTGCAAAATAACCAGCGCGCAAAAGCCCTCAGGGCCGAGCAGCGCGCAAAATTGGTGCCGGGCACCGACGAATACGCAGCGCTTTCAAAAATCCTCGATCAACAAAGCATACATGAAAGTAGAGCGCTGAAAGAAATAAAGAAGATGGCCCAAATTGAAATCGCCAATTCAAAAGTAAAATTAGATCAAGCAAACGCGCAAATAGAAAATTTACGACAGCGACGTGCGGCACATTCCGCAGATTTACAGCGCCGTATATTTGAGCGCTATACTTTTTTGAATGCGCTGGGCGAACACAAAAATGTTCTGGAACTTTTTGCTGATTCGCCACCAGCTGGCGCTGGGGAATGTGCGGCGCCCAAGTTGCTGCAATATGCCTACTTGCAGCAATTCAAACCCATTTGTATGGCTGAATTTTGGTGGGGAATGTCCCCAGATTCAGAAGTGCGCATACACGGGCATTTTTATCCGTCATGCAAAAGCAAGTGCGAGCCCATTCTTGGGCACATGCTAAAGGGTTTAGCCGTTGACGACAATCCAATTACTGCGGTTCATCCACCTCAACCACTGGACATCATTTATGAAGACGACTATATTGTGGCGGTCAATAAAGCGCCAGATTATCTTTCGGTGCCAGGAAAACATCCCCAACCAAACACATTAGAGGATTTGAAAAGAAAGTATCCTGAAGCAACCGGGCCTTTATTGGTGCATCGCCTGGACATGTCGACCTCTGGTATTTTGTTGGCAGCCAAAACCAAGCTCATGCACGAGCGTTTACAACGCCAGTTTGTCCTCAGAAAAGTGGAGAAAGAATATATTGCCATCCTTACAGCAATCCCAGTTGATTCAGCGGGAGACATTAAATTACCGCTCAGGGTAGATTTAGATGATCGACCACGGCAATTGGTGTGTGAAACACATGGAAGTTACGCCCATACCACGTATCAAATTTTAGAAATAGATGACAACAAAGCGCGTATACAATTGATTCCCCATACTGGCCGCACACATCAACTACGCGTACATTGTGCACATCATTTAGGCTTGAATTGTCCAATTCAAGGCGATGACTTATATGGTCAAAAAGCCGATAGGCTTTATTTACATGCGGCTAAATTAGGATTCTACCACCCAAATAGCAATGAATGGATGGTGTTGAGTTGTGCACCTGATTTTTAATCGTAAAATACTTAAACGCGGGGCTCTTGCCAATCGCCGTATTCTTTGATGAGCTCAACAAGGGCTTCTACCGCTTGTTCTTCTTCAATATTGCGTTTGACAATTGTTTTTTCCTTATACAAGTTGATTTTCCCAGGACCTGTACCAACATAACCGTAATCTGCGTCGGCCATTTCACCAGGCCCATTTACAATACAGCCCATGATGCCTATTTTCAGACCTTTGAGATGGGCTGTTCTTTGTCGGATTTTGGCTGTTGTTTCTTGCAAGTCAAATAAAGTTCGACCACAAGATGGGCAAGAAATATATTCTGTTTTGGAAATGCGTGTTCTGGTTGCTTGAAGTATTCCAAAGGATGTGGAATTGATGTATTGTGCACCAAGGTTGGCATTAAGCCACAGGCCATCACCGAAACCGTCAATCAGTAAGGCGCCAGCATCGGCCCCTGAGTAAAGTTGGAAGGATTCAAGCTCGTCAGTTTCGTATTGATAAGATAAAATGACGGGATGTGTGTAGTTACTTGTTTGTAATTCTAAAAAGAAGCGGCGATACAGCTGTGTTTTATTGTCATGTTTGGTATTGAGAATGATACAAACATTTGTTTTGTCAGCGAGTTCTTGCGGAATGGCATCTTCGGCTTCAAGCGGTAAGAAGCAAATCTGATCTTTTGCTACCTCAGGAAGTTGTTCTTTTAAGATGAGCGGATAAAAACCTGCTTTTTGGCTATATGCCACCTTCCATAAATCAAAATCAACGATCACGCCGAGCGTGCCAGGAACTTCAAAATCAAGTTCGTTGTTTCCAATGTAAACGTAGTCTGCCGCTTGTTCTTGTATATTCCATTTGTCGAGGGGAATGCTATATTGGTAACCAAAACCAAAAAAGTGGGCTGTTTTAATTTGCTCCACAAACGAGAGGTCAGCGAGAACAATTGGCGCATTTTTTCCGCCAATATTGTGCAATGAGGCACTCTCACGACGTGCATATGAAAAAGGAGAATAGTTTAATTCGGAATTTGGATGCTCAAATACAAACGGCTCATATTGATGGTATTTTGCTGCGAGTTTTTGGGCTACCGGAATTTCTGCCTCAGGAGCTTCTGTCAAGGAGACCCGAATGGTATCGCCCAAGCCGTCTTCTAAAAGTGCGCCAATGCCAACAGCTGATTTAATACGGCCGTCTTCGCCGTCACCTGCTTCAGTGACACCAAGGTGTAGCGGATACACAACACCATTTTCGAGCATTTTGGCCATGAGTAGTCTATAGGCCTGCACCATGACAAGCGTATTGCTTGCTTTCATGGAGATCACGAGTTGGTCAAAATGTAGTTTTTCGCAGATCCGGATAAATTCGAAGGCAGATTCGACCATGCCTTCAGGGGTGTCACCGTAGCGACTTAAAATGCGATCGGAAAGCGAACCGTGGTTGGTTCCTATGCGCATTGCGGTGCCGTGTTCCTTGCATAATAAAACCAGCGGCGTAAATTTTTCTTCGATACGGTCGAGTTCGGCTTGATAGCTTTCGTTCGTATACTCGATTTCTTCAAATTTCTTTTTGTCGGCGTAATTACCGGGATTTACCCTGACTTTTTCAACGATTTTAGCCGCAATTTCAGCGGCATTTGGCGTAAAATGGATATCGGCAACCAGCGGCGTATGGTATCCTTTTCTAACAAGTTCAGCTTTGATATTTTTTAAATTCTCGGCTTCATTTTTACTGGGAGCTGTTAATCTAACGAGTTCGCAACCAGCGTCAATCATTCGTATAGATTGTGCTACAGAGCCATCGGTGTCCATGGTGTCGGTGGTGGTCATGGATTGAACCCGAATGGGGTTATCTCCCCCCAAGCGAAGTGTTCCTATTTGCACTTCTTTGGTGTTGACACGTGTTCGCTTAAAAGGGTCGAGACAATAACGCTGCATTTTCTTTTTTTAGTCTAACAAAGGTAAGGATTCAATTGTTTGTGCGTTCTTTGTTCTAAAGGATTTAAATGAAGTCAAACCAGCATCTTATTTTGGTAATAGCACTGCTGTTATTTGCTTGTCAAGAGCGCAACAATGCCAATCGTCGGTTAAAGAATCATGATTTGAAAACGCAATCGTCAAAGAAAGGCGCATTAAATAATCCTATTTTATCCACTAGAAAATACAATTCGGACACCAAGCCTGTTTTTATTGCACCAGAAATACCCGATCCAATTCCTCCATATGACCCATATGATCCATACGACCCAGTGCCTTATCCGATAGATCCACCGGGGTATATTCCAGAGCCAGAGCCGATCAGTCTGCCCTCAACGCCCAAAACAATACGTGATAGTTTGGTGCTTTTTCCGGTTGTTGTAGCTTCATTTGACACGAATACCGCTGCGATTTATAAATATTTTGACAATAAAATAGCAGGTACGATGGAGTGGAAATACCTTCAGGAAATTGGCACTGAAGGAAGAATTTTTCTACGTTTATTAATCGATACCAAAGGAAAAGTGAGGGACGTGTCTTTTCTCAGGTTTGATGCTACTGAATTAGAGATTTTAAAACCTCTGTTGACCAAATCGGCGTTGCAAATGCCGCTCTGGATTCCTGCCAAGAATGAACAAGGTGAACCGGTTGTATCTGAAGTGGTATTTACATTGCGTATTGGAATTCGATAATAGCGTTTATCTTTAGGGGATGAATTCAAGTCAAAATGTGTTGAAGCTAAAAGCTGTTATTTTACTTTTAATACTTTCTGTTGTTTATGGATGTTGGCAGCATTTTTTTGCTGAAATTCTACCTATCCACGAGTGTAGGAAATCTGATTCTTTGACGCAAGCTATTCAGTATTTCAGAGGCGCTTCCTTCCTTGAGCCCAAAACAAATTGGATTTCACCTTCTGCAAATCAAAATGCAGCGGCTGAATTTCCGCTTGTATACTTTATTATTGGTCAAATATGGAAATTAACGGGGTATCATTTATGGATAGCCAAATTATTTTCAGTTTTGATTTTAATTATTTCGATTTTAAGTTTATTGCCACTGCTTCAATCTGTGTTTAAATCAGATTCGAAGTTGCTTGTTTTTATAGGGTTTATATTTTCTTTTCCGGCGCTCATTTATTATACTGATACCTTGCTTCCAAATGTTTTCTCTTTCTCTTTTTTGCTGTTGGCCATTTCGTTTGGTTACCGTTTTTGGCAAAAAGAAGAAAAAAGGGCATTTGCGATTTTTACTATCTTTTTAAGCTTGGCACTTTTACTAAAGATTACGGCATTAATTGCTGTATTATCATTTTATGGCGCATATACTTCCGAACGCCTGTTTAGTAAAAAGCTCCGAATAAGCCTTCAAACGCGAAAGGTGCGCTTGATGTATGCGGGGTTATTAATCGCACTTGGGTTTACTTTTATTTGGTATCGCTACGCCATTCAGTACAATGCCCATTATGGTTCAACAATATTTTCAACCACGATACGTCCAATTTGGGAGGTAAGTATAGCAGAGCGTTGGCGCATTGCTAAGTTGGTATTTTTTGAACATAGTCGCGAAATATTTCCATTGATTACTTGGCCTGTATTTATAGGCATCTATTTTTGGTTGCTGTGGTCTAAGCATACGAGTACATACGTGAAGCACTTTTTATGGATCGGCACACTCGGGCTTGTGGCATATCTTATTTTATGGTTCTGGGTTTTTGAGGTGCACGATTATTACTTCATTGAACTGCTCTTTTTCCCACTTTTTCTTTTTGGAGCTTACTTATATGATCGGCCTGAATGGCAATCATTTAAACGGTGGAAAAAGCCCTTAGAAATTATTTTTTTAGCACTGATATTTCTTAATACGCTTTCCTTTACGCAGGTCGCTGCCGGGAATCAAAATGTGATTGTGAAGAACACGCCGTTTATTTCTTCATTTATCAAAGGAAATTGGGGTTGGTTTTACTTCAATCACCAAGAAACTTTGGGGCAGCTCCAAGAGCAAAAAAAGGCAATTCAGCAAATTGTACCATCTAACGACACCGTGTTTTGCTTTTCAGACCCTTATGCAAATGTGCATCTTACGGCAATTGACCGAATAGGATACACCAATTATAGTTTAGATAGAAATACCGCGTTTGTACCGCAGATACACAAACTCATTCAAAATGGGGCGACAAAGCTTCTTGTATTGAAGCAAGATGTGCAACATCCAGATTTACAATCTTTTTTAGCGCACCCACTCTACCAAAGCGGCAATGTTCAGATTTATGATTTAACGCCTTATCGAAAATGAAGCGTTAAGTATTCCTGTTCAATTTGATATAAAAGACGGTTCCAACACCCTCCTCGCTGTCAAACCAAATTTGGCCGTTGTGTTTTTCGATGATTTGTCTGACAACACTTAAACCAATTCCTGAGCCCGATGATTTGGTCGTGAAATAAGGTGTAAAAATCTTGTCTTGTTCTTGTTTTGAAATGCCAATGCCGTTATCTTGAATAGCGATAGTTATATGTGTGGTTGTACTTGTTATGTTGATGTCAATATGTGGATTTGGTCTGGAATCTGTGGCTTGTTTGGCATTGAGCAGTAGGTTATGGAAAACTTGTTTGAACATGTCTTTGTCTGCCAAAATCCAGACTGGCTCTGTGTTGGTATAAAGTTGAATACGGTTTTGGTCCTCATCAAATAACAATAGGACTTGTTCAACAAATGCATGGAGTTCAATTGCTTCAAAAACGGGTTCAGGAAGCTTGGCAAACCGGGCAAATTCATTGGCCATTCGCGCCAAGGCATCAATTTGCTCGATGAGCCCTGGCAGAGCGGTTTGAACAAGTTGTGGCGCATCAGCATCTTGCATTTCAATCTTACGCAAGAGATGTTGAATACTCAGTTTCATTGGCGTAAGTGGGTTTTTAATTTCGTGCGCGATTTGTTGGGCGAGGTCGCGCCAAGCACTTTCGCGTTCGCTACGTGCAATTTGACCCGCAGCATGCTCAAGTTCTGCCAATTTTTCATTGTAGGCTTTCACGAGAAGGCCGATTTCATCTTGGTTATTGTACGTTATTTTTTGATTGTTCTTACCGAATTCTAATGTACGCACGGATCTTGCCACCGCTTGTAGTGGCCCGATGAGCCAATTGCTCACTACCAATGCAATAAAAACAGAAATGGCTAAAAGCAGTACAAAGACGTTAATAGCCGCCTTTAAAAAATTCTCGATTTGTTGTTCGTAAGCTTCTTGTTGTCCAAATAATTGAAGGTTGATAAAACCAATTTGTTGTCGTTTGTGGTTGATAATTGGTAAGTAAGCGCTTCTGTAAGTAAGTGCGCCAATTTGATCTTGGTGAGAAAAATAACTTTGATTTGCTCCTATTAAGGCATCCATAGCATCGGAATTCATGTGTTCACCGATAAGGCCATAGGCAAAAAGTTTGGGTCTTGATGACGCAATTAAGAAACCATCGCTGTCAAAGACAAATAAATCGGTTTTGAAAACACTAGATAATTTTGCCAGTTTGGTTTCGAGCGGCTTGCCTATTGCGGCTGCATCTAGGGTGTCAAGTTGATGGGTCTGATTTTTTAACTCTGTTTGGACGGCATCTAGTTTTTCTCTGAGTGCTTGTTGGGTATAATTGTCAAATTGTTTTCCTATAAACAGAGAGCTCCCTAAACCGTATAAAAATAACGAGAGTCCCAGAATAACCAGGAATGCCAACTGTACTTTAAAAGATAAGGACCATTGTGCACTTTGTTGATGAAAAAGCGCCCGAAAGATATTGTGTAACAATAATAAGAGCCCCCAAAAAACAAAAAGGAAAGCGAAACCGGTAACATTGGTAAACCAAGTGCGCTGTGGTGCAGAAATCACAATAGCCGACCCTGTGTGTTGACCAATTATTACGTGTGTGAAACCGTTGGCTTCGAAAGAAGATTGCTTTTTGGCATTGGCTCTGATATTCGCTAGGCGCAAGGGGTAATTGTAATTACCTGACTGATGAATAAGTCGACCTTCTGCGTACTTACCGATGGCGTATTGTTCTAAACTACTTGAAATACCGGCCTGATCTGAAATGAGTAATCTTGGAAAGCCAATTTCTTCTGGAATGCGCTTGGAAACGAGGGTGATTGCTAAATTTCTTTGAGAACCAATTCGAAGTAAAATAACATAACTTAGACCTTCTTCTTCGTGCGGCATAAAATAAATTCCATCTTGTATGTCAGATGGTTGGCCGTGTATTTTCACCAAATTTTGAAGCCGATTTAACCGAGTGCTATCTGAACCAAAACAAGGCTTTTCGGCCAAGTTATACAAGTCTGCATCTATGTCAAAACCATCCCAAATACCACTCAAGAACCGTTGTGTGAGTACGTGTTCAAAACCTACTTTTGTAAATTGTTTGCGCAGCGAATCGAAGTCTGATTGTAGCCATTTTTCTTCACTGAGATTGGGCGCAATTTCCGCGTAGGCCAGTTCTAAATTGATATTGCGCTCTAGGGCGAGTTGTTGTGCAAACAGTTTACGGTTTTCTTGGTCTTTATTGGCCTGAAGCGTTTGTAAGTAAATAGCAAGCACTGCTGCATTGACACTCAAAATGAGTAACTGACTGCTGAGTTTATACCAAGATGAATGATTGACCTGCTCAAAAATGATATGAATACCAATGATTAAAAGAGGGAGTACATTCATCCAGCTGAGTGCTCCGAAGATCAGAACTGAAAAGGGAGCCGCAAGTAAAAAGAACCTCAAATATCTGTTGGCAAACCAAGCTTGGTTTTGATTGAGCTGCAGAACTTGGTACACCAATTTTTGATAGGTGTACAAAAAGAATCCGAGCAGCGCAAAGAAAAAGTAAGTGCTCAACCTGATGTCAAACAAGTGCTCAAAACTCAATGGGATATTCGAATGGTCAATGATAATATTGAGTTGGGCCTCGATATAAAACCAACAAAGACATGGCGCAAACAGCAACAATGCACTTAACCATTTGAGATCGAGAATGCGAAAAATCGCAAAGGCTATCCGGAGGCCAAAAATGACAACGAAGCTATTCACCGCAAAGGCAAAAAAGTCGGGATACCATTCGTTGTAAGCAAAAAAACCTGCAGAAAACCAATCGCTTTCTAGCCAATCTGAAGGCCAATGAATTTCGTAGACAGCTGTCCGTACCAAGACCAAACTCAAGAGAAGAAATAGATTTCCCCATAAATTATTTTGGAAGTATTGCTGCAGTTGATAATAAAAAAGGAACCCAGCAATTAAAAAGAAAAATGGCGCCCAATGACTACTAAAAGGTGCGCTATCTGGCGGCAGCGCACTTGCATAAAAGATAATTTCGCCATTTCGGTTGGTAATGGCTTGTTGTTTGGTTCCACTAAGGTTTACTTGAAATTTTTGCATCCAAAACCCAGGATTCACAGCTTTCAGATAGGTATTGCTGAACTCGTATTCTTTGAGCAGGCAAAAACTCACTGTGCAGCTAAGCGTTCCGTCTTTTACAGAGCTGCAATAATACCACCCGTTGTTGAGTTTGATCAGGCCATTTGCTGGGAAAAGCGCTGTTTTGTAACGCCCAATTGGCAACTGATTACTACTCCAACCAAACAACACTTCTTTATCATAGAGGTGATAAACTAAATTTGGGTCCTGGGGTAGCTGCTGCTTGGATTTTACTTTTTTAAGTAAGGTATTTGCGTACTTGATTTCTTGTTGTTCTAGCGTGCTAAATTCTTGTTGTACGGCATCAATGTCAAATGCTTGGGTGCGGTCCTTGATCAGGAGATAGGTTCCGGTCAGCAAACAAACAAAGCCAAGTAGGCTGAATTTCCAAGAGCGAAGAAAGCGGAGTAGGGCGTTCATTACAAAAAGCGATCAGGTACCAAGGTACGCAGTTGTTCGCTTAAACGCAAGAAATAGTCGTCGGCACGGTGGTCGTTGTAATAAATAAAATCTGCAGTATGTCTGTAAGGCTCAATGAATTGCTCGTAGCATGGCAAGACATGATTTTCCCATTGATAGATGATCTCGGAGCGTTTGTAGCCTCGTGTTTCTTGGTCGCGGTAAATTCTGCGATCGAGTTGCGTAGCATGGTCTACATCGACAAAAATACTGTAGTTAAGTTGTGAAAACACCGTTGGATAGTGCAGCGTAAAAAGCCCTTCCACAATGATGATCTCACTGGGTTGAATGGTGAGCAACACGCTTTTGCTACCTTGAACATTGAAAAAATACTCACGTACTTCTATCGGATTTCCGGAGATGAGCGTTTCGAGATCTGCGCTTAATTTTTGATGGTCTAATGCGCTAGGCAGATCAAAATTGACGATGCCATTGGCATCTTTGGACTGCTGCTCCAAGGGCAAGTAGTAGTTGTCCATAGAAAATACTGCGGTGCTTGCACCCTGAAAAGTTTCAGACAAGCGTTTGAGCAAGGTTGTTTTACCTGCACCGCTACCTCCACAGATTCCGACAACAAATGGTTTGGACATAATACAAAGATACAACTTGTAGGGTACTTTTTTCGTCATATGCACGTGTAACTTGGTGTAAAAACACTATTTTCGACACAGTAAACTGACTTAATTTGCTCTCCATGAAAACTATTTATTCGTTGTTCTTCTTTTTATTGACAACCCAGCTTATTGCTCAGATTCAAGGAAAAGGAGGTTTGCCCACATCAACTAAGCTCGTAATTGATCACAAAGCGGTCCCTCAATGGTTGTTTGAACAGCCGAATATTGCTACGCTACAAGCCGAAGATGCCCTTGTAGATGATCAAGGTATCGCGCCTTGGCGTTTTGGGTATAATAATTATTCCAATTTAAATACGGCGAGTTCGGGAGTTTGGTATGAATTACCAAATGGCGCCAAACTCTGGATGCTAAGGGTAAAATGTCAAAATGCCCTTACCGTTAATCTTACTTTTGAACAGACAACTATTCCAGAAGGCAATCAGTTGTTTGTGTACAATCCGAGCAAAGATTTTATTCTGGGTGCTTTTACTCAAGAACACATCTACGATGGTCAGTTAGGTACCGAACTAATCCCTGGTCAAGAGGCCATCATTGAATATTATGTTGCACCTCAGAATGAAAAAGGGTATGTTCAGTTAGCAACAGTAACACATGGTTATCGTACGGCCAATGAATTTATTGAGAAGGCGTTTGGTAGCTCGGGCTCTTGTAACATGAATGTCAATTGCCCAGACGGTTTACCTTGGACACCACAACGCAATAGCGCAGTTATGTTGGTATCTGGCAGCAGTGGGTTTTGCTCGGGCGCACTTATCAACAACACCCAAAACGATGGCAAACCATATGTGTTGACGGCAAATCACTGTTACAGCAACCCTGCAACGTGGGTTTTTCGCTTTAACTGGCAGTCTAGCACTTGTCCGAATCCAGCTTCGTCGCCAACTTTTCAATCGTTAAGCGGCGCTGTGTTGCGCGCAAGACGCACACCTTCAGATTTTTGTTTGGTTGAAATCACTGGCGGTTTGGTCAATGGCACTGTTCCTCTAGACTATAATCCTTATTTTTCAGGCTGGGATAATTCTGGTACAATACCAACCGCAACCGTTTGTATACATCATCCTTCGGGCGATATCAAGAAAATTTCTTTTGACGACGCAGCGCCTTCAATCTCACAAGGCATGGGCTCTACAGAAGCCAATTCAACCTGGACCGTAGAATGGGATCGCAACACGACTACAGAAGGCGGATCTTCTGGTTCTCCTTTATTTGATCAAAATCACCGCATCATTGGGCAGCTCTGGGGTGGTGGTGCGTCTTGCCAAAATTTAAGTGCACCGGATTATTATGGCCGCGTTGCTAATTCTTGGGAGCCTGCTGGCAGTAACAGCACCAACCAACTCAAATTCTGGTTAGACCCCACTAATTCAGGCGCCGCTTTCATTGATGGTTTTGACCCAAATAATACTACTGTAGTTGCGCTAGATGCAGCACTCTCCGGTGCTCAACTTACCGCTCAGGCCCTATGTGGAGACAATTACTTACCGAGCTTTTCATTGATGAATGTCGGAACCACTACACTTACGAGTGCTCAAATTGATTATCAAATTGATAATGGCCCAATGCAACAATATTTGTGGTCAGGGTCACTCACACAATGGCAGGCCCAATCAATTTCATTGCCAACAGTTCAGCTTGCCGCTGGAAACCACACATTGAGTGCTACGGTAAGCAATCCAAATCAGGCACTTGATGAAAATGCAACCAATAACCAAACAACTGCCAATACGACGGTCACCGCTGTCCCGGAAACAATTGATTTATTAAAGGTTACATTGTTAACCGACGATTATGCAGATGAAACCTATGTTGAATTGCGCAATGCTTCAGGGGCTGTTGTTTGGTCTGAAGGAAATGAAAATGTAGCAGGTAATTTTGGTACGGGTGGTTTTCCAGCACCCAACGATGCTACTAACCCACTACAGAATAACGCCACCTATAATTATGACATTCCTTTGACAGCATTTGAGTGTTATACTTTCGTGATTTATGATTATTACGGAGACGGTATGGGCTCATCACAATGGGGCGGCACTGATGGCAACTTAGTTTTAGCTGATCACAATGGCACAAGTATTTTTACCTTACCAGCTGCTGATTTTGGCGATAGCTTAGCCGCAGTTGTCCGAAACATTGACGACGCAAGCCTAGATGTAAGCACAATGAACTTTGTGTTGTATCCAAACCCAGCTCAATCGGTTTTACATATCAATTGGTTCAATACAAGTAACATGACTGTTCAAGTTCTCGACATTTGCGGTAAATTGTTGCGTTCAGAACAAAAAGAGGCATGGAGCACTGAGTTAGATATTCATTCATTGAGCGCTGGAACATATGTCATTCAATTGGTGAGTGCAGAAGGCAGAACTGTTCAAAAACAATTCATCAAGCAATAACAGCTGAGTCAATGAGTGGGCTATACTTGCACATTCCTTATTGTCGCAAGCGCTGCACTTATTGCGATTTTCATTTTTCTACAACTTTCGATTCCTATCGCGCCCAACTGCAGTCGGCCTTGGTTCGAGAGTTGGAAATCCGAGCGCAGTCGCATCAAATGCCGATTCAAACCATTTACTTTGGCGGCGGCACACCGAGCCTGCTTAATGAAGCTGAATTAGCACAGCTGTTTAAGACAATTCGTCGGCACTATATTGTTGCCGACGCTTGTGAAATTACATTTGAAGTCAATCCGGAGGACATCAATGAGCAGCAATTATCGATATGGAAGGCTGTCGGTATCAACCGCTTGAGCATTGGTTTGCAAACTTTTTCCAATGCGCATTTGTCTTGGATGAACCGTGCTCACAACGTACAAGATGGACTTCATGGCGTTTCCTTAGCCCAAAAAATGGGTTTCGATAACATTAGTGTTGATCTGATATACGGCTTACCGCATCAATCAGTAACAGATTGGTCTGCGGCATTAGCACAAGTTTTTAACCTTAATATTCAACATTTATCAGCATATTGCCTTACGGTAGAACCTAAAACAGCATTACAACATTTAGTTCAAAAAAAACAGTTGCAACCTGCCGATGAAAACTTACAAAGCGAACAATTTTTAGCACTCTTGGATTACGCAAAAAAAGCAGGTTTTGTACATTACGAGATTTCTAATTTTGCAAAACCTGGCTTTCATTCGCAGCACAATAGTGCTTATTGGCGTTTTGAACCTTACATTGGAATTGGCCCTTCGGCTCATTCGTTCAACGGTCAAGCACGCAGGTGGAATATTGCCAATAACTCAGCTTACATAAAGGGTGTGGGGCACAACGAAGATTGGTACCAAACAGAAACACTCACAGCCAACGAGCGCCGTAACGAACAGATTTTATTGGGTTTGCGCACTATTTGGGGCCTCGATTTATCCAAGTTTGAAGCAAATTGGACACAAAAAGAAAGCGCGCAAATCGAAGAATTTGCACGCTTAAATTGGTTGATTATCAATAAGGAAAGCATGGTGCTTACCGAAATAGGCAAGCTACATGCAGATGGCATTGCGGCCGCACTTTTTAGAGTCGACTAACAGAATTCGTCGTATGCAGCTTGTAGGTTGGCTGCAATCATTTGTGCGCTGCCTCCTTCGATATGGTGTCTTTCGAGGAAATGAACCAATTTACCATCTTTAAAGAGGGCTATGGACGGTGAAGATGGCGGGTAAGGCAGGAAGTATTTTCTCGCCTGAGCAACCGCATCTTGATCTACGCCAGCGAATACGGTTGTAAGTTTGCTTGGCTTTTTATTGTGTTGGATAGATAATTTTACGCCAGGTCGCATATTGCCAGCTGCGCATCCGCATACGGAGTTGACCACAACGAGGAGTGTGTCTGGGGTATTGGAGATGGCTGCATCTACGGCAGCAGCATCTAGTAATTCTTCAAACCCTACATTGGTAAGGTCTTCTTTCATGGGTTGAACAAGTTCTGCTGGATACATAGTTAATTTTTTTACAAAATTAACGAACTCTTCAGGATTTAATGTCACATAGGTGTCATTTATCGCGATACTTCAGCAATTCTTTAATGGGGGTGTGTTTTTGTTTTTTTGACTTTTTGATGCAGCCAAACGCATTTCGAAATGCGGTTTGATGTTCATGTCGGTAGTGAAGGTATTGTACGAATTTTTTGGCAAGATGATAGCTTGAACATTGCTCAATAATATATAAACCCATATAATCTGCATAATAGGCTGTCGGCGCATGAAGCGCATAAGTGAATTGGCGTCGTTTAACTTCTTTTTTGAGTGAATGAAGGTGTGTATCCAAACGACAAAGTAAGAGTGTATTTTGGAGTTGGTAAGTATCGAATTGGAGTTCATGGTCTTTGAATCCACGAAGTAAATCGAGGTAAGCCTGTTTCACCTTTTTTTGCGTGTCGCGTTTGCGGTAAGCATGAGCCAAATGAAGCTTGAGGATGGCTTTGACTTTATTATCGGCAGGTGCCCAAAGATATTTTGTAGAGAGGTCTTTGAAATGTTTGACTTTCACAACGCTATCTGGCACATAGGATACGCCCAGTGGAATAATTGCAAATTGTGGTTCCTTGTATTGGAAAGGAAGGCGTTCAATGACCGCTTGTTCAAAAATGCCGTCCAGCATAATGAGATCGAAACCTGGATCCCAGGGTTTTTGTTGAAGGTCCTTGCGAATCTGCTGTGCGCTCAATTTTTTGATAGTGAGTTGAATCCGTTTTCGTTTGGCTATTTTTTGCAAGATCTGTTGTTGCGCTCTACTCATGAAGTTTTGAGCAATAATGAGTTGCTTGTTATGAACAGGTTGAATTTCTTCAAGTGAACAAGCACTAAAAATGAAGACCAGAAGAATATATAGAATTCTATGCACCTGTTAGTTTTTTTATTTCGTTGAGCTTGAGCAAAGCCTCTACAGGAGTAAGTGCATTGATGTCTGTCTGGACGAGTTCGTCGTGGATTTGTTGCAAAACAGGATCATTGAGTGCAAAAAAGCTGAGTTGAACATCTTGACCAATTTGTTCTACCGCTGGCTTGGTGGATTTCTTCTGTTTGGAACCGCCCACTGCAGCATGGCTAGCTTCAAGATCTTTTAACACAGACTCTGCACGTTTAACCACTGGCGCAGGCATTCCGGCGAGCTTGGCAACATGAATCCCGAAAGAGTGCGCAGAACCACCTTTTTCGAGCTTTCTTAGAAACAAAACTTGGGTTCCCAGTTCTTTAACACTCACATTAAAATTATGGATACGCTCAAAACGCTTGGCCATTTCATTGAGTTCGTGGTAGTGTGTGGCAAAAAGGGTTTTGGCTTTTGCCTTAGGGTTTTCGTGCAAAAATTCGGCAATTGCCCATGCAATGGAAATACCGTCATAGGTGCTGGTGCCGCGTCCAATTTCGTCGAGTAAGATCAGGCTGCGTTCAGAAATATTATTGAGAATGCTTGCTGTTTCATTCATCTCGACCATAAAGGTGGATTCACCCGAAGAAATGTTGTCTGAGGCCCCCACACGGGTAAAAATTTTGTCAACAATTCCTATTTGCGCGCTACTTGCCGGCACAAACGAACCAATTTGGGCCATCAGTACAATTAGTGCAGTTTGGCGTAGAATGGCACTTTTACCACTCATGTTTGGGCCGGTTATCATGATGATTTGTTGGCTATCATTGGCTAAGTGGATGTCATTTGAAATGTATTGCTCACCGATAGGCAACCGTTGTTCTATTACCGGATGTCGCCCTTCTTTGATGCTGAGTTCGAAGCCGTCGGTAAGCGTTGGTAGGCAATAGTTATTGGCAGTTGCCACTTTTGCAAAAGAAAAAAGGCAGTCGAGTTGTGCTAGGAGTTGTGCATTTTTTTGAATCGGATCGATGAAATCAGCCATAGCAAACACAAGTTGCTGGTAGAGGTTTTGTTCGATTTGCAAGATTTTTTCTTCAGCGCCGAGAATTTTTTGTTCGTAATCTTTGAGTTCTTCTGTAATGTAGCGCTCGGCTGAAACCAACGTTTGTTTGCGTATCCAGTTTTCAGGCACTTTATCTTTGTGCGTGTTGCGTACTTCTATGTAGTAACCGAATACGTTATTGAATGCAATTTTGAGGCTCGATATTCCGGTCGCTTCAATTTCTCTTTCCTGAATTTGGTCTAGGTAATCTTTACCACTCGTTGAAATCTTGCGCAATTCATCGAGCTGGGCATCGCGACCATCTTTAATGACAGGCCCTTTTCCAATTTGTATGGCAGGTTCTGGGGCGAGGTTTCCCTCGATGAGGTCAATGAGTGGTGAACAGGCATCTAGCTTGGAAAGCAAGGTTTGAAGACTTTTGTTATCAACAGATCCCAATAAGGCATGAATCGGCTGTATTTGTTGAAGGGTGCGTTTTAAATGTTGAACTTCTCTAGGGTTGATTTTTCCGACGGCAACTTTAGAAATCAGTCTTTCGAGATCGCCAATTTCTCGGAGTCTTTCGTCGAGTTCAAAGTGAAGCGTAGTTTCATTTTTTAACGCCAACACAACCTGATGACGCTGCGCTATTGGCTGTCTTTCTTTGAGCGGCAAAACCAACCATCTTTTGAGCAAACGACCACCCATCGGGGTTTTGGTCTGATCGAGGATGTGTGCAAGCGTACTTGCGTTTTCGTGTGGAGAATGAATGAGCTCTAGGTTGCGCACCGTAAAGCGATCTAGCCACATGTAATGGTCTGGAGCTATCTGACCAATGCTGGTGATGTGTCCGAGTTGCTGTTGTTGGTTTTCAGATAGGTAATGAAAAACAGCCCCGGCGGCTATGGTGGCAAGTTGTTGGTTATCGAGGCCAAATCCTTTTAAAGATTTGGTTCCGAAATGTTTATTGAGCTGTTCGTTGGCAAAATCTGATCCAAAAACCCAATCTTCGAGCTTGAAATGAAAAGCGTCGTTGCCAAAAAGTTCATGAATCTTGCTGGTCTGACTTTTTTGGTAAATGAGTTCGGCAGGTCTAAAACCGCTAATGAGCTTATCGATGTAACTCACGGAGCCTTGGGCGACAAGAAATTCGCCGGTAGAGATATCCAAAAAAGCGGCGCCGACCTCCTGTTTGTCCAAATGAAGGGCACATAAAAAGTTGTTGCTGCGTTGATCGAGGACTTGGTCGTTAAAAGCTAAACCCGGACTAACGAGTTCTGTTACGCCCCGCTTGACAATCGTTTTGGTCATTTTGGGGTCTTCGAGTTGGTCGCAGATGGCCACGCGTTGGCCTGCACGCACCAGTTTAGGCAAGTAGGTTTCTAACGAGTGGTGAGGAAACCCAGCCAATTCCATTTCTGCAGCCGCACCGTTTTTACGCTTGGTGAGGATAATTCCTAAAATGCGACTGGCTTTTACTGCATCAGTGCCAAAAGTTTCGTAGAAATCACCGACCCTAAACAAGAGCATGGCGTCTGGATGCCTTGCCTTGATTTGGTTGTATTGCTTCATCAAGGGTGTTTCGGAACTTTTCTCTGCGCTTTGCTTGGACACGATTTTACTTTTGTGAAGTAAAGATAGGCCTTTTTAGCCCGGCCTTTTGCTCATTTTTTCCACAATTTAGCAGTATTTTTGAGCTATAAATGTCAGCAAAGCCCACTAAAAAACTCAAGCTCTGGGAGCTCGAACGCCCAGACGAGCAAACTTATAAAGCACAGCCTAAATTTCCATTGGTTGTGGTGCTCGATAGCATACGCTCACTGAGCAACATCGGCGCTTTTTTTAGAACAGCCGATGCCTTTAATGTTGAGCGTCTGGTTTTATGTGGCATCACTGCTCAGCCTCCACACCGCGAGATCCACAAAACAGCATTGGGTGCTACGCAAACAGTTGAGTGGCACTATGAGCCATCATTGTTAGAAGCACTCGAACAACTCAAGAACAAGGGCTACAAAATTTGCGTGGTTGAGCAGGCAGTTCAAACAACGCTCTTACAAGACATCCACGGTTTAGCGGGCAATGGCTTTGTGCTGGTTTTTGGCAATGAGGTGGATGGCGTTGCGCAAGAGGCGCTCGACATGGCTGATTACATCATTGAAATCCCGCAATTTGGCACCAAACACAGCTTGAACGTGAGTGTCTGTGCCGGGATTGTCTTGTGGGAATTTACAAAGAGATATATTTAAGCGTTCACTTTTACGAACAATAGGTCATTTTCTTTAAAAACGCTCAGCAACTGATTTTTTGTCAAGGTTTTAATAGAGGTATCCCACAACTTATTGCTGATCTCAAATTCTGCCCTAAGCTCGCCAAGTAACATTTGAGAGGCTTGTTGCATTCTTTGGTAAATAGCAGTTTCGGTCTCGTTGAGCTGAACCTTTGGAGTTTGTATTTCCGGACGCATTTGCGGGAAAAATAAGACTTCTTGAATGGACGGATTGTTCGTTAAATACATGATAAGTCTATCCATTCCAATACCCAAACCACTTGTTGGCGGCATGCCGTATTCTAGTGCACGTAAGAAATCTTGGTCGATAAACATGGCTTCGTCATCGCCGCGTTCTTGTAACTTGAGTTGTTCTTCGAAACGTTCGCGCTGGTCAATTGGGTCATTGAGTTCGGAGTAGGCGTTGGCTACCTCTTTGCCGCAAACCATTAATTCAAAACGCTCTGTCAGGCTTGGGTCTTCGCGGTGAACCTTGCACAATGGCGACATTTCTTTAGGGTAATCTGTAATGAAGGTAGGTTGTATATAGTTGCCCTCACATTTTTCTCCGAAGATTTCGTCGATGAGTTTTCCTTTGCCCATGGTTTCGTCTACTTCGATGCCCATATTGCGTGCAGCGGTTCTCAGTTCTTCTTCTGACTTACCCGAAATATCAAAACCCGTAAAATCAATAATGGCTTGGCGCATGGTGACGCGCTTGTAAGGGGCTTTGAAGTCGATGGTGTGGTTGCCAAACTGGGCAATTGTGGTGCCATTGACAGCAAGCGCACAATGTTCGAGGAGCTGTTCGGTAAAATCCATCATCCAGTTGTAGTCTTTGTAGGCTACGTAGATTTCCATCGCGGTAAACTCCGGGTTGTGGGTGCGGTCCATTCCTTCATTTCTGAAGTTTTTAGAAAATTCATAAACGCCATCGAATCCACCAACAATGAGTCTTTTTAGGTAAAGTTCATTAGCGATGCGCATGTAAAGCGGGATATCTAGCGCATTATGATGCGTTATGAATGGTCTGGCAGAGGCACCACCCGGAATCGCCTGAAGAATCGGCGTCTCTACTTCCATGTAACCAGCGCGGTTAAAGAAATCGCGCATGGCATTAAACAACTTGGTTCTTTTGATGAAAACGTCTTTTACTTGTCTATTGACAACTAAATCGACGTAGCGTTGGCGGTAACGCAGCTCAGGGTCTGTAAAAGCGTCGTGGACCACACCGGCTGCATCTGTTTTTGGCAACGGCAATGGCCTTAAAGATTTGCTGAGTAATTGAAATTCGGTTACGTGAACAGAAATTTCTCCGACTTGTGTCTTGAAAACATGCCCTTTGATACCGAGAAAATCACCAAGATCGAGGAGTTTTTTAAAGACTTCGTTGTATAGGGTTTTGTCTTCGCCAGGGCAAAGCTCATCTCTGTTAAAATAGACCTGAATTCGTCCCGACGCATCTTGGATTTCGGCAAATGAGGCCTTCCCCATAATGCGTTGAGAGAGCATACGCCCAGCCAAACAGACTTGTTTTCCGTCCTCAAAGTTTTGCTTGATTTCAGCAGCAAAAGCGTCTACAGGGTACAGTGCCGCAGGATACGGATCTATGCCGAGGTCGCGCAATTTTTGTAGTGATTCGCGGCGCAAAAGTTCTTGTTCGGAAAGTTCGGATTGGCTCATGGGATATAGAATTGAGGCTACAAAGATAAGGTTAAAAAAAATTCTAGCCTTATTTGCAACGTATGGCTTCTTTTTTCGTTAGTAAGGTATGAAGTGGTGGTGGCGATTATGCAAGCGAATTTTACTTGTCTTTTTGGTGTTGTGCACCTCTATTTCACTTGTCCTGTACTTATTTGAAGATAAAATCATTCGTAAAGTCGTTGAACAAGCCAACACTTATCTAAAAGTTCCGGTAAATGTCGCGCAAATAAACGTTCATTTTTGGCGCACCTTTCCTAGGGTAAGTGTTGCTTTTGAGCGTGTTCAAATTGCCGACCCGCTTCAAAAGAAAGATACGTTGCTCGCGGCTGAACAAATCAGCCTGCGCTTTAATCCGTTTGATTTGTTTTCTGGCCATTACGATATCGAGCAAATCGCATTCAATAACGGCGCTGTTTCTATCCATGAAGACGACCAAGGCCGCGTTAATTACGATATTTTTAAATCATCAGATTCAAATTCTTCAGCCTTTGATGTTGCCCTTAACGCTATCTTTTTAGAACAGATTCATTTGAAATACCGCGGCCCAAAAAACACTTATTTCCTGCGCGCCCAAATAGAATCAAGCACCATTTCAGGACGCTTCTCGGCAACCAAAACGAAATTGAATGCAACGGGCAATGTGCGCATCGAACGCATTCAAAAAGATCGGGTAGGCTTATTGAAAAACGACCCACTCAACTTCGAGATTGCCCTACTCGTGGATCAGACCAAAGGCACTGTTGAAATACCGCAAGCCCAGATTCAAATTGCCGAGTTGCCCTTTCTACTCGATGCGCAATTTGGTCCGCAAAACAACTCATTAGATGTTCGTTCGCAGCACCTCTCTTTAAAACAATTTTTAAACAAAGTAAGTCCGGCCAAAGCACGTGAACTCCAAAAATTAAAGGTTGACGGGCTCGTTGACTTCCAGTTACATTATCAGCAAAAACATAAAGAAGCTGCCCAAATAGCCGCCTATTTCAGTATTAAAGACGGCCAATTAATTGAACCACAATTTGGCACAAAAGTGAAGCATCTGCAACTATTTGGCACTTATAAAAACCTACCAACAGATTTACTTCAGATTGAACGTTTTACTTTTGAATCTCAAGCGGCCCAATTTAGTGGCCAACTCCGACTGGCGCATTTTGCGGCGCCCAAAATGACCTTGCAAGCCAATGGCAACATTCCGCTGGCCATGATCCAGGCGCTTTATCCGATACCGCAACTCGAGTCAGTCGCTGGTCTGGCTCAGTTGCATATCAATACCGAGTTCCAGACAAATGCAGCGCAAGAATGGCAAACGAATAAATTGACTGGCACTGCCACCATCCGAGCTACGAAATTAAAGCTTCAAGGTTTAAAAAAACCTTTTGCTGCCGTTTTTGGCAAAGCGACATTTACAAAAGAAGCCATTCATATCAGTGAGTGCAGCGCTCAAATTGGCCGCTCCGATTTTCGAGCTCAATTCAATTTTCCAAATTTCAATAATTTATTTGAAGCAGGCCCGCTAGAAATGAGCGGCAAAATTCATTCTACTCATTTTGATATCAATGATTTAGATGGCAATGAAAGCGCTGGCGCTACCAAGAATTCAAGTCGCTCATCCCGGACCTGGATGCTTCCTACGAAAATAAACGGCGCTTTACCTTTTACCGTGAAAAACTTGTCGGCCGGTAAAATGTTCTTTAAAAATTTGGAAGGTGTGTTGCGCGTTCGCCCACAGCAACTTGCCATTGACCATCTTCGCATGCAGCATGCCGATGGAAATTGGAAAGGGTCTTTACAAATTCAGGAAACCGCGGCAGCATTATTTTCTTTGCATACGAGCGGCAATGTCGCGCACCTCGATTTAAAAAGATTTTTTTCTGAATGGGATAATTTTAATCAAACTGTTTTAAGCAGTGACCAACTGACTGGCAAGGGCCAGCTCGATTTTGATGTTTCTACACAATATGACTACTACAAAGGGCTTGACGAGGCAAGTTTAAAAGCCAAAGTCAATTGTCAAATTGATGAAGGACGCCTTTATCATGCGCCAATTTTACAAGATCTGGCCAATACACTCACAATCGGCAAAGGGCGCGCCATTCTTGGCTCCAAAAACCAAGCTGCCTTGAAACAGAAACTGCTCGATGTCCGTTTTGAAACCCTGCGCAATACATTTGTAATTGCTGACCGCAAGCTACGCTTTGACAAAATGCATATTGCCTCAGATGCATTGGATATTGATTTGGTTGGGCAACATAGTTTTGATCATCAGATTGATTATGCAGTTGCCCTTCGCTTGCGCGATTTAGTAGTCCAAGAAACACAAACAGAGTTTGGTGAAATTATGGACGACGGCACCGGATTGCGACTTTACGTGCGTTGTGTGGGCGCTCTCGATGACCCTAAGGTAACCTGGGATAAAAACGGCAAAAAGGAAGACGCTAAATTGCGCTTTGAACAAAGCAAATCGGAGTCCAAAGCGATGCTTAAAACCGCTTTTGGGATGTATCAAGATGATCCAACTGTGACGCCATACGAGCAGAAATCCGCCCCACATGAAACCATACGCATGAATTTTGATGCCACCAAGCCAACCAAAGCCAGTACAAAAGAAGCAACCGCTCCAAAAAATAGCAAATTGCAACAACGTTTGGAAAAATGGAAACAAGAACAGCAGCCAACCAGCGAGGTAAAAGTGAGGATTGGCGGCTGAATTATTTTGCTTTGACTAAAATGCCTGTAGTGGAATAGCCTTCGACAAATGGAATGGTAAGTACAGCTCCGCCATAAGATTTGACAACATCGGAACCGACGATATAATCTTTTGCGGCCGGATCATTTTGTGCGGCATTGTAGTCTGCGCCTTTGAGCAAGATATCTGGCCGAAGGGTTTCAATGATTTGTAAGGGCGTGTCTTCTTCAAAAAACACAACCGCATCGACAAAACCAAGTGCAGCCAGAACGATTGCTCTAGCGGCCTCGGTATGGATAGGCCTATTTGGGGCTTTATTGAGGGCCCTGACCGAAGCATCGGTATTGATTGCCACAATGAGATGCTTGGCTGTATCGGCAGCTTGGGCTAAGTAACTGACATGGCCGAGGTGTAAAATATCAAAACAACCGTTTGTAAAGGCTACTGATTCTCCTTTGAGCGCCCATACATTGCGCAAGCGAAGGGCGTCATCCCAATTTAAAATTTTGTGTTGAAGGTTCTCAAAGCGCTTGCTCATCTGTGCAGATTACGAGAGCAAGTTAGTTTGTTCGTTCGGGAATACCAAAGACGGCTTGAATTTTTTGGCTTCTTCGAACTCGAGCATAGCATAACCAATAATGATAATGATGTCATTAATGGCAACTTTGCGCGCTGCAGGGCCATTGAGACAAATCATGCCTGACTGTCGTTCGCCTTTAATCACGTAGGTTTCGAAACGCTCGCCGTTGTTGATATTGACAATTTGAACGCGCTCGCCTTCTATGAGGTTTGCGGCATCCATAAGGTCTTCATCTATGGTAATGCTACCGATGTAGTTGAGATCGGCTTGCGTAACGCGCACCCGATGAATTTTGGATTTGAGGACGTTGATATACATAATGCTTTGCGCGGCAAAATTACATCAAAGAACCGATTCACACAACATATTATCAATGAGGCGCACATCTGCGCAAAAAGCAGCCACGCAACAAACTTGCGAGGTTTGCCAGCTTTTACAACTTTCAAGTGTAATTGGATCAACGACATCTAAGTACTCCAGCTGAAGCCCGGCATTTTCGATGATTTGTACGGCTTCTGCTTTTACTTGTTGCAACGCTTTTCGGTGAATATGTTCCCGGACATGGCTCAAGGCTCTAGAAATGGCCAATGCTTTTGGTCTGTCTTCAGGGCTGAGCCTGAGGTTGCGACTACTCATGGCTAAGCCGTCTGGTTCTCGGATGGTTTGGCAACCAATTATTTCAATACCAAATTGGTAAAACGCATTAAGTTGACGAATAATGGCCAATTGCTGAAAATCTTTTTGACCGAAGTATGCTCTTTGCGGTGAAATGAGGGCAAATAAATGATGTACTACATGAACTACACCTTCAAAATGTCCGGGCCGGTGAGCGCCTTCTAATAGTTCACCAATTCGTCCGAGGGGCATAGGTTCAAAATCCAAATCTGCAGGATACATTTCTGTTTCGTCGGGTGCAAATACACATACATTTTGGAACGGGCTCAACAAAGCCATATCTGCAGAGAGCATTCTCGGATAAGCCTGAAGATCAGCAGATTGATTGAATTGTTTGGGGTTGACAAAAATGGAAATAAGCACTACGTCGTTTTCTTGACTTGCTTTCTCTACAAGAGAGAGATGACCTTGATGCAGCGCACCCATTGTAGGGACAAAACCAACCTGTTTTTGCTCGGCAGCCATTTGTTGGCGCCATTGGATTATTTCTTTTCTAGTAACAAAGGTCTGCATGGCTTCGTCTAAACTTCAGTTTGAATCGGACAAAGCTATTGCTTTTTAGGAAAGTTCATGTTTATTTCGTAATTTTGCTAGCATACTTACATAAATGGAAAAGAAGAAAATCCTATTTATTTCTCAAGAAATCTTTCCTTTTTTACCCAAATCTGAAATTTCTGGAAGTGCCCGTCGCATCTCACAAGCAGTTCAAGATGCAGGTAAAGAAATCCGTGTTTTTACACCGCGTTTTGGCGCCATAAATGAAAGACGTCATCAACTCCACGAAGTCATTCGTTTATCTGGCCTCAATATTTCAATTGATGACCACGACCACCCGCTTATTATCAAGGTTGCTTCTATTTCGGCGGCCCGGATGCAGGTATACTTTATCGACAACGATGACTACTTCAAGCGCAAGACTTGTTTGCAAGAAGAGGACGGCACTTATCATCCTGATAACGACGAGCGCGCCATGTTCTTTTGCCGTGGTGTACTTGAAACGGTTAAAAAATTGGGTTGGCAGCCAGATGTGATCCACTGTCATGGCTGGCTTACTGGCATAATGGCTTTGTACATCAAATTCATATTCAATAAAGACCCACATTTCAAGGAAACGAAAGTAGTTTATAGCTTATATAACGAATCCTTTGATCAGCCATGGGACCCGCGTTTTGCCGAAAAGCTCGCTTTTGATGGTTTCCCCGCTGACCTCACTGCTGCACTTCAAGATACCAGCTGTGAAAACCTTACTAAAGTGATCCTCTCTCATTGTGACGGCGTCAATATTGCGAGCGAAGCCCTACCTGCCTCTCTACAAGCACTCTACGACCAAGCAAATATCCCCAAGCTTGGATACGTTGCCGAAGAGCATCAAGGCAAAGAACTTTCGCTCTTTTTTGACAAAGTGATCGAATCTAACGTTCTGGCCTAAGTACATGAAAGTTCTCAGTGCACTTTTGCTTCTGTTGCTGGTAAGCGCAGCTTGCACCAAGAAAAACCCTGGACTAGGTAAAGATATCATCGATCCAGATGTCTTGTTAAACGGCATCACGACCGATACTTTTGAGCTCTATACTTATTCTATCGTCCAAGATTCAACAGAAACCAAGAACGCATCTAATGTATTGCTCGGTTCTTATGTAGATCCTAAATTTGGAAAAGTTTCAGCCTCCATTTTCACTGAATTTCGTTTGCCTGGCCTCAATCCAAATTTTGGGGATCCCGCTCTCATATCCATCGATTCTTTTGTCTTGGCTTTGGAGTATGTTGGCTACTACGGAGAGCTCAGCGCACAGAATTTTGAGGTCTATTCTTTGGCCGATTCCATCCAGAATGCTTCAGCTGTCAAGTATTATCAATTTTCCAGTATTCCAACCAATAGCACCAACTGGGTGGCTGCCGGCCAGGGCACCATTACCCCAGACCCCATTAATGATGCAGTTGTAGCCGGCGCTGAGGTTGATCCACAACTTCGAATACACCTCGATACCAATCGCGCTTGGGATTTTATTTATCAATCCAATACCAACCCGAGCACTTTTGCTACGAATGCCGCATTTCAAGAATACTTCAAAGGATTGCACATTACAACAAACAACCCAACACAAGCATCTGGAAAAGGCGCTATTTTATATTTTGACGTCAACAACAATGCCGCTTCAAAAATGACCATTTACTTCAAACAAGCAGGTGTTTCCAAGACTTATGACTTTACGATCAATACAAACTGTGCCGATTTTACGCACGTCGATCACGACCAATCCAACACACCTGTAGCGGCTTTGTTGGCAGATACCACCCTCGGACAAAAGACATTTTATGCGCAGGCCAACAAGTTGCGCGCCATGGTAAAAATTCCAGGACTTGACCACCTCCCTGACAATATTGTCATTCATCGTGCCGACCTCAGTTTGCCAGTACAATTTCAGACGGGGTATCGCTATAAACCGGGTTCTCGGGTTACAGCAGCAAGTAAATTGGCCGCTTCGGATATTTACTACACTTCTCTAGGCATTGCTGGTTTGTATTCGGATGTCAACAAGCAGTACGACTTAGACCTTCGTGCATATGTGCAATCATTAGTGAATGGCAAATTAGAAAACACAGGAATCGTAGTTTCGCCTTTGTTTTTCAGAAATTCTGCCGAGCGCATTGTATTTAATGGCACCCAAACCAATAACAAGAAAAAACCCAAACTCGTCATCACTTATACTACTTATTAATTATGTGTGGAATAGTAGCTTATATCGGAAAGAACGAAGCTTATCCGGTTGTCATCAAAGGACTCAAAAGATTAGAATACCGCGGATACGATAGCGCAGGTGTCGCATTATTAGACAACGGCCAGCTCAATGTGTACAAAAGAGTTGGAAAGGTAAGCAACTTAGAAGATTTTGCTGCCAGTCAAAATAAGAATGGGCATGCCGGAATCGGCCATACCCGTTGGGCTACCCACGGCGAGCCTTCTGATGTCAATTCACATCCGCACACCTCCATGGATGGCAAAATTGCCCTCATTCATAACGGTATTATTGAGAATTACGACGTGCTCAAAAAAGAGCTTTTAAAAAATGGATATGTTTTCAAAAGTGAAACAGATACGGAGGTAGTAGTTCATTTGGTCGATCATATTCAAAAAAAAGAAAATGTTTGGTTTGGAGAAGCCTTGCGTTTGGCACTCAACCATGTCGTTGGTGCTTATGCTATTGTTGCACTCTCCTCAGATTACCCAAACCGTTTAGTTGCGGCACGCAAGAGTAGTCCTTTGGTAGTTGGAATTGGCTCGGACGGCGCTTATTATTGTGCCTCAGATGCAACGCCAATTGTCGAATACACCAAAAAAGTAGTCTACCTTAACGACGAAGAAGTCGCGGTCATTGACCTCGATGAAGGCCTTAAACTTTACGACATCGCCGATCAGCAAAAGACGCCGTTTTTCCAAGAATTGGAACTCGAGCTCGAAGCATTGGAAAAAGGCGGCTACGAGCACTTTATGCTCAAAGAAATTCACGAACAACCACGTTCCATTCACGATTGTTTCAGGGGGCGCTTAAACTCAGAAGAGGCTTGGGTAGCACTCGGCGGTATTCGTGAATACGAACAAAAAATGATTTCTGCCAACCGCCTCATTATTGTGGCCTGCGGCACTTCTTGGCATGCCGGTTTGGTGGGTGAATACCTCATCGAAGACCTCGCCAGAATCAATGTTGAGGTGGAATACGCCAGCGAGTTCCGATACCGAAATCCCATACTTAGTGAAAACGACGTCGTGATTGCCATTTCGCAGTCTGGCGAAACGGCCGATACACTTGCAGCTCTTGAACTTGCTAAATCTAAAGGAGCAACCATTCTAGGCATTTGCAACGTAGTGGGCTCTTCAATAGCACGCATTACAGACGCGGGTTCCTATACCCATGCAGGTCCAGAAATCGGTGTGGCATCTACCAAAGCTTTTACCGCACAAGTTACTGTACTGACTTTAATGGCTTTGTCATTGGCTCATAAAAAAGGCACCATTTCTGAAACAAAATTCCGCCAGTTATTGGCCGAACTTGAGGCCATTCCGGATAAAGTCAAACGTGTCCTTGAAACCGATGCTGCCATTGAAAAGATTTCGGCCATTTATAAAGATGCTGCTAATGCGCTTTATCTCGGCCGCGGAAGTTCTTTTCCTGTGGCTTTAGAAGGCGCCCTCAAACTCAAAGAAATTTCTTATATCCACGCCGAAGGCTACCCTGCGGCCGAAATGAAACACGGCCCAATTGCGCTGATTGACGAAAACATGCCCATTATTGTGATCGCCACCCAAGGCACGTCTTATGAAAAGGTTGTTTCTAATATCCAAGAGGTCAAGGCGCGCAAAGGAAAAGTCATTGCAATTGTTACTGAAGGAGACGAGCAAGTAAGACACATGGCCGACCACGTGATCGAAATTCCTGAAGTAGACGAATTTTTAGTACCACTTCTTGCGACGATCCCTCTACAGTTGCTCTCTTACCACATTGCTGTCATGCGTGGTTGTAACGTAGATCAACCGCGCAACTTAGCAAAGTCGGTGACGGTTGAGTAACGCGAACTTTTCTTAGACTCCTTTTGTTACCTTTGTCTATGCAAGAAAAAAAGGGCATTGCCATTTTAGGCTCGACAGGTTCAATCGGAACCCAAGCACTTGAAGTGCTGGCTTCTTATCCTGAGTATTTTGATTTACAGGTTTTAACAGCCGGCAAGAATGCCGATTTGCTCATTGAACAAGCCTTAAAATTTCAACCAAATTCAGTTGTCATTACCGATGAAAGCCAGTATCAGAAAGTAAAAGATGCACTTTGGTCTGCAGATATTCACGTCTATGCGGGTCAAGATGCATTGTGTCAGGTGGTAGAATCTACTGAAGTGCACACAGTGCTCACCGCACTTGTAGGTTACGCCGGCCTCAAACCAACCATTCACGCTATTGAGGCCGGAAAAACCATCGCACTTGCCAATAAAGAAACCTTAGTGGTTGCAGGCGAACTCATCACCAAATTGGCAAAAGAAAAAGGAGTCAACATCTATCCTGTTGATTCTGAACATTCTGCCATTTTTCAGTGTTTGGTGGGTGAGTTTCACAATCCAATTGAAAAAATCTACCTCACTGCCTCGGGCGGGCCATTCAGAGGGTACACCCATGAGCAACTCAAGTCGGTCACACTAGAACAAGCGCTCAAGCATCCAAACTGGAGCATGGGTGCAAAAATCACCATAGATTCCGCGAGCCTCATGAATAAAGGGCTAGAAGTCATTGAGGCTAAATGGCTTTTTGGCTTGGCGCCCGAACAAATCGATGTCATAGTGCATCCGCAGTCAATTGTGCACAGCTTGGTTCAATTTGAGGACGGAAGCATGAAAGCTCAAATGGGCTTGCCTGATATGAAACTCCCGATTCAGTTTGCTTTGACGTATCCCGCTCGCTTGAAAACAGATTTTCCGCGTTTCAACTTTATGGATTATCCGCAATTGACTTTTGAGCAACCCGATCGAAACGTGTTTAAAAATTTAGATTTGGCCTTTCAAGCAATGGCGGCTCAAGGAACTGCTGCTTGTGTGCTGAATGCAGCTAATGAAGAGGCAGTTGCTGCTTTTTTAGATAAACGTATTTCATTTTTGGAAATTGCCCAGCTCAATGCCCAAACCATGCATGCGCTGGCCAATACACAAAATCCTATTTACGAAGATTACGTGCGCGCCGATGCCCAAGCCAGGGCCTACGTTCAGGAAATCTTGAAATAAATTGCATTTAAAAAAAGGCGCGCAACTCCATGCCGCCCGTATGAATAGCTGGCAAGCCCTGCATGAGGCGGCCGCTGTAATTAAGACTCAGTTGTAAATTCTTTCCAACGATTTTTTGAAAACTGAGGTTCCAAGTCCAATTTGTACCTGGTTTGAGTCCGTCGAGCATTTCATATCCAGCCGCAGAAAGAGCTGATCCGGCAAAGTCAAAATTGACATATTTGATGCCACCACTTATACTTCCATTTTCACTTTGGTTGAATTTCCAGGTGGTCTCAAGTGCTTTGGAGCGCGCTTGTTGGCCTCCAAAAACCGCGGCATTATTTTTCTGGCCAATGCTTCCATTGAAACTCAATCTCACTTTTGATCCTTCTTGAAAAATAAGTTGGGGTTTCAATTCACGAAAACCAATTTGAAAATTACGGCCACTGGTATAGTCGGCAAGTGCTGCCGACTGCCCAGCCTGAACTGTAGTCTCAAAAGCCACTTTTTCAGAAAGGTTAACACGTACGTTCAACTGATTTTTCAGCATACTTCTGGCGTCGTAACCATTCGCAAGGAGCGTCTTGTTTTCTTGTTTGAGCCAACTGTATTCGGCACTAAAAATTTTGGCGTTGCGGTTAAAAAAAATGGAATTTGAAAATTGCGCGTTGGCAGATTGAAGCCCAAGTGCAGAGATATCTGCAGCAAACGGATTGAGCCATTGTTCGGTATTTGCGTCTTGCAGTTTGCGTTGCACCCGAATGCGTGTTTGACTCGAAAATCTACTGAGTAACTTTAAAAATCCTTCGCGTTGACGCCATAAAAGTTCAGGTCTCCAAAGTATACTTTGGTTCCACTCGTTGGAAAAGACCGGTGTATAACTGGCGCTGGGCACAAACACCCTGATGTAATCTGCTTGGTCGGCATATACGGCTTGTTCGAATTCGTTGAGGTCTTTTATACCGTCTGCGTTGTAGTCAATCCAAGTATAAATTCCTTGGCCATCATTGACTTTGATATATTGGAAGCGTTTTTTTTGTTCAAGTCCTGAGCCTAGTTCATAAAAGGTGTTTAGGGTAAGTGCGTTCTTGAAAAAGCGGGCATTGTAATCAAAGCGTGCAACCATACTGTTTTCGGCATTTTGATCAATCAGCGTCGAATCTAAAATGCGCAATTGGCGGGCACCCAATAATACATTTAAATTTTGTGTGGTATTTGGTTCCCACTTCAATTCTAGTCCAGTTGTTTTTGCTTTTGCTGCAAGTGCAAGTATGCTGTCTGGACGCCAGTCGTAGCGTTCGCGATAGAACAATTTAATGTCTAGTTTTTTAGATGTTTGCAGTGCAATATAGGTTTGGGCATCGTAGAATTGGTATGAATTCCCTTGATTAGCGCCTTTAAATAAATTCAATTCATGGTCATCTATCCAACCGACTTTAAACATGCCGAGTTGTTTATTGAGATGCAAGCGGTGCCTGATGAACTGGTTCGCGGCTTGTTGCGTTTTCGAATTGAGGGCAGAGGCATCCCATTTGGCAGTCCAGCCTTTTTCTTTCCAATTTCCTTCGGTGTAAAAGCGCTGTCCGGAAAATAAGGAGTCAATGTGCAACAATTGACCCGCAAACTGAATTTGACCTTTCGCGCTGTTCGTAAAAAGCTGCTTGAGTTCAATTTGCTGTTGGGTCCCGACATAATTTTGATTGCGGATGTTCCAATCGCGGTCGAATTCGACAGCCCTGAATTGTTCGATGGGGACAAAACGCTTTCCGACAAAAAGGCACTCCAAGCTACTTGCCTTGTATTTTTTAATGGAGTCTTGGGTTTGCGTTTGTTCGAAACGAAGTCCTCCTTTTGAGGCCAAGCCAATGTTGTCGTTGTCGTTCAGCTTGGAGTACAAATTGAGGTCGTTTTCACTCAGGGCATTTTCTGTGTAGAGTTTCCAATTTGGATGAATTTTGTATTCAAAACCAACACTTGCTAATTGATTGCGCTTGGGTGTTTGTACGCGTCGAATGGGGGCATAATTACCTTGAGAGACCCCATTGATTGGCGCCACCCACTTGTAATAATTACCTGCTGCACTTACGCCGCCTAGAACATAGTCTCCTGCGCCCGGCCCTACTTCGGTAAAAGTACCACGGTAATTGGCTGCTTGTGGATCAACACTGAAAACAAGCACATCTTGGAATCCCAAAGTATCAATTTTCCGATACATATTCGCATTTTCCAAAAAGGTGGTTGAGTCAAAACCGGAGATAAAAGCAGCGCTTAAAGTGTCGCCAATAAGACTCAAGGCTTGTTTTTGAGAATCACTGAGTATTTGCTGTAGCGCTTGGTTTGGTAAATCTTGTTCGCGATAAAGCGCTACCCATGTCTTGCAGCGTTCGTTTTCAAAACGGGTTTGGTGCTGCATCAAGCTGCGCGCATAGTTTTGATCTGCATATTGAAATTCAGCAACAATTCGGCTGTCTTTGGTGATGAGGTGTCGGGAGGTAAAGGTGAGTTCAGCACTGGTATAATCAATGATGTAGTCGAATTCTTGCCCACGCTGCATCAGTTGCCCATCGATGTAAATGCGCTCGGTTCCGGCCAGAATGATGATGTACGGTTCGTTACTAGAACCGACAAGGCGGTAAGGCCCCTGGACTGCTTCTAGACCTTGAATGACCTGCCTTTGAAATTTTCCTTTAGACAAACCCACGCTGCTTTGTGTGAAAAAGCCCGCACCTTGTCTATTTTTCCAGCTATATTGACCAGTGAGTCCTTGTGCTCTTTTTCGATAGGTTAAAAACTGCCCTTCTGGTTTATCGAGCCAAAAATCGCCAGCACTGACCTTGAGTTGGTCGTTGTGCACTTGAATAAATACCTGATCAAATTCTTTCAGTTGACTTGTGGTTCCCGAGGCCTGAAATGGAATATTGGCATCCGATAAAGAGGCCGTGAGCATGAGGTTGGATGCAATTTGGCCATTGAGTTGAAGATTTAAAGCAGAATTGAGCCCTAGACTTTGGTTATTGCCAAAGCCAATGCCTCTTGCCAAGCTGCCACTTTTATGCAAGGCAGCACCCCCAAATAACTCCGTTGAACTTTTCGTAATTTGAAATTTTTGACGTTCTGCCTCCATGTCAAGTCCGGGTGCTATGGACGTAATCTGGAAACTTTGAAATTGTTGTTGTTGTCGAAAAGGAAAAACGATAAAAGATAAAAAAACGGTGTCGATCGGTGCGTTAATCCAATGAAATTGGTTGTTGCTCAAATCTATAACATAAGTGGTGTCTGAAATGAAGAGCGTATCGGACAGGTCTTTTTTGGAAGAAAATCGCAAAGAAGGGGTATAAATTGCAGCGCTGTCCAGTACTACATTAGCCATTTGCGGAGCTAAAGCAACAACTTTTTGTTGGGCGTAAGCAGCCGACCAATAAACTTGGTAAAGAAAAAACAAGAAGCCAATCGAAAAAACGCTTTTCATGGACAAAGACTGCTTAATAACGTCGAATTTGCCCAGACATTGCGTTAGTCAATGACTGAAAAACCAGTATAGGGTTGTAGCGCCTTTGGAATTTGGATGCCGTTTGCCGTTTGGTGGTTTTCAAGCAAAGAAGCCAAAATTCTTGGAAGCGCCAAAGCCGAGCCATTTAAGGTGTGGCACAGCGTTGTTTTTTTGTCGTCTTTGAAACGCAGTTTGAGGCGGTTGGACTGAAAAGTATCGAATCTAGATACGGAGCTCACCTCGAGCCACTTTTCTTGTGCGGCTGAGTATACCTCAAAGTCATAGGTCATGGCGGAAGCAAAACCCATGTCACCGCCGCAAAGTCTGAGGATGCGGTACGGTAATTCTAATTTTTCAAGGAGGTTTTGAACGTGGGCAATCATTTCATCGAGTGCTTGAGCAGTATTACTTGGGTGCTCGACCCTTACAATTTCTACTTTGTCAAATTGGTGCAAGCGGTTGAGACCACGAACATCCTTACCATAAGACCCGGCTTCACGTCGAAAGCAAGGGGTGTAGCCACACATTTTTATGGAGAAATTGCCATCTGGTAAAATGACATCGCGGTAAATGTTGGTCAATGGAACTTCTGCGGTTGGAATCAGGTAAAAGTCGTCTTCTTGTACGTAATACATTTGACCTTCTTTGTCGGGGAGTTGACCAGTGCCGTAGCCACTGGCTTCATTGACCATGTGCGGAGAAATAAATTCTTCGTAACCGGCTGCAATGGCTTCATCTAAGAAAAACTGGATCAGTGCGCGTTGCAAACGAGCGCCTTTACCCCTGTAAAATGGAAAACCTGCGCCAGTTACTTTTACGCCGAGTTCAAAATCGATGAGTTTGTATTTCTTAGCGAGGTCCCAGTGGGGCTGGGCTTCAAAATCAAATTGAGGAATGGTTCCTGCCTCAAAAACGTTTTGGTTGTCTGCGGCATCTCGGCCTTGGACCACGGCGTCGTTGGGAACATTCGGAAGGGTATAAAGTAGTTTTTGTAGCGCGTCTTCTAAAGTGCTTACTTGCTCTTTGAGTTCGGCTTCTTGCGTTTTGAGTGCACTAGATTGTTCTTTGAGTGCGCTAGCTTCGGCTTGTTTACCGGCCTTAAATAGTTCGCCAATACTGCGTGCGAGTTGGTTCATTTCGGCAGCAATTTGATCGAGCTGTGTTTTGGCAGCACGCCAATTTTGATCGGTCTCGAGTATGGCATCTAGGGTAGATGTAGCATCGATATTTCTTTTAGCTAAGCCAGCAATAATTGCTTCTTTTTCTTGACGAATGCGCTGAATTTCTAACATATGTAATCTGTTGTCTTACAAAAGTAAGCAAATACGCTCAAAAACCCCGATGTTGTCCATAGTAAGCTGTTGATTATTCCTGCAAAACGACGTGTCCTTACTTGGAGAATTGACTTAATTTTGAAAGATGAGTTTGCATGAAGTAAAAATAATCAGAAAAAGTCGGCACGAAGCACCCGCGTACCAGACGGATGGCTCTTCAGGAATGGATGTGCGCGCACTGCTAGAGGCGCCACTGGAACTTGCGCCCATGCAACGTGCGCTTGTTCCTACGGGTCTTTTTCTCGAAATGGACCCTTCTTTGGAATGTCAGGTGCGGCCCCGCAGTGGTCTTGCGCTCAAAAAAGGACTCACCGTTTTAAATACGCCGGGCACCATTGACGCCGATTACCGCGGAGAAATTGGCGTGATTCTTGTCAATCTCTCGGATCAAACTGCCGTTATCACAGACGGAGAGCGCATCGCACAACTCGTTTTTTGTAAAGTAGAAAAAGTTAATTTGGTTCATTCGACCACACTCGGCGCCTCTGAACGAGGAGAAGGTGGTTTTGGAAGTACCGGTTTAAAATAAGCACATGAAAGTAATAGTACCGATGGCGGGCCGCGGCAGCCGACTCAGACCACACACCCTTACCATTCCAAAACCACTCGTTCCGGTTGGCGGCAAGCCGATTGTTCATCGTTTGGTAGCTGACATCGCGCGCGTTTGCGCCGAGCCCATTGAAGAAATTGCATTCGTGGTTGGTGAATTTGGCGAGGCAGTAGAAAAAGAGTTGTTAGCCGTGGCGGAAAGTTTAGGCGCTAAAGGTAGCATCCATTATCAGCTAGAAGCCTTAGGAACCGCACATGCTGTATTGTGCGCAGCTAGTGCGCTTGAAGGTCCAGTGGTTGTTGCATTTGCCGACACTCTGTTTAAAGCAGATTTCAAAATTTCAAAGGAAGATGAAGGCATTCTTTGGGTCAAACAAATCGAAGACCCTAGTGCATTTGGTGTCGTTAAATTAGACGCAAATGGAAACATCATTGATTTTGTCGAAAAGCCACAAACCTTTGTTTCGGACCTGGCCATGATTGGCATTTACTACTTTAAGGACGGCGCTCGGCTTAAAGGTGAACTTCAATATTTAATTGACAACAACGTCGTAAAAAGCGGCGAATACCAGCTGCCAGATGCGCTCCGCAGACTGACAGAAGCGGGTGTTGCATTTAAACCGGGAACGGTCGACGAATGGCTAGATTGCGGTAATAAAGAAGTTACCGTCGAAACGAATCAACGTGTTTTGGAGCACGATTTAGCGGCAGGTCGCCTACAACAACTTTCTGATGACTTTACGGACAGCATCATTATTCAGCCGTGTTTTATTGGTGCCAATGTTCGCATTGAGCGCTCTGTTGTTGGCCCACATGTTTCAATCGGTGCGGGTGCGGTTTTGACCGATGTAAACGTCAAAAATTGTATCATTGGCAACCATACTAAATTGGAAAACATCAATTTAGCAGGGGCCATGATTGGTTCAAATGCCCAATATAAAGGTCGTGCCAAAGACCTTAGCCTCGGCGATTTTAGTTCAGTTCATGAATAAATATTGGTTCATATTGTTTTTGTCGATCCTTGCAGCTTGTAAGGTTCATGACAATACTAGTGTACAACAAGATCCAACGTATGTTAGGCAGTTTCACAGTGGCGTCCGCAATATGCTTAACAAGGAATATGAATTGGCAATACAAGAATTCAAAGAGTGTTTACAAAAACAGCCTAAAGACGCTGCAGTTCATTATGCGCTTTTTCAGACCTATCTCAAACAAGAGCGTTACCAAGAAGCAGCCTATCATACAGAACAAGCGGCAGCCCTAGATCCAAAAAACTTGCATTATAAAAGAGAGCTGGCCTTTATGTATCAGCAACTTGGTAAAGCACAAGAGGCGGCTGAAGTCTTTGAAGAACTCATAACCGCAGACCCCAAAAACATTGATTACTATAGCGGCGCCTTGATAAGTTATGAGCAGCTGCACAAGCCCGCCAAATCATTGGCTTTAATTCAAAAAATGGAGCTGCAATTGGGCGAAAACCCAAGCACAGTTCTCGAAAAATTTCGCTTGCTTCAGCAACTAGGCAAAACCAAAGAAAGTACTGCGTTATTGGAAGAAGCGCGCTTGCGTTTTCCGTCAGAACCGAGTATTCTCGCCAATTTAGTTGACACCTATTTTAGAGCGCAGAATTATACAGCAGCCTTCGGTATTTTAAAAGATTTAGTGGAGGCCGACCCAAGTAACGGCGTCGCACAGCTCATGTACGGCGAGATGCTTTACCGTTCGGGACAACAAGAAAAAGGCAAGACCCACCTAAGTGCAGGTATCTTAGCAGAAGGAGCCAGTTTGGATCAAAAGATGAATATCCTCATCATGATGATCAACGAAAGTAAAGGAAAAGGCGTCGACCCAGCTATGGAACCGCTTGTCGTTTATATGACCCAAACGTATCCCAAAGAAGCCAAAGCACATTCCATTGCTGGTGACTACTATTACGTTGCAGGAAACATCTTGCAAGCCATTGAAAGTTATCGTCAAACCTTACGCTGTGACCCAAATCTTTATCCGGTTTGGAACCAAGTATTGCTCTTGGAGTTCGAACAAAATCGCTGGACCTATTTGCAACAAGATGCTGCACAGTGTGTCGAACTCTTTCCAAATCAAGCACTTCCTTTATTTTTAAAAGGCCTGACGCTCAACCGAATTGGGTCTTACGGCCAAGCCAAGGAAAGCTTGCTTGCTGCCGAGTCTGTTTTGGTCAACGATAACGCCTTGCTTGCTGAAATATATGGTCAGCTTGCTGTTGCTTATTTTGGTCTGAAAGACAACAACAAAGCAATGGCACAATTCAAACAAGCTCAGCAATTGAACGAAGGCAATTTAACACTTGAACTCTGCTACATTCAAGCGCTTATCAAAAACCAAATTGAGCCAGAAAAAACGCAAGAAAGACTTGCTCAATTGTTGCAAAAAAGTGCCGAACCGCTCTGCATCCATTTGTATGCATTCTCATTTTTTGAGCAAGGCCAATATGCTAAAGCACTCGAATGGCAGCTTAAAATAACAGATCAAAAATTTATTCAGAGCCCGATTTACCAAGAACAACTCGGAGATATTTATTTTAAACTTGGCCAATTACAAGATGCCCTGCTCTTCTGGAAAAAAGCACAAGAATTAGGCGAAGGCAGTCCAGTACTCCATGAAAAAATTACCCAAAAGAATTATGTTCAAGCCCCATAACTTATTGGCACTTTTTTGCTTAACCCTGGGGTTAATCTCGTGTAAATCAACGGAATTAATTGAGGAGCAAATCTCAGCTGAAAAATTGCCCAAAATCAAAGACAAAGAGTTACTAGACCGCATAGACAGTCTCTCTTCAATAGAACCAAAAACTTTCTACAGCAAGCTCAATGTAACTTATAAAGACCTGACCAAGCTTGAAGCTGAAAACGAAATCTCACTCAAAACCTCGATTAAAGTGGTCAGTGACAGCGCTGTTTCAGCGATTATCACCTATGCCAAAATACCGGTGGTTACAGCACTTGTAACACAAGACACGCTTAGCGTTGTTAATAAACGTGACCGCTGTTACACAATTGCTTCCTTAGATTACCTCAAAGAATTATTCGGCGTAGATTTTACTTATGAAAATTTGGAAGAAATCATATACGGAAAGCCACTCGATTACCAACTAACCCAAAAGTATTTTGTAGACAACGACCCTTTCCACTATAGTATTTCGACCCATAAAAAACGCGATCGAAAGAAACCCGATCGCAAACAACGCGATGACCTCATGATTCAATATCACCTGACCCCAGATGCCAAAGCGCTAAAGCAAACACGCATTTGGAGTGTTGAGGACAGCACTGAGGTCAGCGTCATTTATCAGGAGAGACAAATGGTGAATGGATTGGATTTGCCATTGAGTGTAGAGATCAATATCAAGACGCCGAAAAAAACCCTTTTGCTGACCTTGCTCTACGACCGCATTGAAGTAAATGAGCCACAAGAATTAATCATCGTTATACCAGAGAGCTATGAAAAGTGTGATTAAACTATTGTTGATTATGCTGTTTGCCTTGCCGTCTTATGCACAGCAAGATCAAAATCAGCTCAAACGAGAACAGCAAAAATTAGAGAAGCGCATTTCTAACACGAAAAAGTTGCTCAACAAGGTAAAGAACAATACCCAAGCTTCATTGAATGAAATACGTTTAATCGAAAATCAAATCCGCACCAGAGAAGCACTCGTTCATTTATTTGACAATCAAGTGCGCAGTGCCGAAATGAAAATTGTTCAAAAGAATATTGAAATCAAAAGACTTCGTGCAAAGCTCAAGCAACTCAAGCAACAATATCGCAAGATGTTTCTATATGCCTACAAACACAGAGGCAATTACAATAAGGTCATGTATTTACTCGCTTCATCGGACTACAATGAAGCTTTGCGACGCAACCGCTATCTAAAAAAAGTGGCAGCTATTCAGCGCAAACAAGCAGCCCTGATTAAACAACACCAATTACTCATATACAAAGAGATCGACCAAATAGACAACGAAAAGCAAATTAAGTTGCAAGCCCTCGACGAAAAGAAAAAAGAACGGGATCAAATTGAAAAAGATAAATCCAAAAAGGAGAAGTCTTATCAAAAGTTTAAAAAGGAAGAACAAGCGCTTGTTGCGCAACTTAAAGAAGATGAACGCAAAAAAATTGTCCTTAAAAAGCAAATTGATGCCGCGATTCGTGCCGATATAGCCAGAGAACAAGCCAAAGAAGCCGCACGCCTTGCCGCACAAGCAAATGCTGCCCCAAAAACCACCACCACTCCAAGCGCTACTCCAAAAACGAATCCGAGCAGTACCTCAAGCCCCAAAACGACGACTAGCGCACCTAAGGTTGTCGCCACACCAATTTCTACAGAGGGTGCGGCAATCGGAAAAAGTTTTGAAGCCAATCGTGGGCGCCTTCCGTGGCCTGTAGACAACGGCAGTGTAACAGAACGTTTTGGGCGCAATTATCACCCGACCTTAAGTGGCGTCGAATGGAACAACAACGGCATCGACATCACGTGTAATAGATCGTCACGGGTTAGGGCTGTATTTGAAGGTGAAGTAACCACTGTTTTTTCGGTACCAGGTGCAGGGAAAGTGGTGATCATTAAGCATGGCGCTTACCGCACCGTTTATGGTAATTTAGCTGAAACTTTTGTGAGTGTAGGCAGCAAGGTTTCTACCAAACAAGCAATCGGAACCTTACTCAATGATGGCGGTGTTTCGGTGTGTCATTTTGAAGTACATCAGGTAGTAGGTGTCAATCCTGTAACGCTCAATCCTTCTTTATGGATTGGTCGCTAATACCGAGTTCTTTTTCGTAGACCAACCATAGCGCACAAATCCCCCATATAGGAACAGCGGCTTTGTCTGTATCCAGGTAATTATTTAAAAAGGCATGAATAAAATAAGTGCTGAGCGCCATAATTGTACTTAAAACAATAATGCGGTCGTCTTTATTTTCTTTTGGTAAACGGTGGTAAAGTGTGATTCCTGTATAAAATATAGCCGCAACAACGGCAATAAAACTCAGCATTCCAATAAAACCCGTTTCGGCGAGCGCACCCAAGTATTCACTGTGGGCATTGCCCATATCTCCAAAATTTGTCGAGATAATTGTGAGGTTCTCGGGTCTTTGAAATGGCGCATACTCGAACGCATAAGTGCCGGGGCCAAAACCCATAATTGGCCGTTCTTTAAACATGGCAATTGCACAACTCCAACGATTGATGCGTTCGAGGTTGGACGCATCTGTTGAAATATTGGCAGCGCTTTGTAGGCGTTCGTCAAAAGATTCTGTGGTGTGTTCGTATTTATTGCGTTCGAGCTCCATTTGAATTTGATCCCAACGAATGAGGACAAGTACCAAAGCAACTCCGGCAAACGCAGCTATTGGTTTCCAAGAAATCTTGTAGTATAGAACAAAAGCAATGCCGATGCTTCCCAATACACTAAGCCAAGCCGCACGTGTATAGGATAAGACCAATCCGACAACAATAATCAGAATGAGGCTAATCAAGGTGAGTTGAATAAGCGGATTGTGTTTTTTATACAAATAGAGCCCAACTGCAAGTGGTAATATAAGCGCCACAATTGCACCATAAATGGTATGATCCTTAAAGAAAGGCGACATTACCCAGTGGCCTTCTTTTTCGCCAAAGCCATAGAATGAATGATGAATAAGCGTGTAGATGATAACGATTACTGTTGCTATAATAAACAACCATAAAAACAGAATGCGATTGCTTTTCTTCTGGAAAAAATAGGTGCCGAAATAGAAAATTGGAATGATAAACCAAAGTCGGGCGAGGATAAATTTAAACGATACAATTGGATGACTACTTGTCAGGGCCGACAACAGCATCCAAAGCATATAAATTGTAATGCACCAAAGTAAGGGACTCCGTAAAATCTCTAAGGGCACAAAGGCTTTTTTAATTTGAAATGCACCCAAGAGCAACATGAGCCCAAAAAGTAGGGGTTCGGTAGGCAAAAAAAGGCCAAAACTACTGGTATACTCTTCAATATTGATGGAAAGTGGCGTCAGAAACGCCAGACTAAGAAACAATTTTTCAGTTTGAAAAATAGCAAAGTAGATGGCTAAAAGCGCTACAGGTATTAAAGAATAAACAATTGGGTCGTTCATTTGAACATTAAGCAGCGTTCTGTTGAAGTTCTTTGATGCGTTCGCGGATCAGTAAGAAAAACAAACCAAATAAGAAGCCACCCACTGTAGCCACCAAGACAATAATCATGCGCTTGGGTTTTTCTTTGCGGTCCGCAACTACGGCGCGCTCTACTACGAATTTGTGGTTAAAATTGGCATTTGCATCTGATTCGGCTTGTTCATAAGAGACTTTGAAGTCTTCGATTTTCACGATTTTCTCGTTGCGTTGGTATTCAAGTCCGTCATAAACCGATCCGTATTTGCTATTGACGTCAATTTTCTTTCTGATTTCTTCTTTTTCCTGGGGGTTCTTTGTGTCTACCAATGCTTGGTATAAAGTGGCACGTGCGTCGTTTGGCAAGACACCTAAGTCGGCGAGATTTTCGAGCTGTTTTAGAATGGAGTCGCGCTCTTTCTCCATTTGTTGTTTTTTGCGTAGGTTGATTTGAAACGCAGGGATGGTGCGTTCTCTGATCATTTCGTTCTTGATGGTGTCAATGAGGTCTACAATATCATTGGCCATAGCCGCTGCTTGTTTGGGGTCTTTATCAAGGACATCGATTTGAATAGAGCCATATCGGGTGCGTCCAAAAGTAAAATGTTGGTTGTAGGCTTTATTGAGTTTGTAGTATTTATTGGGATCCGTTTTGGAAATTTCGTAGTCTTTCATGAGGTCGTATTTTTGGACGATACGATCTCTAATGCGCGACGATGAAAGAATTTGAACGAGTTGCTCAGCCTGCTCTTCTTCGCCAAAGTCCATAGCGGCGGCCTTTACGTTGCGTTGCTCAGAAAAGGAAACGTTGCTCGAGGCGGCAGGAAAAACAATTGCAGTTGAGAGATAAAGTGGCGTAATTAAAAACGCAACAACGATAGAAATAACAGCCGCCGCGCCGGTAAAGAGCATGAGGGCTTTTCGTTTGTTCCAGAGAAATAAGAGAAGTGCGTTGCGTTGGTCAGTCAGGTTGTTATTTTCCATAAGTTTTACTTGCGGTCTCAATTTTTTTCAAAGCTATGACAATAACTCCAAAAATCCATATTTATTGCACTTAAGTGCGTTTTTGTACAAGCGCAATGAGCTCCTTGAAATCTATAAATTTGAGTGCAAAAAGCAAGGCAAGAGATACAATTACATCTAATAAAAAAATCCAAATCAAGTTTAAATTTCCTAGCGGAGAGAAGTAAACCAAAACATACCACACCATTAAGAGATAAGTGAGCAACGGATATTTATAAAATTGGCGATCCACAAATGCCAAATTGAACAAGTGTTTACAGTAAATTGCTTGTGCAAGCGCAACAAGAATTTGAGTTAATGCTGCTACCGCAGCCACAACCACCGCTCCGCCATTTAGCACTTTAGGAATCAGAAGCAAATTCATCATCACATTGAATACCAAGCCACAAAATGAAATGATATTCAGCGCTTTTAATGATCCATTTGCCGTGAGCAACGAACCATAAATAAGGTTAGATGCCATCCCAAAAAATGCAATGCTCAATAAAAACAATATAATCCCGCTATCTACTGCCGGATGCGCATAAATGAGATCCATCAAAAGTCCACCTTGTAAATAGCTAAATACGATAAATGCGATACTAGAGCCAAGTAATAACCTACTGGATTGGGAAACCAAAGGTTTGATTTCTTGTGGATTAACTGTAATCATTTTGGAGAACATCGGAAAAAGTAGACCGGCAAATACCATGGCAAACATATACAAGGCATCGATCAGGCGGTAGGCTTGGGCATAATAACTGGCTTCTTCTACACCTCCCAAATTTTTAAGTATGATGCCATCTATACGCGTATAAAGTGTCATGAGAACAATCAGTAAAGCATAAGGGAATGCTTGTTTGACTTTCGATTTCACAATTGCCATTTTTGGCATTACAAAAGGCGGTTTGACCTTCAAAAAAACAGTGGAGCCAGCAATGATAAACGTCAGGGCATAAGAACCAAACTGCATTAACGCGTAAGATTCAATATACACTAGTTTAAATCCGTCTGGATATAAATAAATGAGATACCCCATCGAACAAATGAGCATAATGCGGTCTAGGACACTAAATATAGCATCTAGCCTAAACCATTGTAAACCCGCAAAAAAACTCCTGAAGTAGGCAATATTCGCGATTAAAAATTGGTTGAGCCCTAAGATCAAAATCAGTTTATACTCTACCCAACTTAAGCGCAAATAAAGGTTACAACAAAAAAGTCCGCTAAGATAAAAGAGCATGAGTACAATCCGGAAACTAAAGATGCTGGTAAATTGCAACTTTGCAGCTTCTAAATTTTGTGCAGCTTCTTTGGTACTTAGGTTGTTGATGCCAAAATCGAAGAGGATCGACAGGATCAAGCTTAGATTGAAAATTGCAAAGTATAAACCGTAAGCTGATCCCACTTCGTTTTGAACTGCAGCATCAATTAAAAAGATAGCAGCAGGCTTCACCAAAAGGTTGAGGCCAAGGGAGAAAAATAAATTGGAATAAAAACTGCGTTCTTTCATGGGCTGGTTAGGCCCAAAGATAGAATTTTCTACGCATTAGCGCAGTAGGTTGACATGCCCAGTAAGGATCTTGCGTTCGTCCAAATCAGGGTTTTTGTACAAGATACGGTAGGTGTAAACACCACTCGGAGCAGCAATACCATCTGGCCCATAAGTGCCATCCCAGCCCACCAAGGCGTTATGACTTTCAAAAATCACTTCTCCCCAGCGATTATATACAGTGAATTCGTAGTTCTGTGGATCATAACCCGAGAAGAATACCGGACAAAAGACCTGGTTGTTTTGGTCACCATCTGGCGTGAAGCTATTCGGGATATAAAGTAATTCGTTGTATTGGTAGCCAATGCTTACAGAAGTAGCGTCAGCACATTGTAAATCAGTGAGTGCTGTGAGCGTAATGGTGTAACCGTTCATGGTGCTTTGGAAAACGTGCGAAGGCTCGAAGTCGTAAGCAAATTGACCATCGCCAAAGTCCCAAACGTAGTTGGTTGCGCCGGTGGATAGGTTGGTGAACATCACATACTGTGCTTCTTGGGTAAATACACTTATTGGCGACTCAAATGCCGCAACTGGTAAGTTTTCCACATAGATATAGGCTAATTCAGTATGTGTGTCATAACAGCCATTTGCCGTGGTAGCAGCCAAACTAACGTCATAAGTGCCGCCATTTGGAAAAACAATTGTTGGCGCTACGCCCGAACCAGAGAGTCCGTTGCTTGTCGACCAGCTATAGGTGGCGTTAGTTTGATCATCGGCTGTGAGCGTTACAGCTAAAGGCGCGCAGCCTTCTACAGGATTTGCACTAAAAGTTACAACAGGAAGTGGATTTACCGTTACGGTGCCTGTTGCGGGTAAGCTTGGGCAGTTGTTGATGGTGTAAATCACACTTAAAGTGGTGTCTTGTAAAGGTGTAAATGTTTGGTTGGGACCGCCAGCAATGCCATTTGGCCCCCATGCGTAGGTCCCACCGATTAAATCTGGTGTGGCTGTTAGTGTTACGGGGTCGGTTTGACAAATAGTAGCGCTGGTTAAAGTCACAACTGGAATCGGATTCACGGTAACTTGTGAGGTTGCTGCAGGGCTCGTACAATTGTTAAGTGTATATGTTACACTGTAGCTAGTGGTGCTGGCCGGGCTAATTGAAATGGTATCGTTGGTGTCGTTGGTGGACCATAAAAAGTTGCCTCCTGGTAGGTTTGCAGTAGCAATGAGGTCGATAAAATCACCAAAGCACATGACGGCATTTGAGGTCTGCGCTACTGGAATTGGGTTAACAAGAACAGTGGCACTTGCGGTATCTTGGCAACCTAGAAGGTTGTAAATAACGGTGTATGTGCTTGTTGCCGCAGGCGTTACTGTTATACTGGATCCAGTACTTGCGAGTGGAGACCAGCTGTAGGTTCCTCCTGGTAGGTCTACTGATGATTGCAAGGTGGTTGAACCACCAAAACAAAGGGTATCGTTGGAGAGTGATACGACTGGGTAAGGTTTCACAACAATTGTTCCGGAAACACTTGGCGATACACAGCCATTTGCACTTGTGTATACGACACTGTAGGTTGTTGTTGCAGTTGGACTTGCATTCAAAGAAGCTGTAGTTGCGCCTGTATTCCAAAGATATGAGCCTCCGGCACTCACATTATTGACATACAAGGTTCCGCTGTTGCCTACACATATAGAGTCGGTAGTAACGGTGGGCTGTGGAATTGCTTCTACCGTTACTGTAACATTACTAGTACCGGTGCACCCTGCTGCGGTATAATCTACGGTGTAGGTAGAAGTCGTTGTCGGAGAAACAGATATTGTAGGTCCGGTACCGACAGGATTGCCATTTAAGGACCAACTGAAAGTGCCTCCTGTAGTAGGAGAACTGGCAGTGAGTGTACCTGTACCTCCTGCGCAAATAGTAATTGGACTGACGTTTACGGTTGGCCCCGGATTCACGGTCACGCTTGTTGTTGCATTCACTGTTCCACAGTTCGGGACTGTAAGGGTAACCGTATAGGTTCCTGCTGCTAACAACGTCGGACTCGGTATAGACGGATTTTGTTGGGTAGATGTGAAGTTATTTGGGCCTGTCCATGACCAAGTATAATTGTTGCCTGTAGGGTTAGGAACAGCGCTAAAATTCAGCGGCTGACCGCTACAAATAGGGCTTGTGTTGCTGGCTGTAAGTGTTGGCGTCTGACAACAGTTGATATACATGCTGATCCGACCGATATTGTAATTTACCTCTGACCAAATATTAGCCATAGGTGCTCCTGTTCCTGCAGGACAAGACTGCATACCACTGCGTTGTAGTGTTGTGTTGAAACCATTGATACTTGTCACAAAGTTGGCCGGGCCATAGCTATTCACACAATTGGCGCCACGCGCTCCATAAACGCCAATAATTTCACCAGCCGCCACCGGAATATTACAAGCGACTACTTGTGTGGCTGGGGCATTGGTTATCGTGAAGAGTTGAATAAAGTTATTGGTGGTTGCGGCAAAGGCAGGCGGCGGACCAGCCGTAAAGCGTACTACGCGAATTGTTTGCGTGCCCGTTGGATTGGCGTCAGGTGGAATGTATAAACCGCAGATGGTAAAGCTAGTTGGGGCCGTGAAATGATAACCACGGATCATGCTTGTAAAGGTGTTGGTTTGGGTACCGACACTAATTGGTGTGCCTTGTGAATAGAGGTTCAGAAAGGAAAGCCCAACAAAAACAAGAAGCAGTAATTTTTTCATTATCGAATTAAGTTAACATGCCCACGTATTTTTTGTCTTTTATCGACATTAGGCAGCTTGATGGTTATCACATAGGTATACGTACCTATCTGACAAGGTTTGCCTTGATTGGTATAGGAACCATCCCAACCAAAGTCTGGATTTTGTGTTTCAAAAATGACTTCTCCCCAACGGTTGTAAATCAACATTTGGTAGTTATATGGATCAATACCGGATGTAAAGATAGGTCTAAATGTTTGATTGAATTGATCGCCGTCTGGGGTGAATGAATTGGGAATGTAGTACACTAACCCTGGATCAAAACCTATATAGAAACTTGCGGTGTCAGCACACCCTAAATTAGAGAACGCATAAAGCACAATTGTAGAACCTTCTTCATCACTATTGAAAATATGCGTCGGACCAACTTCGTTGGATGAGCCTCCATCGCCAAATTCCCAAGTATAACTACTAGCCCCAACAGAACTATTCCAAAAAGAGATGGATTGATTTGGCTCTGTAAATACTTGAGATGATGGTTCAAATGCGGCAATTGGGTAGTTATCTACAGCAATCATATTGTTGATAGTGGTTGTACTTGAACAGCCGTTTAAAGTTGTGGTTAGTGTGACAGTAAAGTTACCTGCAGTTTGAAAATTCAAATTAGCATTAGCCCCACTTGCAGAAAGTTGGTTGCTTGTTTGCCATGAGTAGCTCGCATTATTTGCAACATCTGCAACGAAATCAACAGACAACGGCACACAACCTTGTAAAACATTGGCGCTAAATGTACTGATAGGCAACGGCGTCACCGTGACACTCGCTTGTATGGTGTCGGAGGAGCAACCGTTTAATACATTGAATACTTGTAAAGTTGAGTCTTGTGTAGGTAAGAATGTATTTGAGGAAATGCCTTGTACAGCATTCGGGCCCCAATAATAGATCCCCGCAGGATTGGCAACAGCTTGCATGGTAACCTGATCACCGGAGCAAATTGTTTGGTTGTTCATTGTAATTGTTGGTACTGGGTTCACCGTTAAGGTGGCGCTTACGGGTAAAGAGGTACAACCGTTGAGGGTATAAGTGACGTTTTGCGTCACCGTGCTGAGCGGACTTAGTGAAATCGTGTCGTTGTTACTTCCGTTTGCCCAGTTGAATTGCCCATTTGGCAAATTGGAACTGGCAATGAGTAGACCTGTTTGACCCTCACAAATTGTTGCATTTTGGACCTGAACCACAGGCACCGGATTGACTACAATTTGTGCAGTTGCCGTGTCAGTACAACCAGCTAAGTTATAGATGACAGTATAGTTTGTTGTGGTATTTGGGTTGGTTGTTAGGTTGGCCTGCGTATTTGAATTGTTTAGCCAAGTGTATGTTCCACCCACAAGGTTGATTTGGGTTGTGATGGTGCCATTTGCTCCAGTACAGATTGTATCGTTGGTGGCGCTAATCGTTGGATAGGGATTGACCGTTACAGAGAGTGTGGCTGTATTTGCACAAACGCCAACTGCTGGGGTAAATGTATAAGTTGTAGTAGCCAAGTTATTGATGGCAGGGCTCCAGGTTCCGTTCACGCCATTTGTGGAGCTGTTTGGTAAGTTAATTGTGCCGCCTGTACAGATGGCTGCGATCGGATTGAATGTTGGGTTGGTGTTCGCTTGTGAGGTAATGGTTATTGATTCGGTATCTGTACAACCATTAGCGGCGGTAGCGGTAAGTACATAAGTTCCAGCCGAACTGACCGTTATAGAAGTATTGGTTCCTAAATTGGTGGCGCCATTAGCCCATGAATAAGAAACCCCTCCGCCTGCAGTCAAGGCAATAGATGTTGTATTGCAATCTAAAATTGTTGTGGCGGCAACATTCGTAATTGCCGCTGTTGGTGGGGCAGTATTTTGGGTTATCGTTATAACCTCTGTATCTGTACAGCCATTTGCCGCAGTAGCCGTTACAGTATATGTACCTGGTGAAGTTATCGTCAAGGCAGCAGCATTACCAACATTTGTTGTGCCATTTGACCATGCGTATGTTAAGCCACCATTTGCATTTACATTAATGCTTGTTTGCGTACAGGTAAGCTCGTTTGTATTCGAAGCGTTGAAAATACCTGCGACTGGCGTTGTAATGTTTTGGGTTATTGTATTACTAGCAGTAGCTGTACAACCATTGGCTCCGGTTACAGTTACAGTATAGGTGCCCGGTAGTGTAACGGCCAAAGTGGCATTGGTGCCAACAACAGTAGAACCATTTGACCACGAATAACTGATTCCTCCGCTGGCTGTAAGGCTGATACTCGTTGTTGAACAAGTTAAAATAGTGGTGTTCGGCACAGAAGTAATAGCAGCCGTTGGAGCGCTGATGTTTTGCGTAATGACACTACTTGCAGTGGCTGTACAACCATTAGCACCAGTTACGGTTACCGTATAGGTTCCTGGTGTAGTAACATTAATACTTGAATTGCCGCCAAGGTTAGTTGAGCCTGAAACCCAAGCGTAAGTTCCGCCGCCACTAGCAGTAAGGGCAATGCTGGTTGTGGTACATGTTAATACGGCTGTGTTTGGAACAGCACTAATTGCTGCCGACGGTGCGGTGGTGTTTTGGGTAATGATAATAGTACTTGTGGCCGTACAACCATTGATGGCAGAGGTAACCGTAACGGTATATGTGCCTGGTGTAGTTACCGTTAAATTGGCGTTTGTGCTTACCACGGCAGTGCCATTAGACCATGAATAGGTGCCTCCACCGGTGGCAGTAAGAGATATACTTGTTACGGAACAAGTGAGTTGTGTTGCGGAGGTATTATTTGTAATACCCGCTATTGGAGCTGTTGTATTTTGGGTTATGGTAAGCACTTCGGTATCTTGACAGCCATTAGTGCCTGTCGCTGTTACGGTGTAAGTGCCTGGTGTTGAAACTGAAACCGCCGCATTGGTGCCAACAGTACTGGTTCCATTAGACCAAGAATAGGTATTCGCTCCAGATGCGGTAAGGGAAATAGCAGTTTGTGTACATGTTAATACGGTCGCGTTGCTATTATTGGTAATAGCGGCAGTTGGAACCGTGATATCTTGAGTTACAACGTAGTTGGTAGTGCCAAGGCAACCATTTGCTTCTGTAATATTGAGCGTATATGTTCCGGGTGTGTTGACGACCAAATTGGCAACGTTAACTGCTCCTGCAATTGGTCCTGTACTTAAGACGGTGGATCCGTTTAACCATGTTGCTGTTCCGCTTCCGGTGGAGGAACTCCCCGTAAGTGTAAGGGTTGGGTTGGTGCAAGTGAGAACGCCGTTAAAAGTTGGACTGATACCTACTGTTGGTGCTTGGTTATTTTGAGTGATGGTAGAACTTGCAGTTGATGTACAGCCATTTGCACCTGTGACAATAACGTTATATGTTCCGGGAGCACTTACTGTTATACTTGCGTTATTTCCGAGACTTGTTGAACCGTTACTCCACGCATAACTTACACCACCACTTGCCGTGAGCACAAGAGAGTTGTTGGTGCAAGATAACATAGTTGTATTTAAATTGGAGTTGATGGCTACTGTAGGTGGCGTAATGTTTTGCGTGATGGTGCTACTCGATGTAGCCGTACAGCCATTTGATCCGGTCACGGTCACTGTGTAGGTGCCAGGAGTGGAAACACTTAAATTGGCATTGGTACCAACTACACTCGTTCCATTCGACCAAGAGTAGGTTCCGCCTCCTGTAGCTGCTAAAGCAATGGAAGTTAACGTACAATTTAATTCGTTTGAATTTGACGTGTTCGTTATGCCAGGTATTGGCGCAGCTGTTGTTTGGGTAATGGTTGTATTTGCAGTAGCTGTGCACCCATTAGAGCCAGTAGCTGTAACGGTATAAGTTCCGGGACTGGTCAAACTTAGTGTGGCGTTTGATCCAACGGTAGTGGTGCCATTTGACCAAGAATACGAAACGCCTCCACTTGCCTGTAAGTTAATACTTGTTGTTGTGCAGTTCAAAACAGTAACACCAGTTGTATTCGAAATATTTACAGTAGGCGCTGTGGTATTCTGTGTAATAGTGATATTGGCCGTAGCGGTGCAGCCATTTGCTCCGGTTGCAGTTACGGCGTAGGTACCCGGCGCGGATACGTTTAAAGCGGCATTGGTTCCTATAACTGCAGTACCATTTGACCAAGAATAGGAAATCCCGCCGTTCGCAACCAAACTTATACTTGTTATGCTACAGGTGAGTTCGTTTGTACCTGTGGTATTATTGATATTGACTATAGGAGTCGCAATATTTTGGGTAATTGTAACACTCGAAACAGCCGAACAACCGTTTGCTGCCGTGACAAATAAATTATAGGTTCCAGGGGAGCTAACGCTTAGGGTTCCTGTTGAGCCTAGATTATTACCACCTTGTGTCCAGGAGTAGGTTCCACTACCAGAAGCTGTTAATACGATATTTGAAGGATTACATGTGAGCGTATTTGTGGCAACATTACTTGTTATTGAAGACGAAGGCGCATTGATGTCTTGGGTCACATTGAAATTTGCAGTGTTCATGCATCCATTTGTGCCCATGACGGTAACACCATAAACACCTTGGGTAGTGACATTTAATATCGCATTTGTACCTAGAATTGTTCCATTTGATTCCCATTCGTAGGTAGCACCCCCCGTAGCTGTTAAGTTAATGGAGGTTATTGTACAGTTGATTACAGATCCATTTGAGGAGGTAATGTTAACAGTTGGAAGTGTAATATCTTCTGTAATTGCTAGCGACGAAGTGCTTGTACAACCATTAGCTGCCGTTACGGTTACGGTATAGGTTCCTGGTGTTGAAACAGAAAGGGAGGCCGAAGACCCAACAGTAGCCGTGCCATTGCTCCATGAATAAGAAGATCCGCCATTGGCATTCAAGTCGATAGTTGTGGTATTACATGTGAGAATTGCGGTTCCACTTGTATTCAATATCGAAGCGATTGGTGCGGTTGTATTTTGGGTTATAGTTGTACTAGCTGTGTTTGTACAACCGTTAGAACTGGTAACAGTGACCGTGTAAGTTCCTGGTGAAGAAATTGTTAGTGTTGAACTTGTACCGACCACACTCGTGCCGTTGCTCCAAGAATAGGTTCCCCCTCCGGAGGCGGTTAGCGTTATGGATGTAGTAGAACAAGTTAATTCTGTTGCACTTGTTGTAATGTTAGCTGAAGGCGCCGTGATATTTTGAGTAATATTTATGGTTGAAGTAGCGCTGCAGTTGGCCGCATTGGTAACGGTTAATGTATAACTTCCTGGATTATTAATGCTGATAGCAGCATTAGTTCCTACAATGCTTGTTCCGTTAGACCATGAATAGGAGCCACCTCCGGTGCCCGTTAAGGATATGCTTGGCTCTGCACAAGTTAATATTGTATTATTGCTGTTGTTTGTTATTCCTGCAGTTGGCAAAGCATTGACAGTTATTGTCATGGTAGCAGTGGTTGCACAAACACCAGCCGTAGGGGTAAAAGTGTAAGTGGTTGTTTGCGAATTATTGAGTGCCGGGCTCCAAGTCCCTGTAATACCATTGTTTGACGTTGTGGGTAAAGGAGAAAGAGAACTTCCCGCACAAATTGCCGCAATTTGAGTGAATGCGGGTGTGGCGTTAGCCGTTACTGTAACAACACCGTTAACGTTGTTGATTCCATCCCAGTATCCACCACCTGCTGGGTTGTATCCGCCATAAACGGTACAGCCATTATAGGTGTAACTAAAGGCGTAATAGTAGGTACCTGGTGTTAAACCTGAAAGGGTTCCTGAGTATTCGTCATTATTGGGATTAACAGCCGAAAACGGATTATATATAGCCGTCGACCAAGCACTTGAAGGCCAAGTTGCTGGGTTGGTATTAGACGTAGATACGCCGTAGGAGACAGAAATTCCAGCGGCTTGGCCAGCGGGGTTTGTTAAATTATTTTCAAAAACTTGACCGTAAATAGTCAAAGATTGTCCTTCGCAAATTGTAGATGTTCCAGGCCATTGAATATTTGCCCAATCAACCACATTAGCAAGTGTTGCAGTAGCTGTAGCGGTTCCAGCAGGACAACCGGGTACTGTATAGTTTACTGTATAATTTGTTGTACCCGTTGGCGAAACTGTGATGCTGCTCGTGGTTTGTCCACCCGGATTCCAATCGAAGGACCCACCACTTGGTGAGGCTGTGGCGCTTAGCGTTACAGCAGTTCCCGGACAAAACGTAACGGGTGGCACACTTACTGTTGGGCTTGGGGCAACCGTTACCGTACCTGTTGCACTCGGCGAAGCACAACCATTCAGCGTATATACAACGCTATATGACGTAGTTGAGCTCGGGCTGACCGAAATGCTAGCAGTAGTTTGCCCTCCGGGTGACCACAGGTAAGTTCCTCCAGGACTTGACGGAGTGGCAGTAAGTGTTGCGCTCTGTCCACCGCAGATAGAGGTGCTATTGACACTAACGGTTGGTGGTGAGCCAATTGTTACCGTGACTTGATCTTGATTACTACAACCATTTGCAGTAGCAGTTAAAGTGTAGGTTGTTGTTGCAGTCGGTGTTGCAACTGGATTGAGGACAGATGCATTGCTTAAGGTGGTGGATGGTGACCAACTTACTGACGGTGTAATATTACCTGCACAACCAGTAATGCCAACACTAGCTGTCTGACCACCGGTGATAATAGTCATTCCACCAATCAAAGAGGTAGTTCCACATAATACGTTATAGCCTGCAACGTTTGAATTAGACGGCCCTTGTGTTTCAATTGAGAAGGTGAATGGCGGTGAGGTTGGAGTAGGTATGGTTATGGTATTATTTGATCCGCTAGCATACGGGCCTCCCGAACCGATAATTGCACCGGCAGAATTAGTCAATGTCCAACTTGTTTCGTCCAGATTACTACCACTTAAAACATTTATTGTAATTGGACCATTGAAACCACCACTTGCCGAAGCGCTGCCGTTGAGTGTAACACCACCTCCACATGACGAGAGATCTGGACCAGCATTAACTGTTGGTAAAGGAGTTACAAATACGGTAACTTGATCTTGACTTGTACAAGTTCCTTGAGTAGCTGTAAGGGTATATGTTGTGGTTACCGTTGGATTGGCCGTTGGATTCAGGATGTTTGTAGCACTCAAGTTTGTTGAAGGAGTCCAAACATATGTGATTGGAGCTGTACTTGGGGTCCCTGTGCAGGAAGCAACAGAAAGTGTTGTGGATAAACAAGGACCCAATGAGCCACTTAATACAGATGTGCCATTACACGTTATGTTATAGTTAGCAGTGTTGTCACATATAGTGCCTTGTGTTTCAAGATAAAAACTATACGGCCCAGCTCCAGGTGTTGCAATAGTTGCAGTATTTGTGGATCCAAGAGCATATGGCCCGCCTGACCCCACCACTGTTCCGGCAGCGTTTGTAAGACTCCATGAAACCATATCGAGCCATCCGCCACTACTAATTGTGACGGTCATGGCTGAACCTGTTCCTCCTGTTCCACTTGAACCTGCGGTAACAGTTCCGGTCAATTGACCAGTTGCGCCAGCGCAAATATTGATATCGTTACCTGCATTGACAACAGGATTGGCACAAGGAGGTGTTGGACAACTCACAGAATAGGTCATGGAGGCAGACCCAATTAAGGGTCCGCAAACGTATTGCGATAACTGAATACTATACGCACCAGTTGTGGGTGCCGTCCAAACAGCATTGGTTTGTAAACCACATTGGTCGTCCCAACCTTGTACAAGGGTTGTGTTTGAATTGTAAATGCGAAGATAAGTGTCAACAGAGCTGAGGCCACAAGTCGTAAACGTGTAGGTACAACCTGCCGTAGCGGTAAATGTAAAGACAGGGGCAGTTCCGGCAGGGAAAGTTGCGGTTGTTTGCGGCGTACTTGTTGGGGTAATAGCAGTGGTACTACTCGGAGGAGTACAATACTGTGCAAAGCCCGGAGCAGCTATTGTAAATAGCAGAACTATAATGGCCAAAAAGCGCATGACAGGTAGTAGTGTTTCGTTAGTTTAGTTTTTGCTTGCTAAATTTAGCAATATCATAACGAAATACCAATTAATGCGTTGCCTTTTGACAAATAAAAAAGGCTTCCGAAGAAGCCTTTTGTTAGAATTCGAATGATTCCATGAATTTCGTGGTAAAATTACCTGCGTTGAAATCAGGATTATCCATGAGTTTTTGATGGAATGGAATGGTTGTTTTCACGCCGCCAATTACATATTCGTTGAGTGCGCGCTTCATTTTGAGTATAGCTTCTTCGCGGGTTTGTGCCACCACGATGAGTTTTGAAATCATGGAGTCATAATGCGGTGGAATGGAATATCCGGCATATACGTGTGCATCGATACGAACGCCATGACCACCTGGACAATGGTAGTCCGTGATTTTACCCGGGCTTGGGCGAAAATCGGCATACGGGTCTTCGGCGTTGATGCGACATTGAATCGCATGCATGGTTGGGTAATAGTTTTTACCTGAAATTTTTTCACCAGCAGCAATTTTAATTTGCTCTTTAATGAGATCGAAGTTGATTACTTCTTCGGTGATGGTGTGTTCTACCTGGATGCGGGTATTCATTTCCATGAAGTAGAAATCTCGGTTTTTATCTACAAGGAACTCAACGGTGCCGACCCCTTCGTATTTTACAGCCTTGGCTGCTTTAATAGCTGCTTCTCCCATTCTTTCACGAAGATCATCTGTCATGAACGGAGAAGGTGTTTCTTCTACTAGTTTTTGATGTCTTCGTTGAATGGAACAATCTCTTTCGGATAAGTGACATGCATTACCGTATTGGTCTCCAGCGATTTGGATTTCGATATGACGTGGTTCTTCAATGAATTTTTCCATGTAAATACCGTCGTTTCCAAAAGCAGCGCCCGCTTCTTGACGAGCGGAGTCCCATGCGGCTTCCATGTCGTCTTTGGTCCAGACGATGCGCATTCCTTTACCTCCGCCACCAGCTGTAGCTTTTAGGATGACTGGGTATCTGACCACTTCTGCTGTGGCAAAAGCATCATCTAGGTCTTTTAACAGTCCGGCAGATCCTGGAATACAAGGCACGCCTGCTGCAAGCATGGTCGCTTTTGCAGTTGCTTTGTCTCCCATACCGGCGATTTGCTCGGGCAATGCGCCGATGAATTTGATGCCGTGCTCTTGGCATACTTTTGAAAACTTTTCGTTTTCAGAAAGAAATCCATAACCGGGATGAATGGCATCTGCGTTGGTGATCTCGGCTGCAGCAATAATATTTGGAATACTTAAGTAAGACTGCGCACTTACTGGAGGGCCAATACAAACAGCTTCATCTGCAAAACGAACTGGAAGGCTATCTTTGTCGGCGGTTGAGTATACGGCCACCGTTTTGATGCCCATTTCTTTACAAGTGCGGATCACGCGTAAAGCGATTTCACCGCGGTTGGCAATCAATATTTTCTTAAACATGGGTTTGTTTTTAAGCGGGATCAACCAAGAATAAGGGTTGATCGTAGTCTACAGGACTTGCATTATCAACAAGCACTTTAACGATTTTACCAGAAATTTCGGCTTCAATTTCGTTGAAGGTTTTCATGGCTTCAATGATACAAACTTTATCTCCTTTTTGAATGGTGTCTCCTACGTTTACGAAAGGATCTTTATCAGGTCCTGGTGTGCGGTAAAAAGTCCCAATCATTGGTGATTTAACGGTGATATACTTGCTGTCGTCGGCAGCGGCTTCTGCTGCAGGTGCAGCGACAGGTGCGCTGGTTGCAACGGGCGCAGCCGTATTGACAGGTGCAGCGGCTGCTACCATTGGAGCGGCCTGAACCATGATTGGCTCTGCTTGACTACCTTTTATTGAAATGCGAAAACCTTCTCTTTCGATTTCAACTTTACCAAGACCAGACTTGGATACTAATTTGATGAGGTCTTTGATTTCTTCTAAATTCATTGCGAAATTTTTTTCAAAGTTAATTTAATTATGAATTGTATGCCCACTTGAGGTAGATAGCACCCCAAGTAAATCCGCCTCCGAAAGCAGATAATATGATCACATCTCCTTTTTTGAGCTGTTTTTCATAGTCCCAGAGACATAGAGGGAGCGTTCCGGCTGTCGTGTTGCCGTAGCGCTGTATATTGATCATTACTTTTTCTTTGGTTAGCCCCATGCGGTTCGCAGTGGCATCTATAATGCGTAAATTGGCTTGGTGTGGCACCAACCAACTGACGTCATCAGAGGTAAGGTTATTGCGCTCCATGATTTCAGCCGAAACATCTGCCATATTGGTCACGGCAAATTTGAATACGGCTTGACCTTCTTGTTTCACGTAGTGCAGTCTGTTTTCGACAGTTTCGATAGAGGCAGGCATTTGAGAGCCTCCGGCTGGTTGCTGAAGGTACTGTCTGCCTGATCCGTCACTGCGCAAAATAAAATCGATGAGGCCGTTTCCTTCTTCATTTGGCTCGAGCAAAACAGCGCCAGCGCCATCGCCGAAGATCACACAAGTTGTGCGGTCTTGGTAGTCAATGATTGAAGTCATTTTGTCGACACCAACAACGATTACTTTTTTGTGTTTACCAGATTCAATAAATTGGGCACCTGTAGAGAGCGCGTATAAAAATCCTGAACAGGCCGCATTGACGTCGTAACTCCAGGCATTTTTCATGCCCACTTTATCACAGACAATATTTGCAGTACTCGGGAATGGGTGATCAGGGGTTACTGTACCAACGATAACGAGCTCGATATCGAGTGGATCAATTCCTTTTTTTTCGAGTAGCGCACGAACTGCCGCAGCTGCCATATCTGAGCTCGCCCCATCTTTCATGATGCGTCGCTCTTTGATACCGGTGCGTGTGGTGATCCATTCGTCAGAGGTATCAACAAGTTTAGCGAGATCTTCGTTGGATAAGATATGTTTTGGCACATAGCCCTGAACTGCGGTAATAGCAGCGGTAATTTTACCCATGTTATTTAAATGCTTCGTTAATTTTTTCGGTTAATTCGGTACGTACCACTTCATAGGCATGAAGGAGCATGTTTTTTACGGCGATATCGTTGGAGATGCCATGACCGATGATGGCATTTCCTTTAACACCAAGGATAGGCGTACCGCCATAGTTCTCGTAATTAAAGCGATCAAAATATTCATCTTTGATGCCTCGTTTTTTCATTAGTGTAAAAATACCTTCCGCCTCTTTGAGAACGATATTTCCAGTAAAACCGTCACAAACTATGACGTCTGCCACACCAGTAAAAATGTCTCGACCTTCAATGTTACCAATGAAGTTGAGCTCATCTGATTCAGCTAGTAATTTATAGGTAGCAATCGAGAGTAAATTACCTTTTGAGTCTTCTTCTCCAATGTTGAGCAACGCAACTTTGGGTTTTTCTAAACCCAAAACGTTTTCTGCGTAAACTGCGCCAAGCACTGCAAATTGTTGAAGCACATCTGATTTACAGTCGGCATTAGAGCCCACGTCTAATAAAACGGATTTGCCACCGGTAATTGTTGGCAAGGTAGACGTGATGCAAGGTCGAATAACACCTGGAATGGTGTTGAGTTTAAACATGGAACCAACAAGCATGGCTCCTGTATTTCCGTTGCTTGCAAAAACATCGATGAGCCCTTTGGCTAACATATCAAACCCAACAGCTATCGAGCTATTGGGTTTTCTTGGAAGTGCTTTAGTGGGGTGATCGTGAAAAGTGATGACCTCGGGCGCGTGAATGATTTCGAACAATGCCGCGCTTTGGTTTCTGCTCGCTAATTCTTTTTGAATTGTGAGTTCGTCACCAAATAGCACAATAGTGACATCATTACCCAATTCGTGTTTGGCTAATAATGCACCATCGATTGTCGCTTGCGGAGCGAAATCGCCACCGGAGACATCAAGCCCAATCTTCATGGGAGAAAATTAGAGCTTACTGTGCCTCCTCGACGGAGTCAGTCATTTTTTCTGCTACAACTTTACCTTTGTAGTAAAGTTTTCCTTCATGCCAATGTGCATGGTGAAACAAGTGCGGTTGACCTGTAGTAGGGCAAGTAGCAACATTGTTAGCAGTCGCTTTTTTGTGCGTTCTACGTTTGTCACGACGTGTGGTCGATATTCTTCGTTTAGGATGCGCCATTTTATGTTAATTTATATCTATTAATTTAAATTCTTAAGTGCCGACCAACGCGGGTCGATGTCGTCTTGATCGGGCTTTGAGCTTGGTGCTGGTTGTTGGTATTTGGCCAACAAGGCTACCATTTCTTCATTGCATTCGTCTGGTTCGTGCACTAGCTTGGCTGGCAACGATAAACTGATGAGTTCGTAAAGCGGCTGAGAGATATCAATTTGATAGCTTTCAGGCGCAAGAACAATCAGGTTCTCATCTTCGGATTCTTCTTCGCCAAAAGTGTAATAGAGGGTGAATTCTCCGTCTATTTCTTGGCTAAGCGGTTCGGTACAGCGATCACAAGTTGTAAAGATGAAACCGACAATTTCCATATTGGCAATGAGCATGGTTTCTTTCTTTTCTAACTCTAGATAGGCGGTAAGACGACCATCTTCGATGAGTGAATAAGGCAATGATTCAAAGAACGATTTGTCAATGTCGAATTCAAATTCATGAAGCCCAAGCTTTAATCCAACGAAGGGTATGGCGAACGGACTTTTCATAATGAATGTTTCACTGACGAAAACGAAAGGGCAAAATTAAGGAATTAATTTGGATTTTTAAAATAGGATTTATCCAGATTAGTCCTTTTTGGCTTTCTCGTCTTTTGTAAAGGCCAACGGATTGGCATTCATATCTTTAAATGTTTTACGATTTCGGTAGATATCAATAGCTAAATAAATTGCACTGCGCAAGCTTTGTTCGTCGGCAATGAGTTTGCCTGCAATGTCAAACGCAGTTCCGTGATCTGGGCTCGTGCGCACAATGGGCAGTCCCGCAGTATAATTTACGCCATCTTCAAAACAAAGTGCCTTGAATGCGGCAAGACCTTGGTCATGGTACATCGCTAAAACGCCATCAAACTGATTGCGGAGTGGTGAGCCAAAAAATCCATCGGCCGGATATGGACCAAATGCAAGCACACCTTGTTGTTTGGCCGCTTGAATAGCTGGAATAATGGTTTGTTGCTCTTCTTCTCCAATTTTACCGTTTTCACCGGCATGCGGATTGAGCCCAAACACTGCAATTCTAGGCTTGATGAGGCCGAAGTCTTTTTTAAGACTTTGTTCAAAAGCTTGAATTTTTGAGACGATGAGCTCTTTTTGCAGTTTTTGAGAAATATCTTTGATCGGAATGTGTGTCGTGACAAGCGCTACGCGTAACCCCCCAGAAACAAGGATCATGAGGGCTTCTTTGGCACCTGACATTTCAGCTAGATATTCGGTGTGCCCCGGAAAATTAAAACCGGCTTTAGCCACATTTTCTTTAGAGAAGGGCGCCGTAACCAACACATCGATCTTACCTTCGGCCAGGTCTTTAGTGGCAGCTTCCAAAGAGAGCAACGCGTATTTGCCTCCGTCGGCTCCTGAAACGCCGGGTTCTATCAGCATTTCTTCCTGCCAAACATTGATAATATTCACTTTTTTGGTGTGAATATCAGCTGCAGATTTGCAAGATAGGTAATTGAAGTCTTGTAGATTGAGGGCCTTTTTATAATGGCTTATCACTTTGTTGGATCCGTAGACAATTGGCACAAAGTCCGCTAAAATGCGGTTGTCCCGAAGGGCTTTAACAATAATTTCAGGCCCGACACCATTTGGGTCACCAACAGTAATTCCCACTTTTACAAGTGGCTTGGTAATTTGGTCTTTGAGCTCTTTCTCTTTGGGATCTTTATCCATTAGTTGGTTTGGGTTTTAAGAAAATGATAAAGCAAGCGAACTCCTGCACCTGTTCCGCCGTCACCTTTGTAGTTCTCAGGTGCGTCCAACCATGCCGGACCAGCGATATCCATGTGGATGTAAGGTGCTTTGACAAAATGCTCGAGAAATTTACCTGCTGAAATCATGCCGGCATTTGGACCACCAATATTCTTCAGGTCGGCAATTTTTGATTTCATGTGTTTTTTGTAGTCGTCCCAGAATGGAAAACGAACCACGCGCTCATGTACAGCAAATGCGCTTTTTTCTAACTGTTCGAATATTGTATCTGGGGCATTGCCCATAATTATGCTTGCTTCAGTGCCAATCGCACGCAACGCAGCACCCGTAAGTGTCGCTGCATCTATGACTAATTCTGGATCAAATTTCTTTGAGTATGCGAGTGCATCGGCCAAAATCATGCGGCCTTCGGCATCGGTATTCAGTACTTCTACGGTGGTTCCATCGAACATCGTGATGACATCTCCGGGCGCATATGCGTTACCGCCGGGGCGATTGTCGGTGGCGGGCAAGAGCGCTATCAGATGAACTGGTAGTTTTTGAAGTGCTGCTAAATAAACCACTGCAGCCATTGTAGCTGCACCGGCCATATCGCCTTTCATGGTGTCCATGCTGCCCGGCGTTGGTTTTAAACTGAGCCCACCTGTGTCGTAAACAACGCCTTTGCCAACCAATACAATTGGCTTTTTATTCTTGGCATCTTTGGGCTTGTATTCAGCAATTGTAAAAGTAGGAGGGTCTATGGAGCCTTTGTTTACGGCCAACAAACCGCCCATTTTGAGCGTTTCGATTTGCGTTTCTTCTAATACTTTGACATCGAAATGAGCCTCTGCGCCCATTTGAACAACGGCAGCAGCGAGTTGCTCGGCGTTGAGATGCGAAACCGGTGTATTGACTAAGTCTCTGGCTTTGAAAACAGCTTTAGTGATGTTTTCGAGTTCTTGAATTTGCGCTTTTGTGATGCTAGGCGCCACAATGACCTCGTTAAAAACAGCCGTTTTTGGTTGACTAAAATGTTGGTTGAATCGGTAACTAGAAAGCAGCAGTCCTTCCAAAAGGGCATAGGCTTCTTCAGAAGCGCCGTTTTCTAAACGCAATGTTTGTTGTGTTTCGTGGAGATGCGCTTGGATAGTGTGTCCGTGGATGCGCAGTGATTCTGCATCTTGCCCTTCTTTGATTTCGAATGCAAAGCCTTCTTTTGTTTTAAAGAATTCAAAATCTTTGGAGGCATCGGATGCAGGTACAAAACGCGCGTTTGCACCGGATTTTTTCGTGGATTTAAAGAGCAGGCTTAACATCTAGATTATTTTGTACAAAGGTATCTAAAAATTTGTCGATTAAACGCGGGATTGGATGTGCATTCAAGTCAGAAATGTCTAAAAAGAGAAAGTTATTTTGCGGCCAATTTTCTACACGATCCGCAATAAAATGGGCTGTGATTTTTTGATGCGTCAATACATGTTTGTACGGTGCGCCAATCATTGTTTTGTCCTGTAAATAGGCAGCGGCCTTGTCGTCATCTTCGAATTCACGTAATGGGAATTCAAACAATCCTTCCCAAATATCTTTGGGACCTCTTTGCTGAAAAGCGATTTGCAGTTGCTGATTGGTAATAACGTGATAGACAAAAAAGCGTTCTTTGATTTTTGTTTTTTTCAATTTGATGGGCAAGATATCAACCTTATTTGCTTTAAGTGCCGCACAGGAATCGCTTACCGGGCACCACTTGCAATTTGGCGAGACTGGTTTGCATTGCAGGGCGCCAAACTCCATGATTGCTTGGTTGTGTAAAGCTGGCGCATGCCGATCAAGTAGCTCATTTGCCAGTTGTTCAAAAAGCACTTTGCCTTCGGTGGCGTTGATAGGCAAATCAATACCGAAATACCGGCTCAATACGCGGAAAACATTACCATCTACTACTGCATGTGGTAAATTGAAGGCAAATGACGCAATTGCCGCCGCCGTATATGGCCCAATTCCTTTAAGTTTCAATAAGCCCTGGTAGGTTTCTGGAAAGACACCGTTGTACTCAGCAATAATTTGCTGAGCTGTGGCATGTAAATTTCGACCCCTGCTGTAATAGCCCAAACCTTGCCATAAGTTCAAAACTTCTTGTTGTGTGGCCTGAGCCAAATCGTTTACAGTAGGAAAAGTTGAAATAAATCTGTGGTAATATGGCAGGCCTTGATCGACGCGCGTTTGTTGCAAAATAATCTCGCTCAGCCAAATAGCATAGGGGTCTTGCGTATGTCTCCAAGGAAGATCTCTTTTGTGCGTTGAATACCATAATTGCAGGGCCTCTCGAAGTGCGTACATGATTTATTTTTGTTTTTTTGTTCGAAAATTACGCATATATACTTTCTGCAGTGTATTTTTGCACCCGCAATTAATCACCTAATCAATTAACTCAGAGATATGACAAAAGCGGATATCGTTGCAAACATTGCAGAAGAAACCGGATTGGAAAGAGCAGAAGCACTCCGTGCAGTAGAAGCCTTCATGAACAACATTAAAGCTTCTATGGCCGACGGCAAGAACGTGTACCTGCGTGGGTTTGGAAGTTTTGTAGTGAAAGAACGCGCCCAAAAAACGGGTCGTAACATTTCAAAAAACACAACCATCATTATTCCTGCACACAACATTCCATCGTTCAAGCCTTCTAAAACCTTTGTAGACGAAGTAAAGAACAAGGTGAAAGTGAAATAAGATTTCTTTATTTCTGAAATTTGTATTACCTTTGCACTCCCTTAACGGGGGTGCATTTTTTTTGTAACAAAGTACTTAACATATAATACCTTCTCATCATGCCAAGTGGTAAAAAAAGAAAAAGACATAAGATGGCGACGCACAAGCGTAAAAAAAGACTTAGAAAAAACCGCCACAAGAAGAAGAAATAATCCTTCTTTCTTTCATGTAAACGCATAGAGAGCTCATTGATTTTTCTTTGAGCTTTCATTGTTTCATCATATAAACAATTTCAAGTGAATTTAGAACTCGTTGTAGACGCACGCTCAAACGGCGTCTGGATAGCACTGCTACGCGACGGGAAGTTAATTGAGTTGCACGAAGACCGTGGCAACACCGACTTCTCTGTTGGCGACGTCTATCTCGGACGGGTACGTCGTGTAGCCAATGGGCTCAACGCAGCTTTCGTAGATGTAGGTTATGAAAAAGATGCTTTCTTGCATTATCATGACCTTGGCCCCCAATACGTATCGTTTTCAAAATACGTCAAGGACAGCATCAGCGGAAAACAAAACGTTGCAGACCTTCAATACTTTAAACTAGAGAAAGAAATTGCCAAAGAAGGAAAGGTATCCAACACCCTTTCGGCATCTCAGGCCATTCTCGTACAAGTTGCCAAAGAACCGATCTCTCAAAAAGGCCCACGCCTAAGTTCGGAGGTTACTCTAGCAGGCCGTTACCTAGTTCTCGTACCCTTTTCAGAGAAAATTTCTGTTAGCCAAAAAATCAAAGATAGCGCTGAAAAAGAGCGTCTCAAAGACCTCATGGACCGCATCAAGCCCAAAAACTTTGGGGTCATTATCCGTACTGTTGCCGAAAATAAATCTACAGCCGACCTCGAAGCCGACCTCAGTAGTCTTTTGGAAAAATGGCGTACGCTCCATGCCAATCTCAAAGGTGCACAACCGCCTAAACGCGTCCTTGGTGAACTCAACACCACCAATTCCATATTGCGCGACCTCCTTAATGGTAATTTTACCAATATCCATGTCAATGACGAAACTATGGCCCTTCAAATGAAGGACTACATTTCTGAAATTGCACCTGGTCGTGAGAAAATCGTTCGTCATTACGATAACCGTATTGGCATTTTTGAGCGCTTCGGCATCAACAAACAAATCAAAACACTTTTCGGTAAAAAAGTACCCTTACCAAGTGGCGGCTACTTAATTATCGAACACACCGAAGCTATGCACGTCATTGACGTGAACAGCGGCAACCGCAAAGGTGCTGACGGTCAAGAATCGAATGCCCTTGCGACCAACATCGAGGCTGCAGAAGAAGTCGCTCGCGTGCTGCAACTCCGAGACATGGGTGGAATCATCTGTGTTGATTTCATCGATATGCATGACCGCGAAAACAACAAGATCCTTTTCGATAAAATGAAGGAATTCATGAAATCAGACCGTGCCAAGCACAACATGATTCCGCCTTCAAAATTCGGCATCATTGAGATTACCCGTCAGCGTGTCCGTCCAGAAACGGATATTCAAACGCATGAAACTTGTCCAACTTGTAACGGTAGCGGAGAAGTTCAGGCCAGTATTCTTTTTGCCGAAGAAATTGAGAACAACCTTGCCTACCTTATCAATGACCGCGGCATGCGCGGCGTAAGTGTCTTGGTTCATCCTTACTTAGAAGCATACTTTAAAAATGGTCTCTGGAGCCGACAGCTCAAATGGTTCTTCAAGTATAAAACTTGGATTCCTGTGCGCGGCGTTACGGCGCATCACTTACTTCAATATGCCTTCGTAGACAAAGAGAACAACGAAATTCCACTTTAAATGACAGCGCCTCGCGCCTATGACCTCACACAAATGCTTCAGAAAACTGAGGCATTTTGTGCTTATCAGGAGCGGTGTAGCCATGAAGTTGTGGAAAAACTGAAGCGTCTTGGTGCTCAAGAAGGCGAAGTCATTCAAATTCTTCAGGTTCTCTATGACAACAAATTTCTTGACGATGCGCGTTTTGCACATGCCTATGCTGTGGGGAAATTACGCATCAAGAATTGGGGCGTGAATAAAATCAAGCAAGGTTTACAATTGAAGCGAATTGCGCCCGAGTTCATCAAAGCGGCACTGCATCAAATGTACGATGAAGAGAATTATTATGGCGTATTGCAGCAAATTGCCGAACGCAAGTGGCGTGAACTCTCTAAAGAAAAAGACCCCTGGACGCGCAAACAAAAGCTGTATCGCTTTTTGGCATCCAGGGGTTTTAGTTACGATGAATTTTCAGAACTGAAATTCGAAGCTTAGTTGGCTTTTAACATGGTGTTGGCACCGTTGATCCAATTAACAGGACCACCTGCCTCGTATCCTTTTGAGCCAATCTGGACAAGATTGCTTTTGCCATCGCTCATTTTTTCTGGTCGAACAAACCAGCAAGTTGGGTAGCCACGCACCGCAAATTGCTGTTGTAGGGCGCGGTTTTGTGCTTTAATAGCTTCTGTTTGGGGTTTGTTGCGCGGAAAGTCGAGCTCTACCAAAACAACATTTTCTTTGGCCCACTTTTCGAATTCAGGTGTTCTGAATACTTCATTTTGAAGGCGAACACACCAACCGCACCAGTCGGAACCGGTAAAGAAGAGCATCATGGGTTTATTTTCTTTTTTGGCAATCGCTGAGGCTTCATTGATATCAGTATACCAAGTAAGTGCTGTTTTCTGCGCAAAACTTAGTTGGGTCAATACCAGCATTGTGAATAGAGCAAGTGTTTTCATTGTATATTTTTTTCTAAAGTTAAGGATAATGCGCCAATAGACAAAAACCGTGCAAAACTTCATTTAACCATTCATTAATCAATTTTATTTATATTCGTTTTCAAATTACCTACTATGAAACTATCTATACTTCTTACTTTTTCCTTTATCAATTTATTGATATTTGCACAGTTACCTACGCAAACTGTTCGCGGAAAGGTCTTCGATAGCGAAACAAATTATCCATTAACAGGAGCCAAAGTACTTATAGAAGTAAACGGCCAAAAATACATGGCGGCTGCAGATGCAGATGGTACTTTTGCTTTATTAAAAGTGCCTGTAGGCAAACACCAATTGGCAGCTTCTGCGCCATTTTATGATGCAAGAACCCTAACTGTGGAGGTTACTTCAGGACGAGAGCTCATTGTTCAAATCCCCCTTCAAGAAAAAATTTCTGAGCAGCAAGCCGTTCGTGTAGTTGGGCGTAAACAAGGCGAAGTACTGAATGAAATGGCGGTATTGTCAGCACAACAATTTAGTGTTGAGGAGACCAACCGTTATCCGGGCTCGAGAATGGACCCAGCGCGCATGGCTTCCAATTTTGCTGGTGTAAACGGCGCCGATGACTCTCGCAACGATATCGTCGTGCGTGGTAATTCGCCACTGGGCGTCATTTACCGTGTTGAAGGAATCGACATTCCAAACCCCAATCACTTTGCCATTTCGGGTACCTCCGGAGGTCCTGTATCACTACTAAACAATAAAATCTTAGGTAATTCAGATTTTTTCATGAGTGCCTTTCCGGCAGAATACGGCAACAGTTTATCTGGTGTATTTGATTTGAAATTGCGCAGTGGTAACAATAACCAGCACGAATTCACCGGCCAATTTGGTTTACTTGGGACCGAATTTTTGGCTGAAGGGCCGCTCAGTAAAGACAGCAAATCAAGCTATTTGGTAATGGGCCGTTATTCTACCCTAACTATCTTTCAAAAGTTGAATATCAATTTAGGAACAGATGCCATTCCAAAATATTACGATGGCGCATTTAAATTCAACTGGATTCTTAAAAATGGAGGTCAACTCTCTTTCTTTGGAATGGGCGGTAATTCTGATATTGCTATTGAAATTTCTGGCTTTAAGGAATACACAGAAGATTTATATGGTGAAGGTGACCGCGATCAATATTTCGGCACCAGTATGATTACTTCTGGTTTAAACTACAAAAAGAGCCTTAGTGAAAAGACCTTTATTTCTTCAACGCTGGCCTACAGTCAAGAAATTCAAAATACCAACCACAACTATTTACGCGACCGCAAACTCGATACACTCCTCAATGAGATTGTATTTGATACGCTTTACCCGATGATGGCGTATCAGTTTAAGGTTCAAAAAATCAGTGGATATACTGCAATTAATCACAAACTCAGTAAGCAACATTTGTTAAAAGCTGGTTTGAGTTTTGACCTCATCTCTATGAATTTCTTGGATTCTTGTTTGTATAACCTGGATGTGCCAGACGTTTATGAAGTGCGTTGGAATTACCAAGGGCAAGCGGCTATCATTCAGCCATTTGTGCAATGGAAGTGGCGCGTTTCTGACCATATGGATGTTACTGCAGGTATCCACGCGCAGTACTTCACCCTGACAAATAGCATTAGTCCATTCGAACCGCGCGTAGGTTGGAAATACCGCATGGATAACGGCCAAGCTATTTTTGCCGGTGGTGGTTTACACAGCATGATTCAGCCGTATTACACCTATGCTTATCATTATTTAGATGGTAAACCTGGCAATATGAATATGGATTTTTCGCGTAGTGCGCATTCAGGCATTGGTTATGAAAAGTCTTTCAATAAAGGCTTTAATATCAAAACAGAAGCATATTATCAGCATATATACAATATTCCTGTAACCGTTGCCCCGTCATCCTTCTCCATGATCAATGTGGGCAGTGGCTTTTCAAGATTATTTATGGATTCGCTCGTAAACAATGGTACAGGATATAACTATGGTTTAGAACTCACAATTCAAAAGTATTTTGATAAGTCCTTCTTTTTCTTGTTTTCCGGTACAGTTTACGATTCAAAATATAGAGGTAGTGACAACATTTTGCGCAATACATCCTATAACGGAACGTATGTCGTGAACTTCCTTGGCGGAAAGGAATTTAAAGTTGGTGAACGCAGCATTATCGGAATCGGAGGTAAAGTTACTGCTGCTGGTGGTAAGCGCTATGGAATAGTTGATATTGAGGCAACAAATGCTTCAAAAGAGATTGTTTTCCAAGATCAAGGATTCAACGATTCTATCTTCAATGATTACTTCCGTGCAGATCTCAAGATTTCTTGGCGCAAAAACGCAGACCGCGTTACCCACGAATTTGGTTTGGATTTGGTAAATATCTTTGGCACCAAAAATCTATTGACATTGGCCTATCGCCCTCCATTAAGTCAACAAGATTTTATTGATCAACAAAACGGGACATTTTTACCATATTCGCAAAAGACACAACTTGGTTTCTTCCCGATATTCTACTATAAAATCGACTTTCGGGCCAATTCTAAATAGGGGCTTATAAATTCCTGCTAACTTTGTATTTTAATACGCGTTATGAAAGGAATATTAAGCTACCAATTGGTAGATCCTCAGCTGCCTAACAGCGAAGAAGGTTGGTTTATTGAGAATGAAAACGGGGCTTATAAAGTCAGTGATTTATCTATCAAGAAGATAGTTAGTGGCCGTTACGCTGTAAGTGAGGGTTCAGAGGTGCTTTTTGAGCTCGAACCGAACTGTAAAGTCAGTGACCAAACCAAAATTCAGCATGCGGTAGTTGCCAAGTTGCACCTAGAGGAAGATAACCCAACGAAAATCTTCCTTATCGATATCGACGGCACCATTTGCGATGACATCAAAAATGAGGAGAGCCATTTGTATCCCGGCGCAAAAGTATTTCCTAATTCCAGAGAAGTCATTAACAAGTGGTACGACGAAGGTAATATCATCACATTTTTTACAGCGCGTGAGGCCAAAGACCGCGAGGTCACAGAGATTTGGCTCAAAGAAAACGGTTTCAAGTACCATGGCTTGGTCATGGATAAACCGCGCATCAAAGATGGGCAAGAATACGTCTGGATCGACAACCGAAAGGTGAGGGCAGTCACTTACATGGGCACTTGGTCTGAGCTCACAGAGGTAGATGCCAAAATCAAGGTTTTCGCTTAAACCCCTTTCATTTGAAAAGCAAAGACCTCGGCATACTCTTAGACAAAACCGCTTATTCCGAGAGTAGCTTGGTGCTACATTTTTATACCTTAGAAAAAGGCTATCAGTCTTATCTTTTCAAAGGTGCACTCAAAAAACGCAAAGCGCTCAATCAATTAGGACTTTACGAGCTCAGTTTTTTTAAAAGACCCGAATCAGATTTAGGGATCATCAACCAGCTCGATTTCGCCTGGACCCCCCAGGCGCTCTTTGAGCGACCTCAAAAAGTATTACTGGTCTTTTTTGTAGTCGACATCTTGCAGCAAACATTGCGCCATCAGGGCCCAGACCCGACACTGTTCTACTTTGTGCGCGATCAATTGATCGCGCTGGAAACCAGTACTTCAGAAAGAAAATTTCCTACACAATTTTTGGCGCAATACCTAATGTTACTCGGTTATACGCCTTTGGTAGAAGCGGAAGAAGCTGCTGTTTTTGACTTACAAAAAGGAAGTTTTTGCCATCCTTCACAAGGCGGTACTTCGTGTATTCAAGACCCAGCGCTTGTTGCTTTTTTAAAAGCGCAATTCTGGCCAATTACAAACCAAGCAGAAGATCAATCCTCAGTACGCTACAAGAATGGCTTGAGCATCCTGATTGAATACGCGCAAATTCATTTACACGGTTTTGACTTACAAAAAACCTTAGAAATCTTGCACGACACTTTGTACGATTAGCAGCAATCGGCAAGGACCTGCTTACCTTTTTTTAGCAAAAAAATCTTTGAGTAATTGGCTGCACTCCTGCTCCATGATGCCATTTTCTACAATAGTAGCCGGATGATACAAGCTATTTCCATTTGCGCTTGCACCTCTTTTGAGGTCGCGCGCACCAAATACTACCCGATCAATCTGAGACCAATAAAGCGCCCCAGCACACATACAGCAGGGTTCTAGCGTTACAAACAAAGTACACTCTTTGAGGTATTTGGCGCCTAAATATTGAGCAGCGGCTGTTATCGCCTGAATTTCTGCGTGCGCAGTCACATCTGTGAGTTGTTCGGTGAGGTTGTGCCCACGGGCAATGATTTGATTTTTACAAACAATAACTGCCCCAACGGGCACTTCGTCTGCATCAAAAGCTTTTTGTGCTTCCAAAAAAGCCTGTTTCATAAAATATTCGTCGTTGAACGGACTCAGCATAGCGCAAGATTACAAACTTTCTGCTAATTTTCGGCCATGAATTTATTCGATCTCTTTCTTTTTGCACCACTTGCTTACGGCGCTTACAAAGGCTATAAACGCGGCCTGATTATGTCCTTGTTTATGTTATTGGCCATTGTAGTAGGACTTTATGCTGCTTTTCAACTCACAGATGTTGTGGTAGAATGGGGAATTAAGAACTTA
>Ga0315905_10000014_pt1 | contig 163050 bp, 152 predicted proteins | sample LakEriMetagenome_5_FD_203522 | JGI IMG/M metagenome (GOLD analysis project Ga0315905, IMG submission 203522) | Freshwater fungal communities from buoy surface, Lake Erie, Ohio, United States - Buoy 4 MA121 | ecosystem: Environmental > Aquatic > Freshwater > Lake | place: USA: Lake Erie, Ohio...
CTCGTGCTTGTTAAAGCATGAGAAGCCGCTTTTCCCTAAAGGAAAACAAGCTTCTCGTGCTTGTTAAAGCATGAGAAGCCGCTTTTCCCTAAAGGAAAACAAGCTTCTCGTGCTTGTTAAAGCATGAGAAGCCGCTTTTCCCTAAAGGAAAACAAGCTTCTCGTGCTTGTTAAAGCATGATTCATTTATAAAGGCATATGATTCTCTTCTTTCCGTTGTCTTTCACTATATGCATTTCGTCGGGGTCTCGACCAGCCCATGTGTGTATCTTATCTTGGTCAATGGGATCTTGAACATGATATTTACAGCTACCCTTTGGCCACTTGTATGGAACGGATATGATAGTTATGGCTGCAATCTGAAAAAGTTTTTCTACGAACTCTTTTGGCCGATCCAGATGCTCTAAAACCTGTAGACATAGTGCCACATCGTATTGTCGATCAGGAGTCCATGTATAGAAATCCGCAGTTATCATATGAATATTCGGTATAGGATTTATAGGTTTTATATCCAACATCGCCTTATAAATATTATTATCAAGATGTTCCATAACAGGCGACTTCCTACTTCCAACGTCAATAATAGAAGAAAAATCATTCTTTGATAACATTGACTGAACTTGTTTATAATAATGGAAATCTTTCCGTTTTTTGTAGTATTGGTCAACAGCCTTATTTAAATGTTTCCGCGTCCCACCTCGTTGTTTTTTACGCCGAGTGAATCGCATCCTACTTAGCCTCCGTAAAATTGGAAGGTCGCATGAGTCCCCCCCTTGGTATAGGGAATGACTGACGCAACCGCTTACAAGAAGCACACGCACCGCGAGCACATTTTGGAGCTGCCTGACACCTACGTCGGCTCCACGGATACGCACGCGGAGTCGCGCTGGGTGTTTGACGAGTCGGCAGCTAAGATGGTATATCGCGCCGTCGAGTTCAATCCGGGTTTCTACAAGCTGTTTGACGAGATCATCGTGAACGCGCGCGATGCTCTTGTGCGCAGCGCAGAACCCGGAAAGACCCCTATCAAGCACATCAACGTTGCGTTCGACCAAGCAGAGGGGAAGCCGTTGACGATCTCTGTAGAGAATGACGGCGATGGCATTCCTGTGGAGATGCATCCTACCGAAAAGGTCTGGGTGCCTGAACTCATCTTTGGTCACTTGCTCACGAGCGGCAACTACAACAAAGAGGAGGAGAAGATCGTCGGTGGCAAGAACGGCTACGGCGCGAAGCTCACAAACATCTTCAGTCGCCGCTTCACTGTAGAGACGCGTTCGAAAGGCCAGAAGTATTCGCAAACTTGGACGACGAACATGTCCGTTGCGGAGAAGGCGCAGGTTAAGAAGGACGCCGCCAAGGGCTTTGTGCGCATTACGTATGAGCCGGATCTGGCGCGATTCCCTGGTCTGAACTTGAAAGACATGCTGGCCGTCCTGAAAACCCGGGTGGTGGAGCTGGGCGCCATGGCTGGAAAAGAGGTGAAGGTGACCTGCAACGGCTGGACGGTGGGGACAAACACATTCGAGAAGTTCGTCAAGCTCTTTGTGCGGGATGACACGCCGGTGGCATATGAGCGCTGTGGGGAGCGCTGGGAGGTGGCGGCCGTGATGGCAAAGAACCTGTTTGAGGAGGACGGTGTGCCAGACGAGAAGCACGTGTCGTTCGTGAACGGTATCAATACTCGAAAGGGGGGAAAGCACGTGGACAAGGTCGTGGGGACTGTGATTGGTGACTTCTGCGAGCACGCGGCCAAGAAGAAGGTGGCGGTGAAGCCGGGTCAGCTGAAGGATTCCGTGATCTTCTTCGTCAATGCCACGATCGTGAACCCGGCCTTTGATTCGCAGACGAAGGAGACACTGACAACCCCCGCTGCCAAGTTCGGCTCCGCCTTCAAATCGGAGAAGATGGTGACGCAGCTGGTGAAGCTGGGTCTGCTCGACGAGGCGATGGCCATCCTTGACGCGAAGGCTAACAAGGATGTGAAGAAGACGGACGGGTCCAAGAAGCGGGTGCTGCGGGGCATGCCGAAGCTGGTGGATGCGCTGTGGGCGGGCACGGCGAAATCGGGGGAGTGCACGCTGATTCTTACGGAGGGAGATTCAGCTGCGACGTCCGCCATTACAGGCCTCTCCGTGGTGGGTCGCGAGAAGTGGGGCGTCTTCCCTTTGAAGGGTAAGATGCTGAATGTGCGCGACGTGTCAGCGGACAAGTTCGCCAAGAACGAGGAGCTGACGGCGATCAAGAAGATTCTCGGCCTGGAGCAGTCCAAGGTCTACAAGGATCTTAAGTCGCTGCGCTACGGGCGCGTGATGGTGATGGCGGACCAGGATTTGGACGGGTCCCATATCAAGGGGCTCCTCATGAACCTCTTTCATGCTGAGTGGCCGGCACTCATGCAGGCGGGCTTCATCTGCTCGCTGGCTACTCCTCTGCTGAAGGCCACGCGCCGCTCCGAAGTGCGGAGCTTCTACTCCGCGGGGGAGTTCGAGGCATGGAAGGCGGAGCTGGGAGGCTCTACGGCCGGCTGGCATCTCAAATACTACAAAGGGTTGGGCACGAGCACCGACGAGGAGGCGAAGGAGTGGTTTGAGCATCTCCACGAGATCAAATATACCTGGGACGCCGAGACGGATGAGTCCATGTCGATGGCGTTCTCGAAGAAGCGCGCGGATGATCGGAAGCGCTGGCTGGCCGACTATGATCCGCAGCGCATGTTGGTCGTGGGTGCCGCTGGGCGCGTGGACTACTCGCGGTTCATCCACGATGAGCTGATCCACTTCAGCAACGCTGATAATATCCGTTCTCTTGCATCGGTGGTGGATGGCCTGAAGCCCTCGCAGCGTAAGATCGTGTTTGGATGCTTGAAGCGCGGCCTGAAGGCGGAGGTCCGTGTGGCACAGCTGGCGGGCTATGTCTCAGAGCACGCGGCCTACCACCACGGTGAGGCGTCTCTTACGGCGGCCATCACGTCCATGGCGCAGCAGTTCGTGGGGGCGAACAACATCAATCTGCTCGCGCCTATTGGACAGTTCGGCTCTCGCCTCCAGGGCGGCAAGGACGCGGCGTCGGCGAGGTATATCCACACGCATCTGGAGAGTATCACGGATACGATTCTCCGCAAGGAGGATTCCACCATTCTGAAGCACATCGATGACGACGGGCTCCTAGTGGAGCCCGAGACCTACTTCCCCGTAGTGCCTCTGCTCGTTATTAACGGCTGTATTGGGATTGGCACGGGTTTCAGCACGGATATTCCTCCGCACAATCCCGAGGAGGTGGTGGGGCTTCTGCGTGATCGTCTGGAGGGGCGACGGGCCACGCTGGAGAACCTCGCCATGCGGCCTTGGTGGCTGGGCTTCAAAGGGCCGGTGCAGCTGGTCTCGGATGGTGTATGGCAGACGAAGGGCCTCTACACGTTCGACGACGTGAAGAAGGTGATCACAATCACGGAGTTGCCGGTGGGCACTTGGACTTCCGACTACAAGGCATTCCTAGATGAGATGTGTGTGGCCGGTGCGACGGCTGGGGCCAAGGTGGGTGGCTCGGAGGGCGGCAAGGCGGATGCGTCCAAGACGGAGGATGGCAAGCCGGTGCTGAAGAACTTCGAGGACCTCTACACGCACATCGACGTGAAGTTCAATCTGGAGTTGGACGGCGACTACTACGATGATATCCGCGCCAACCCGGTGGAGTTTGAGAAGCGGTTCAAGCTCACGAGCACGTGGCGCACGACAAACATGGTGGCCTTTGACTCTGAGTCAAAGATCGTCAAGTATGGCTGTGTGGGCGACATTCTGGAGGCGTATTATGGGCCGCGCCTAGCCGCGTATGAGGCGCGACGGGCCGCGGAGATTGAGCGGCTGCGACGGGAGGCTGTGGAGGCGGACGCCAAGGCGCGCTTCCTCCAGGCGGTGCTGGATGGCACGATTGATCTGCGCCGCGCATCCGACGAGGATATCGTTGCGGCAATGATTGCGCACGAGCTGCCGGCGCTATCTGCGGATCGCATTGAGACGAATGTGGACGCGTATGACTATCTTCTGCGGCTGCGCATGGACCGCGTGAAGGCGGCTGCGGTGGAGGAGCATCAGCGCGCCGTGCTCGCTGCAAAGGCGGCTCTGGCTGCGCTGGAGAGCACAACCGCTGCCGCAATGTGGCTGTCGGATCTGGGCGACTTTGATGCCGCGTGGAAGAAGATGCGGGTCGAGCGTGAGGCTGCGCTGGAAGGGAAGGGGCGAAAGGCCGTGAAGGCCTTCAAGGTGAAGCCGAAGGCGAAGGCTTAATAGCTCGAGAGAACTATCAAGGTGAAGCCGAAGGCAAAATCCCACGTGTAATCTAGAATGAGACACTCCGGAGTTTTACTAATATATATTCTAGCATGTACACTACTCTTTTATCTGACCAGGCAGCGCGAGTCATTTTTTGGCCCGAATGTTCAAGTAATAAGTACAGGTAACACGCGAAATAGGGAACAGGGGGGTGTGAAGAGTTCTTCAGAGGACGATTTTCCTATGTGGGCCGTTGCTCTAATCTGCGTTCCGATCCTCTTGTTGATTATTTATTTTTTTATCATCAGACCCAGGCTGAATAACTATAGAATCGCGTAACGGCGTGTAGGTTGGAACAATCTCCATAACGGAATCGATCATTTTTTCGTGCATCTAAAAGCCGCACGAAAAAATGCTCCTGGCGGGGATCGAACCCGCGACTTTGGCGTGCCATAAGTATACAACAACCGTATAAGCACCACACTCTACCAACTGAGTCACAGGAGCTGCGAACCGTAAACTACAGATCGCAGCTCCTATCCTATAGTCTCGCCCTAGCTTTAGACCTTAGCGGACCGTAAACATTTTGATAATCCGATTGGTCTTCATCGTCTTTGCTTTCTTATTTCCCTTCATTTTCCGAGATTTCGGCTTCGCTGTCATGACGGCAACCGCCTGTTTTACTTGTGCCACTCCTCCTGCCTGTGTAGCGGAAACAACCGCCGCTCGCCCCACATCGACCAGAATAACAGATAGATCATCGCCGTCGTAGCTCCCACCACCAGAAGCCTTAATCGATTCCATAACATGCGCCTTAACAACAGCCCCTGCAGTCTTCGGCAGATCCATATCGCTGTTCTTGAGCGCTTTGAAAACATCGGCTGCCACTAGCGTAAGGGGTTTCAGCGTTGTCGTTTCCGTCTCCACGAGGCCATCCGACATCAGTGCCAAAAGTCCTGCGTTAGGTCGGTCCCATACAATAATATCCGGGTGGGCTGTAACTTTCATTTCAGTCCAATCTGAACCATACGGAGGCCTCGACATGTCCGGATACTTCAAACTGAAATCTCCAAATGCGCGGCTGACCATGAGGCCGTCCACCCGAGCCACACCCATTTCATCGATCTCCACTCTGCCACCGGCACGCTTAATCCGGGCGTTTTCGGATGCGAGGGTCGGTTCGTGTTTCCCCATTTCACCACCCGGAAGAATCAGGCCGGTGGCAGGGTCCATAAGGAAGCAGGGGGAATCCCCGATATAGGCAACGATGACGTGAGTGGGCGTGACAATAGCTACGGTGGCCGTAGATCCGGAATCGCCGATTTTATCAAAGTTCTTCGCCAAATCCTTATCGTGTTCGATAAACACCCGCTTCAGAATTTCCCGGATGCTGTTTACGTTTTTGAGAATATCCGGTCCGGCAGATTTGAGAGCCTCTTCGATCCGGTGAGGTAGATACTCCACGGTGTAGCGAACAACACCGGCGCCTGAATGTCCATCAAACACTGCGAATAAATCACACTGTTCCATGAGATTTCTGTAACATATCCGGTCCTCCGTCGACGGTGGGCTTCTTCCCCGACCGTTGACCTGGGCCTTGCCGAATATCATCCTATTGAGGGTGGTCAGCAGCTCAAAAGGGATTGTGCCGCGCCTCGGGGCTTACATGAACGGGTTCATCGGCAGGGATTTTGTTCCGGCACGGCTCAAATGTTGCGGCTGGGAAAGAGGCACCGGCAGCTGGCTGATGTCCTTGAGGTAGTAGAAGTAGTGATCTACGGCGGACAGTATATGAGGCACAGACCAATCCACCACCTTACGGTTCAAATCATCCACCTGCGATTTGATATCGGCGGCTATATTCCGGGCGTATTGATAATATATGGCCCGCATGATGATTTTCAATTCGTCGGTGGATTGGTCGTCGATCACGTAGCCCTTCGGCTGGCTCCGGTCGTATACACCCTTTCGGATTAACTGCTGTAGGCGTTTCACATTCTCTACGGAGAAGAATGCGGTACTTACCGGCGTCACTTCCCAGTTCCCCCGGAGCATATCCGTCTGAAAATCGGCCTCCACACCTGTCTGTGTAGCAAATCCGGGAAGGCCGGCATTCCTATCCGTGAAATCCGTTCCACTAAAGGCCACGCGTCCATTTTGTCCGGCAGGCGCATTCGCTGTTTGAGGAAGAATGAAATCCGGCGGGGCGACTCCTGTAGCTGCCATCTCTAGTACCACGGCACAGGAAACTTCCGCCTACCGGCAACCCACCCAACTGCCAAAATTATTTCTAAATCCGGGATATACAAATGAGCGCCTCTGGTTTCAAGCAGCACGACAACGACGCTGGCTTTTTTATCCCGGTGGGGTCCCTGACGGGCCTGGTGTACTCGCGCACGGGTGAGCCTTCGGGCAACACAGGCGTGCTGGGCGGCTCTTTCTCTACGGCGTCCTGGGCCTACTTCGGCGCGGGCAAGTCGCTGTCCTCTCTCCAGGCCGGCGCGGGCCTCCTGAAGGACATGGGCCGCACGGTGGTGTCCTCTCTGCGCACCTTCCGCAAGGTGCAGCTGGTGACGAATGGCGTGAACGGCTCTAACTCCACCCTGTCTACCTTCGGTGTGGGCGGTGCGGCGGGCACGGTCGCGGGTGCGGTGGGCCAGGACTACTTCACCGGCTACATCGAGCTGGGCTTCGAGGGCAACGGTGCGCCCGCGCCCGTGGCGCGCTATGGCCGTTAAAGGGGGACGCAAGCCCCCTCACCCCCTGTATAAGAGTGTTCTTGGGGGTGTTGGTTATCTGGTTCAACAAAAACAATTCAATCCTTCAAAGGAGTATTGAATTGTTTAACACACGACTAATATCAACACCCGATAGAGATGAACTATTCGTTCTGGTTATACGTGTTCGTAAGTTGTATAGGGATATCAGGCGGCACATTCTATTTTTACTCCAGTGGCCAAGAGATCATAGCCGGTATCATGTTCTTCGGTCTTCTTCTGGCGAGTGTTTACTTCGGGATGAGATGGTTTCCAGCACCCGGCTCGCAGATCATACCAACCGGTGCGTGGCCGCCTGTTATAAACTATTGCCCCGACTTTCTAACCCTCTATGAAATCAACGGGGAACAGGTATGTGTTGACACTGTCGGTGTCGCAAAGGCCGGTGGAATGTCTGTATGGTCGAGCGCAACACAAACAGATGAGAAATACCTGTTCCATCTATTTTTGAACACGTCTGGCCCTGACCGGATTGCGCGTCTATGCGACCAAGCTAAACTGAAAAAGGTGACGTGGGAGGGTGTTTGGGACGGCTCCGTATGTATGCAAGTAGACCCTCCCATTCCCAACAAATCTTCCTCTTAAAGCTTCTCCCTTCATCCTCATAGATGGTAAAGGCCCCTACCGTAAATCTCCACCCATCTATTGAGCAGAAAATCAATGAATGGCTGGAAAACAGGAAGCAGCCGGCGGTTCTTCTTCTCGGGCCACCTGGTATTGGGAAAACAACTCTTGCGCATCGCGTTTTCAGTGCAGCCGGCTTGAAAACAGTAGAGTTCAATGCCAGTCATACCCGCTCTGGAACTTCTTTTCGTAAGACGATTCTTCCTCTTCTTCGCGAGGGGGGGATTGTTCAGATGATTGAATCTGGAAAGAAGGGCGGCATAGGTGTTCTATTGGATGAGATCGACGGTCTGAGTAATGGAGAGCGCGGTGGTCTCAATGAGTTACACGCATATCTTAAATCCAAAGAGGCTAAAGATGGTCGCCCGCTAGTTCTCATCAGTAACTCTCTCGATACACGCACCCTACAGCAAATCGCAAAACTTTGCCTCACATTCAAAGTGGAACCTGTCGCGACAGATCGTATTCGTGAGTGGTTGGGGAAAGATCCACCTGAGAGTTTCAACGGAGATCTTCGCATGTTACAGCGCCAAATGGCGGGTCTGGAACATCCGGAGCAGAATACAGATATTCCAGAGGGTGTTATGCCGGTTGCGTGGTGGACTCTATGGGGAGAATGGGATCCGATGGTAGATTTTGATATCGAGAACAATGAAGGAAATCTTGCGAGTCTTATTAGTCTGGAAAATATTCCGGAACGCATTGAGGCTTCAAAGGGAAATACACGCGAGGCGTGGAATATGTATCTCAGTCTCTTCAATGCTTATAAAGTATCAGACCAGGGGGATTTCTGGGCGTTTTTTTACCAATGCTGGACGATCCTCCCGTTATCTTTAAAGCTGAAACTTAAGATTATTAGCTTGCGGCTGGCACAAGAGGCTGCTATACCTGCGGGGGGCACGCAGCTTACCGCGGATGATTTTCGTTATACGCCGGTTCTAACAAAACAGTCGGCCATGTTTAATGCCTGGAAACTCTTATGCGAAATCGCAGAGTCGCGTGATATACCTGTGCGGTTGGCGCCAATGTATGCGTTCGCGGAGATCCAAGGTGGAACTCTGCGCCCGGACAAAGTGCGGCGGTATGAAGCTGTGAGCTTGGAACAATTCAACAAGAATGTTCAACAAGCGTAGTTTGTCGTTGGCATCTCTGCAAACCCGAAGGACGAAGCGCTGATGCCAAAAGACAAACTTTAGTTTGTCGTTGGCATTTCATCCGAGTGTAACAGACGGATAAAATGCAGGGGCTCCGTCCTACCCATACGATACGCGCGCCCCAAAATCTGTTTCTCTTCTTCGTGTGTCATCGCGTGGAACAGAACCACATGTGTCGCCGCCGTTATATTCAGCCCCGCTCCCGCATAATGCGAGTTCAGCAAGAGACAACGCAGATCCCCACTCTGAAACGCACGTAGCGTAGCTGCGATTGCGTCCTTATTTCCCTTTAGCTGCTTAACCTTCACGCCGAGCGACTCAATACTAGACTCCATGGCTGTAAAAGGATTATCGTAACGACTGAATACCAGGAAACGCCCCTCGGGGTTTTCCTTAAACAGACGAATAAGCGTCTCAGGCTTCTTTTCCAGTAAATCCTCGGGTGCTCCTCCCTCAACAATCGTCGTTTCCTCTTTTTCACCCACCACTTTCGTAAGCTGCTTCATCTGAATCGTTGTGCGACACATGGGGCACGAAGCATTGCGAGTAAGACAGTTCAGAATACACTGGCCGCAAAAAATGCGCGAACAGCACGGTGTGATAACAGCCTCCGCAGGCTCATCGTAGCATATCGGACAGATCTCCTGCTTATAACCCTCAATGCGTTCTTGAATCCCTTTGATCGCATCATCTTTCTGCTTAATCTTATCTTGTAGAGCTTTCAGGGCGGTTTCCTTTGCCTGCGGCGTATGATATTCCAAGCCAGCCTTATATTCATATGTAGCCTTCAGCTTTACCAGTTCCTTCTTAAGATTCTTCGTGACCGCATCAATCAGACTCGTGGTATCCTCTGACTTCATACCGAGCGCATTCATGGCCCCTGTGATATCGCCCCCGTGTAGTAGCTGCTGCACTTCTGCAGGAATCGCCTGTGAAACAATATACTGCGTTAGAGGCGTCCTACACTCGATATTTGTTCTATAAAGTGGTGGCAAGGAAATCGAGTTCTGGATAAAGCTATCCGAACAACGAAGCACGAGATTCCCACGCAGTCGGTGCTGTGAGTTCACAAAATCCCTGAAGAAGTTATGCGAAGTCATGGAAAACCGCATGTAATCATATGGCCGAATAGAGCGATATACTTCATCGAAATGCGGTTTAAGAAAGGCGAACTGCGCATTTTCCGAAAAAATGTGTTGTATGACGGTCGTTTTCTGAATACAAAGTGTCTCATTAGGGAATAATATATTCATCCACGAAGCCGTTACAAACCATGTAAAACGCGCCTCGGGTCGCGGATAACCATTCACCAAATGAATCGTATCAGCCTCGTCGACAAATACGCGCCTCCACCGAATACTATTTTCGTTTTGCCACTTACTGAACTCCTTATAAAGAGTATTACTAACAAGGACTACATCTGCGGCCATAATATCGCGCTTGAAGTTCTCGTTCTCAACGCACTTCTTTTTATCCAGAAGCATGCCCTTTAGATTTGTCTGTTTCTTAATATAGTCTGCCCATTGGCGAAAAAGAGTATGCGGAACAATAACAAGCGCATTCGCCTCGCTGAGATCCGAGAACTCGTTATATTTAATACTGAATACCTTATTACTACTATCTTTCCCCATACTGGCGACCCCCTTTAATCGCGGAATCGCCGCTAGACGCGCAATATGTCCAAGAACCATGAGCGACTTCCCCACGCCTACTGAGTCGCCGAGCACTCCATAGGATGAATACAATGTCTCACCAGAACAGTCCATACCATTCAGGAGCTGGCGTTCTTTCGTCTCCATGGCGTATAGGGCAGCCTGCTGGTGCGAGCGGAGCGTAACCTTGAGACTATTAGGAGGAACGTCAACACATGGCGCCTCCTCGGTGAGAGCATTCTTATAAACGTCTCCCATAAGATTGAACACACGTAGGTTGTAGCTCGTATAGTATGTCATTTCTGTTGAGGAATAAGAGGGTTTCTTAAAGCCCACTGTAATACGCCGAACTTACCATTATGCATTCTTGAAAAAATCACGCAGAGGTTTTTGACGAATGAAATCACGGAGTTTCATGGCGGTTTTTTTCACGAGGGGATTCGGATTTTCGCGCATTTTTCGCTTATCGAAAGTATTTTCCGAGTGGCTCATTACCAGCATGACCTTCATAGGAGGCAGTTGAATCATCGGATGAATATACTCGTCCAAAAACGACTTTTCTTCGGCGTGTGTTACGGTTTCATCATATACATGGGTAAGTGCGTAGGAGCGCCTCCATGCCATCGTTCCGTTTGTTGCGTGATTCTGATTATAGGGCCCCAGCTTATAGACTTCTTCGTTGTCCGAATAATACATATAAACTTCCGAGGCACCCGCAAGCTCGATCTTCGGATGCTGTTTGAAGGCCTTTACAACTGTGCCGACGCGCTCAGGAGGATAGTAGTCATCGTCATCCATAGCAACGATAATATCTCCACATGCCTCATTATTTAGACGATTCCTCTTTGCGCCGATGGTCTGTTTCTCTGGCTCATAAATATAGCGAAAGTTCGGAATATTGAGATCCTTAAAGAGATCTCCTACGGGATCAGACCCGTCATCAAATACAATCCATTCCATGCGATGCGCGGGATACTGTTGGTGCTTGTAGCATTGTATTAAATACGGGATAAATCGTCGACGATTATAGGTAGGAGTAATCACAGAAATAAACGGAAAGTTTACCGCTTCGTTCTGTGATTTTGCAGGTGGCTGCTTCTTCGACATTCTAGTACAACATGTCTTACATGTTTTAGACCCGATTTTTCAGAACAAGTATATCTACACCATAATATACGGCTGATATTACCAACACTACTAAATTCGTAATCGACAACACTTTCAGACGAGTCCGACCTGAAATCTCTGCTTCAGTAGGGTTTGAATGGTTTACAGGCGTATATGAGAAAAACCCACCAGGGGCTTTTGGAGGAGCTGGTGTTGTAGGAATCGTTAAGGGCGCAGGCGGTTGTGACAATGCGGGGTCAGGTGCGGGCGGCTTTGGTTTATTTACTATCGCAGATGCCGCACCCTTTGCTTTATCTACCAGGCCAGATGCCGCCCCTTTTGCTTTCGTTGCTAAGCTAGATGCCGCACCCTTTGCTTTACTTACTAAACCAGATAATGAGGGCATAGTAAAGCCACCCTCTTGGTCATATGCGGATTCACCACCTCCAAGAGTTACTTGCGGGATACTTTTCAACCGGTCTAGAATATTTCCAGAAAGCATTGTATTAAGATTATTGGCAGCAGCAGCAGGAGCAGCAGGAGCTGCGGGAGCCGCTGGGGCCGGTTTCGGTAAATCCTTCGCCGGATCATATGGCACACTTGATATGATTGGAATAATGGTGGAAACCCAAAATGGCGTTTTAACCGCCCCATATATTAACGAAAAAGGGAAAAACACGGCGCCATACACAAAATAAAATAGTTTTATTCCCCAAAAATGATCTTCCGCGTAAGCATTGGACATTACTATTCCTCCCAGTAAAGCCCCCCATACTACAGCAACGAATGTCATAAAATACATAAGTTTTTTGAAGACATTTTTCCAAAATCGCTCCCAGTTGAATACTTTATTTTGCGCGGCCTCTAATGCAGTATTTAATTCATCGAGCGACGAACGTAGTTCATCCGATGTAGGATATACAGGAGCTTCTGTTCCCTCGGGAGGAGGGGGCGCCTTTATAGCTGCCAAAGCGGCCTTAGCTGTTTTATTAAGTTCTTCATACTGTTTTATATTATCCGCTGGAGCTGTTTTATCCGCCTTTACAGCCCTTAACATTCTATCTATGTCAGCCGCCACGGTTGTGGCATCGTCAATAAGTTGTTGTTGACGAATAGAATCTTGAGTTGCTTGTGCCACTTCGAGTTTTTTATTCAGATTATCAGCCTTAGCTGCCAGTTGCGCGGAGGTTAAGTTGCTCACTTGTATATTGGAAGCTTCCTCGTTCAGGGCATCTAACGTTTTTGTATAGCTTGGATCTACTCCAATAAGCTTTGCCGTACTTAGCGCAAGATTAATACTACTCGTTGTGTTTGCAAGCTGCGCCTTCGCATCTGCAAGATTGACTACCTCGGCCTTTTGATCTATATATTCCGAAGCAGGTGGTGGCGACGCAGTCGTAAGGCCTAGTGAAGATAATACGCTGGCCATTCCTCTATCTCAACTGGTTTTTTTAGTCATACTAGATAGAGCGCAATGAAAACCAGAAAAGCAGGATCAGCAGATTATGTGATTGCCATCCCCTCGTATAAACGGGCGGAGACCCTCCGTGATAAATCTCTCAAAGTTCTTCAAGAGTATGGAATAGAACCACGGCGTATTTTCATATTCGTGGCAAATAAGGATGAAGAGAGAGATTATAAAAATATTCTAGAGCCGAAAACATATAATAAAATCGTAGTTGGCGTCCCTAAAATCGGCCCCCAGAGAAACTTCATATCGGACTATTTCCCTGTAGGAAAGCCGTTAGTTGAGATGGATGATGATGTCTCGGGGTTTATAGAATGGAGCCCTTCCGCGAAGCGCAATGAGACAAAGCTGAAAAACTTGAAGGCCGTTATACAGCGGGGATTCGAGGCGTGTAAGAAGGCGAACTGCTCACTCTGGGGCATATATCCTGCGGCGAACGGTTATTTCATGAAAAATGAACACACTACCGATTTAAGATTTGTAATCGGAACTTTCAATGGATGTTTCAATCCCGGGACCAAGGGTCCCAAAGGAGTGAAGCTAGAACTCGAAATGGATAAAGAAGACTACGAGAGAAGCATACGCTTCTATCTACGCGACGGCGCGGTTGTTCGTCTGCGTAATGTAGCCCCAAAAACTGCGTATTACACGGAGAAGGGGGGTAACCAGGAGTTCCGCACAATGGAGACTGTCGCTGCCGGCGCCAAGAAGCTCGTGGCGATGTTTCCTGAACTCTGTTCGCTGAATCTGACAAAAAAGAGTGGGTATCCTGAGATCCGTTTGCGCGATAAAAGGGGCGAAACACGCAAGAAGAGTGATAAGAAATAGGGCGCCCCCTCACAGGGCATATTTAAGCCCGCCCATACCCGAAACCACCTCAAACCAGTTGAGATTCTCCACATAGACAGTAACATCGTATGTATACGTTGTTGCAGTTGGAAGAGGATATACATCCAAATCTATTTGGAAGTTCCTAATGCGACTCGCATTGATAGACCCAGATGCCTGCGTTGGACTCTGCGCAAGCTGGAAAGAATAAATGGGTAGTCCGTCCTGCCCTATACCGCGTGTATACCGATATGTCGAGAGCCAGACGTAGTAGTCGGCATTTTTCTTCTCCTGGATTTCGTTGCCATCACAGAGAACGCGTATCGAGCGAATCATATCTTGTTGTGAGTTTGGTATCAGAAGTCCAGAAGTGGAACCCTGTTGTAGCGCGGATATGATATTCGGCGTGGGTGAAAAGGGGGCGTATGGGTATGTGAACCAGTTGGTAAAGTTGGCAAAGTCATTACGACACACGGCGTCCGAACGACGTTGAATGAAAATAAGACGTGTAAGTGGATTGTGTGCCTGTATATCCAGAACTTGACGTGTATATTGACCTGGAAATGGATACGATGTAACTTGCGGAATCATATAGCTCAACGGCCTCGTGGCGAAAATCTGTTGCTCCTCTGTTGGAAGATATATGAATGTGCCTTGGATAACAGGGTTAAAAAACCATGTGTTCAGCGCCGGGGGGGTCACGCCAATATCCGTAAGGAAATAACGGATTTGCATGTTTGTATCGCTGGATGCCGCATAGTTCGGTGTATTCGATGCCAGCTGGGCGGCTGTTGAGCTCATCTTATAGTTGGGGCTCACGCGATAACCAGATATATCCTGGACGGTGTAAAGGCTCGCAATAGGGTTGAGTGTAAGCTGGACCTCGCATTCGTGATACTGAAGGCCTATGAGGGGTAGGGCCTGTGAAGGAGCCTCCGTGAACCAGAAAGACAGGGGGACATGAATATCGCGACCGAAAATGGAGGGGCGGTTAAGCTGTGTTGTCGTCGTGGGATTTGTTATTACCGATGGATACCCTGTGTTGGATCTGCCACCGGCATATGAACCCAAGGCGGGATCTGTAAGCTCAGAAGTATCTCCCACGAGGTGTTTCCATTTCACGAAAGCATCCTGATCAACATCGAGGAGAGCGCGGCTTAGAAGATAGGATCCGTCGAACTCCTGGATTTTCTGTCCACCTACAAAGAATGCTGCATTCTGGATAACTGCCGCCCCTAAATACCTGACCCATTGGAACTCCCATTGGCTAGTGCGACCGTTACCGGCTGGAGGGGGGGGTTGCGGTGGTAGATATTTGCTGTAAATATCCGGAATAGTGAAAGTGAATACGAGGTCAGATAGCAGGTCACCGTAGCGAGGTATTTTCGCCCGGAGTTGTATCGGCTGGTCGTATGAGAGCTCATTCGGCCCCTCTAGGGGGATCGTAATACTCTCCATCGCAAAATGCGAATAACGCTTGAAAGCCTTATAAAAATATGTCATTTGAGGGTTGCCGCTCAGTAGAACATTTTGGGTTCCATACGCAACAAGAGCATATAGACCTCCGCCCGCCATAGTCTCTTCTGAATCCTTACTGGGATAGAAGAGAATATACTTAGGCCGTCTTGTGGCGGCCGTCTTGTGGCGGCCGTCTTGTGGCGGCCGTCTTGTGGCGGCCGTCTTGTGGCGGCCCTTCAAGCGCTGTGTGCCCACCAATCATCTCCCAAATACGGGGGTTTATCCATATTCTTCTGTCTTAGCTTCGACGACGGGCCGGCCTCCATTAGCCTCTGGATCTCAGTCATAGAGAGAGCATACCGGGCATATACCATATTCGATAAATACCCCTTGAAAGATCCCTCAAGTATAAAATCCTCACCATTTAACGACGGAATCACGGATCCACGCAATGTGTTATTATTGGTATTCGAGAAAATGATAACATCTTGGAAATTTTGATACGGCAGAGTATCCGTAAAGTTAATACGGTTTGCCAGATTTCCATTCACAAAAATATCGAGGCCACTCTTGTAGCTGTTCAATACTACATGACACCACTTTTGAACGGGGATATTCTTCACATCGGCATATGTGTATGGATTTTTATAAGTATTCATGACCACTCTCATGGTATTGACATCACCGTGTAGGAAAACACCAGGGGCCATGAGAGGCCAGGGGCTCGAATAACCCTTATGAAATACGTGTTTAAAAGACGTTGAGTTTGTAAATGTTGCCGGATTAATAAATATATAAAATGAATATCCAAACTCAATACCAGTGCGCTCGTTCATGGAAAGGCCAATCGGCTTCGCATCATTGTATTTAGATGCATCTTGGTGTATTGTGAGACTCATATCTTCTGCGCCGGCAGTATAGTCTAGCAAAGTTTGAAAACGATTACGCGCATCATTTGTAGTCACATATAAAAGCTCAACTGTGAATAATACTATGAAAATGGTCACGGTGGCTAAAAGCCCACTCACAATTTGGCCGGACGCCCCCGAAGGTGTTACTGATATTTGGGGGCCTACTTCTGACATTCTCTCTCTAACGTGATATGCCAAAATACTCTAACGTCATGTGCCAAATTTAAGAACCCCCACAGGGGATTCTTAAACTAGCCTGTATTACTAGAGAACACGCTAAGCAGATCCTTTGAACAGAGAGCCGATCCACCCAATGATATCCATGCTAGGCGGTCCATCGGGTCCGGATAGATACGTACGATAAATCTCATCGGGGTTCATAGCATAGTTTGCTACTTCCGTTCTGCCCATATAACCATCAAACCCACCGTGAGCCGTTAGCACGGGTGTTACCCCCGTAGGATCCACCTTATAATATGACGGGGACATACAAGAACGACTGAGTTTACCATCAAGATATACATCGATTGTGCGCCCAGTCAACACTACGCTAATCATTGTCCAACGCTGCATATCGACCTCGGGGAGATCACATATAGCGGGCGTCGTAAACCCTTCAACCAGCAAGGAGTCGTCGACCGCGAAAGGTTTAAAAAACGCCTTCACACTTTCTGCGGATAGATCCCCAGGCTTTTCCGAAGATTTGGGAGTACTTGTCGTGGTCGCGGTAGTCATAGTGGTTGGTCCAGAACCAGAACCGGCAGTAGATTGGAAACCCTCTTTCATATCCGTAGTCAAGGGTAGCTTAGGGATTGTGACTCCAACCGCTTGGAACCCTTCCGCACCGGCATCCTTCGTGTGTGTCCGAACCACTAATGTGTTGTTAAATGCGCCCAGGGCCACTAGAAGCGTGGAAAAATATCTACCCCGCAGCTCAAAAATGTGTTTCCGCGCATTTCTATTTTTGTTGAAACTACTTATATAAATCCATGTATTGAATGAATACTCGCCACCTTCATAGGGAGTCGGGATAGTCGGGAGTTTCTCAGGCGAACTATCTGCCGAGCGTTTTCCGCCCGACAAAACAATCGTATTACTATCAGCCGATGTGTATAAAAACCGATATAAATAATATATTGCAAACATTCCTAAAACCAACAATAGTATGGTACCTAATCCAAACGAGGAAGGGGCTGACGACGAGTTTGAGGGCGACTCATTTCTTCCGTTATAGCCTTCCATTCTAACGATGCCTGCCAAATTTAAGCATACGAAGAAGACCAATCATATAAGGGCGATGCGGGGCGAACATTTGGAGGGGCTAAACATCCACCAGGGGGGCATAGATTGAAAGAGGGTATAAAAGAAGACAATGTCATACCAGACAAAAATTTAGGATTCAAGCCCGCAACATCAGACACCGAAGTAGGATTCGCGGCGGAGTTTACATAGGGGCGCCCGCGGGTATCGGCAAACTCTTTGTATTTTGCAGCTACATCTTGACTGCTCAGGCGATAGTTGTATATGTTCGCCATAGCTAACTGGCCCACCAGCCCTGTAGAACCGGAAGTAATGCCACTCATATTAGATTTCGACGTATTTGATATAGGCATAAACATAGTTTTCTGCGAGAGAACGATACCGTCATTATAATACACGTCAAATCGGCGGCCTTCGCGCGCAATCGAAACCATAACCCACTTTTGTAGTGGTATGGGTGGTAGCGTAAGAGTTTCAATGTATTTCTGCGAGTTAGTTGAGCCGGTCGACAATGACTGACCCTCAGACTTAATCGTAAGCTGGGCCATGGCCTTTCCTTGACGACTTGCGTCCGGGGCATTTAATACTTCCAGGCCCACAATACCTGATATACTGAAAACACTACTATACCCCACATGCTCACATACCGAGCAATCATTTGTAGAGGCGTCGCACTGGCATGGGGCGAATGTCCCGTCGCTACAAGATGCTTGATTTGGATTTGTCCCGCACGCAGCGTAAGCGCCGGTGCGATTCATCGGACTCAGATATATAAACGCAGAAAAACTGCCATCCGAATCTGAATAATATGGCAGAGTTTTTTGTTCTGAGACAATCGAGTTCCTCGATGTCAATGCAAACGGCCCCTCCGCGCTTACAAGAAGCTTCGGGGTATAGGCGGGGCTGTAATAAAATATTAAAACAATAACAAATATAATGCTGATGATTAATACTGTCCGTGCTTCTACCCCCATATTTGCAGCTACCCAGGACTGTATGTCCATTTCTACTTATGTACCATTAAAACTAAAAGTTAAGCACAAAGTGATTACCACGATGTGCTGGATTAAAAACTCCAAAAGGGGTGTTTAATATGTGCCTACATGACGATAACTATTAGATATTTATCTAGCGGGTTTGGAGTAGAATGTTTCATTTGTTAGAGGCTTCCCATATGCGCGAACTTCACGTGCCGATAACGCTCTCGGCCAAAATGCGAGATTAGAAATAAGAACATTCGGACCTATGCTTGATATCACAGGGAAAAAGGATGATCTGTCTGCGATAGTTTTAGGAGGTTTTTTAACAGCCATTGATTTTTCTAAGTTTCCGTTGATATAGACTTCCACAAACTGTTGAGTAAATACAACCGAAATGCGGAATACTTTTCTTATAGGAACATTTTCCACGGCAGGTGTTGTTTCTAGGAGGCTCGTCGCTGCTGTTCCATCGCTTGTTGTTACTATACTCACGTATAGGTCATTTTTTATAGAGTCTAGCCAGATCAAGAGGTTTGTATCTGGAAACCGGGTTAGGAGATTGTCCTTCGTATCCGTAGAAGGCGGAGATACATTCCCTGAAGCCGACCTATAAAGAATCACGCGGGGGACAGATGATGCTTGAAAATCCCCGCTCAAATATAGATCCGTGCTGACAGTATAAGTACATGCGGGAACGTTCAAAAAGTTGGCACTTAGATCTGGTATAGCGGGGGCCTTGATATATGCAGTTTGTTGGTCGGAGACCGTTGGAATAGGAATAAACCCATTATCATCCGGTGAAAAAGAGAATATCGGAAATGCGGTGAAATGTATAACTATCAGAATCAAAAACATGACGAATGCATAAAGAGAACCGTAAAATAACATTGAAATGATGCCACCTCTTGTTCTGTAAGAAGGAACCCAGCTAGGATAAAATAAATTTACACCCATAAAGGAGGATGAATAACTGGTTGGAAGGCCTGGAAGTGACACGGCAGCAGCGTTTTGTGCTACTGGGAGTGCTTGACCCGGACTCCATCCTGGAGGAGGCGGGGCACCTCTCGAGAATCCTGGATACGGCTCTGCCATATTGCTACCTTAGGCGAAGAACGAATCGTGATGTCCGAAAGGAATAGTTCCCTTCGGATACCTCGTAATAAGCTCCGTGCCTTTGACAAATCGGACCTTTATCTCTGGAAAGTTAACATTGCTGACAATAATGTATATGAGTTCTTTGGCCTTCCTGTGAAAGATATCTGTATCAACACTTCTGCTTCCGCCGATCATACCAGAAGGCGGTAGTTGACACCCCCCCGCAGTAAAGGTCTTTTCGTCGTATTTGGTTTGATTGTCGTCGACATGATCATAGCTCTTACAGCCCTCAATATGTTTTAGCGGAAACCTTTTAGGAAGCCAGGGCTCAATGAAGTGGGAAAACGGCCTCCCATCCTTGTATCTCTTTATCATCTCCTCACGCGTGAGCACATCAAACGAGAAGTTCTCGATAGTAAACGTGTATGTCTTGTTGAGCTCAATAGGTGTGGTCATGGTTGTGATGTAACTTATGATACACGCCCCTATTCTAAATTTTTCGCCTTGCGCGTCGTCGCCCTTTTCTTCATGTCACCGTGCTCCTCGTCAAACTTGATACGGTTATAGTAGGCCTTCGTCTCCTTCGGCTTACATCCCCGTAGCTTTTCTCGGAGATAGCACACGAATGAAATGCGCGTAAAGGGCTTCTCGCCACCCATCGTCCCCGTTTCCACGGAATCGTGGTGAATCTTTGGCAGGGCCTTATTGATTTTCTTGTCTGCGTCGGACTCATACATCTCCGTATTACAATGCCACTCGTGAACGTCCATCGCGAGGAAGTCGCCCGTCCGAACATTGAAGCCGATGCCGTAGCGAGGGAAAATCGTAGCCCCGCCAGAATACTGGCCACGCTCAATGACGGAGAGATTGCCGAATCCCTCGCGGAAATCACCGTCGTCCATGTGGAGCGCCGTGCGGAAGTTGCGATTGATTGTTATAGAGGAAAATGCCGTGTCGGCCACTTGATAGGTAGGCTGCTGTTTCGTCGCGGCCAGCTGTTTCGCATGCTTATCCGGAATCAGGCGTTTGAATGTGGCGTCGATGGCCTGAATGAAGGGGATCCCGTGTTTATACTGGTGGAAATACTTCTGCGTATAGGATGTCAGACGACACGGGAGGCCCATGAAGGGTGTCTGTTCAAAATAGCCGAGGACCGAGCTGAAGACATTATTATTCACGCGCATTTTCGAGAGCTTCCCGTCCTGCTCATAGCGCGCCGACCATTTATTAATCTCGACCGGCTTGCGCTTCTTCCAATAGTTGGAATCCGCCTTGATAGGGCCCGCTGCCGCCCCGCGATTGCGCGAAGCCGCCGCAGTCTGATAATATGCCTCCCAGCCCGTTTTTACAAGATCATTCGGTAGAACGTGTTTACGGAAACGGGCAAGCAACTTCTTCGCGCCCGTCTCTGGGTCTTTGCCATACACATCTGCGTCCTCATCCAGAATCTCGTCTACCTCCTTATCCGTAAAATATGTTCCCTCGCGCGCCTTAACTTGATCGTTCGTCATTTTCGGATCGAGGATAATCACGCGCACCTTCAACTTCGCAGGTTTCGCCGGTCCTGGCGCAATCTGTAAACCCTCGTATATCTCGGGCTTGTATTTCGGTTTTTCTCCATCCGTTGGGTGTCTAGCCTTGCGACTAACGCCCCTTTTACCGCCGACAAAGGCTAGCATCCTATTACAGGACTATAAAATCTATGCCTTCTCGCCTCTTGTAGTCCACCAGAGCAGTCCACCTGCCACACCCACTACTGCCGCGCCGATGATAGCCCCCTTCAACATAGAACGCGCATCTATTTCTTCCAGATCAACCTCTGTAATAAAGGGGCTGCGTTCACGAGCCCCAATCCGTCGGTAGAAGTTGATCGACTCCATCTCAGTGACCTTGGGTTTTCCCAACATCACATTTACTTCATTGTGCAGCTCTACAGTCCAACGAAACAGATCTTCACGACGATCCAGATGCGGGGTCAACGGTAGTTTCTGTAGGTGTACCTTATAGTGTTCACGGCATACAGGGCAGGGAACAAGCTCTGTCATACTCTCGTAGAACTCCTTTGCGGCCTTTTTCTGCGCATAGGTCGGGTTGTTAGGATAGGAGAGGGCGGCTACATGTATTGTATGCCAGAACATCGGGCCCCATACAGATGGAGGGAAACGCATCTTTCTGACTATACTAGTCAATGTTAGAAGTGCGCCTAAACGCGCATTTATAATCTCTGATAAGCAGGTGTGGGACTATGAAACAATATAAATTATTTTCACCAACAACAATAATATGTACTAACTGTTCTGCGCAGGGGCATCAGTCAAAACAATGTCCGCAACCTATCACAAGTTATGGTATTATAATATTTCGTGTAAATGTAAACTGGAATCAAACAGAGGCATTGTTACAGGGGGCGACTAATGGCCTCGAAGCTGTTAAATCCAATATTGAATATCTTATGATTCAGCGGCGAGATAGTATAGGATTTGTTGAAATCATGCGAGGGAAATACCGTATTTTAGAAAGGGACTACATTAAACAGCATTTGGCGGGTATGACCGGGGAAGAAAGGGATAAACTTCTAACAAAACCATTCGATGAACTCTGGGAAGAACTATGGGGTCCTCCTAAAGAGGGAACCCACGCGTATAAGAATGAAAAAGAGCAGGCGAGGCAGAAGTTGGAGGCCCTACGCCCTATTTTAGCAGAACTTATCGGCGAATCTGGTCCTGCTTGGGACACACCTGAATGGGGGTTTCCCAAAGGCCGTCGTGAGTTGGGAGAATCAGAATATGCATGTGCTATGCGAGAAATGTGGGAAGAAACGAATATCATGGAAAAGGATATTATCCCCATTCGGAATATGGAGCCTCTTAATGAGACTTTCTATGGAACCAACAATGTAAAATATTCTCATAAATACTACATGGCGTATGCGCCGCCTGGCATCGGAGAAGAAGGATTAGAAACGGCTGCGATAGTCAATAGCTATATAAAAAGAGAAGTCGGTCGTATTCAATGGCTACCATACGAGAAAGCAGCTTCCATCATTCGCCCCGCGAATACAGAAAAGCGGGAGGTGCTGCTCCGGGCTAATAAGCTCCTACAGACATATTGCCCGCTTGCGCTTTTTAGTTCAGAAGCGAAAAAATCATCATAGGTTAGATGTCTGCCGAATCACATGGAGAAGATTTATTGGCGGAATGGAATGATGGAAACATACCGTTCGAGAGACGCGATGCGCTGCTGAGCAAGTTAGCTGAAAAGGGACTGTATCCTCGTATAATGGAAGAAATGGACGAGTGGGAGGAGGCGGGCGGCCTTTACCCTGATACAGAAGATCCGCGTTTTACGGAAAAACTGATGCGCAAGCAGGAGTTTGCAGAAAATAAGCAGGAAAGTATCGCTGAACAGGCACGGCAAGGAGTTAATCCCTGCGATCCAGATAATGAGTTCGAGCTAACCCCTGTACAGCGCTTCATAGGAAGATATTTATCTCCACAATGCCCCTATCAGTCGGCCCTTCTATATCACGGTGTGGGCGTGGGTAAGACATGCGCGGCCATAACGGTTGCGGAAAACTACCTCCGCTCGTTTCCCAGGCGGCAAGTGATTATTGTGGCACCGAGAAATATCCAGCCCGGATTTCGCCGGACTATTTTTGATGACGAGGCCCTCGTTATACCCGAAGAAGAATCCGCACCCAACATGGCAAAGGGATGTACGGGAAACTCCTACCTGAAAAGGACGGGCTCAGAGTTCGAACGCGACAGGGGGACTATATCGCGCCGTATTACACAGTCAATAAACTCACGTTATTTGTTCATGGGCTACGTCCAGTTTCACAGAATGATCGACGACCTTGTTAAGCGCGTTCCGAAGGGGCTCGATGAGGAGGCAGCGGCTGAGCAGCGTGACCGTATTCTGCGAAGAGAGTTTAGCGGCCGTCTTGTTGTTATAGACGAGGCACACAATCTGCGTGATAACCCTGCGGAAACGGCAGAAGATGATGCGGATAATCCTGGGGGCGATATGGAACTAACGGAGTCGCAGGCTGGAAAGAGATTGACGCCGAGTCTAATGAAGGTATTGAATGCCGCCCACGGAATGAAGTTGGTGCTAATGTCTGGTACGCCGATGTATAACTCCTACAAGGAAATCATTTTCCTTCTGAATTTGCTGCTAATGAATGACAAGAAGGCTACCCTCTCCGAGCGCGACATTTTCGTTCCTATGACGGGAGCATTTAAGAAGGGCAAGGAGGGGCAAAAGGACGGTGAGGAGCTTCTCGGAGCAGCGGCAAATGCGTATGTGAGCTTCATGCGCGGCGAGAACCCGTTATCATTTCCTGTGCGTCTGCCACCGCTGGGAACACCGCCACTCCCCGAATGGCCTCCGAATAGCCCTGATGCGAAGCCCATACCACCCGAGCAACGCGATAGAATGAAGCGTCTGCCGTTTGTTCCTGTTGCGTTCGAGGGGGGGTCTATGGAAGAATACAAGCGGATTTCGCAAGAGGCGATTGAGGCGGGGGGGCTGGGTGTGGGAAGTATCGACGAAATGGTCCAATCTGGAAACTGGCTTTTTCCTTCAGAGGGCGGAGTTCAGATTCGTGATGCGGGCTTCGACGCCTGTTTCGAGGATACAGGGGCCGGCGGGCCCTCGCAGTTCAAATCGCGTGGTGGGCCTCCTGCGTGGCTTCAAAAGGGGGGCCTGGCCACCGCATCTCCAAAGGCGAAGCTCACTTTGGAGCGAGCTGCGGGTGCGAAAGGTATCGTATTTATCTATAGCCGCTTCATTAAATCTGGGGCACTTCCACTCGCCCTGGCTCTAGAGGCGAATGGATATACACCGTGGGGTGATCGTCGCCCACTTCTGAGTGACGGAGTTCAGGATGGCCAGGGGCGGCAATGTGCGCTCTGTTCGAGACGTGAAAAGACACATGGTGGGGCGGGGCACAAGTTTGTGCCCGCCAAATATATTCTTATAACGGGTCGTGCTAATATATCCCCCAATAATGCCGCTGCGATCCAGGCCTCGCGTGTAAGAAGCAATATGGATGGGCGCGAAGTGAAAATCGTTATCGGTTCTCAGGTGGCCTCTGAAGGTATTGACTTCCGATTTGTCCGCGAGATTTACGTGTTTGACAGCTGGTTTCACTTGAATAAAATGGAGCAAGTGCTGGGTCGCGGTATTCGTACATGCTCGCATGCGTTGCTTCCCCAAGAGCAAAGAAACTGCACTATTCACCTGCTGGTCAATACATTCACGGATGAAGATACGGAGACCGCAGATCTCTATATGTATCGTAACGCGATGTCGAAAGCGATGCAGGTCGGGAAAGTTACTCGTGTACTCAAAAGGTATGCGCTCGACTGTAACTTGAACCGCGATGCGATCATCGTTACGGGCCTCGGCGCACAACGCCATGTGGATTCCCAGGGCGGTGTGCGCGAGGAAGTCAATATCAACGACACCCCTTTTACGAACGTGTGCGATTGGATCGAAACGTGTGATTATCAGTGCGCAAAGCGGGTAGATATTAATCCGGATGATTTGGATATAACAACGTATGACGATTTCGCTGTGCGTTGGAGGGAATCTGAACTCAAGACTGCCATTCGAAGATTATTCCAGGATCGCGAACAGCCTGTTTTTCAGCTGGAGGAGATTCTGGAGATGATGTCGGCCGTTCCTGCGCGGGCGATTTCGGGACTTTTGTCTGAGATTGTAGGTAATCAGTCATTCCGTTTGAAAGTTGGGAAGCGCGAGGGCTACATCGTGTATCGTAATGGATACTATATGTTTCAACCGGATTACTTGTCTGATGTGCGTATTCCTTTGGCGTTACGTGTGGCCGAGGTTCCGGTGAAACGGGATTTTTACGACCCGGCGGCAATCAAGGCGGCACCTCTTCCTGGAGCTGCTGGAGTGCCCGCTGCTCCTGTTGAAGCACCTGCTGCTCCTGCGGAGGCAGTGGAAGGAACTCTCGGAGCATATTGGACCGCTATAAAGGGTTGGGCAACGAGCATCGATAGCAAAAAGGATTTGAAAGATATCCCACCTGCTGATCTCAAGGATATTCCTATTGCCGTTCAAAAGGCGATTTTTGAGCGCTTCGTCGCAGATTCTCAGTCGCGTGAAAACGATCAACTTATCATGATCAGTTGGCTATACGAACATATTCAGACGGCTACAAAATCTGTGGAAGGCGCTAAAGAGCCAATGTATACAAAGGAACAGAAAAATACCTACTGTGCTGCGCTGGCAGAGGCTCTTCTTGGAATGGTATGGGATGAGAGCCTTCGGCAAAATGAACAAATAGAACTACTTCTTAACAAGGACGATAAGGCTATTGCGACAGCTGGAGAACAGATCACAAGACGGGGGGACCGTGAGGCTCTGCGTATGATAGATGTAAATACAGGGGCTCTTAAATACATATGCGGCAGCAAGCCATGCGACGAGGCTCTATCCCGTATTTTTGATGCGAATCCGGATGATCCGCTGAACACTTTAAAGGCGGATAATACTACTGCGGGGCCAATATACGGATTCATTGTTCCGAAGAAGAAAGAGGGGCGTCTCGTATTTAAGACAAACGAGCGGCCCGTTCAACCTGGCACAAACCCCGAAAAGGGTAGCGAGTGTTCTATTGTGAGCACGATCGCATTTCATGTTCGGATGCTGAAGGATATAGCTGCGATAATGGAGGCAAGAGGATACCCGAAGTTCATATTGACGGAAGAATACTTGGATGAAAGGGAACAGAAGAAGAAGGCGAAGTTGGAAGGTAAAGCACCGGCCGCGGCTGCGCTCCGTGAAGGGCCGTATGCATATGTTGGAAAGAAAAAGGACAAGGTTTTCAAAACAAGATCGTTCGAAAATGCCATTCGTGCGTGTGCTCTTAAGAATGTCGTGTTGCGTTGGTTGGATATAATGGAGCGTAGTAAGGGGGGAGATGGACGGCGGTTTTTCTACCGTCCTATCGCATCTCTGAAAACGAAGCACAAGGCAAGTTGATTGCCCGCCTAAAATTGAGGATGTGCTAACAGTATAGGGACTATACAGAATGCAACACACAGCCGTATTTGAAGAACAGGTGACCATTACTCCCAGGGATATGCGGAACAAGATCGACTCTATTGAGGATCTGGTCCGTGATAAGTTGAAGGCACGTCTGGAGGGGAGGTGTTCTCGGCATGGGTTTGTCATTCCAGATACTATGAAGGTGCTTTCACGCTCGATGGGTTCTCTGGAGAAGGGGCGCTTTACAGGGAGTATCATCTTTCACGTGCAGGCGGAGGGGAATGTATTGAATCCGCCCGATGGTATTATTATTGAGGGGGAGGTGATCCGCAAGAATAAGATGGGTATATATGTTTCCTACCAAGATGCAATCCGTGTTATCATTCCACGCGACTTACACGTTGGTGATGAGGCGTTCGAGCTGGTGGAGATCGGCGAGAAGGTAGAGGTGGAAGTGAAAAAGTCGCGATTCCAGGTGAATGACCCGTATATCTTGAGTGTGGGAACATTCCGGGCATCGAAGGGAAAGGGTAAGGGTAACGCAGTGGAGCCGATCAAGGAGCTTAAGGAGCCGGTCTTTGAGGAGGAGCAGGGCGGTGAGGAGCAGGGCGCTGAGGAGGAGGGCGGTGAGGAGGAGGGCGGTGAGGAGGAGGGCGCCGAGGAGGAGGGCGCCGAGGAGGAAGGTGCTGAGGAGGAGGACATCGGTGGCGAGCTCGCGGAAGAGTTGGAGCAAGCTGCCTGAAAAATAAGATTAGAATGAGTGCCACTGCTGCCGTATTAACAACGGAAGAGTACGATGAACGTAAAAAGTTTTTAGATGAGATTCGCGGACTTGATAAATCCGAGCTTGAGGAACTCTATCGCATTCTTAAAAAGTCCAAGGCCGAATACAGCGAAAACAGCAATGGAGTTTTTTTCGACCTCTGTTCTCTTCCGGCGGAAGTCTTTGAAGAAATGCTGAAGTTCATGGAGTTCTGTCGTAAGACTCGTGATGACATAGCGGCTCGTGAAGAGGAGGAGCGGAAGGCACAAGAGGCTCTTGTGCTAGGACGGGATTGAAGTCTAAAGCCTTGTCACCCTGTTTATATAGGTAGCATGGACGTTCTCAAAAATATCCAGTCATGGGCAAACCAGAATCCCCATCGGAAGCGCGAAGTGTGTCCGATAGAGATTACAGCAGTCTCCGATACTCAAGAGGGTGTCGACGCGCCGGCGACGTTGGCCGGTGGTTGGGTCCCCACTCCTTTAGAGCCGCCTGGACCTGTCAGCCTCTATCTTTGGAAGACGGATCCTGAGTTCCGCGGTGCCACACCCGCCGTGCGCCGCACGATTCTGCGCGACACCATTCTGAAGATCACGGAGCGGGTCGAGGTCGAGTTGCGGGGTGTGAAATGGCATCGTAAGAAGATCTTGGAGCAGGTCGCTGCACAGCAGACGTCCGCCGTATCGCCGCCCATGGATACCCATGAGCTTGACGCGGGCCTATGCGCCCTATTCGGCTATCAGAAAGTGTCTATCGACGAGGCGAACAAGAAGGTCCGCTTTTTTCCGGCGGATCCGCGCACCTGGTCGAAGGAGCTGCCCGTGTGGGGCGCAACAGCAGGTTCTCGTGCAGTTCTCCACAAACCTGGTGAAAATACTGTAGGGAGTGGTCTAGCCATTTGGCTCGGCGAGCGTGAGCGCGAGGGCTGGAAAATCGATTGGCCCGAAGCTGATGGAACTCTGGAGGATATCAAAAGCAAAATGTCCCAACGGAATGCGGGACTCGGGCCGCGCCTTGATAAGCCGAAGAAGGCCGACTGGGCTGCTGCTCTAGGTCGCGCTGAGGCGATTGCTGCCTTGGCTAAGTTTTAGCGTGGCTTTTTCGTGACTTTTTATACTCCATACATTATATGACGGAGTATAAAAAACCTATATATCATTTACAATATAGGGCAGGCGATAAATCTTTATACCACTTAATAGTGCTTAACTTAGGGGGCTTATATTTATTACCAGAATCATATATTTATATGGAAAATAAAGATGGTCCAACATCTAAATGTATTGACGAAGCTTTCTTTATACTTCGTGATAAATTTACTTTAATAAAAACCTTACCTGAAGGTTCAGATCCTATACCAATTTTCGGAGAAACATGCGAAAAAGACGGGGTATCAGATAATCCACATGTAATATTTCCATTTTTGAGAGAACTTTTCCTTACACGTGTAGCGCCCGATACTGTCGAAAGGCCGAAACGGTTTTTTATTGGGAGAAAAGATTCTTTCAAGAGCAGAAATACACATTCGAATACGATGAATAGATGTATATTAAACGAGGATCATTTTATTAAAAGACTAAAAGATTACAATATAGAAACTATATATCTGGAAGATTATACACTAGATAATAAAATACGTCTCTTTAATGCGGCCGAGCTAATCCTAAGCACCAATAGCAGCGCACTTACATGCGCGCTGTGGTGTAATAAGAACGCAACTATTATTGAACTTGGAAATATTTCACCACATACTGTTATTGGAACACACTATCAAGTTCTGTGTAATGTATTAGGTATTAAATATTTTAGATATAAATATATAGTGTGTGACGATAATGATAATTTTGTCATAAATGACGACGACGATATATATGAGTATCTCACAATTTTAGAGGGAACCTGAATAGGATGGGCCTGCGTAGAAAATATTTATATGGCATTGCGATGCTTGTTATAGCCGCGCTTGCCATTTTAGCTCGAAATGACGGATACGGCGACTACCCTGTACAGGTTATAGATTCCGAACAGGCCAGTGATACGTATCTCAATGCTCTCTTGAAAAGAGCCGGCTTTGAAGGAAAGCGCGTGGATGCGCCGAACTATAATCTGCAGGAATCAACCCTCTTAACGCGGAGACTCGAAAAGAATGATTACGCGGTAAATCCTCCGACGAAAACGCTTGTCCCCCCTCCTGTGTTTGCCGATGCTCCGACGCCGCCCCCACGGGACAATCGATATGTAATCGCTATTCTTTTGTCCGTCGCTCTTATATTTGGCGTATCTGTCTATTTCTTTTTCCCCGTCAAGTAAATTTGAGCCTCGTAGCACCCAAAGGTAAAGCTATACAAGTTATTAGAACTCGGCCCTATGGAACTCTTTTCCGCAGAAGCTGAAAGCATCCGGAAAAAAGTGGAAGAGTGGATCGTCCACCCCGAATACGAGCTGGAAACCACATTCGGTGCCAAGGGGGAAGTGGACTCTGTCACCTTCCTCGCAGTCGCTCAACGCCTCCGCGCGAAAGGCTACTCGTCCCTCCCTCAAGAGGATCGCCTGACGGTTATCACCCCGGAGCACGTGCGTTTTACTCTGAACAGCCTGGGTGTCATTCAGGCCTATTGTAATGACGACACGATGGCCGGCAAGCCCTATACGGTCATGGTGAAGGACCGCGCGACGGCAGACTCCCAAGTCGATCTCGACGACTACGATGTGCGTATCAAGGTGCGCCGTGAGACCGATATGGCACAGGACGATGCGAAGATCAAGAAAATCCTGGGCGCATGGCCGCAGCAGCGCAAGGCATTCCGTATTATTCGGCGGTGGACCTTCGATGCCGACGGGATTCGTATTGACATGTCCATTGTGCGTAGCACACAGAAGCTCCGCAGCGGTGAGTTCAGATGGCAAAGGTCCTTCAAGGACCAGGACGTCATGATGAGTCCGCCCACCTATGAGATTGAGGTGGAGCTTATTCACAAGACTGACGATACTCCCGAGGAGGCCATGAAGCGACTCGTGCGCGGGGTGGGCGAGGTCCTTCGCGGGATTCAGAAGAACAGTGTGCTGATTCGCAGTAGTGTGCGGCGGAAGGTGCTAGCGGCCTACAAGGAGCTTACGGGTAGCGACCTCTTCCGCGGGCCGGCACTGAGGACGATGCGGAAGGAGAACTTCGTAAGCGAGCGCACGCCCAAGACTCCCAATATTCGCGACGGCTACAACGTCACGGACAAGGCGGACGGCCTACGTTGTATGGGCTTTGTAGACTCGAAGGGCGATCTCTATTTGATCGACATGGGCATGAACGTGTATCGCACGGGGCTGCGCAATACGGCTCTGCGCTTGTCGCTGGTTGACGGCGAGTGGGTCACGCAGACGAAGGACGATCCGCCGAAGCCCATGCAACAGTTCCTCGTGTTCGATATCCTATTCGCCACCGACAAGCGCGACGTGAGCCGCTTTCCGTTTGAGTCGGGTGCCGTCGCTCCGGTCGCAGATGGCGCAGCTCCTCCGCCGATTCCCCCTCCCGAGGATAGTCGCCATTTCCAACTGAAAGCGTGGGCGACCAACTGGAACAAGGACGGTGGTCCGAAGATCATGGCTGGGAACTTATCTACAAAACTTCTCGTGGCTGCGAAAGAGTTCCACTTCGGCAAGGCAGGGAATGACAGCATCTTCCGTGCCGCCGCACGTGTTCTCACGGCCGCGCGCCCCTATTACACGGACGGCCTCATCTTTACGCCGAATGCAGCACCTCTGCCTGATCGCCCTGCCGCCACATTCTGGGAGCAGCTGAAATGGAAGCCGTCAAAGGACAATACGATTGACTTCCTCGTTATAACGGAGAAGCAGACGGGTTCTAAGACACAGGACAAGGTCGTGTCCGGTATTAAGCCCGGCCCCAGTGGTGAGACCGTGAACTACAAGACTCTGCGTCTATACGTGGGTTCCAACATGGAAAACGCACGCGACATTATTCTGAACAAACAGGAGCTTCCTCGTCGCGATCGCACACCCTATGGAGCCAAAGGAAAGAAGGAATACAAGCCGGTCATCTTCACTCCACAGGAGTTCCCCGACCCCATGGCCTCCATCTGCCGCCTCCCTATTCACAGCGATCCCGATACGGGGGAGGAATACATCATGACGGAGCACAGCGAGGAGCCTATTCAGGATAAGACCATTGTGGAAATGGCCTACGATCCTGCGCAGCCCCCTGGGTGGCGGTGGAGGCCGCTGCGTGTGCGCATGGACAAGACGGAGCGCCTACAGCGCGGGACGCTCAGCCGCACTCTCAACTCTGAAGGTGTGGCAGAGGATGCGTGGAACAGTATTCATGATCCTGTGACGGACAGCATGATTCGCACAGGGGCCGAGGAGCCCACGGCAGCGGAACTGGAAGCACTGAGGGGTAGTTCACGCGAAACAATCGCTCGTCGCTACTTTGATCGTGAAGAGCCCGTTATTGACGAGGCGCTGGTGGAGGGAATGAAACGCTTCCACGGGCGCTGGATTCGCGGTGAGATCCTGTATCGTGTCGGCCTGTCCGGTGAGAGCAAGAAACTCTTGGACACGGCCTGTGGGGTCGCAGGGGATCTTCATAACTGGCTGCGCGCGGGTGTCGATTTCGTTCTAGGTGTAGACTACGCAGCGAAGAATATCATGGACTCGAAAGACAGTGCCTATACCCGTTATATGGGCACGGCGATTGAGCGCGGGGGCCTCGACAGCACTCCGCCGATGATCTTCGCCATTGCCGACTCTACAAAGGCGCTAGTTGATGGGACCGCGGGGACAAACGACCAGGAAAAGGACATCCTGCGCTCCGTGTTCGGAAAAATCAAGCCAACGGGGTCTGTTCCCGCCTTTGTAGAGGAGGTGGGAGCGTCCAAACTCAAGACAGGTGCCGACTGTATCAGTTGTATGTTCGCCATCCACTACTTCTTTGAAAATACGGCGAAGCTGAATGGGTTTCTGGAAAATATCTCGCAGACTCTGAAGGTGGGCGGATACTTTATTGGCTGCTGCTTTGATGGTCAAAAGGTATTTGATCTTCTGCGTGACACGCCTTCAGGGAAGTCGCGCACAGGCATGGAGAAAACGACAAAGCTCTGGGAAATCACGAAGCAGTATGAGGCGGAGGACATCCCTGAAGGTGATGGGGGTCTGGGTCTCGGAGTAGATGTGAACTTCATCTCCATCGGAATGCCCCATCGCGAGTATTTGGTCCCTTTCAAGCTGCTGGAGGATAAAATGCGCTTAATAGGCTGTGAACTGCTCACAGCAGAGGAGCTGAAGGAGGTGGGGATGGTGAACTCTACTGCCACCTTTAATGTCTCCTGGGAAATGGCCAAGAAGAAGGGAACCACCTTTAAAATGAATGACGCGGTCAAGGAGTTCTCGTTCATGAATCGGTGGTTTATCTTCAAGCGGAAGCGTCAGGAGACTATGGCGGCGGCCGTGGTTGCGGAGGCGAATGCAAAGGCGAATGCAAAGACGGTAGCGCCTGCGGCAGCGGCTGCTGCGCCTGGAGCTTCTCCCGCTGGGCGTAGCGCAGCTGCGAAGAATCGCGCGAATGCCGTGGCGGCGGCTGCGAGTGCCATACAGAGTAATAATAAGGGGAATGCGGCTGAAGCGGCTCCTGCTGCTCCCGCTCCCGCTCCCGCTCGAACTGTCGGCGTTGCGCCCGGGCCCGCCGCTGCCCCCACGAAAACCTACACATCCGGTGAAATCTTCCAGTTCTACATGGATGCCGCGGCTACGAAAGACCAGCTTGGTATGAAGCCGCCCGACAAGGGCGCCGCCCGCTGGCTAGCACCTGGCGCGCCCTTCCCTATAAATGACGGCGATGATATCTACCCCAGTATGGAGCACTACATCGCGGGTATGCGCGTAAAACGGGCCACGAACAAGCCCGAACTCGCGGCCAGCCTCTTTAGCCGTGAAGGCTCCATTCACCAACGGTTCTTGAGTGATCGCCTCGGAATGACCAACGGTGGAACGAAGCAGTTATCTGAAGAACAAGACCACGAGATTCTGAAGTCCGAGGTGTCCGCCTTGAAAATCGCCGCTGGCGCAGTATCTCTAAAGAAATACAAGGCCGTGGTGGATGAGGCCACCTGGGCAACCGAGAAGGACAAGGTGCTCGAGGAAGCCCTCAAACAGCGTTGGGAAAAGGATGCGCGCTTTCGCAAAATCATTGAAACAGCGCGGAACCTCGGTAAATACCTCTTGTTCTATAGTCCCGGAACTACCACCAACCTGGGTGGAAAGCGGGACAGTAAAACGGGGGCGATCGAGGGCGATAATAAGATTGGCAAGATCATGATGCGACTGGCCGGATATCCCGAGTGATCTTACGCAGAATAAGACAACTTTATCAATCCAACAGGAACGCGCGACGGAGCATCATCCTCTTCCTCTCCTGGGACAACAATCCATCCGACCAATGCGAACTCGTTATTCGTAATCTCCTTCTCGAACGTGGTGTGCTCATACGGATACGCGGAACCATACGCAACAGGAATAAATTCGTCAAACTTCGCCACCACGTCGAGCAGCGCCCTCTTCGCCTCCAAATACGTCTTGTAGACAACCTTTGGGATCTCGGGCATCTCTGCGATTATATACTGTCCCGAACCCCCATCGTCGATAACAATCATATAGACGGGCTCAGCAGACATTTATTTTCTATACAGAAATATGCGCGGTAAATTTGAACGCAATATTCAGGGCAGTTCAAGTATAACAATGCCTCAGCCTTGGCAAGAGCTCTCGTTCAAGAACAAACATCCACGCGATGATCAGATCCAGTTCGATGAACCCACGCACGTCTATACCGTTAAGGGGAGCTCAAAAGGTGTGGTGTCGTGTACCAAGTTCCTCCATGAGTTCTTCCCTCACTTTGATCCCGCTGCCGTTATTCGAAAGATGATGGCATCGCCGAAATGGCCCCAGAATAAATACTTCGGGATGACGGCTGCGCAGATCAAGAAGCTGTGGGACGATAACGGCGCGGCGGCGTCCGGTGCTGGAACGGCAATGCACCTCGCTATTGAGCAGTTTCTCCATGGTCATCCGGAGCTTATTGAACCGGGTGTCCTGGAAACACCCGAGTGGCGCTACTTCAACAACTTCTGGCGGGAGGCTGACGGCGACTTGGTTCCCTACAGGAGCGAGTGGGAGGTCTGGAGTGAGGAGCACAAACTCGCCGGCTCGATTGACATGGTCTTCTATCGCAAATCTGACAACTCCTATGTTATCTATGACTGGAAGCGCAGCAAGGAGATTAAGACCGAGAACGGCTTCGGCAAAGGCTTCGGTCCGGTAGCGCATTTGGACGACTGCAACTACTGGCACTATACCTTACAGCTGAATGTGTATCGCTGGTTCTTAGAGACCTTCTACGGTCTGAAAATCAGCGATATGTATATCATGATCTTCCATCCTGATAACGATAACTATGTGCGCTATCAGCTGAAGCGGCTGGATAAGGAGGTGGAGGGCATGGTGGCCGCACGACTCAAGGCCGTGCGCGCGGGTGGGGCGAAGATTGTAAAGTTCGACGAGGCTCCCGCGGCGACGGGTAGTAGCGGTGAGTATGGGTTCGTCGACTAAATTATGCCCCAGGCTTCTTGAGCCCTAAGACTCCCTTTGCCCTATCGAGCTCGTGTAAAAGTCCCTTCGGCATTTCGTCCCGCTTCAAAAACTCCGGACTCGCGGGATTTTTCATGAGAAGCGCGGGTCCATCGGCAGTTATCACAAATACGGGAACGCCCGTCGTTGCTGGCCGTGTCGGTTTTTTCGCAATGACCGTCGGCGGATCTACATTCACATTAATCTGTATCACTGGAACACCCCTTACTGTAACAATCGCGCGAATCATTTCATCTGTAAGAGCCGTCGTATCGGCCCCTATAGAGAGTTGCGCAGGTGTGAGGCCAAGAGGAACTAGGAGGGCTTCAAAGGGGGCGCGGAATAGGCGTAGGGCTCCCGTCTTGGGATCCGGCTCTGGCCCTCCATTCAAAATGAGTTCCATACTGGGCGTTAGCGCAGTCTCTTCCTTCTGTTCCGCAATGGCAGGAGCCGGTTCCTCGGCCGCATTCTTCGACATCTCCTCATTGAACTTCGGCACCTCCTCCATCTTCGTGGCCCATTCTAGGCGCAGCAGTTCGAACCACGCCGCCGATTTCTCCGGATAAATCCGCTGATTTCCGTCGATAGTCACCGGCTTTTCCAGCACAGCCAGGCGATTCACGTCCTGCTCTAAAAGCTGGCGTCGCCGCTCTCCATACCGCAGCAGCTCCTCTATCAAGCGCAGCAACAAGACGCGCGGGGCCGAGACCTTCTTCTCCCCTTCTCCCAACTCCGTCTCTTTCGGAACGTGTAGCATACACCGTCCCTCCTCCGTCCCCTGTTTCCACACACATCGTCCCGCACAAGCCTCCTGACTGCGAATACGACAGTCTACGCGAAGAAGAGATGCGTCCTGGCGCTTTTTCTTGTCCTCGTCTGCAAAATCGGTTGTTATCCATTTTCCTACTTCGCGCCCCAGAAGGCTCTCAAGGCGCTTCCGCTTTTCAAAGAGGGGGAGCTTTCGTGCAAATATGACCCCCTCCAGCGTTTCTCTGAACTCCCCACCATCCTCTAAAGTGGCCAGCCAGTTCGAGAACGTTAAGCGCAGATGCTCAAATACCTCGTGAAACTCAATCATCTTCATACGCGACTGTTCACCTGGAACCTCCGTAGCCTTCTCTTCTAAACAAATCTCGTGGTTCAGAGACCATTCCATTTCATCCACGACAACGGAAGGTAGTTTCTCCATCTCCTCTGCCTCTCCCTCGGTAGGGGGCCCCACGGGGACATAGAGGCCATTGCGGAGTTGAACGGCTTCTAGTGCTCCGCTACGCCTACTCTTCACTAGACGCACCGGTGAAAATCCAGGATATAGGGCGAAACGCTTCTCGACAAACGTTTTGTAGAAATGGAGGACAATATCAACGGGGGCACGTTTGTAATCCGGGTCGTCCCAGTCCATAATAAGATTCTTGCTCACCATCAACTCTCCGTCATCTACGACCGGTAGGGCGATATATCCTGCCCCAGGATGGGCCTTGTCCTTGAACAACATTGCGGCCAAGTGATTATAAGAGTCCCGCAAGACAGCTTCAAAAGTGATATGTGTATCCTTTCGAAGAATGCGATTTGCCACGCTTGACGGGATCATCGCAAGAGGATTTATCTTGCTCTGACTGGTATAGACCGCGCGCCCAGAAGAACTGCACTGATTCATGAACTCTTGGAGGCGCTGGCGCACAATAGGCGGCCACTGCGCTGCCGCTGCCATCTGGAACTTCAGCGTGTAAATATCCACACCGCGCTCCTCGGGCGGCCGATTGTCGACGAAGAAAATCGGCTCCCAGATGCCCGACCAGTGCCGCATTAGAAACGCAATATTATTACCGGACATCAGCTCGGCATTATATCCATACGGAGGGCACCGCACAGCCATTTTCCCATTTTTCAATATATCCAGCACGATAAAGGTTGTTCCAGGCCCGATACCCTCGCGTATGAGATTCGACTGGGCGAGAGCCAGAGCGAAATGCCGGTATTCTTTCTTTGTCTTGTCCGATTTCATCCAGGCCTCGAATGTGGTATAGCTTAAATACGCGCGTTGTAGGGCTTCCTGATTCTCTTCTTGAAGATTAACATCCAGCTCATCAGATGCCCACGTAGACAGCTCGGCATCTGTGAGCCGCTTCACAACGGAGTTGGCAGGATCGTAGAACTCCAGGGCCAAGTTTCCGTAGTTAAGGGCGAGGAACACACGTGCCGTTATCTTTTTCAGCAGGAAATCCTTCATTTGCTCCGCATTATTCTTGAGATAAAAGGGGGCGATCGCGGCGAGAAAGCTATCACCCTGGAAACGGTGCCGATTCTCTACGCCTACGCGCAGAAACCCTGTAGCGCCATCCTTGATTTTCTGAGGATTAAATGTGCGACTGACAATTTCCGTGGAATCTTGATTGAAATAGGGGTCGAGGGCAGGAGGCAGTAGGCCAACTTGGGCGGCGGCGTATTTACCCTTATCTATCATACCGACCTCAAGAGGAAGTTTCTCGGATCCGATGATATACTTGGTGGTGACTCCTGCGAGTAGCACTTGGTAATCTGTTATTGGAATACCCACCTCCTGTCGAGGACCCGCGGCAGCCCGCCGTTCTTTGGCATCTTCTTCATCATCTTTTAGAGCCGCGGCAGCTTCACGGCTGGCCGGCTTTACTGCCGCAGGTTTCGGAGGGGCGGCCCATTCTCTTACTTTATCGAACTCCTTGTCTCTGAATTGAATAGGCTCCTCCTTGAGAAAACAACAGGGGAGGTAGAAACCCTCAGGATGCGGGGTTGTCTTCAAGAAGCTAATGTATAAATGCCGGCTATCCGTCTTTGGCTTTATTTCACGCTCCATAATCGTCTCACCAGGCTTCGGCGCTCTCCGATTTCCGATGACTTTCCCCTTACAGAAGGGGCACTCACCAGGGCGTTTCGGTGCCCCTTTCGGCCGACGCATCTGGGTGGATTCCAGATCGGCCTCTCGAATCATGATTTCATCCTTCGTACAGAAGTAACGGCAGCAGAGATAATAGTTCTGATTCTGCGGAGCTGTTCCGAAACGCAGAACCGTATAATAATCCTTCTCCACCGTTCCAGGAGGCTTTTCAGGGTCGCCTTCCTGAAGAGGAAATATCTGGAAAAACACATTATCATTGGCATACTCCTCCTGCATTCGTTGGAACTGGGCTTCACTTAAGACAGCCGGTTGGCGCCCGTGTGTAGGCTGACACTTACTTACATAACGCTTCAAAGAGGGGTGCTTCTTGGTATAATCAAATAGGCGGGGATCAGCATCTTTGAGCTTATTTAGAAAGAAGTTCGCTATGCCACCCTCGGCGCCCGCCGCGCCTTCTTCATCGTCGCTGTCCTTCTCCGCAGGCTTGACACCGGCCATATCCTCTTTGGGTGCGGCAACTCCCTTAGCTAGTTGCTCTTTGAGTTGCTCTACAGGGGCGGCAGCAGCGGCAAGAGGCACAGCGGGTTTTTCTCCTGGGGCGGGGGGTTCAGGGTAGGGTGTTCCCTGCTGTGCGGCGACAGCTTCCGCAGCACGGGCTTCTTCAAGCGTCATTTCTTTTCCATCGTCCTCAGGCTGTTCGTAGGCAAAAAAGTCCAAATAATCGGGCATTTCTTCCGCGCCACCGACGTCCTCTGCTTCTTCGGGCGCAGCGGCGGCGGCAGGAGATTGCTCTGCCTCGGCCTCCTCCGCTGCAGGAGCCTCAACTGCAGGAGCCTCCGCTACAACATCCGGTGCGCCTTCTGCCGTTTGTAGTTCACGAACAGCTTTTGCGCTTACATGAAGATCCGCCACATCGGCACTTATCATAAGTGACAAGGCTGTGACAACACGCTGAAGATTTTCCAGAGAATCGAGTCTATGTATGTGGAATGTGTAAAAGGGGTGCTGAGCAAATATTCCAATGTCAATACCAGGATTGTATTGTAGCATGTAATCCTTCGATTCTGGGTTCACTAAAGCCACATCGCTCTGCGCCTGTAACTTCGTAGCCACCTGTTTCCGCGCCTCTACCATGTCCATTTGGAACTCATCGGCCACCAACTCTACAAGATTGCTCACAAGCCCCTCCCCGCGTAGAACTTTGCGATTGATAACTTGCGTTAAAAATGTCTGGATACGGTCTTCTGTGGCAAAGTTGCTGACGAGCTTGAAGCGCAACATGAGAAGGGGCTTCTCACCAGGCAGGGCCGCGATTTCTTGAAAAAAAGAGGTGAATACGGGGAGGCGTTCACGTAGAACGCGCGACGTAAGCTGCGCGTCTTCCTTTTTCAGACGAATACCGAGAACCATCACCGCGTTTCCGATATCTGGCATAGTGTTGATATAGGGAAGCCCTTTCAAACCCTCGATAAGATTCTCACCGAAGGAGCTCAGATCCGTCCGCGGCTCCAGCTTCTTCATACCCTTCGGTGGTTCCACAATACAGTCCGCCGAGCCATCATTGAAAAGACGCAGGGTCGCGTAAATAGGGGGCAGGTTCATGAGTCCCTTGCGAATAAGGATCTTGGCAAAGGCGTAGTCCTGCTCGGGCGTCGGATTGCGCTCTTGCGACCAGCTCACTAGCATTTTCGGATCCTGAATATCCGGCGTCTTGCCATCCGCAAGAAAGACCTTGCTGATACCCGAACCCTCCGTGGGAATGAGACGCATGAAGGGGCGGCGCGCATTCACAGGGGCTTCATAGAACTGGGCCTCGATACCCGGTATACCCTTCTTTTTCGGCCATGTCAAGCGGAGGAATTTGATACCGGCCAGATTCAGAGGAATCAGCGGAACATTTTCGTCCAGCAGCGATTCGAGCCGCATGAGAAACTGCTGGCGGCGTGTAAACGCAACGGCAAGGCGTTCCGCTTTCGCCTTTAGCTCCGCGGTAGCTTCTGCGCTCGGACCCAGGAAAGGAAATAGAGGGTATAAGCGACCATTCCAGTCTTTCTCACTGGGTGGTTTGGCGCCTGGAATCACAGCCAGAAGATCGCGATACAAATACGCGTGAAACTCAGGAATACCTTTGGCGATGCCGTGTTTGAAAAAGGCGTCCTCAATTGTTATGCGCTCGCGATTTACTAGGCTGACAAGTTTGCGTTCACCATTGGAATCTACAAAACGGCTGTCGAGTGGTTTAGATCCGGCTGCGAGCTCAAAAGGTAGTGGATTATAGAAGCTCGTTCCAGGAGCCATACTCGGCATGTTCCACGTGTAATCTATGGGAGCCGTTTTGCCACCGAGAAACTTCTTACCTGGCTCCGAGCCGTGGATACAGAGGTGGATAAAAGGGGGGAGGGCCTCATCCGACTTTTTCAGCTCGACGAAGAGAGCAATCTTGATATCCTGTAGGGTCATAAAGGGGAACATGTTTTTGAGAGTAATCTCCTTTTGCGCGGCACCGGGCGCAGTATGTAAGAATATAGTAAGCTCGCCGGAAGGCATTATGTCACGGAAGCTTCCGAGCGCAGTAGGATAGAACACTTCGCGCAGAAATTCTGGTATTACATCCAGGCCCTTCTGTTCGGCCATCTCTAACGACGCGTGCCAAAGTTTATTCCGTAAAATACGGATGAAACACTGGTATTAACAAGTACACATTTGAATCCCATAATATTTTTAACCCTTAGAAAAGTCTGTCCCATCTTTGGATGCGTCATACGTGGGCTGATCAGTAATCTTCATTCCGCAGTAGCTCACCGGATGTGCGCGAAAATCACGGTGTTGATAGATTCCTACGCGCTCCGCTTCTTGAAGAAGCCATGCGAAGTTGTTCCAGAAATCTGGTCCGTGTCCAACAGTCTTTGTTATGACATGCCCCATTTCGTGTATGGCAACGAATGTGACGATATCTTCATGAACAAGACTTTCGTCGCCGCCTTCCCTTTGTCGAAGACAGAAGTGGATGGACTCACCTTTATTCACACTGTAGCTAGTGAATTCAGCCTCGGGAGTTGCTTCATAAATGCTTGAGGGTGACGCATCGAAGTTTTTACTAAGTTGTTTTACTTGTGGCTTGTCGGGATATGTTGCCTCTACGTGTAACTTTAGTTTATTCATCTTAATCCGAACTCTTGCCATTATATCTGCTGCTTCTTGTTTATCGGGCATATCACGAACGGAATATGTTTGCCCGTCGACCGTGCTTTTGACTGAAACTGTCGGATAATCCGACGATTTGAGTCCAATATAGTTCATGGCATAAGAAAGTGTGCCGGCTAGGTCAGCCATCTACTGTTATAGTTGGCAAAATACTTATGTTGCGGATCCCACCCGTGCTCTTTTGCGGCCAGATAATAGCGTGGCGCTGGCTTGTTCAGCAGCGGCGCGGGCGGCGGTCACGGCGGACTTCTGTAAACCTTTGTCAGAAGGGGCTGGCGGCCCATTTTTGGCTTCAGCGGCCACAGTTGGAGGGGTCACAATGGCGGCGGCGGCAGCGGCAGCAGCGCCTACAGAAGCGGGGTGTAGGTTGAGGAGATCTGGCGACTTCCCCACGGCACTTACAGTTTGTTCGGCAACTGTTTTTATAGCGCTTTTAACAGCACTAGCTTTGCCATTCGCTATTTTGCTAGCGGTGGTTTCAGGTAGCTTGTTCGCTAGCGCATCCGCCTTTTTCTTGGCCATTTTGGCTATTTTTGCTGTAACACCTTGAGCCAGAGATTTTATATTGAGTGCTGGGTATTTTCTCATTGTGGCGTTGGATGCCATGGCAGCCTGCATGTTCATCATTGTATTGTATTGTTGTTGTTGCTGTTTCTTAAATCTACGGGTAAAACGTGCGTTTTGGCCGTTGGTGTTTAGTAGACTACGCCCAGGCAGCGCGCGCGCCGAACGTGTACCAGAAAGCCGCATGCGGCGCGCAAGCGCGGCGGGCATGGGCGCAGAGGGCACGGGCATCGGTCCAGGGGGCATCGGCCCCTTACTACCACGTTTCCAAAACTGATACCACTTCTTTGCGCTCTTGTTATTCTGAGTATTAGCCTTACCAGCAGGCCCATTATTCTTTTTTCCAAAAGGCCAGAATGACCATCTTCCAGGGGGCTTGTTGCCGCCAGGGGGCTTGTTGCCGCCAGGGGGCTTGTTGCCGCCAGGGGGCTTGTTGCCACTAGCGGGCTTGTTGCCACTAGCGGGCTTGTTGCCACTAGCGGGCTTGTTGCCACTAGCGGGCTTGCTCCCGCCAGGGGGCAATAAGCCGCCAGGGGGCGGCTGGTTACGCCTTCCAAAAGGCCACCATGACCATTTTCCAGAGACCTTACTTTTACCGCCAGGGCCATTGGGTTTACCGCCAGGGCCATTGGGTTTACCGCCAGGGCCATTGGGTTTACCGCCAGGGCTAGCACCAGGTCCAGGTATCCGTGGAACGGGACCACCAGGGCGTCGTGGAGGTAGCGGGCCAGGGAGTCCAGGGAGTCCAGCAGCCCACGCATGCGCGGCAGCATTATTAGCAGTATTGTTTTGACTTCCAAGGATACCTAAGCGCCTCCCCTGCCGTCTTTTGGCAGATTCAACGCGCAGGCGAGCGCGTTGCGAAGCGGGCATACGCAGTAACCGACCCATTTTCCCACGTAAAACATTACGAGCGAACGCACCCACCCCTGTGTAACCAGAAACAAGGTCATTCACATTCTTTTGAGTCTTACCCTCCTTCAGCTTTAATGTGCCATTCGGAGCCATATTATACACTTTGTCAAAGCGTTTATCACCGGCTATTCTCGCATCAAGTTGTCTACCAAGCTCGCCAGCACCTGTACCAATAGCACGTCCTAATGCCGCAGCCCCTCTTCCTAGCGCCGCAGCCCCAGCTGCAACCCCTCTTCCTGCCACCTTCGCCCCAGCGGCAGCCCCTCTTCCTGCCGCCGCCGCCCCTCTTCCTGCCACCGCAGCCCCAGCGGCAACCCCTTTTCCTGCCGCCTTCGCCCCCCTCAAAAGTAGTTTCACTGGCAGAGCCGCTGCACCTGCCACCGCCGCAAGTTTCTCTTGCCTTCTTCTTGTTTGACTGGCCTGTGCTCTTCTTAATGCACTATTTGTAATACCTCCAAGGCCGGCTAAACGTGTCTGTAACTTTAATCTTCTGCGAGCGCGTGTCGCGGCAGAAGGCATATCTACTTATATTATTTAATAAAAAAGTTAAGCATAGTATGCCTAACTTTTCTATTAGTGTGTAGTACGACTACTCTATTTTTACGCGATCTCCAAAGCACGGCGATTCACGTCAGGCTCGATCGTCGGAACATTAAATACCGTCACTGGTACTTGGGGGTTCGGCGGCTCCGACCGGAGTTGGTAGTTCGCATTACGCAGCGACTGGCCCACTGTGTTCACGCCAATCAGCGCACCCGCAGACAGAAAGTTCTTACCCTTCAGCGACCCAGTTCCCATCGGGTTCTGTTGCGCCCACACGGAGTTCGCGTCCTTGGGCAGCAGCTCAGAAGGCGTTAGCTGATCACGAGGGTAGCAGCCAGCGGGCTGCTCTGCATTCCCAAAGTTCGCCGGGCCAGAAGAGGGTGTCGGGACAACTTCAGGCGCCATCTTTACAGCTGCCTCACGAACCGGGCCAGCCACGGCGTTGCCGCCCGCCTGGGAAGAATAGTTAGACGCCGCCGACAGCGTGGCCTGGAAGCCATCACGCTGCTGAAATAGACTAGGCTGAGCATACGACAGGGCAATCACTACCACCGCTAGAACGGCCAGCGCGCCAAGAGCTTTCATAGAACCTGCCATACTTGCTTCTGTATTAGCGCGAGCCTATATTTTTCCAGAGTCTTCATCTGAGCTAAGTTCGGATTCCGAAGAATCCATATCAAAATTTCCATAGCGTTTATAATATCTATCCGCCATCTTTTCAGCCCGAAGCTGCGCTAACGATGCCCTCAGCCGGGCCTGGCGAATGCGCTTTCTTGCTACCTCCCGCCTCGCCTTCTCCTCCGCCGAAATTTCCCCAAAAGGGATAATCTCCTGTTCAATCTCAGCAATCGGGAGTTCCGGAAGGTCAGTTTCCTCCCCCTCAGCATCTAACTCCTCCCCCACCACACCCAGTTCATTTAGAAAACCGGGAGGGATCGCAGAAGGGACAATAACGGGCTCGAGTTCCGCCAAGCTAAGTTGTAGTTCATAGCGACTCGTATAAAAGACTATGCGCGCCGGAATCCACGTTGCTCGGAATGTATCCCCCATTTCCCGAATAGAGGATATATCCACTTCATCCGTCAAATATTCATAGATAAGCCTCTTATAAAAGAGAGATGGCTCGAGTGGTTTTGAGAAGTATTTAGATGCCTGCTTCAGAAACTCCGATACGAAAATATCACTCAGCTCTTCTTCCGTTATGGAAAGCTTTGTAGGATCATCTGTTGTCGCCTCCATTCTCGGCGCATTCTTGAAAGTGAATATATAGCGTTTCTTGTCAGCTTCGAAGTGGGGTGGAAGAACTTGTAGACTCATCTGCGGATACACTTGATATATGTTATAAGAATAAGAGGTTAGGAAATGACGAAGCCCGGGGGAGGGACAAACAGCCTCGCCAAAAAGTTCCTTGATTACGTGGGTCGGGATGAAGTTCGCGATAAAATCAAGGGTGAGTTCATTGATCCCATGCTCGATCATGTCATGAAACGTGTTTTCCCCTATATTATCTTGACCTGCGTGTTATTCATCCTACTGCTCCTCGTAGTGTTGTTGACGCTCGGGATAATCATATTCCAAATGCGAACCACGGCGGTTCCGGCGATTATTTCGTAAAGTCCGCCGGTAATGTCTTGAATCCGTAGATTAGAATGAATCCCCCTTCTGTTCCAACAGGTGGTGGCTCAGCCCCTGTGGCCCAGCAAATCGGGAATCTCATACGACACTGGGTTCATTATGACAATACGATTGCAACGTTAAACAGGGAGGTCAAAAAGACCAGAGAGCTGAGGAATAACTATGAGGCCCAGGTGCTTCAAATCCTACGAGCGAATAACATGTCGAACCCTGTCATACAGATTGGAGATGGTCGCCTCATTGTATCAGAAGACAAACATCATTCGCCTCTGACGTTCACTAGCCTTGAATCGCTCCTTCATCAATACTATGCCAAGAAGCCGGGTGCCAAAGACGAAACGGCCGATATAATCAAGTTTGTTAAGTCGAACCGCGAGACTACACTCAGCACCTGCTTAAAACGTCAAGGCGCGGCGAGATCTCGTTCGAATGATGACAAGTAGTTGGGCTAAAGCTGAAACACGATACTAATATAGGGATGTCGGAGCCTATCCGTATAAATATAAACTGGAATCGCTGGTTGAATGAACATGTTTGTATCGATCCGGACGACTATATTCCACGTCGCGTTGCGATTCACCGCCTATGTTCTCATGGGCTCATTCCGTTTTTGCGCGCAAATGGCTATTCAATGGCGATCAGCAATAAGGACCTAGGTTCCCGAATCGCAACAGGGCTCTACAATAATCACGGGCGGCATATGCTGGAAAGTGATTGGTCATTCGGGCCGATAGAAAACACATGTATGGGTGATGACTATAGAGCACACTTTCATCACAGGATTAGCGATGAAAAGTGGGAGATCTTTTGGCAACAGTGGGGGAGCTGGTTAGATGAGCACCGTCGCGCCGATATTCAAGATTATATCTGGTCTCAGATATCGAGCGAATGGTCTTCTGAGACAGAAATAGCTAATGAACATATTTACGGAGAAGAGGAATACACAGCCGAACATGACAGTCGAGATGTATATTTGAAGGACTCCGTAGAGTCAAATGAGTGGGGGGGGATCCGCAAACGGTAACTAGGCGGAAGACCACTTCGCCTCACTGAAAGGTTTGACATACAGAGAATCGGCCTGACCCTTGAAATCGTTCACCATTTGATCAACCTTGAGAGCAGCAGGAGATTTAGGGACTTTACCTTGCTCCATCAGCTGCTCTTCATCATGGCTGGATTGAGACGGCTTTTTGCCGTAGCAATTCACTCCATACAGCATATCGGGATTATCGAAGAATCCACCATTAATACCGGTGGTTCCGCAGGCCATACGTTCATCGGCTGGGCCAGATTGTAGCTTATCGTATGTATTCTTTTGTGTAGGATAAATGGCCATTTGACCCTTCACCCACCCGTAGTTACACCAGTCGGCACCTTTTGCCCAGGCCTCTTTCACTTGCTCATACGAAGCCAGCTCGGCACCGAGCGCCTTACATAGAGGTTCGGCATCGTAATATGTAAATTTGTTCTGCGATATATTATATACTTCATTGGGGCCATTCGAGGGCAGCACCTTTTCTACAATACTCTGATGTGCCGCGCTGTGCTGACTGGGAGTTATAGACTGCGGCGGCATAGGCGGAACGGTTACTTCTCTCACATCACCGTGTATCGGAATAACAGGAGCAACTACCGAGGGTTGAGAGTTCAGACCCATCGATTGTTGGAAAGAGCCCGTCACATATTCATAGCCCTGCTTAATCTGCTTATTGAACACGGCAAATGCGATAAGAAATACAAATACAAGAGCGGCAAAAATGCCCAGCGGGTATGCCCACGGAGATCCGGCGAGCTTACTTACGGAGAAGTCGCCAAATGTTGTCGGAGGAGCGTTATTCACCCCTACATTCGCGGGCCTATTGGCAGCGGCATTCGCGGGCCTATTGGCAGCGGCATTCGCGGACTTATTGGCAGATGAGTTCATAGAAAACATATTTGTCGCTGCGTTGCCGCGATTTTTATTTCCTTGATTAGAGTTTGTTGCAGGCGGAGAGCTATTTCCAAGAGGTATGAGGCTATTAAATGACGTGCCGGCATTTTTTTTGTTATTGGCAGATGCTGGTTTTCCAAGAATGTTATTAGCAGCATTGACAACGGTGTTAACCGTTCCCGACGCGGCATTTGTCACGGCTGTTACGGCACTAGATGCCGCATTCGCAACAGCATTTACTGCTTCCGCAACTGGACTTTGGTTTGTAGGGGGTGGCGAAGCCGCTGGTGCGTTCATCTCTAACAGTAAGTGCCAAAGTTATCGGTACCAGTGTTTATACTTCTGCGAGGAGCGCCCCAATCTGCGAATGCACGTGTCGTAAAAATGCCGCCACACTTACATCCCAATGAATGCCATCCGGGGCGGCATTCGGATACGCTGTTCCAAATCCCCACGCGGAGGGGACGTCATTCAGGGCTCCCGTCTTTCCATCATATGAGAGAATAGGCCTGCGTATTTCATCTACACTCAGCTGTATTGTATCACGTGGGTGAAACCCCATTGCGTATACCACCCAATCGGCAGAATGCGATGTCCGAATAACTTTGGAGGTTTCTTGGATTGGGACGAGCTCAACAGGTATTTTTCCCGAAATGATGTCATCGGCTATATCTGCTGCCTCTCGCTTGATCCCGTCATAATGTCCATCGCGATCCCAGGAAAACGGATGTGGCGTATTATAATAGGCAACAACGCGGAGGCCGTTTGCTACGAGATTACGTATAACGAGTGTTCCACTGTGCATTGTTCCGAATACAATCGCGCGTTGGCCAGGCTGAGTATAGTGCTGAAGGCGAGAGCTATCTAATGCGATCTCTAAAGGTATAGATGGGATAGAGAGATCCATCGTTTTCGGCTCAGAGCCTTGTGCTAGGATGAGCTTTTTCGAGAATACATCGATAGACTTCCCAGCGGCTGTAACAGATATAGTCCAGCGTTTTGCTTCTGTGCTGTAGTTTACCTTTACAGCAGCCCCTTGGATTTGCTGGACCTTTTTAAGAGCGGGGGTGGCAAGAGTTCTTAAAAGTGTGGCAATCTCTACCAACTTGGAAGAGGCATTCGTGTCGGGAAAATCCGGAAGTTTTAGAGAGGGGCACGTTGCTTTAATGGCATCCAGTGTTTTGGACCAAGGGGTGTTCGATTGAACTGCAGTCCATTTACGAGCTAAATCTCCGCCATCGAAATGCGGATCGATCATGATAATCTTGGATAAGTCGGCACCGGATTCTTGGAGAAGGAGTAACAAACTAAGGCCTGTTACACCTGCGCCTATGATACATGTGTTCATTCTAATCGTAATGCTGTTTCTTACGGGCAAGGCCTTGATGCCGTAGCATTTAGGCCGAGTCTTCAGCGTCAAAGCCGCTATGGACAAGACCTAAGTGCCGTAGCACTTAGGCCGAGTCCTCCGGTTGCGTGCGATTACCTCCGCGTCCTGCGATATACTGACGCTGCTGAGGTGTGGTGCATACGCATCCACCCCCGCAGCTAAAACTCGCACCACAGCACTCGGGCTTGCACTGGTTATTCTTAAACATGAAAAGGCTGTCGGCGCCGGGCTGGAACTCGGCACCGGTGAGAGGCTCATTCGGGGCGGTGTAGCGCCAGCCAGATACACTGTTGCCGGTAGATAGCTTCACACCATCGAACGCCCCCACAGGAGAATACATCTCCTTGGCCCCTCCAGCATTCTCCAAATAATACGAGCTGAAGCCCTCAACTGCATTAGTGTTGTTAGTATTAGCGTTATTAGCGGGGGCGGCATTCGCGGGGGCTGCATTAGTGGGAGCGGCATTATTCGCATTGTTGCTCATGGGCATAACAGCTGTATTCTGAAACCCTTCCAGCGGCGAAATCCCATAAGGCGCGTAGTAGACCATTATAAGGTTCGCGAGAAGGATTAGGAGCAGGCCAGATATTAGCACGGCAGTCTTCATTTAGCGATTCTTCTCAGGGTTGATTTTTTGTGTGGCGCGCTAGCTTCTTTTTAGAGGAGCCACTATTTTACTAATCCACAGCATATCTTTCATAAATACCGCATACGCCCTGGGAACCTTCTTCTTCGTCATAACCGCAACTGCTCTTAGTTTCTTAAATACTCCCAGTGCCGTATACTCTCTAACGGCTTTTAGGAGGGCAGCTTGCCGGCGAGAATCAGACTCGCGAAAGGAGTAGCCATGCTTAGCAAGCTCACCTTCTCTCATAGGACCGTGTAGTTTCGACGATCGCGTGCTTCTACCCGTATTACTCGAACAGCGCGGTTCTACATAAGTGTTCTTGTCAGATGGATGAATGCGATATGCCTCGCCTGTAGATTTTCGCACCGTAAAGCCGCGTCGGCGAACTGCCGTAGAATAATGACGCGTGTAGCCTTTTCTTAAGACTTGACCCGGAGGACAGTTCTTCCGCGTCAATGTCCGAATACCCGGAATTTTAGAAACGAGCTGCCGGGTTTTTCTACGCACCGTTGCCGTTCCTGGCTTTTTATCAGGCATGTCCCCTACTAGTTGGTCATGTCATTATTCATATTCGCTGATTCATTAGGTATAATATTGTTATTTGGTTCGGCATTCATATTTCTATCGTTCCTCGCTACCTCTTCGATGTGCGTCGGAGAAATGGTAAAAGGGTAATGATAAAGATCAAGTTTTGCATAATAGTCGAGTAACTCTTGTAGCGACGGGTCATTTCGCAGAGCAGGTAACACCCCCCTTTTTTCGAACACAAGTAAAACCGCCTTTTTATTCATATCAGCAGTCGGGGGTATAACACCTTTGTTTATAATAACCTCTTTCATGATATTATAAAGGTTCTGTATTTCATTTTCCCCTCTTTCAAGAACACTCATATCTTGAATATTAGGATTCGTTTTATCACTATTATTCTTTTTCTCCGTAGGTCCAATCAAATAGGGGCGTTTAAACTCCTCAAAAGTGCTTCGCATATTTTTAATAACTTCTTCTGTATTCATTCTATGCTAATCGCGTAAAAAACCATTAAAGAAAATACGACTTGCTATAAATGGATCTGTCCGGTGATCAAGCGCCACCGCGTGCGCGGCGCGGCCCGCCACGTGACACCGGTCCCTCTATAGAAGATTCTCTCCGAGATGCGGAGTCACGTTCGTTGGACTTTCCTGCCACCGAACGTGCCATGTATGTTCGCGCTATGGTATCAAGGACTATAGAGCTCAAAACTTCTGGTAGAAGTGTCGAGGATATTAAGGCGCAGCTACCCGAGTTTGTTCGTGATTATCCCCATCTTTTTGAGACGGTTTCAGGAGATAGCTTTGACCAGAACAATCTAAATACTATGTTGACGATGCTGGATCGGATGGGACAGGGCAATTTAAATCATCACCAGGCAACGGTGATCGTAGGGAAACGGTTGGCGCAGAAGTATATACGACCGGACAAATAGTGCTAGGTTTCGTTGCTTGATATGGAATACGAAACTTCTGACACCAAGCAAGGCTTGTCGCAAAATCACGCGGAAGTTGGGTTGAATACCATTCTTCTGAGTGATTCGCATAGTGCTCAGCAAGGCTGATTGAATGTAGTTGTTCTGCGGTTGTTGTCGATACGTGCGATTTCATATATGCCAGTTCTTCTGAGCTAAGAACCTCCCCTACACCACTGGGATACAAATCGCGCACTGCGTGCTGCTGTATTTCCATAAGGAGCTTTAAAATACCAGGGGAAAGTCCCTTAAATCCGCGCCCCAGAAAATAGCGTTCTGAGTTACACGGACGCGACATGGCCGGTTTATAAAGCGTCCACTCGGAAAAACAGCGGGCCATTAATGCTGTTAAAATCATAGTGGATTCCGAAAATACGTCGAACAGTTTCAGAACAAAGCAGCCCTCCTGGCTGAGACAACGAAGGCCTGTCGTAGCAGAACATACCAGTAGGTTAAATACACGCTGCTCCTGGATCCCGTAGTTCACACTGAAGTCGAAGCCTCCGTCGGCTGTAAAGAGGTTTATTCCAGTGCCCGCCGCCTCTACAAAGGAATCTTGATTCGTGGTCTTATACACATCCCCTGACCCATCTGCTCCATAATGTAGGCGAACTTCACGATGATGATGTAAAAAGCCCGATGCCCGACGCCACCCTGGAACATGCTGATCTGTGGGCTTTAGCGTCATGGCCGTTGCGAGTTGAAGGATCTTCTTATTACGTTCTGTCAGATCTGCGATAGCTTGTATGAAGCCACCTGGCCCCTCGGCTATATGTGCCGTGCGGATTTTCGGCGTTTGTTTCGGCAAGCGTTCAAAAAACTGTAGAACATCCAGCATCTCAATCAACTTGAAATATGAGCGGCTGAGTGGTTTTATCACAGCTACAGAGGGATGGAAGTTCGTGTCCTCATGTGTATATACCATTTCGTAGGGATTCACCATTTTCTTGAGTAGTTCCCATCGATTCGTTGCCTCGAGCGCTGTAATACGCTCTTTTGCAGCTTGAAGCTCTGTAGGCGAATCTGTGCGCCATTCGGTAAATACGAGGCGATCAGGTAATGGAACGGGTTTTTCACGACGCTGCCACTGTGGTTTTGTCCAAGGTGGCTTCGCCGATGTCGCTTTCTCCATACATAGTTTAGGCTATTTGCCTTAAAGTGATGCTGCCCGTTCAATCCTCCTCCGCCTCGCCCATAATCTTGATCTCCACATCAGGCTCTTCCATCAGCACGGCCTTCTTCGGCATCGTCACATTCATGCGAAGACGCGCACTTGAGCACATGTCATCCTGGTTCTCATGAAGCTCCGCGTTAATCTGATCCTGTGTCGGACCCTCGTCCTCATCCTCGAATCCCTCCAAGGGTGTCATGCCCTCCTGTAGGCGCATGAAGGCCGACTCGTCAAACAGGACTTCAAAGAAGCCCGTGCCACCGCGAATCGGCTGGCCCATCATAATGTTCGCCGAGATGCCCGTAACGGGATCAATCTCGCCAAACAGAGCCGCACGCAACAGGATCTTCTCCGTCTCCTCAAACGAGGCCTTCGCCAGCGGGCCAATATCCATCTTATTGATGCCGTAGCGATCCACTGACATCAGGCGCCCCGCGCGCGTCATTACGTCGCACAGAAGACCCAAGTGCCGGCAGTTCACACCCGCCTCCTCGAACAGCGTGGTGATCTCCTGTAGCAGCGTGTAACGCGTGGACTCGATACCCAGGTTTTCGTAAATGTCGTGTACATGGCTGCTCATTAGCTTTGTGCCGTCGACATACGGGTGATTCATAACCGCAAGGAAGTTCGTGCCGTCCGTGTCCAGGACATACTGCGTCACCTGCTTATACACCCCCTCCTCCGCATTGAACTCCATCGTGTCCTTGTCCTGGCGGAAGTTGGCAGCCTTGATACCAGGAACACCGCGGATCACGATGCCCGTCAGCAGACGATTCTGCAGCTTCTTCAGTGCCAGCAGGTCATCCATACCCGAGTTCATCTCGGGGGGAATGCGCACACGCATGATCAGACGCTGCGAGTTGTAGTCGCTGTAGACAAGGTTAATGGCCGTTCCAAACTTCTGGCGGAGCACAAAGGCAATATCATCCATGCTGATATTCTTCTTGAACATCCGCTCGCGATCCAGCTCAAGACGAAGCATGAGACGACTCCACGCAGGTGCTTTCTCCTCCTCCTCTTCATTAGCCTCGCCGAACCGAGCAGCCGGCGCCGCGTCAGGATCCGTCTCTGCCTCAAATGCCTTGTAGAACTTCACAAGATCACGGTCCTCCTCCAGCACGGACTCCGAGTCATCGGGATCGTAGTAGATTGCCGCCTTCACCGTGATATCCTTAAGGAGGGTCAGCTCCAGATCCTGCGCCACTTTACGCGCCTTCTCTTTCGAGTCGCGGATCTCAGGTTTCAGGGTCACCGTAAGGGAAATCGCCTTTGGATTCTGCGTCACTTTGAGCAGCTCCTTGAGACGCGGCACACCTCGCGTGACGTTGGACTTCGCAGCCACGCCCGCCAAGTGGAAAGTATTGAGAGTCATCTGCGTCGACGGCTCACCAATCGACTGCGCCGCGATGATGCCCACCTGCTCACCAGGCTGCGCCCAGCCCTGCCAGTTCTTGACCACAATCATCTCGCACACGGCGTCAAATGCCTTGCGCGTGAGGCGCTCCTTGATAATCATCTTGTGCGGAGCCAGGTAGAAGCGAAGCAAGGCCGCCCAGAGCTTATGGTACGTCTGCGTCCTCTGAATCACCTTCTCAATACCCTGGATCACGTAGAGCGGTGTGAGGTCCGTGGGAATCTTCTTGTCGAGGCGGAAACTCGTAATCACATTCGTCAGAACGCGCTCGATATTCACCGAGGCAAACAGGGCGACATCCTGCCGAGAATGCTGAACACCCTCAATCAACATCTTGCGGTCACCCAAGACTAACTCCGCAAAGCTCGCAAGCGCCGCAGAGTCCTCACCGCGCTGACCGCTCAGCACACCGTTCATATCCGCCCCCTCCATACCGTAGTCGCGCTTGATCTCGGCATCGCTCAACTTCGCCAGGCCCAGGCTGGCCGACTCAATCTTCGTCGCGTTGATGCCGTCCTCACCGTATTTGAACTGGACGATGTTCATACGGCTGTCGCGGACCGAGCCGTCATACTGGACCGTCAAGTCCTCCATGGCCTTCACCAGCTGCCGCTGGATGTAACCCGTGTCTGCCGTCTTAACAGCCGTATCAATCAGACCCTCCCGACCCGACATGGCGTGGAAGAAGAACTCCTGCGGCGTAAGCCCCTGGATGAAACTGCTCTCCACAAAACCCCGCGCCTCCGCGCCGTCGTCATACTTCTTGAAGTGCGGTAGCGTGCGATCCGAGAAGCCATACGGAATGCGCTTCCCCTCAGGGGCCTGCTGACCCACACACGCCATCATCTGCGCAATATTGATGTTGCTACCTTTGGAGCCCGCACGCACCATCGCCACGAGACGGTTCTCATCGGACAAGGCCCCCAGGCCAATCTTACCCGACTCTTCCGTAGCTTTATTGAGCTCCGTGAACACCTTGTCCTCGAACTCCTGCTGATTGGACTTGCCCGTGTTATTGTCGAACAGGTCCAAGTGAATCTGAAGAAGAATGTTCTCGATCGCCGCCTTGCGCTTCTTCACTACTTCTTCCATCTGCTTGCGCGTCTCCTCATCGGCAATCAAGTCGGAAATGCCCACCGAGAAGCCGTTATACACGAGAAACTGCTCGACCGTGTTCTGCATGCTGTCAATGAAGTTCACCGTGTCCTTCGGACCGTAGTCGCGGTAGGTCACGTGGACAATACCCTTCGAGGGCTTCGAGAAGATGTCCTTGTCGAAGATCCCCTGCTCCACCACACCCTCCTTGATCTTCACGTAGTTCTCCTGGCTCTTATTGTCCTTGTAGAGGCCATTGCCCATCTCCAGATTGATAGGAGGCATGAGCTGCGTGAGAACCTGTTGGCCCGTCCAGCGTGGCGGCTTGCCCTCGGCCTGCCTACCACCCTTGGGTACCACTCCCTCAAAACGCTTATTCCACATCATCATGTTCATGAACTCGCGGCGGTTGAACTCCACCTGAGGGCGCGTCAAGCGATAGGAGCCCACGAGCGAATCCTGAACCACGCCAATCAGCGGCTTTGCATGGCGCGGAGTGACAATCTGGTGAGGAACCGCCGCGATCTCCGCCAGCTCGGTCGATGCCTCATATGACTGCGGGATGTGTGCATTCATCTCATCACCGTCAAAGTCTGCATTATACGGCGCCGTAACAGACACATTCAGGCGAAACGTGTTGTAAGGCAGCACCTTGACACGGTGACCCATCATCGACATGCGGTGAAGCGTCGGCTGCCGATTGAAGAGGATGATATCCCCGTCATTCAGGTGACGATTGATAACGTCGCCCAACTTCAGCACGATCTCCTTCGTGTTCACGTGCTTCAACGAAATCATACGACCGTCAGCACGCACGATGGTCTTCGCCCCCGGATGCTTGTCGGCCCCGTTCTGGATCAGCTTATACATTTGCTCCCGATTGTAGGGCGTCACCTTCTCGGGAACGGTCAGGTTCAGCGCAATCTTCAGAGGAACACCAATCTCGGCGATGGAGAGATTCGGGTCCGGCGTAATAACCGAGCGCGCGGAGAACTCCACACGCTTACCCTGAATATTGTAGCGGATACGCCCCTCCTTGGAGCCGAGGCGCTGCTGAACGGACTTTAGGGGCCGCCCCGAGCGCTGGGCCGAGGGGGCCACACCCGGAATCTGATTGTCAACCAGCGTTGCGATATGATACTGGAGAACAGTGTGCTCGTCCTCAATCAGATTCTTGGGCGCGTTGTTGTTGATCTTGTCCTGAAGACGCTGGTTCGTGGAGATGATCTCGAACAGTTTGTGAGTCAAATCGTCTTCCGAACGCTGGTTGTTGTCCTGGATAACGGACGGGCGCACTTGCGGCGGAGGAATCGGCATGACGGAGCAGATCATCCAGTCCGGGCGACACCAATAGCGATTCAGCCCCATGAAATCAACATCCTCGTCGGTAATGCGCCGGAAGAGGCGCAGAACATATTCTACTTCCAGCACCTGCGTAACTTTCTCCTTCTCTTGACCCGCGGCAGTCAAGCTGCTTACCCACTCGGCCGTAATCCGGGCAATCCCGTCACGGGTATAACGGTCCGGCTGGACGGCGCCGCAACCGTCCTCCGTTTCATTACCGCAGCGCAGGATGTTGTTACACAGATTGAGCACCGCGCGCCACCGCGCCTCGCCCCGACGCTTTAACACGGATTTGTGAAGCTCCTTGTCAATAAGCAGCTTTGAGCAGCGGACACAGACACAGTTCAGCACATTGAGAATATACGGGAAGAACTGGATGAAATACACAGGGCGGGCCAACTTATAGTGGCCAAAGTGGCCGGGGCACCCATGATTCGTCTGTCCGCAACTACGGCAAGTTTTGCCATTGTCGAGAATGCCCATACGCGGATCAAAGAGACCGCCGATCCGCGGTTCATTCCCGTCGTAAGTCCCCGAGTTTGTGATTTCAACGACAGAGCGCTTTTCAATCTCATCAGGGCTGAAGATCCCGAACTGGATACCCACCACAGGTTGGATATCCGAATCTGGACGATGAATTCCGGCTGGCATCTCTCCTCTGTGTTATAGAGGGGTTTCTAAGTGCCCTCCGACACGAAGGCTGCGGTCAATTTTGAACCCTACAACTGTGTTTCACTTTTTTATCACCCTTTAGTATATTGCGAATGCCTTCCGCTAGTACAAGCGCACGCACACCTAAACGTGGAGCATCGAGCTTAATCGCTCGCCTCCGTAGACAAAAAGCAGCGCTAGAGGAGGAAAAAATAAAGGCGGGGCGCAGCAGATTTGGTGGGCGCACACGCCTTTTTAACAAGGGCCGTTCTTGGCGCAACTGGTTTCAGCAAGTGAAAAGCAGAAGCGCTAGAAATAAGTACCGCGCTCTGAAACCGCTTGGGGGCCTTGGTAATGCCACAAGACGTGCGATCGGCGCGAGAACAAAGTTGTACAATAAGGGTCGTTCTTACAAAAACTGGTGGGGACAACTTTTTAGCCGAAGCGCCAGAAATAAGTATCACGGTAACAAAGCTTTATCCGCCGAGAAGAAGAGACTGGGTGGTATCAACTTAGGTTCTGCCGCGCGTGTAGCTTCTGCGAAAATTGCGCGCCGTCTAAGTGCCAAAGCGAACAGAGCGGGACTAATGGCGTTGAACACATCTTCTCAACAGCGGCGCAACTCTGCTGCCAGACGCGCGAAGTCTGCCAGAAAGCGGGCGTATGAGACGGGTTTCGGGAGAATAAACACATCTTCTCAGGAACGGCGCAACTCTGCCTCGAGACGTGCCAAATCTGCCAGAAAGCGGGCCTATCAGATTGCGCAGGCGACTGCAATCAATCCTCTGAGTGCTATCAAACTAGGCACACAGATGCGGGCGAACTCAGCCTCGAGGCGTGCAAAGGAAGCGAGAATGTTTTTACGAAACGTCCGGCCGAATACTGCGCGGGTGCGGTCTGCTTCTTCCAGGAGACGCGCGAGATCTGCCAGAAAGCGGGCGGCGGCGGCGGCGCGCACGGCGGGGCTCAAGATCGCAGGCGCATCCCCGTAAATCTAGGAAGGAGTAATAGCGGCTTTCATCATATCCTCCACTAACGCGTCAAATGTAAATGTAGGGCTCCACCCAAGCTTTGTGCGGATCTCTGTAGAATCACCCAGGAGCAAATCCACTTCCGCAGGCCGAAAAAATGCCGGATTCACCCGCACGTATACATTTCCGGTCTCAACACAGACGCCGATCTCATCCAGCCCGTTACCCTCCCATTCCAGCGTAATCCCTGCGTATGCGAATGCCTCCGTGATGAACTCACGCACAGAATGCGTCTTACCCGTCGCCACTACCCAATCGCGCGCCTCATCGGCCTGTAGAATCCGCCACATGGCCTCCACGTAATCTTTTGCGTGCCCCCAGTCCCGCTGCGCATCGAGATTCCCAATAGAAATCTCCTTCTCCGTTCCATCCAAGATGGCCTTGATACCCTTCGTGATCTTCCGCGTCACAAAATCCTCGCCCCGTCTGGGCGACTCGTGATTAAAGAGGATCCCATTTGTGGCGAACATCCCATACGACTCCCGATAGTTCTTCGTTATCCAATAGCCGTAGAGTTTTGCCACCCCGTAGGGGGAGCGCGGATAAAACGGTGTCGTCTCCTTCTGTGGAACTTCTTGAACCTTCCCATAGAGCTCGCTCGTAGATGCCTGATAGAATCGAATCCGATCCTTCATAGGGTGTGTGCGAATGGCCTCCAGGATGTGAAGCACCCCCGCACCATCCGATTGTAGGGTATACTCGGGCATTTCAAAAGAGCGCTGGACGTGGCTCTGGGCAGCTAGATTATATACTTCCAGGCGCTCGGGTGGGTGGAAGGTCGCCACGGAAATGATGGACCGAATAGAGCTCACATCCGTAACATCGCCATACTGAATCAGCAGCCTCGGGTGTTTAAGAAGATGCTGGATGCGCCACGTGTTGTTGTTCAACGAGCAGCGTCGAACCAGCCCAAATACGGTGTAGCCCTTGTCTAGCAGAAGTTCTGTAAGATAAGAGCCATCTTGGCCGGTAATGCCGGTGATAATCGCTGCCGGTCCTGCCATTCCTACTAATAACTAGTTAAGGTGGCCTTAAACTGCGCGCAGCGGTTTGTGAAATCTGAAAATTTTGTAGGTAGTTCCCTCTTTGTATAAAAAGTCGTATGATATTCCTTTTATTTCTGCGAATGTTTCCACTGCATTTGACACCTCCTCCATCCAATAGTCATCTCCTAAAAGTTGTCCACCGGGCCGAACTTTATTCCACCAGAAATTGAGATCATTTAAACAGGCCAAATAGGAATGGTCGCCGTCTACAAACACACAGTCGACACTTTCGTCGGGAACTTGTTCATTCGTAATCCGGAGACTTTCTACCCTGTGCCATACATACCGACCATTCCAAGGTGAAAGCTCCTGGCGAATCAAATCATACATTTCGTCGAAGTGCTTACCAGGCTGCGAGGGTATTGTGCTTATAATATCTTCTGCGAATCCATCATTTGGGTAGTACTTCATAGGATCAACGAGCACGAGCCTCTCAAGATCCGTTGTCTGTAGAAGATATTTTGCATGTGTTCCATAGCCAATACCAACTTCCACAAGGCTTTTAAAATTATTTTCCTGAACAACCTTCGTCAATACCCCATAATATAAGGCGGACCATCCACCTGTTTGTGCCTCATTCATTGCCACAGTATTCTTGTAAAATTCAGCAAGTTTCATTTTATTTTTAACAATATAATATATACCCTATTCTGACCGCGGCGCGCATCTATAATATGCCAGTTTCAAATACCCCCAAACGCTCTGCGTTGCCACCCCACGGTGCGAAACATACACGCCGCTTTACTCTGCTCAGATCCAGATGCGAGGAGAGGCAATAAATCGACGACTCAATCATCCAGAGTTCCTCCGCATTCTCCATCAAATATGTGTAGTCCACGAGCGGCTTGTTCACAGCCAGCTCGGCGAGAGCATGACCAGTGGGATCCACGGCAGCGTCCACTTGATTCCTATTGAGATCCACAATAAGCCGAGTCTCACCCGCAGCTCGGAGCTTCTCCACGATCGGCAGAGTCTGAACAGAAGACTGCTGGTGAACGAGGACATACGGGCGACCTTTGAAAGCATCGGCGAGTGCCCGTGCGGCCTCCGTTCTCGGCACATGGAAATATGACGTGCGGATCTCTCTGGGTATCCCCATATCGTCGTAAAACGAATGCGGTAAATCGTAGATGGAACGCTCAGGCTTCTGGGCAAAAAAGCCGCAGCTGTAGACCATGAACCCCTGCTCAGCAAAGAAATGGCGCTTGGATGGCCATGGATGTAGGTCCACATCATCATCGATGAGAAAGAGCTTAATACAGGGGTCGTCGGCATACATGGCTGCCGCGTTCGACGCATACTTCTTTTTACAGACCACGTGGACCTCGTCGTAGGCCGTGGCAAGATAGCGCACAGCCCCGTTCATCCAATACATATCGCCGAGACCGAGGTGCGTATATACGAACGCACGCTTCTTGGCGTAACCCTTCTGCTCCCTGAGGGCGGAGTTTGCCAGGGCGTTGATCTTCGCCTTCACACGGAAACGTCGGTCATTCTCCAGAAGAATCTGTTTATACATCTCGGTGCCATTGTCATTCTTATAATCAGCAACGTGGAAAACATCCTGAATCTCCCAGATGGCTAGATTCACCTCTTTTAGAATCCGGTAGTGATACGGAAAGGCGGCTACATAGCCCTTTAGAGAATTCATAAGAACATCATATTCCTTCTGAACGTCTTGGCGCCGACCGGCATCCTGGATTTTCTGGAGCTTGATATCCAGGATTGTCAGTTTGTCAAGGGCTTCACCCAAGCTAACAGGTAGGGTAATCTCGGCCATTCTGGGTGGAGTAGGACCGAACTCTTTAGCTGGGCCTGTTAAAATTGCGCCCCGCGCTGCGCCAGCCGAGCAGCATAGCCATGCCTGCCCAATATACGCTTCATCTTCTTGTAGAGGACGAGGCGCTGAAGGCGAATCCCCGCTACGACTTTACTATCTCGAACTATCCTGACAACTTGAATGCCGGGTTTGATCTTCTGACTGCCGAAGACTTCGTTGGAAAACCTGGTCAGCCGCATCTTCTGAACCTCGGCGTCAAGGCCATGCTGACGTTGAATGCCACGCAAGAGCCTGTACACTACTGGCTGGCCCCGCGTTCCTCCATCTTCAAGACAGGCCATATCATGGCAAACTCTCTTGGAGTGATTGACAATACCTATCGCGGGCCGCTGAAGGCCCCCGTGGTGGCACTCGCCGAGGGCGCAGCTGGTTTCAAGGCAGGTGAGCGCCATTTCCAGATTATCGCGCCTGATATGGGCTGGATTTCGGAGGTGCGCCGCGTAGAGAGCCTACCTGAGACGGTGCGAGGCGAGGGGGGCTTTGGGAGCACAGGCCGCTAGAGCATATTCAGAATCTGCCGTAACTCCAGCGCAGGATGCTGAGTGTAAAAACTCTTGAATCCCAGTTCCCAAAACATCCTATAGGCATAATATAAACCTACCTCCAACGCACGAGGCGCGCCCCCCTCCTCTTTTTCCAACGGCTGCCGATACATTTTTATCACAGTCTCCCGTGGTATAAAAAACCCGAACGACAACGAGACGCGCGGCTCCGTGCCCCCTATAGGATCAGACCAATGATTCTCTAAACCAGATTTACACATGGTATAATGACCCGCCCTGGCATCCACTAGCTGACTCCCATAATATGTCTTAGCCCCCTCCTTCGGCACATTCACAAAGATATTAAATCGCGAATGAATGTACTCGCCCATATTGGGATCCTTATGACGATGAATAAATCCTTTCGGCAAGATAATATAAAGAATATCCTTGACTATCGGCTCCTGAACAAATCCGCGCAACTTCTCAGCGCTCACTAGGCGCTGTTTTATCTTCCATATGACCGTAGGAATACTGCTATCCAGTGGAGAAAGCGTATATTCCAGGCGCCGATTACCCAGATATTTCATTGTAAAGAATATGGCGCACGCCCAGTCCATGATTTGTAGACGTTCTTCCTCACTCATAATACGACCGCGGTCATACATTAGTTATCGGGGCTCTTATATGGATGAAATTCTTACGCGGCATTTATAATCTTTCCGAACTCACCTGAATACCACCATACACCTCCAAATACATTTATAGCTACATCCGTGCGGACATTTTCTACCTCTAAAGGTGACGGGCTAGCGGGGGTTACGCCACGCACAAATGGCGGAAAATACATGTGTTCCAGAGTTGTCTTCGGAATCAAGAATCCGAAGGAAATCGTTATACGCGGCACTTCCCCTGTCAAGGCGTCCGACCAATGGGTGTCAAGGCCAGATCTACAGAGCGTATAGTGCCGCTGAACCGCTTCCACGCGCCTTCCGCCATAATATGTCTTAAAATCATCCGGTGGGACCTGGAGAAAGACATTAAATCGCGAGTGAATGAAGTCGCCTACATTCACGTCCCTGTGTGGATGTATCTTTCCGCCAGGCAGCATAATAGAGATAAGATCACGCATGAGTGGCTCTGTGATATAGCCACTCAGCCCCTCTTTTTCTACAATGCGTTTCCGTATCCTCCAAATCGCTACTGGAACATCATTGTCCAGCGCCGATAACTGTTTTCGCAGTCGGCCTGGAGTTCGTGTTACTACCGACGGGCTGATAATATACATGGAAAAATAGGATCTACATAGCCAGTCAATGATTTCAACCCGCTCCTCCTCTGTCATAATCGGCCCGCGATCATACATTCTTTACATGCGGTTGTGATAAACTGACGGCAGAAATGACGCAGAAAGGCCGTAAATGTGAGCTACTACCAGCATTTTACAAACGAAAGAATATATACATTTCCGCGTGGTTGAGGCGAGTTTTGTCGACGCCCGCCCTAGTGATCTCATCCGTAGTATATTTTTTAAAGCTCTTCCCGCAGTATCGAGATTCAGCTTCCTGTGGGCCCTCTGTTTTTCAGCGCCTCTAAAAATGAAATAGAAGGATTATATACACTGCGGGAACTTCTTATAAACTGCATCTGTATAAAATATGAATATGTGTATACATACAAGGAATTCATATATAACAATAAAACATTACTTGAAAATTTAGGGGCCTTGTAGATAAGTTCTACTTTATTAAATGGAAGCATAAATCCGTAGGATAAACTTATTCTAGGAATATTATCTATATTCATAGTTGTTTTATGAAAATCAATACCCGATCTACACATTACATAATGCCGCTCCTTAGATTCTACAGGCATATCGTGATAATAGGCCTGGCAAGATGGCGCAATCTTCAGGAATACATTAAATCGCACATGAACATAACCATCTAAGTTATTCTGATCTATATGGGGTGGAATAGACCCAGCGGGAAGTATTATACCAATAAAATCATCTAGAATAGTTGAACTATATTCTCTCAATCCCTCTTTATCCATAATACGCTGTTTTATTTTCCATATTTCTATAGGAATATTTTTAGTGTCGATTGTAAAGCGAAAATCTAGGCGATTACCGCTCAAACTAGAACATTTGAAATCATTATTGTATATGAACTTTAAAATAGCCTCTTGCTCCCCCTTACTCATTATTTCCCCCCTATCATACATTTCTAAAAAACAGAAGATGATCCCTTTAAACTATTCTGGTGAATATATAGCTTGCCGCTCCTCCGTTAAAAAGGGCGGAACTCCTCGTGGTCTATTTTTATAATGAGGCCCATTTTTATCATATGACTTTGTAGGAATGGACGATGGTTTATTACTATCGCATTTTAAGGCGGCGTGTAAGGGAAAGGGGTGAAATCCAAATATATTTTCCAGATATTTATATAGCTGTATACGAATATTGTGCGAAGTCCATTTTATATGTGGTATTTTATATATTTTATCGAGAACACGCGGCGACAGTTGAAATCCATATGATATTGCTATACGCGCATTATCATTTGGGTGAATAGGGTCTGTCCAATGCCAGTCCATACCTGAGCGGCAGAGAACATAATGACGTACCTTTGCCTCTACGCGATGCCCATCATAATATGTATGGGTAAATGTGGGTAGACTTAAAAAGACGTTAAAACGAGTATGAACTAGACACGGCTGATTTACATCTTTGTGGGCATCAAGGTTGCCTCCCTCACCTGGCGTTAAGACGAATATTTTGTCCCTCGTAACACCCTTCAGTGTATTATGGAATTTTAAGAAAAAGTTTTCATTATATGATTCCGCATATTCTTCTAGCTCTTCTTTTTTTATAATGCGCTCACGTATATCCCATATTATCCGTGGAACAGTAGGATTATCTTCATAAACTGGAGCTTCTATAAAGTTTGGATTATGATCTATAAATCTAAAATAATTCTTAGAAAGCCACAAAAGTATTTGTCTTTGCTCTTCTATTGTTAATATTTCACCCCTATCATACATTTCTATAGAACAGAAGATAACCCCTTTAAACTATCTGAGTAGTTTAAACGCAGGCATCTAATCTATACGTAGGAAATGAGCTTGGAACTTCTGATCGGTCCCATGTTTGCAGGAAAATCATCTCATATTCTTGGAACGCTTCGTCGCCATGCGTTTATTGGCCGCAAAACGCTCTGTATTACAAGCAGCCTTGATAATCGCTATTCAGCGGATGGACGTATTGTTAGTCATGACAAAGAATCTTATCCCGCAACGGCAACATCCAGGCTGAATGCGCTGCTCTCATCCACTTCCTTTAAAGAGGCAAAATGTGTTATCATTGAGGAGGCGCAGTTCTTCCCCGATCTCAAGGATTTTGTGATGGACGCCGTGGAAGTTCACAATAAATCCGTTATCTGCGTGGGACTCGACGGGGATTCTGATAGGAAGCCATTCGGCCAGATTCTTGATCTCGTTCCCTATGCCGATAGCATCTCTAAGATGAGCGCATTATGTTCGCGCTGTTCGGATGGCACGCAGGCCATATTCACCTATAGGAAACCGGGTGCGCCAGAAGGCCAAGTGAGTGTGGGCGCAAACGAGCACTACGAGGCACTCTGTAGAAAACACTATTTGGCCGCACCTCGTTGAAAAATTGATGTTATGACTACGCCTGTGATTTTTATACCGAATGCTACAGACAAAAGACTATGTCCATTTCCGTGTGGGCGACGATAATGAGTTTACGGGTGCGAATCTGGCGTGTATGGCACTTCCAGGCGATACGGTCATCTTCGACTATGGGCAGGTTACCCAGATTGTAGAGCGAGCTAATCATAAACATATCGTGGGAACACTCGAGCTGGCGGCAAAAGTTCGCTATGGTATGACATCGCGAAATCATCCTATTGTTCGGTTTACCCCCTTTTCGGAGTCGTATCCGCCATTCTTCGTCGGCTGTTCTCAAAAGGACGTGTCGAGAAATGTCTTGGCCATTATCGATTTCGACAAGTGGGAAAATACTACCTGCCCTCGTGGCAATCTCGTGGAGATTCTGGGGCCTGCGGGCGAGGTTGCGGTAGAAGAGCTCGCTCTCGCGATTCACGCAAGCCCCGTGCGCTGGAAACGGGGCGAAGAGGAGCTTATCGAACCTGCCCCGCTGCCCGCACCGAGCCGGCGCGGAATCACGTTCCACGTGGATCCTGTCGGTTGTAAGGATATTGATGATGCTATTACGCTCATTCCTACGAGCGCATCCGAGACAGAAGTGCGCATTCATATTGCTGACGTCAGCTCATGGCTTCTGGCGAATCCTAGTCTGACCGCAAAAGCTTCTCAAATCTCTCAGACACTCTACAGGGATGGCGCGGCCCTGAAACCGATGTTTCCTCCTGCGCTTTCGGAGGATAAGTTCTCACTTCTGCCTGGGCAAGATAGGCGCGCATGGACCGCCATGTTCGTATGGAATAAGGAGGCGAAAACCGTATCCGCTGTGCGTTGGGAACACGAAATGATTCGTGTGTCACAGAGTTTCACCTACTACACGGTGCTGAAGTCGATGTTCGCGTCGGAGCTGGAAGAGATCTGCAGTGGAATCGCCGGCAAGCCTGTGACCGATCCGCATGAGTGGATAGAGCACCTCATGATCTTCTATAATCGTGAGGCTGCCAAGCTGCTTCGCTCGGCAGGGACTGGTGTTCTTCGTCGGCATTCGGCGCCTGATGAGGCTCGTCTGGCTGTGTATACCGCCGCTGGCCTACCTGTTGAACGCCTCGCCATGGCAGCGGGTGAATACTGTGAGGCTACGGCACCGGATGCGCGTCATTGGGGTCTCGGCGAGGAAGTATATTGCCATGCCACGTCGCCTATTCGCCGCTGGTCTGATTGCCTCAATCAGCTTGCCATTCGTGCCATTGTTCTCGGTGAAGGACCTATTCCTACGAGCGGCCCCGATATTCAGCAGCTGAATCGGCGCGCCAAGGCTATAAAAGCATATGAGCGCGATCTCTTCTTCATGCGCGCGGTGCTGGGCGGAGGTTCGAGCGTCGAGGGAGCGCTTGTGGTAGAGTCAGGGCGTGCCTGGGTTGCCGCGTGGGGCCGCATCGTGAAAGTCGATACAGGGGATTTTATCGCAGGTTCGCCCGTGCGTATCAAGTTCTTCTGTGATGCCACACAGAGGAACTGGAAACGCCGAATGGTGTTAGCCCTCGCCTGAAAATTTGATTGTAGGACACGGACACACGTATTTTTACCGTAAATCCATGCAAGAAGAATATACCTGCTTCAATGAGGAGTATCTGCGATTTGTAGAAGATATGGAGACTCCATGGGCGCAGGTGGTTGTAGGAGTAATGATTATATTAATGCTTGTATTCATAGCAGCAGGGCTCACTGGAATACTCATGGATATTCACCCAGGTGGGGTGTTTGTTAGTCTATTTAGTGTGGGAGTCTTGATGTTTCTTACCATGCTTTTCGTGGGTTCTATCTTCCTTATAGGCTACTGCACACTTCCTAAACCGACGCCGAGAAAACGCCGCGTCGTGTCGGGCGAGCCTATGGTGTAATGAGTGGTTCATGCTTTGTATCTTCAATCGTTCTGGTATGTTCCATTTCACCACAAATATCAGGCAGTTTAAATCCAGAAATGTCCTTGAATTTCGTGTAACAAGCATCACGTATATCTTTCGGAATAATCGCATTACCATCCGCCGCCGCCTTTCCTATATCATCCTTAATATAGCGTATGAATGTCTTACAATCCCTGCGCCCCGCATAGGGAAGATTAATAACTTCCTCTATTTTCCCTTTGATGGAGCACCAATCGCTCGCCAGTTTTTTATGGAGATGGCTGGAAGTCTGATAACCCAGTTTATCCTGTAGAATATTCAGAGTGGATACCGCAATACTGATACTTCCAAACAGCCAGGCGAGTTGGAATCCGGCCACGGAATATCCGCCGGCGATCACATTTGATAGGCCCGAAATGGCTGTCAAGGTGTTGATCGCAATCATGAAGTTTTTTGAACGCGCATCAAAAATAGCGAACGCTTCTGTATGCATCCACTCAAAACATTTCGCCTTATCACACCAGGTCGCCAGAAGATAATCTATTTCTGGCGACCAACTGAAGGTTGTGGGTCCTTCCGCTGTTTCTTGTGGCCCCGTTGTCTCTGACATCCTAATAAATACCCTGAATATTTTCTACCGCGATGCGCTAACCTTAAAGACGCAGATATAGCGAATCCCCCGCCGCCAAGTCGCGTGTCAGCTTCGCCTCCAAGCCCCGCATTTTCTCTAGCATCTCTGTGTCCTTGGACAAAGTTGCCAGCGACCGCCATTCTTCCAGAATATTCGCGGCCTTACTCAAAAGGCGCATGAGATTGCCCTCATAAATCTCGTAGTCGGCACAGATCTCTTGGACGGCCGCACCCTGAAGCCAGCGCCACACCGGCTCCACCCATGTCGTATTGAGCTCCCAATAGGAGTCGCGCGGGGCTCGCGGGGCGGCCACAGTATCCTCCAGACGCTGATTCTCCTGCGCGGCCCTATGAATGCTCCAAAGGGCTGCGATGATGGGGCGGGGCACGTCCAGGCCATCAACTGCCGGCATATCCTTACCCGATTCCCCCGAGAAGGCCATGAGCGCGGCCAGAATCTCCTCTGCGCCCAACTCTTTGAGAAGTCCCTGTTGATACGCCTGGGCCATCAGAATCGGATGGCCCTCATTGACTTCTGTGGCCATCGTGCCCAGCGGAGTCAGTTCCAACTTCCCCTCCTCAATAGGGTGTTTCAAGAAGCCCATCGTGGCCAGCGCATCCAGACTCGGCCACACCCCACGAGAAGGATCGCCCGCCGCCTCGAGCTCCTTCTTCAGCTGTGCGACGTTGCGCTTAGCAGTGAGGAACTTCGGCCACAGTTCCTTCGTAATGAGCATCCAGCGTGGACCCATGTGCGTATTATCCCATGCCGACCACGCCTTTTGAGCCTCCTTCCTCGCCGCATTCACACTCTGCTTCAGTCTAGCGGACAACTCGTCGCGCTGCTGCATCGCAACCACTTCCGCCTCGCTAATCTGAATCGCCGCCAGCGCAGCCTCCTCGGCCTTCAGCTCGAGCTCAATACCGCGGACAATCATCTCATGGCGCTTATACCAATAGGACTGGCGCATGAGCTTCAGCCAATCCAGATTACCCGACTGGAGCGTCTTTAAGAGGAAGTCGTAGTGGAACGTCATGCGTGATTGGAACGTTGAGCGCGCGCCCGTGAACATCCGCTGGACTTCTGCCAGGTCCTCGGGCTCCCTATCCGGTAAATACAGCACCAGACCCTTGTCGTCCTTGCCGCGCCGCCCCGCACGCCCAGCCATCTGAATGTATTCATCCGTATTGAGCATCCGCATCCCCCCCGTGGTATCGTCGTATTTCCTATAGCCAGTGAAGACCACCGTCTTTGTAGGCATGTTGATGCCCACCGCGAAGGTCTCCGTCGCAAAGAGCAGCTTCACGAAGCCCTTGCCGAAGAGAATCTCTACGATTTCCTTCAACACGGGCAGCAGACCGCTGTGGTGAAATGCGATACCCCGTTCCAGAAGGGCGCGCAGAGTGTGATACTGCGGCATGCGCTGTAGGGTGTCTCCGTAGCGGTGTAGATGGAAATCAATAATATGCTTCACGGAGGCCGTGTCTGAGGAGCTCAAAAGGGTGTGCTCACAGTTGTCGGCGTAGCGCTCGCAATCCTTCCGTGAGAACACGAAGAATAGCGCCGGTAAGAGTTTCTGCTCATCCAGGCCTCCAACAAGCGCATTCATCTGGTGCTTGAACGATTTCTGGCCACCCGCTCTTGCGACTGGACCGCCCTCATAGCCCCCCCGCCGCCGATCGGCCACTTGCGCCTTGTGATCATCTTTTGCCTTCGCCTGGCCTCGCAGCCATCCGAGCCAGCCCTTATACGCCCCCGCGTCAAATCGCTCCTTCGCGTCCATGACGGTCACGAGTCTGTCACCCTCGTAGACCCCGTGCTGAAGAGGAACAATACGATACTGCGTGGAAATCAGATGGATCGGCTTCTGTTTCAGCTCACCGAGCCAGGCCGCAAAGATCTCGGGCGAGTCAATCGTCGCAGATAGCAGCACGAGATTCACCGCGGGCGGGAGCAGAATCATCGTCTCTTCCCAGACCGCCCCACGGTCACGATCATTGATATAGTGGCACTCATCAAACACTACCGCGTCGAGGCGATCTAGGCTGAGCGCGGCCGTAATACCGAGGCTGCGTGTCGCCGCCGAGTCATACTTGAACAGGAGGTTACGCAGAATCTCCGTAGTCATGATAACCACGTCGGCATCGGGGCGATACTTCAGATCTCCCGTCATGATGCCCACACTCGGAAACATGCGCTTCAGATCATCGAACTTCTGGTTCGAGAGGGACTTAATAGGAGTTGTGTAGAAAACGCGACCACCTTTTGCGAGGCTGTGAGCAATCTGGGCTTCACCTACGAGAGTCTTGCCGGAACCCGTTTTCGCCGTAACGAGAACATTCTCGCTACGACTGATGGCTGCGATCGCGTGCTGCTGGAAAGGGTCGAGAGGGAACTTGAAGTCCATCGCAAACTTCTGGGGCATTGTGCCACAGGGTTCAGAAGGATTAACTACGCGCAAGAATGCCGACATTTGTATAGTCGATGGATTGGCCGAACGAGGGGTCCAATTTTATCACGAGTTATTCACGTAGGGCTTATATGCCACGGTCTTTTTGTGTTTGTGCGTCCCCCCCTTATTCGAGCGCACCTTACGTTTTTTGGAGGAGTGGCTATGCGCGGAGTTCGCGGCTGGGGCCGCCAGAGACTTTGCCTTCGCGATCATTTTTTCAACCATCGTGTTAATCGATGCGCCCATGGCATCGAGGGACCGTAGCGCCGCAGAATGAGAGCTTCCAGATTTAGCAGTAGCATTTTTCGGAGCGCTCGCCGGCAAGCTCACCGCGGAGCTCACCTTCGGGCCCTTCGGAGCCTTTGCCGTCTTACCCTGGAACTTTCGCTGATTCTCTGCTATATACTCCTGGAGCTTTGCCTGATAAGCCGCCTCGCCATCACGCTCCTTAATAGTCAGGAGGCCGGCCGCGTGATACGCCTTCGCCTTCGGCGCCTTCTTATCGTCACCGAATACTTTCGTATACTCTTCCTGCATTTCCGCCAAAAGGGCCTTTCTACGAGCCTGTAAATCCTTGGCCTTCTGCGACATCACATAACCAGAGGTGCTGAGCGGGGCCGCAGCAGGGGCGGGGGTAGGGGCGCTAAGCGGGGCGGCAGCAGGAGGCTTTGGCGGAGATGCGGATACATTGTTTTCTGCCGTGGGAGGGGCGACCGAAGCGTTTTCCGCTGCTCCACTCTGGGCCGAGGCATTTTCTACCGCTCCACTCTGGGCCGAAGCGTTTTCCGCCGCTCCACTCTGGGCTGAAGCGTTTTCCGCCGCCCCACTCTGGGCTGAAGCGTTTTCCGCCGCTCCACTCTGAGCCGAAGCGTTTTCCGCCGCTCCACTGCTGTTGTTTCCAGACATATTCTCAAACTCATTCGCAGGCGGGGCCTGTTCTTCCGCACTCATCTATATTTACGTGCGTTAATATCTGGGGCCATTCCAGCCACCAGACATCCCCTGATTCTCCTTCTTTTCGGGCGGCGGGGGAGGAGGCGGAGGCGGTTTCGGACCAAATGTAGTTATCACATACGGCAGCAAATACAGCGTAAAAATCGTAGTGAGAATGATAAACATTAAGCTTCTCTCTTTTAAGAACATTGCGACAATAGCGACAAAGATCAAGAAGCCCGCATGACCCGCCAAAGCCCGGGAACCATTCTCCTGCGAATACCTCTTCAGCGCATCTATCATCTCATTATTCCCTGTAGGCACGATGTTGATCACTCCATAATAGAAAAATATGTCATGAAGTATCTGAACACCGATGAGTGCGCAGACAAAAACAAACGGCGACCAGGCTTTCCCTCCTTCCGTGTAGAACTTCGTATAGCCATACCGAGCTATTTGGAACATAATAACGATCAAACTCGTATTGGCCAGAATACCCTCCAGGCCGAATGCGTCAAAATATGTGTTCAGCGTCTTACCACCTAGATATCCCAAACGCGTCAGCATTGCGGTGACGTTGATGACGAATATTGTAGCAGACCCAATAGGGATGAAATCGTCTGTATGGGTGTAGTCTCCGATATCACCGAGCCTGAATATATCTTCTTCTGAGCGCTTGAAGTCCATCTATCTATATATATCAGATGAATGTCTCGGGTTGGAACTGTTATCTTCTGGCAACTTCCGACGGAGGTTCTCAAAAGACATATGTAGGTGTAACACCGGACTTGGATCGCCGCTTAGCCCAACACAACGGCCTCCAGTCCGGTGGGGCGAAGGCAACTCACGGCCGAACCTGGGAACGTGTGTGTCATGTTCGGGGCTTCCCCGACCATCGCGCAGCTCTCCAGTTCGAATGGCGATGGAAACAGATTTCACGGGGCCTCACGGGCGCCCCTGTTGACCGCCGCTTCCAGGCCCTACAGACACTGATAGGCTTGGACAAACCCACTTCCGCCGCCGTGCCCTATGCGGAGTATCCCGCGCCCTTAGAGGTCATTATGGAGAGCCAGACGCAATCACCTCCTTGAAACTCTTCTCCAGCGCAGCGGACACCTCCTCCTCCAGCTTCGGATCTAGATGCGGATACAATTTATATAGTTCTTCCAACTTCGCCTTGGCCTGGTCGAGCTTCTCTTTTAAGCTGACCTGCTTCGAACTGGTAGATTTCCACAGAATCCCCTCCGTCTTGAATTCAATGGCAAAGCGATCGCGATGATATCCGTTCGCCTGCACATACCAAATATGTTTCGGAATCTCCTCCGTTCTGATACCACAAAGGGCGGGCAGCTCCACGCTCCGCTTCTTTTTCGCATGACCCGCAGCCGCCGCAGCGTCATCCACGAGCCGCAGATTCTCACGACGATTATCCAGACCATTCTTGCTGATATGCTGGACTGTTTGTGTCGGCCCCGGTTTCAGAAGAAAACTGTGGAGATACAGCTCCCGCTTCTTTTCAGCGCCCGAAATATCGAGCTTGATGGATGTGGCAATATACGATCCGGATGCAAGATGCCATTTGTGTTCTTGGACTGCGGCCAGATCCGCCGCGTCAAACACGAACTCAATGAGCATCCCTTTAAAGAGAATACTGCCGATCGCCGCCGGGCCGACCGTTCTAAATGAGACCTTACCCATTTCCTATTGAGGTATGGGGCCGGAAGCGGGGTGGATTGAGCGCAAAAGAAACTCATATAGCTTCTCGTATTGGAATTTCCCCGCGAGATGTGTAAAATATGTTTCTGAGATAAATTCTGGTAGCTCCTTATCCGGATTAATGAACTTGTTAATCATCCAGAGTCCATTCCATTCATTTGGAATACATCTATACATATTATCGCGAACCAGACAATATCCTATGGCTGCCTGTTCGTAGATGAATCCTCTTGGATGGTTTATTGCCGATTCCTTGTAATACTCATAAATCTCTCGCAAGTACTCTCCATGAATCTCTGGCGATGCCAGAATGACTCCCGAGTTCGGGACAATATCTGTTTCCAGATCCATTTGGCAAAGTTCGTAATATGCCGTTGCACTTGTCTCCCAACCACACCGAGCTTGTAGTGCTAATCGTGCCTCCTTTGTAGGTTGAGCGAATTCATTCACGATGGCAATCTTGTCTCCAGAAAATACATGAATCGGAGGAGAGTCTGGGCGTATATAAATGTCTGCGTCTACGAATATAATCAAGTCATAGTTCTTGCTCCACGTCTGTGAGAACACCAGCGCTTTTTGGAAACTTACCAGAGACTTATGTAAAAGATCTTCATCAAGATATTCAGTAACTACACGAAAATCATAGCCATGACGCTTGGCATAAGCTTCTTGGCTCTGGCGAAAAAGTGCGTTGTATATTTGCAGATAGTGTTCGCCGATTGCGAGGGTTACTAAGGCTATGCGCATCTAAGCTGCCCCCAGAACATTTTTACTTTGCCATTACGAATGACTAAGTAAAAATGATGTTGTTGCTTATTCAATAAAAAATAAGAATAACCAAGCCAGCTGCTTAGTTGGAGTAGGCAAGACCGCCCATGCCAGACATCACACGCAGCACGTTGTAGTTCGTCGCGAACACATACACGGACGAGGAGGTCACCGTGCCCACCGCGTTGTTCGACACCGTCAGCAGCAGAGTGGTGTTGTCAATACGCGACAAGTTGCAGGTGCCGCTGGGCTGGTGCTGCTCCGGCTGCAGGGCGAAGGAGTACACGTTGATGCCCGTCGCGGGGATGTTGGTGTGGTGCTGGTAGGGCTGCACCTCGTTGAAGTAGCGTCCCTCGCGCACCTGGAAGCGGTCGTGGCCGTTCAGCTGGAGCAGCGCCGTCACGCAGGGGTTCTTCCCCGCCATGCCCTCCACGCGGGTCACGGAGTAGCCCGACTCCAGCACGGAGCGGTCCCACCAGTCGGAGAAGTTGAAGGGCTGCTGACCCTTCCAGCCGTTCACCACCGTGTCGTCGCACGACACGAAGGAGTCGCGCTGCACCACCCACACCAGCTCCTTGCAAGGGTGGTTGAAGTTCAGCTTCAGCTTGTTCGCCGAGGACGTGATGGACTCCGCACCCGTGAACTGCAGGGTCTCGATCAGGTACTCGTGGGACACCTGGGCGAACTTGCGGCGCTCGTCCGTGTCCAGGTAGATGTAGTCCACATACAGCGACGCCGCCTGCAGGTTGGCCGCCGCCACACGGTCGCGGATCGTGTGGTAGTTGGAGGTGATCTGGGGCGTGGTGTCCCAGCAGAGGTTGCGCAGGTCGTTGAACTCCAGGTTGATGCGCACCTCGTGGTATTGCAGCGCAATCAGCGGCAGCGCCAGGCCAGGGTTGCGGCAGAACCAGAACTGCAGGGGGATGTAGAGCGTGTAGGCGGGCGCGCAGTTCACGGTCTCGTTCGACGTGTTGGGCTCGCCGCCCGCGCAGTCGTCGTCGCAAGGCTCGCCGCCCTGCACCAGCAGGTTGGTCAGCACGGGCACGTTGCCCACCATCTTCGCATAGCCGGCCTGCTTGCCCGCCTCCTGCGTGAGCTCATTCCAGATGTGCATCCAGTTGCCGTAGTGCTTGTCGATGCGCTGGCCACCGATCTCAATCTCCACGGACTTGATGAGGTTGTGGCCCACCCAGTTGAGCCAGCGGAACTGCGCACCAGAGCCGTCCGCCGTCTGCAGGGTCACCTGGGGCAGGGTCGCCTGCAGGTACATGCGGTGGATCAGATCGCCGTTACGCTGGATGGTGCAGGTCACACGCTTGCCGAAGCCAGGAGAGCCGTTGAAGGGGTTCTCAATGGACTCCATGGCGAAGTTCGTGTGGCGGCGGTACACCACCTTGAAAAAAGTAATCTGCGGGTTACCCGTCAGGTACACATCCTGCGCGCCGTAGGCTACAAGCTGCATCAAGCCACCACCAGTCATTTGTTTATACCCCTTCCCCAGAAATAATTTCCAGGGGGTGGGTGGATTTTTAGCGAAGCCGGGGTGTTTTCATTTTTTATACGGCTTTTTGGACTATTTTACCAAGCGTGCCGGGGACTTCCTTTTTTCGGCTAAACCCGCGAACAGCTTTTGAAGCCTAAACAATATCTCTCACCCAGAATAAGAATGGCTAGTCAGGGTGCGTTCTTCAGTATACGCCCTACGAAACGGAGTAATCCTGAAGCTAGAACAACCCTCGATTCACTTCACAGAGTGCGTATTCAGAATATTCTTGAAAAGGAGGCCGAAATAGAGGCTCTAAAGGCTGAGACGACAGATCTCGTGGCCAAATGTAGGGGCCTTACCGATGAAATAGAGTATGAACAACTTCAGAAACGTATACGCGCGCTGGAAAAAGAATGTGCGGTTCGCAGTAACAAGGACGAGATGTATGATTATTTCCTTAATACGGGGGAAATCGTATATAACTATTACGAAACACAGGATAAGATTCACAAGGGCGTAGAGCCGTCGGTGAAGCGTGCCGGGGTGAAGGCAAAACCTGGTTCTGTCTTAGCCGCACTGGAGTCTGCCGCGGCTACTCAGAATCCTCTGGAAACAGCCACCGTGAGTACTGCCCCTCCTGGTGAAGTTCTTCGCCGTGATAAGCTGCTCGAGCAATACTTACAAATAGTTCATCCTGAACACGTGCGCGGCACGAACGAAATCGAGAATGATCCCTATGGAGAGTGCGAAGAGTGTCGCACAGAAATGATTTTCAGCGCGAATGAGGCCGTGTTCACTTGTACGCAGTGTGGGTTCCAGGAGTTTGTTCTCATTGACTCGGATAAGCCGAGTTATAAAGATCCTCCACGGGAGGTCAGTTATTACGCTTATAAGCGTATTAACCATTTCAATGAATGGCTCGCGCAGTTCCAGGCCAAAGAGAGCACGGAGATTCCACAGGAAGTCTATGAGGCCATTTGCGCAGAACTAAAAAAGGAGCGTATTCTCGATTATCGCACACTGTCACGGCAGAAAGTACGCGAGATTCTGAAAAAGCTGAAATACAACAAATACTATGAGCACGTGCCGCATATTATCAATCGTCTGAATGGCCAGAATGCACCCGTTATGAGCCGTGAGATTGAGGAGAAGCTGCGTTACATGTTCAAAGAGATCCAGCCGAGCTTCCAGAAGAACTGCCCTAAGGAGCGTAGCAATTTCCTATCATATTCCTATGTTCTGTATAAGTTCTGTGAGTTGTTGGAACTCGACGAGTATTTGTCGTCATTTCCGCTTCTCAAAAACCGCGATAAGCTGTATGTGCAGGATAAGATCTGGGAAAAGATTTGCGCAGATTTGGCTTGGCAGTTCATCCGTAGCGTCTGACACTATTACCATCGTATGCCCCAGACCTTGGAGATTTTTCCGGTAAAGTTGAGAAATAAAAAACACACCGATGCCACGTAAAGCTGTTGTGCAGAGGAAGACTACATGTATCTGTTACGTGAAGGGAGCGCCTCAACGGATGAGCCACTATTTCTCCGTATTCCGCGCCCCCCTGCCGAGTATAATGCCCCGCAAACGCTCTTTTTTCCGGAGCAGTCGGTGGCGAAATGGTTCTATGAGTCGGGTATTGCCGAGCGGTCGCTTATTAACTGGGTGGCGGATACTTTTATCTCACCTGATAAGGTCTTTGTAGATATCGGGGCGCATGTGGGGACATATGCCTGGACATGTGGCAAGAAGGCCCAGCACACATACGCCTTTGAATGCAGCCCGAAGACCTTCTGTTATCTAGCGGCCAATGTCGCCCTACAGGGGTTGGAAGAGCGTGTGTCGGTCTATCCGTTTGCGCTGGCGTCAACAGAAGGGCATCTCGACTATTATATCCGATCGGAGGACGGGGGTGGGAACGGAGTGAAGTTTCTCTCGGATGCTGATAAGAAGTTAAAGGTTCTGAAGGTGCCAGCAAAGACACTGGATTCCTTCGGCCTGACAAATGTCGGATTCATCAAGATTGACGTCGAGGGCTTTGAAAAGGATGTGTTGGAAGGAGCTCGGGATACATTGTTGCGCAATGGATATCCTAAGATACTTTTTGAATGTTGGGGGGACTGGAAAGAGCGTGAGGGGGTTAGCGCGAAAAAGATAAAGGACGATTTGTTCAGCTATCTAAACGGTCTGGGCTACAAGCTCCAGCCTATTTCGGGCTATCCTGACATGTTCTTGGCAGTCTATGAGGCTTAGAGCCTTAGAGCCTTGCACCTGGAAAGCCCACGAGATTGGCGCCAATGCCGAAACCCGCACCCTGGCGTGCCGTAGCCCCGATGCTCGGGGATACTACATCCAGGATGGCAAACACCGCCGCCGCCACCACACCCAGCGTCAGGATCTCATCCCACGGCAGGCGATGACGGGGCACAAAGATCGCAGCTACCGCAACAAACAGACCCTCTACCAGGTATTTGATGGCCCGATTCACTATCTCGGAGGTGGCGTTCATACCTTCTATATTTGCTTTATAGATTTTTCTCCCGCGGTGGCTGCCTGCCGTGGTGGCCGAATAAGCGAAGGCATTCGTCTGCCGTGGTGGCCGAATAAGCGAAGGCATTCGTCTGCCGCGTATTTCCGTTTAAAGCAAACCCGATAGCCTAGAACAGAATGTCAAAGGCTGCAGCTGATCGTGAAGATTTCCTGGAGGAGGACGCGGAGATCCCTGGGCAGAAGTTCTGCCTCCTCAGTTTCCTAAGTCCGGAGAAGGTCCTGGCGAACAAGAGTGTTTTCATGTTCAACCAGTTCGTGAAAAACTACGAGTTCCAAAGCCGGACGAAGAATCTGGAGGCCTACCTGATGAAAACCCTCACGGGATTCAATACCAAGCTGGACGCAGAGGCCGATGCGCTTGATGCGAAAGACCTGAGTGGGGCGGCGGAGGTCTGCCGTAAGTCGAAGGTCCGGATCGATACCCTGATGGATGAGTTTCACCAGTTCGTAAAGGCGAACGAGCGTGAGCTGAAGGAGTCGAAGATGCAGGAAGCATATGACGATTTCATGTATACAAATAAGGTGAAGCTGGAGGATGAGTTCTATGCCAAGAACGAGTTCCGCACTACTGTGCGCGGCTTGAAGGTGCGCGGCGTCTACGGCTCACAGGCGGAAGCCGTAGCTCGCTCGAAGAAGCTCCAGCGCGCAGATACGCTACACAACATATTTGTGGGTGAGGTGGGCAAGTGGCTACCCTGGGACCCGGAGCCGTCTGATGTGTCGGAGCAGGAGTATGCGGAGGAGCAGCTCAATACTCTGATGCACAAATACAAGGAGAATGAGGAGCATCGTGAGCAGTTCCAGCGTGAGCAGCGTTCTCGGGCCGCGGCATCTTCAAAGAAGCCCGGTATTACTACACTCACGGATGAGAAGCCTGCTGAGTCGTTCTCCGACATGTTCGGCTCATCGGGGCCCGCGGACCTTGCTATCGCACGTAAGACTGCACAAAAGGACCTTTCGGGCGCGTCAACGTAACGTTAGATCGGTGAAAAATATTCAATAAAGCTCTTATGAAGGGCTATATTGAACGTATTGAAAGGCTGTTAGCGCTTATTTCTATTATTTTTGCGGGTAGCACTGCGTTTGTGCGACTTTGGCATTCTAAATCTAGCAGGCGCTGCTTGTCCTGTTTCTCTGAAGATCGCATTTCTGTATTCATACACACTTCTAAGATTAGGAGGTAGACCTCTCGCTGGCGATTTTGGAGCAGATCTTTTAGCAGTTTTCGGCGTAGGGCTTACATGTCCCAATAAACGCCGCAAGAAACTTACAGAACCTTGGGGGCGTTTATCCGGTGGTGATGAAAATGCGGCAGGAGGTCTACGCTCACGGTGCGGCGAGCTCATCTCCTCTTATTACTTGCCGGGAAAATAGTCATTCGTGATGGGAGCCATCACCGGGCGGCACACATTCTCCTGGCAGAACTCTCCCTCCTTACAGTTCACCCCCTCGCAATCCCCCTTGCGCGAATCTACACCCGAACCCGCCTGAAATCCCTCAGGGAACTGCCGCACAAACGCGCGACGAATCATGGGTAAAAATGCCACAGCGGCGAGAAGAACCGCTAATAGACCTAAAAGAGAATAGCCACGCTGATGTCTCATTTCTATTCTTACGCGAAGAATTAAGGAACCACCGGAAGAGGATTTCTGTCATACATTTGCGGTGTATCCGATCCATAACAGTAGCCATTCATACAGCGTTTAGGATGCGGGCAAGGTTCTAAATCAGCCCCGCAGCGCTGGGGCTGACCGGCCACTTGGAATCCTTCCATAGCTAAATACGGGTTAATACGATACATGCGATCCGCAACAAGAAGTAATACAGCTAACGCTGCTATGAACGCTATTAGATAGAAATCAACCTTCATCTATCATATTAACTCTTTTTCTGGATGTTAATAACCGGCCCCTTCAGCTTCCGCGCATTCATAGGATCATAGGCATTCGCATCCTCCTCCTCCTTATCCCGATAGTAGTTGGCGGAGTGTTGCCAGAACTCCGCTGCACCAATACGAAAATCGTTATGTATGTCTGCCTTATACCAGAAGATACAATCCTCCAGCTTTGCCGATTGACTCGTGTTGTCTACCACAAGGCATTCGTAGTTCTGTGTACACTGGTCCATGATTTGACAGAAAAACTCGAAGCTCGGAAAGGCGCTTGCGTAGTTCTCGAAAATGCGCTTGCGGTTTGTGGCATAGGGCTCACGCAGAATAAATACAAAGTCCACGTTGGTCCGGAGAGCCGGCTGAATACCCAGAGGATACTGCATTGTTATAATGAAGAACACCTTCAACCAACGACCGTTCATGAAAAGGTAGCGAATATTCTTATCATGTGTCCAACTGTCATCATACATACAGTCGTCGAGAATCATGAATGACCTCGGATCCAGGCGAGATTTCACGCCACCCCCCTGTTGCTCCCGTTGAATCCGAGCCATGATCATTTTCTGTCGCTTGACGAAGTTGGCCAGAATCATGGGCGAAAACTCGCCGTGGATGAACAGTGGGGGAATCATTTTCCCGTAGAAGGAGTTGGACTCCTCTGTGCCGCTGATAACCGTTCCCAGAGGCATATCCTGGTGGTGAAACAACAGGTCGCGCACGAGCGTGGACTTACCGGTACGCCGCCGCCCAATAAAAATCACCACCGCATCCTGTGGGATTTTGCGCATATCGAACTTCTTCAATGATACGTTGACAGCTCCAGCCATTCGCAACTGTATAGGCGTGGACTTTTTTAAAGTGCGTCATAGCGCAATCTAAATGCTCTTGAACCAGGTAAGAATGGAAAATCTCCGGGGAATGACATTACCCTCTCCACGTTTCCGGATAGCAGAACTCCCCAAAGAGTTGTGCCAAGTCAGAGGATTCAATTCCCTCCAGACCTTCTTTCCAGCGCTTACGAAGCTATATCGTCTTACCAAACACCAAACAGATGGTGTTTGGCTGGATTCGAAATGGCAAATTACCGGGATTGATATTTCGGAAACTTCCGGCCCGTGCCAGGTGTCACTTGTTTCTAGAGAAGATCTCTCAGGCACCACCCCAAAGACAAAAGTACACCCCGCCTTTCTCAAAGTGACCCATCTTCTCGATCCTGTGCGCTGGATGAAGGGTAAATACAGCCTACCGAAAGAAAGCGGGCTCCCGTGGCACAATAAAACTTGGGCGAATGCCTGGTCGAAACTACAGGATTCGTGGAACCAGGCATATGTAGAGACGATTGCCGCGTATGCCTTGGGCCGCCTTCGCGACGAAGGAGTGTCTCCGCACTTCAACGAGTTTTACGGGGGCTTTTGTGCTCGCGCCGAGATCTATCGGTTCAATCTTACAGATGAATACGACAGCTATCGGAATGCGCGCTGGTTCTGGCAGGGGCTCAAAAGAAAGTTATATAATCTGCACATGCTCGACAAAAATAATCCTACGACCGTAGTCGAGCAGAGCGTTATTGATGAATATTTGCGCGAACCTTCCGTAATAGACTCGGGTGAGGATACAGATTCGAGCGAGAGCGCCTCGGGCTCCGAGGTCTCCGAGGAAGTAATCGAAGTGACAGGTGTCGTGGAATCAGCAGAAGTCTCTTCACTGCATTCTGATGCGTTTTCTGCTTTATCGTTTAATAATGAGGGGGGCGACGATGATGAAATAGATACGGATGAACTGCCATCCGACAATAACTATAAGATTTACGCAGAGTTACGTAACTTCCCTGTTATGTTGATTGCCGTGGAACAGAACAGTGGGACTATGGATGAGCTTTTAGACAACACAGATGAAGTGGGCGCAACACACGGGACACCCGAGTGGGAGATTCGCTGGTGTGCATGGCTCTTTCAAGTAGTGGCCGCGCTCAGTGTAGCACAGGCTGTAATAGGATTTACTCACAATGACCTGCACACGAATAATGTTGTTTGGGCGCCGACAACAGAGGAGTATTTTTATTACACGCTCAAATGCGGTGCGACCTTTAAAGTTCCCACATTCGGTAAGATATTTCGTATTATCGACTTCGGGCGTGCGATATTCACGATCAACGGGACACAGTTCATCAGCGACGATTTCCGCCCTGGAAATGATGCCGATGGACAATATGCGTTTAAGCCGCTTGTCGCGAGGCCGAAAGAAGAAATATATCCTAACCCGTCATTTGATCTGTCGCGTCTTGCCGTCAGCCTTTTCGAAGCCCTATTTCCAGAGGCACCTGAGGATAAAGAAGACGGCTGTATAATGAGTTCTGAAGAGGGGTTAATCATGAACGAGACTGTGTCAGATCTTTTCAATTGTGTCTGGATGTGGATGATCGACGATGATGGGAAAAATGTGCTGGTTGAGCCGGATGGCGAGGAGCGTTTTCCGGATTTTGACCTCTATAAACATATTGCCGCGAAAGTGCACGGGGCTATTCCGTCCCAACAGTTCAAACATCCAGCTTTTGACCAGTTCCAAGTGAACCCATCAGAAGTCGGGGAAGGTGTGAAAAAGTGGCAGTTGTTTGCATAAGAAATCTAAAATCGTGGAACACCGACTTTGACTTCCACATCATCCGACGAGTTGTCAGTAGAAAGATCAACTGCTCCCTCTTTAGCGCTTCCTAGGCTCAAAAGAGAGAGAGGGACTAGACTAAGCACCGCCTGGATAATACTTGTCGACGATTCCGGTAGGAGCTGAATGATCATTGCCATCATAACAGATCCAATGATGAAATCGCGGCTGAGGCTCTTCAATGTGGGTGGCTTCTCTTCAATAAATTGCGTGCTCGCTGCGCCTAGTGCGGATATGACAACACCACCTAGGATCATACCTGTGATTAGGGGGGGTTGTGACATTCTGGCCGCTCAGAAGGAAATAAAGACGCGCATGTGAACGCGCCGGCGCGTTTAAAGCTCCTCGAACTCCATAGGAAGATTATCGGCTTCATTGCCTAACTCTTCAAACCCGTCCATCGGTTCCGGAGAGTCATCAAGGAACTTTATCTCCTCTTCCGTCTCTGCTATTTCCGGGACGAACTCCTTGACTGGCTCCTCTTTCTGAACAAATGCGGTATCAATCCCTGTAAAGGCTGGCTGCTCCTCCGCCTTAGGTTCATTTGTAATATTTATAAGTGGTGGGGTAACTGCCGCGGGTGCCTGCCCAGCAACAGCCGCCGCCTCCTCAGCAACAGCAGGCGCCGGCTCGGCAACAGTCGGCGCCTCCTCAGCAGCAGCCGGCGCCTCCTCATCCTCATCTTTTTCCTCTTCAGCCTCCACCTCCGCCTCATCATCCTCCTTCAAATATTCGCGCAGAATGTTCTTCACAGGGAGCATGCTGCGAATCGACTGGTGTATGCCGTCGTTCAGAATAGACTCGATAAGGCGCAAGTTTTTCTGCCGCTCAATAGAGGGCGCAGTAGTGGAAAAGAGATACGTATTGCTCCAAATAAGACGGGAGCATTCGATTAGTGTCTTGTGAAGGAAATGCTCCAGACGGGGAATCGTTATCTGAAGTTTCTTCTGACGTGATGTAAGGCGAATGGCAGATAGAACTTTTGTGTGCGCAATGAACACGGCCGTAAGTAGTTCCTCGAGGTAATCACATTCCGTAGATTTAGCCAGCGCCGTAGTTTCCCGCTGAACTTTATCGGCATTCCATTCTGGAACAGCCTCCAAAAGCTGCTGAAACATCAGCAGGACTTTGTTAACAACAGGCTCCTTTTGTTTGGCATCGTCGAGCATATCGAGAAAATATTGTTGAAGGGCGGGTAACATGAATTGACATAGTTGCTTCGTATATTCCGCCTTAGCCTCTGCGTAAACGCCGGCACCCTCACCTGAAAGCTCCATATCTGGAATAGGGGTGGACTTATGAATCTGAAATAGGACGCGGCGGTGGCGGGGTATTCAAGAGAAACTCACTCAGCTGTATCCAGGGTGAAGAACCTGCCCCAATAGCTCGAATACATTCTTGAATCCTTAGGTTTTGAGGACCATATACAGATATAAGTTGGTCAATTATCTCATACGGATCCGCACCAGCCTTTCGCAGGGAAATAATATTGTTCCAGGCCGGGAGTGCGCCTGTATATTTCGGCGCTGTAAGTCCCATATGTGATGCAAGTGTGAGGTTACGATTCGCTCGATACGAATGCTCAGCCCGCATCATAATTACATTACATCTGGAAATGATCGGAGGAGACAGTTTCCACAGTTCGCGAACTTCCAGCGCACATGTCACACTTGGTGCAGCAGTTTCTAGAATACGACGCAAAAATGCCTGTGCCTCTTGTGTTAGATCATCGGCCCCCTCAATCCACACATACAAACGTTCTTTACAGCGAACTTGTTGATGAAGCACTTCACGTCCTTCACGCAAACTACGATCTGTACGCGCATTCCAACGAAATAGTTTCGCCTTGGCAAAACTCGCCTGTTCGCGGATCCATCGAGATTTCCCTGTTCCAGGTTCGCCGCTAATAAGCAGCGCAGCTTTACAGGTTTGTTTTGTTGTCATTCCTATGGAATGATGCTTTGTAGAGTTTAGGTATCACTTATTACCAGATTCTCATATAGCTTCCTCTTCTTCTTCCTCCTCCTCCATAATTTGCTTTTGTAATATACTATCAAACTCTTCATCGCTTAACTTACTGATTTCTTCGCTACTTGTTTCCAGTAGTTCTATAAATTCACTCGATAGTCCTAGACTTTTAGCTTCATTTAACCGCTTATTAAATTTATCACCCCTCCTATTTTGTGATTTATTTGGCCTAGATCTAGTATTATTTTGTTTCGGCCTATTATTTGTCCTAGATCTAGTGTTATTTCGTGATCTAAGCATTGGTTTTAGTTGCTTCAGGATGTAAACATCCTCTTCTATAACCGCCGTCATATCCTTTTTTGTTAGTCTGTCAATCCTATTATACTGATCTTCGCGTAGTTTTATCATATATTCTAAATATGGCTGTGGATTGGACCAATCAAATTTACTAATATTGTGTTTATTTTTAGAGCCGGCTACACCCATCTATTCTACCGTTTCATATAAAGTTTGATCATGTATGTTAAATACCTCAGATAGTAGCCAGCATTTCCTGTAAGAGTTTCTCGTCATGTTGCGCATTATACGCAAGATTTTGCGAAGCCATAAGAGGATTAGAGTTGACAGCACGAACCATATCTTGTGTATTTCTCTGTAGGCTGACATCCAGCTTCAGAGGAACGCGAGGGCGCACTTGGCCAATGTCGCCCACACCCGTAGGCATCCCCACCACGCGATTCACGGCATTCGCGCGATCATTCACGATATCTGCGTCAATCTTCTTAGCTGTCTGATGAATATTGCCATCGAAGACGGCAAGCGCCCCGCCATTCCCATGCATCGGGTCGCGGCCCAGAGCAATCTCCTGCTTGTTCGGGTTGAGGCGCATATTATAGGCCGCATCGTGGCTGGTGAAATCCTTATTGACAGAGTTAGAAGGTCCATAGTATTCGGACTTGTTCGTGAGCTGCGACTTCTGCGTAGGACGTGCGATATCATCGGGGTCATACACCTTGAGGCGTGTGGCGCCATCTGCGCCAGGCGCCGCCTGACCCATCCAGTTCCAGTTGATAGTTCCCTCCTTCACCGTCGTGCGTGCGATATCATTGGGGTCCCATACAGTTATAGCCGGCGCACTATTCGCAAAGCCAACCGGTGTGCCCGTCTGGCGAATATTGCCAACCGTCTCCTGGCGACGTGTGGGGCGATTCGGATCATCGTAGTGAACGGTGAGTGCACCAGCTTCCGCGGGGGCCAAGTTGAGACCCATCGTGCGCTCGCTCGTGGCATTACGCTCATTCGGGCGAACTTCATAGCCAGATCTACCATAGTCGGCCTCGGGCGCATCCGTATTCGCAGTCGTATACGTCGTCATATCAGCATTACGGTAGCCGGCACCGCCATACTGCTGAACCATCGGTGCGCGATACGAACCGACCACGTAGGATTCCCCGAAATCCTGGGATGTCGCAGGGCCCACCGCGTCGGAGCTGGTTTCAGGACGCGTGGTATGCTTGAGAACCTGGACCGGGCGAGTAGTCTCCTTGATAACATCACCCGTAGTGACAAAGAAGCGCTTACCCGTCTCATCGATATAGAATTTATCGGGGCGGTATTTGCGAACCTCACCCGACTCTTGGGCAGCCATGCCAATAAAGTGCTGGCCAGGAACCACCGGTTGATTGTAGGTTTCCTTCGGGTTATCCGACGTGCGCAGATCATCTGTGCGACGAATATTGTCAATCATGTATTGATTTACCTCGAACTGCTGGAAACCGCCCTTGCCAGTAGCCGCAAAGCCCTCATTCAAACCAGGAGCTACACGAACAGGCTCAAAAGGCCGTTCACCAGCGCGATTCCGCGGGTCGTTAATACGGCTCTGGACGAAATCGGTTTGATCCTCCATACCAAACGGGTTTCCAAAAGGCGCACGAGCAGTATCAAACATGGGTTCAATCTCTTTTTTCGATATTTGGTTGATACCGGAGCCAGTATATGTGTCAAGAATGCTGGTATTTGCCTGGTCGCCCACATTCTGCCGAACACGGCCGCCAAAAAACGGCACCATGTTATTGTGCGTGAATTCGGAACTGTTTATCCTATCACCCGTCAACTCGCTTGTCACAAATCCCTCAATATAACTGGGCTGGGCTTGAATACCACCAGGATTCATGGCTACATCGGGCGTTGCAGCATTAATAGGCTCGGGCTTCGGCTGAAGGCTCGGATTCATAGGAGCGGTCCGCACAGGGGGTGGCGAGTAGTTCAATAAGGTTCCTTGGATACCGGGATTGGGTTCGCTCTGGAACGGACTTTGCCCCATTCCATCTTGATACATAAGGTCTAGCTCTTGAGGAGGGCCGGTAACACTCGCACCGCGCTTTGCCTTTGTAAGAGGGTCTTCATCAGGTCCGCGCTGGGCGGCTGACTCGAAGTTCTCTGTACTAGTTGTTCCTGAAAGGCGTGTTACTAAGTAACCTAGGCCACCTAATGCGAATAGTGCGGCTGCTTCCATACTCTACTAAGTTATATGGTCAAAATGACGGAACCATGAAATACCGATACCTACCAAAGTTAAACACTCCTATGAGGAACACTTAACTTAGTCTATTTAATGCCTGCTCATGCGAGGTTAGCACCATTATGTGTTTTACACTTCTCTTTGTCGAGAAGGCGCGAGGGGATATGAAAATCGAAGGGTGTCTCATATGTGAGCTGCGGTTGATGTGCCAGCGGAGTCCAACGATTCCATCCCGTTCCACGAAGTGTGCACGGAGGATTTACGATGCGCTGGAATAACTGGGGCGTGGACTCGTCGGGTGCAGCCTCGAGAGGCGTGTTGTTCATCGCGTTCGTCTCCGGGTTATACAGTTTGTCGCTGGCCCGAAGGCGAGAACCGAACCGATTGATTCCCTTGAGATCCGATTCCACATCCGTCTTCCATTTTCCTACTGGCCATGAAGCCCCAGATTTCTGAATACGGGTCGTGACATCCACCGGATAACTCGTCGGACAGTTCGCATCCGGAGTATTTAGATAATACCGAAGCGCATATGACGTTATGCGCATGTCGTCCGATTGGTGGAAATCGTCAAACTTTGCGCGGGTAAGAGCTTGTTGTTTTACAGATAAGGCCATTGCTACCGTAGGAGCATATTAACGTTAAAACTTCTCGGGCTTCATACACGTTTCCTTTTCCAAAGGAACCGGACCGATAACGGAGGGATACGCCCACTGCTGATACGCCTGTAGAGGTACCGGCGTCCCGTCAATCGTAATATTTATCTTGGGATTCTCGCGAATAATCTTATTCGGGTTCGCCTGTAAAAGATGTTGACGCTCCGTCGACCACGTTGTGGGGCGTGTAATACCTTGTAGGTCGGATTCAACGTCCGCCATGTTCCCTGCTGCGCGAGCCACCTCGTTCCCGCCTACGAGGCCGAGAATATGTCTCCGCTCCTTTACATGACGGACAAACTCGGGGAGCTGGTCGTATCTCTGCGGATTCTCAACTTTTTCATGTAAGGATGCGGCGCTATTTGGGGCAGGAAATGCCTCTGATAGTGACGCCATTCTGTTTCTAGATAGTTTATTATTAGCAACCTTTGTGATTAACAATTCACATCGCGGATATAAGAACGACTAGGTAGCCCCCCGCGAATCCAACCGGGCGATGCCATCTCAGGGATGAGGTTCTCCGCCTTCTGAATATTGTTCTTTACAGAGGGGATGAGGGGAACGAATACTCCGTCAAACTGCTGTTCCGTGACGGTCCCGCACTCCTTGCCCTGACGCACCTGCTCGGAGTGTAGTAGAAGAGACTCCACCTCCGCATTACCGCGACCACCGCCCATATAAGGAACACCCAGGAAAGGCCGGGCTTGTGCGCGAATGTTACAACGCTGGTTATTGAACTCGGGCTGGTTCTTCAGGACGGACTCCGAGTCAATCTGCGCATTGTTCGCTCCGAACCCCTCGCGAGCATACATAAGAAGCTCCTTCACGGCCATGGGGTTCACATCGCGCGCGTTAGGCACTAGATTTGTGGTGGTGTAGGCGCCGGGACCAACAGATTGCTTGTAGTATTGCTGTATTCCACAGGTATCATCCTTCGTGTGAGTGAGGCGATTGACTTGCATCCTTCTTCTGAATGGTGCTCAGAATAAGCGGCTCTAAAAATAGAATGGCTCAAACTCGTAGTAGAACTCTTTCCAAGAAGTTTTGCGACTGCATCAAAAAAGTTCGCAAAACTGTTGGGAAACAGCCTTCCAAAGAATCTGCGGCTATTGCGATATGTACGACGAGTGTTCTCCAGACTCGGGGGAAGACTCTTCGTAAGTTTTCGTGTAAAAAGGGTGCCCGGGTTATGACACAGAAGCTGAAGCGTTAAGCGAGCAAGAATCGGAAGTAAACTTCCTCTTCAGGCGCCCGCTTAGGCGGGCGTAACGTTCATCCACGGAATAGCCCCTCCATCTGTTCCGGGGAGACATGCCTCACGACCACCCTCCTTACAGGTCTTTCCAGGGATCTTATACAGCCAATCCTGATAAGACTGCCGGTCACTCGGGATGCTCGTGCTCGGCATCGTTATGAATTGTCTCTGACTCTGTGTCTTTCCGAATACATCTGTGGGGTCGCTGTAAAACTCTGTCCGGAAGAAATCGTCGAGGCCAACTCTAACACTCGGATCAGTTATTGACGCGGCCATGGGGCGCGTCGGGTTATACTTAATCTCATCGATCAGCACATTCATAAACGGGTTCCTGGCAGAAGGAAGCGTAAGTGTGGCAGGTGCGGCACCCCCGCCGATCACGTCGTATAGTTCATGCGGCTCTTCTTTCTTAACTGCCGCGTCGGTGAAACCTTCGCGTGTTGTTTGAATGTCAACAAGCGTCCAGATCGAGGGAATAGAATAGAGACCAGCTACACCCAATAAGACAACCATGACCATCGTGTTTTTCAGAACTAGCGTGCTAACTGTCCCAAGACTGAAAGCCAAGAGAAACACGAAAATAATATTATTCACGTATTCGCTAGCACACTTGCCGACGGTGTGCTTTTTTACGGTAAATCCGGTGTTTAGTAGAACTTTCGGATTTTCCCACACATACGGATCACAGAAAGGATATATCTTCATGCTGACCGTAGTCCTCTAACAGTAAGTGCGAGCTTACTTATTCGCATTCTTGGCCTTCTTAGCCTCCAACTTGGCCCTCAGGCGATTCCTTACAACAGAAAGCCGACCCTGTTCATCACGACCCGATGCGCGAGCAGCCTCGGGATCCTCGAACGAAAATGCGGATTTGAACGCCTTCATCATCTCAGCAAACGCCGGGTGCTCCTGGAACTCTTTCATTAACTCCTCTGCCTCCGCCGCCAGCTCCTCGGGCCTCAACTGTCCACGCTGAATCTTATCCTGTAGCTTCTTTGCCACACGCGCCATGGCCTTTTGAAGCATATCAGGGTTAGACGCCGAGGCCTGCATCAGAATCTCAAAAGCACGCGTGGGATCCTTCTCCACCGCCGCCAAGTCCTCGGGCCGGAGTCCGAAATCCTCGGGCTTGAACTCGCGAACCATGTCCTCCGCCAGCCTCGCCAGCTTGCCCTTCAGGAACTTCTCAGGGAGCTGCGGCAGAGCTCCACCCGCCCCGAACAAGCTCTTGAACTTCTCCCCGAGGGACTCAAAATCCACGCGATCCAGGCGACTACGCCACTGACCGGTCACCTTCTCCGCCCAGGCCTTGAACTTCCCCTCATTCTCCACGTTGTCCATGCCATTCTCATACATGGAGCACAAGTCGAGGATTGCCAAGTATTCATACACGGCATGCTTCGTCTTGCTACTCACAGTTCCCCACATTCCCTGGGTTAACAACACGCCGGGTAAGACCACTCCAGGGCAAGGCAACTCGGTCCCAGGCTCCTTGTGCTTGCTGACGACCTCCGCGTAGTATTTCTTGCTCTTCTCTGCGGTGGGAATGGCCGCCGCGGCACTGAGCTGCGCCTCCAACTCTGGGAACGTACTACGAAGGTCAGCGACAAACTCATCATACTTCTTCTGGAACGTCATCTGAAGGCCGGAAGTCTCCATCTCTTGTATAACCTTTGAAGTGATATTAGACGGTCTTTACGCCACCAGTAAGTATTTCGCTCGTTTATATTCTGACTTCCAGATCTAAGAAGCGACACACTCCCGGTCATGAAACACGATTACTTAATGAATGTTTCATCGGTTGTATTTATCATTTGTTATATACCTGAGTTGTATGCGAACTGGAAAAATAAAAATGCGAATATCTACAATATTCCTGAAAAGGTTTTAATGCTGGTGGGAACCGGGTTCGCTTTCAGCTATGCCATACTGAATGATGATGTCGCCCTTATGACAAACTATGGACCTATTTTAATGCTCGATATCATAGCCCTTTTAATGCGTGTATATTACGTTCATATTAACCATAATAGGAACGTAATAGATAATCCGCCAGAAACTGAATCTAGAACGCCCGAGCCGCCCGTGCCTTCTCACAGAGAATACAAAGGACCTTGAGGTAGTTCCAGATTGCCTTACGATTGGGATCTGCCATCGTAGGCCAGTGCTTGTCAAAAATCAGAAGTGCCGGAGACATTTCGTTGAACTGCGCATTGATCTTCGATTTCGCGAAATCGATGACCACTACCTCATCCTCACGCCCAATCGCCTCACTCAGATCCTTGTGAACATACTCGTAGAAGAGATCGAGGATCAGCTTCGGATTGATCTTCTTTGCGCCCTCGATTGCTTCCAGAGCGAGCTTGATATCACGCTCCTCAGGATACGTATCGCGCAGCTCTTGAAAGAAACGGATAAGCTGGTTGTTAAACGCGCCAAGTGCACTCATCGCCTTCTATAAGAAAGAGGTGATTGCGCTTTAGATTCGTTTGAACGCGGCTACTTACCCCCTGGATCCACGCCCCTTTTTGAAAATATACGGAACGGCGAAACTGTAAATGAAATATCCGAGAATACACAGGGTAAATATCATCATGACAACTTGGAAGAATCTCGAAAACTGGCAAAAAACGCTCGTGTTTTCCACTGGACACGTATTTAGAGCTACCGCGCCTACACCGAGGCCAAGGTTGGGACCTCCGCTATTTTTCATTCTACTACTTTACTACATTCTACCTGGGCCTTTCGGCATCCCCTGTTCGCGATCACGCTGATACGCCTCCATCTGCTTATCAAACATTTCCTCCTTCTTGGAACGCCTCTGCGAAGACATCTGCGCCCCACCTCCACCCGTTGCTGCATCTTGTGATAGGCGATCACCGTCAGATGCCGCGCCATTCAAGAAGGAAAATGATCCGGGCATAGTCGTTCCACCGCTCCCCTGCGAACTCGTATCAGTGTCGACACCGCTGTAGCTGAAACCTTTGGCGAAACTCACATTTTCCATCATACTGAATGCGGCTGGCTCGCCCGCCCCTGCAGCGGCAGCGGGCGCCCCAGTCTGCGTGCTCCCTCCCTCTTTCATGCGCTTCTCATACAACCAGTTCATGACGTCGGAATCGGTGCGCGGCTCGGACTCGCCTGCTACGACAATCGTCGGGACTTTTTTGAGCCACGCGGGAAGCTGTGGCCTCTGTGATCCAGGATCCACACATACAAAGCGAAACTGCGACTTCCACGGTGTTCTCGCAAGCTCAGTGATAAACGCCTTCGACCATTGGCATTTATTGCTGTAGAAACATATGTTCGTAGCCTGACTACTCATTGGCCTAACCCACTATTATTTCTTGATAGAGCTGCCGGGAAGATTAAACGCGCGAGCTGCTACCGAGCCCTGGTAGTTGGCCGCCTAAAATTGAGTCGGCTAAAGCAATAAGAAGCTATCAATAGAATGTCCGCTCGCTCTGGCGCTCCTAAAACAATGGCAGAACGTCGTGCGGCGGCAGCAGCAGCTGCAAAGGCAAAGCCCGCCGCCGCCCCTCCTCCCGACTCTGTATTCAAGAATCTCCAACGTGAAAGCCCAGGCGTTATTCGGTTCACACTCGCTCCCACGCATGTATCCTACGCGAACACTCTCCGTCGTGCCATGATAACGGAGGTGGAGACGGTAGCATTCGCATCGGATATCGCAGAAAACGGCGGGACAACCGACGTGCTTATTACGAAAAACAGCACGCCGATGAGTAATGAAATGCTCGCGCATCGCATCGGCCTTTTACCCGTCCATGTAGAGAATCCGCTAGACTGGAATCCCGAGGAATACACTTTCAAGCTCGACGTTGTAAACGACTCCACGAACCCGCGTGATGTCGTGGCATCCGATATTACAGTCCTGAAGAATCGCGGCCCTGAAGAGGATCCGCTTCCGGTGCCAAGTGTACAGTTCTTCCACCCCGACCCGGTCACTCACGATACCGCCCTTCTCACCGTGCTAAAAGGGCGCGTAGGGACGCAGGAACCCGAAGCTCTTTCCTTCGTGGCAAAGGCAACCGTGGGCAGTGGCCGCGTGAACGCCCGTTTCATGCCCGTCACGAGTCGCTGCTCATATGGGTATACTTTGGACGATTCTCCAGAGCGCAAGAAGGAGTTGTTCACCAAGTGGCTTACCACCCACAAAAAGGTGAATCCTACTGAGCTAGAATCTAACTCTGGGCGCAAAGGCGAGCTGGAAAGGGAGTTTGCGACCATGGAGATCCAGCGCTGCTACAAGATTGACGAGCGTGGCGAGCCGTTTAGTTTCGACTTTATCGTCGAGAGTATCGGCGTGCTCGACCCCACATATACAGTGCGCCGTGCCATCGATATTCTTCAGAAGAAACTTCTGATCTATGCGTCGATTGATTCTGGTGACATGCCCGAGAATCTGAAAATGCGGCCTGCGGATGCTCGCATGAAGGGCTTCGACTTCATCTTCCAACACGAGGATCATACTCTTGGTAATCTTCTACAGACGTGGATGGAGCAGAATGAAATGGACAGCGGGGAAATCACCTATGCGGGCTACAAGGTTCCACACCCCTTGCGCGATGAGATGCTTCTCCGTGTTGGCGTAGAATCCGGTAAGGATACGGATGCGCGCGCGGCTGTTGCGAAGGCCGCTCGGTCTTGTGCGCAAATGTTCTCTGCGTGGGCCGGTCAGTGGGCGGCGGTCGCAAGTATCTAGCCACTAAATAGCTGAGGTATGGAGGGAGATATCCATATATATTGTATCAATCTGAAACACAGAACGGATCGCTGGGAACGTTTTTCCAAGCAACCCGAGCTTCAACATATTATGAAACGATTCAGTTTCGAGCGTTTTGAAGCTATTAACGGATCGACGGTAAATATCATGAAGGACGATCGGATATCTCTCAGAACAAAACGTAATATCAAGGAGCATACCCGGCGCGATCACGAAGAACTCGACTCTGCAGGGGGCGTTGGCTGCTACCTCAGTCACACGGGTGTATGGAAAAATTTCCTGGAACGTTCGGAGCCATATGCCATAGTCTTAGAAGATGATGCTGATTTATACGATGGATTTTTGGAAGATTTGCAGTTGGCCATGAAAGACACGTCTCTGCTTCCCCAAATGCCTGATGTCTGGTTTTTTAATCCCCCTTATCCTGACTATTATGAATACAAGGGGAAGCCGTCCCCGTTGGATATCACTGAGAGAAAACTCGGCCCATGGGTGACAAATACCTGCGCCACGTTTACTGGTTATTTGATCAGTAGGCGTGGGGCGGAGAAGTTGTTAGAGACAGCATTTCCTATCGACATGCATGTAGATATGTATACCTGCCTGGCAGGTGATGTGAATCGTGTCTTTACAGTTGCCCATCGCAATATTAGTCTAAAACAAATTCGAATAAAAGATATGGACTCTGATATTCGAACGGAGCAAGATAAAGATTGTATGATTTGTAATATCCCTACAAACTTTGAACGCCGCGGCATAGTTGTAATAAACATGCCAGTTGTTATCTTAGGATTAGCTATTGCTGGAAGCCTTTATTATTTAAGTGGCAATGGAAGGCGCCGTTAAAGTATGTTTAAACCGCTCCTAATAAGAAGGTCATGGACACCACGACTATCTTATTAGCTATTGTACCGATTGCTTTGCTTTCACAGCTTATGTGTATAACATGCCTCCATCAGCGCATACGCAATCTGGAAAAAAATGTTCCACCGGTTTCATGGGCTGCCATTCCTGAGCCATCTCACTACGGAATAGCGCTTACTCCGCAGGGGTGGTCTCCTCCTCCACAACTTCCTCGTCGCCCCCCTCCTCCGACGGCGCCGCCGCCGCTGACACCCTCTGGTATTCTGTAGCCTCCATCAGTCGGCGCTTCTCGAAGCCGCGCATGCTGTTCACCACCTGAATCGCATTCTGGAGGCGCACAGAGAAGCCCTTCGGGCGCAGCTCATCACGCCACTTGACGTGCAGCATGAAGACCGCCGGCCGCAAAGCCTCAGGCAGCTCCTTGAACTTCACCACATGCGCCTTGTGAACATCCACATAGCCCGAGAGCACATCCGCCGTGCGCGCACGCAGCTTCTGCTCGAACTCCCAGAACGTGTTACGGTCCTCGCTGTAGTGCTTCAGGTAGTCCGTCACCTTCTTGGCCTCGCGCAGACGGAAGAAACGATCCATGGCCGTCGCCTCGGAGCCACGCAGCTCACGCATGAGGGTGTAGGTGGGCGTGCGCAGACGCCAGCGGCCGCCCTGCCCGTCCTTGAACACCAGGCCCTGCCAACGCCACCCGCGCTGCACACTCGTGCGACGCAGCAACTCCTGAACCTCCTTCTCGCTACGGAACTGGCGAGTGGGATAGCTCGGCACCTGCAGACGCGCCAGAGCCTGCGGCCAGTTGGTCGCACGCTCGGAAATCTCCACAAAGCCCGTCTCAGACACCGTCCCCACGTGCACGACGTTGATGCCAGGGCTCACCACGCGCGCCACCACACGGTGCTCGGGGTGCTGGATCACGAAACTCGCAAATGCCGAAGTCGCCGACTGCTCCTCGCGCCGCTTATTCAGCGCCACCCGCAGAGCCTCCATGTCCTTCAGAGGGGAAGCAGCAACGCACTCCTGGAACATCTCCCCGAAGGTCTTCTCACTGTAGAACTTGTTGTTGCCGCCAATCTGAGTCCGGGTGGCCACGTGAAGAACTCCGTCGGTTGACACCCAGGCGTTCATCATGAAGCCATCCACGAAGTCCTCCGTGGCAGAGAGCATCGTGTTCAGAGGCGGCAGGCCCTCCTTGGCGCGAAAGGGGGCCACGCACACAGGACGATTGCCCGCCACGTCCCACACCACCGAGCGAAACACATCGGATGCGGGGTCCTTACCCTTAGTGTAGCGAACAACCACGTGCTCCTCACCAGACGCGATACAGCGAAGCGAGCCGCCATCGGCGGACTCGAGGTGCGCAGAAAGCTCGGTCCAGGTGGGAAAGCGCTGACGAAGAGTCTCAAAATGGCTTACACGAACAGACATTTCGTTTCTAGCTATACATATTCACTCGGGGCTTAGGCCGTCAAATTTTATGCGCCGCAAATGATGGCTTCTATCTCCCCAGTCCATATAGGAAGATGGCAGAAGAGAACGAAATAGAAGATACATCTCCTGAGTTCGAGCTTGGAGATGGCGTATACATAGGCGGCGGGCGCTTCGACGGCACTCGTGGGCGAATTTATTACATGGATGACGATCGCATTCGTATTCTCCCTGTGGGGGTCTCCGACAGACTCGTAGAAATCAAAATAGTGGACGGGGAACTTGATCCTGACTTAGGAATATCACAGTTTTTCCAAACATCTAAGCGAGCGGAGTCGGCATTCGTATCACAGATAGATGCCCATGTGGATCAGATCGCCGAAACGTTCGGAATGAACGGCGAGCCTGGTATAACATACAACATAACGGAAGTAAATGAAACCGATGATACGATTACTTTAAAGGATGAAACGGGCGGGGAGAAGAAGATTGAGTTCCACTTCACGGGTATTCCGCTCGAGGAAGGATTCGCAGTTCTCCGACCCCTCCAGAAACCGTTGGCGGAGAACAACGGAGAAGGTGAAAAGCCCGAGGCGGAGGAGGGTGTTCCAGGCGCAGACGTATTTGAAAATATTGATGTGGTGGAGGCTCCAGAAGAGGCTCCCGCGGGCCTCGTGGAACGTCCTCTTATACAGCGCACATACCCTGATATAGTTCAGCGCAACGAAATGTTTCAAAATCTTCTTGAAATGTTGGATGTTGCGTCTCAGAAGAACCTCAAACGGCAGCGTGATATACGTCAGCTGGTGGAGCAGATGTTGTTACTGCGGAATGAGGTCGTTCGCTACGGGCCGACTGGAGAACCCACAGGGAGCATAATACCCACGTCGTTCCAGATTATTGCGGAACTCCTCGAGCAGACTGATATCCCCCTTGTTCGCCCCGTGCTCGATGCCAGTCGTAGCGTATACTTTGATCGCCAGAAAGACGGTGATAACCCCGAAACACTCCCCGAGGTGTCCATCGATGTGATGTATATGCGCGATATCATTGACCGCTCCAACGAGTTTGTAGAAAGGGAACTTGGGGGCGCGGCCGAACAAGTTATTACCGCTGAAGGGGGTGCGGCGTTGCCCAAGTGGTATAGCGGATGGGTGAATTTTTACAAAATGTATATGCGCTCCTGGTTAAGTGATAGTGGTGGAGGTGAATCTGTGAGTTTCCGTGGGGACAAGGAGTTTCTGCGTGCGCCCGTTCCGAATGGACAAGACGCTGTAGTTGATGGTATTCCGAAGTTTGGAGCCTTTCCGCTAGCAACTGCAAGCCTCGTAGGCAAGGTGCGCCTATCTCTTCTGAAAGGCCTCGGCCCGCGTTCTATTCGTCTAAAGGGAGACGAGGCCCCGCGGCGTATTGAATCCGGCGACGAAGGATATATTGTAAATCAGCTGCTGTTTCCTCTGAGTGCCCAGCGTGATCTCGGTTCCTCGCGCTCGGGACAACTCAAGAAGGATATTGCCTTCAGTCACTTTCCTCCAAAGACAATTCTGGAACTTCTCAGCGCGGGAGTTCCTGAGGAGGCATATGCCGGCGGAATAATATCCATCGGAGAGGGAGGTAATACTTCTGGCAGCATCCCCATCGACCAATGGATTAGTTCGCAGCCGCTGCATATTCGCGGTCTAGGGGATGCTCTGGTGGAGATGAAAAACATGGGTCTGACTCAAAAAGAGCTGACGACCGACCAACAGGATGTGCTCGTAGAAAAAATCAACTCATTCCGTGCGCTTTTAAAACAGTATATCGCATCCGAGCGCGAAATATCCGAGAAGGCCATAGCGGAGCTTCGCCTGGAGAACTTGCCCTTTCTACAGGGTGAAGCATTAGAGGATTTGATGGCAAGTCTACAGTCGGAACCTCTCATAGTCGAGCGCATTGAGGAGATTCGAAAGCGGATACCCGCCTATAAAGATAATGATCTAGCCATTGTTGCCGGCGTTACAACACAAATGTCAGATCTTCTTCTGACTGTGTTGGCCGGCGTGCCAGCTCCCTTAGCCCGCGAACGTAATCGACGTGTGCGTGACCAGTTTCTAGAGGCATTGCGTCAGGCCCTTCTTAAAGCTGAAAAGAAGGCCAACGCGGGGGAAATACCGACGCCGATCCAGTGCCCGCACACTGAAAGTATTGACGGCGTTCGGAAGGTGAAAAACGACGACGAGCGTATGCAGTTGATGGCACGCCTTCTGGCCCGCTTCCGCGGCCCTACAAAGGATAACTGGATTCAATGTTCCGCCTCTGCGCAGGGAAATCCGCACAATCTCATTTGCTACCACGAGTTCCTACAGCTACAGGAATATCTTCACCCGCGTGAAAAGGATACACTACACAAGGAACTTCTTCTGAAGTTCAGCGGCGGGCAGTTCCACGGACGATTCATGTGTAAGAACTGCGGCCAGGCCATTTCCAACCTTGAGTTTGATCAGTCCATGGAGTTCGACGACAATGGAAGGCCCATGGCGAATCGCGCCGCCCTGGTCGATACGGATGCTGTCGCACAGGAGGAGATAAATCTTCTCTTGGGTGGCGGCTCGGATACGAGCGAGGAGTTCAAGTTCCCAGACGGCATGCCCACTGCTATTTACGAGGCTTCCCGTATTCTGTTTGATAAGCTGGGGATTTATGCGGATATGGACAGTTATCGAAACATCGTGGAGCGTGTAGAGTCTGACATTCTGAAGCAGCCGTCGCGTGAAGATTATTCGCGCCACGTGAAAGCTCGAAAGGGTGAGGGGAAGCCACTCGATTACGATATCCTGATCAATCGTATTCTGGTATCTTCTCTCGCAACACACAGCCTTATAGAGATTCAGACACATATTCCAGACTATGTTTTGCGCTCCAAGATTCCTGGGTGTGTGGCCGGCTTTTCCGGATTTCCCATGGGCAAGGAGGAAGATAAAACGGGTATCAACTATATCAGCTGCGCCATAGCCTCTATAAAGATCAACAAGGCTCCCTGGAGTTTGACGGGCTTTTTAGCACAGCCAGACGACAAAAAGCGCCAAGATATGATCGCCGGCGCAGTGACTAAGCTTGCCTCAGATGCGATGAAAACGGCGGTGGTCCAGCAGGCCATTTCCGTCAAGCGCGCCTATTACGAAAAAATGTATGGCTCAGCGGCCTCGGGTGACAGAATCCAGGAGCGCGTTTCGGAGGGATTCCGCCCTGTTCCCTATTATATAACAGCGGAGGAAGCTACAAAGGCAATCGTAGTTCCAGAAGCGGCCGACGCGGATGAAATAGCCCGAGCCTGGCTACAATCTGCACATCGTCTGGCACGCGAGAATGGTGTGTTCGTGCGTGGATCGCCTTACGTAGAAGCCACCTGTTGTTTTACGCCGATATCGGAGCCGCGTTCTTTCTGGGGAGATAAGGAAGCTAGCATGCCGAAACTACCGATGAAAACGCCTCCCAGAGGGCAGGCGTGTTCACAGTCCATGTTGCCATTCACACCGCGCAAGGCTGCCCGCCTGTCGGTGGATCCACCTGAAGACCTATTCTACCGTGTATTCTTGCGGATTTGCTACGACGGGCCGCGTAAGGGTCTGCCACACGAACCTGGATACACGAACGCATGTCCGCACTGCGGCTTCGTATTTCCCGAGGATCCGTACATAGAAACACCCAATCCACCCCTGAATAAAGATCTCTATAAGGAATGGCAAACAGAGATGGAAAGTATAATAACGAAGGGCAAATCCGCTCTAGAATCTCAGAAGGTAATCGTGGATCGTAGCACGTTCGAGAATATTTTGGACGCGACACATATACGCTATAAGGTGGCCATGCCAGAACGCCGGCAGCCAGCATCAGGGATAGGTATCTTAGTGAATCTAGGCCGTCTAGAACCTGAACCATTCAGCGGATTTCGTCGAGCCCTCAACGACACTATACAACTAGTTAGCAAACTGCCACCTAATACAACCAGCGACGTAGCTATAGCCGAGGCCTATGCGCCCCTATCAAATATATCGGCAGATGTCGTAGGAGAAATACAACGCCGTCTAGGCGCAGAATCTATACGGACTCTACAGGCCCTCTTGAAGCAGTCAGCTAGTCAGGTCGTGGAATCGGTGCGAACGTATTTCCTGGTGCCGTTCCAGCGGCTTCTTCTGGGTTTCAAACCAGACTCTCTCAAGGTCCAGAACTCGTATGGGCTCGATAGAGATACGCAGGAAGAAGTAAATGCCTCCGTAGAGTCGCACTTGGCGTATTTGAATGTTCTTCGAAAAACGGTCAAAGGTTATACAGAACTCAAGCTAAAGCAGGCGCAGACTCAGCTGGCAGCCGCGCTTCGTTTGATTCAGAAAGAAATACGAGCGAAGATGATTCCAGGCGGGGCGGATGGATCGCGGTATATCGTGAATGTGCTGATCGTGGGCATTTTAGGAGAGTTTATAAATCCGAATGTGGTCCCTGGTGGCATGGGAGGAACAGGTGGCGCAGTCGAAGCTACGGCACGCGCCCCCATCAACATTCTGGAAGTCTGCTTCAGTCGCCTACAGCTGGAGGGGCTCAACTTTACAGAAGATGAAATACGGGATCTCATCGCCCGCCGCACAGATGCGGAGAAGATTCTGTTCGTCACCCGCCAAGATAAGATGACGCCTGAAGAAAAGAAGTCGGATTTGATGATGAAACGCCTTGGCCTCGGTTCATGGGGCATAGGTGGAACGAAAGCCGTGCGAACAATGGACCCCGATGTTCTTGACCGTGAACGCGAGCAGCGAATCCAGATGGGCCTCGGGAACTTTGCCCTGGACGCCGACGCTGCTGCGCATGCGGCGGCTATTTTAAACGACGAGGAATACGGCGGTGGTGGCGCTGGGGCGGAAGGAGGGTATGACGTGGAGCAGACGGGGGCGGACGATTGGTAAACCGAGAAACCTGTGCTACCAACAGAGATGCGGGTGCTTCTTTTGAGCATGGTTATATACTTGCTGGGCGTGGCAGTTCTTTTGTATATTCGCCCGCGGCTTATGTTCCGTCCCGACGGATCATGGAAAGAGTTTGGCGTCGGCAACGAGGATACATCCATATTTCCCGTATGGATGTTCTGTATTGTGTGGGCGGTAGTTTCTTACGGCCTCGGGCGTCTGATTTTTAAGGATGACGACTTACAGCTTACAAACGCCGCGCTAGTTATGGGCGCCGCCGCAACGGGTAGTCCTACGCCGATGGTAGAACAGCAGGTAAGTGGGGCGACTATGCCCGGATACTATAAGCTGGATACGGCCGTCATTCGCAAGAAGGGTGTTCCGAGATATATTTACGTGGGCGCCTCTGCGCCGACAGATTTGGATGAATCCACCTGAACATTTCTCGCGGCGTAGACCTGAAGCACGACAGTCAGTAGAAAATTCATGACGATAGATGTTATAACGAGCGCATTAATAGGTCCCGTAAAGCCGAGAGCAGGCATCATTTCCAGCGGAAGAATCAGTAAATTCACACAGAAAACTCCGAGTGGAGGAATCCACGCCGTTTTAAGAATTCGTGCGACAGTCGTAGACGATTGTGGCACGAGAGAAGTTATACCCCGAGTCTGCTCGGGGGATACATACTCAATACAAGCGTTACAGAAAAGGGTCAAGAGAAAGCTTATGGAGGGTATTACAACACATCCGAATAAGGCGAAAAGAAACTGCGAAAGGGACGGGAATAAAAGCGCAAGGCCGAAACTAAAAAGGGTGAGTATCACGCCGTGAACAATACCGAATGTTATACGAAGAGCATACTGAATATTGTCGGTTGATTTGCCCGAGCTATTTCCCCCCATTGACCAGATGGCAGAAACAGAAGCCGCAGCCTCTGCCGCAGCAGCAGCTCCTGCACCCGAAGCTCCTCCTAAGTTCGAATATCCAAAACATCCTTACGAGAAGCCGGTAATGGATAGTATCAATAAATTCTTCCGTAGCCGCTCTAAAAAGCCCGCGAACTTTGTGTATACAGCCGACGGGAATCTGGAAGTAAAAGACCCCGCTGGGACTATCCAGCTGAAGCGATTCTTGCCGCTAGAGCCATCCGAGCGAGCGGCCCTGGAAGAACTGCGCCTCGACACTCTCGCAGATCTGGAAACACAGTATGAGACGGAGAGGGCCGCCCTGGTTAGCGCTTGGGAAGAGTATCGTAGCACGGGGGCTATGCGACCGGTTCTGGCTGCGAATCAGCGAGTAGCTGATTTAGATGCCCGTCGTAATGCCGTTCGCTCAGCCGTGCGTAATATAGTGCCTATTGAGAATCCGAAAACGAACGAGATTCTTCTAGCCCAACGATACGAAGAACGTAAGCTACTTGAGATCAGAGACCCATTCGACAAGGAGGTTGTGCGCCTTTCCTTCTACGACTTCATGCCGGAGTTTGACCAGGGCAAATATGTGGTTGATCAAGAAGTGGCGGAAGCAGAGGCTGCGGCAGCGGAGGAGGCTGCCGGCGGCGAACCATCCGAGATGGCATTCCGACAGACTCTAAAGGATGGACGCAAGGCCCGTGTTTTCTTCGACACCGACTCGGCGGTGAATGGGTTCCTCAGCCCGATGTGGGCTATGAAGTTCACCATGGATGATACCGAATATTCTTCCGCGCTTCAGGCATACGAGGCTGAGCGCGCAAGAGAACTGGGTATGAATGACCTCCGCGAGAGTATCTTAAAAACACGCTCCGGGCGAACGATTCGCCTTATTACTCGTAAAGTCACCAATCATCCGGCAGATGCGAAGGGGCTCTGGTTAAAGATCTATACAAACATTTACCAGCAGCCAGCGGGGCCAAAAGCAGAGTTACTAGCTACGGGAACAGATGCGCTTGTATTTGCAGATCTTCGCGAGGGCCCTTCCGGTATTGGGCTGGCTGAAAAGGATAGTGGAGTGCTAGACCCGACGAAATGGAAGGGGGAGAATGCGGTGGGCCTGGCCCTCGAAACCGTGCGCACACAGCTGCGGGAAGGAGCAATGGAGGAAGCACCCGCGAACTCCGCACCGAAGGAGGCCAGTATTACGGAAGAACAGCAGGCCAAGGCGCGCGTGGGGGCGATTGTGAACAACGCACGGCGGAATCGGGCTTAAGCCTGTAGTGGATATTGCCGTAGGTTAGCCTCATTCGTGTCGCAGTCAACACCTTTCGCGGAGTATTTGTAGCAGACTCCGTTTTCATCCCGATACACACGTTCGTTTACGTTCTGTGGATGGGGATATTCGTATATGGTTTTGCGCGGGGCCTGATAAAAAAGAAGAAGCGCAACTCCGACCGCAACACCTGTTATAAATGGTATGAGGCGAATGTGCTTCAACATCCTAATATAGGAGGAGGGTATAGAATAAGATGTTCGAGTTTCTTCGGACAGAGACATTTAGTATGATATTCAGCTTTATTCTAGGCCTTGGGTGTATGGCAGTCCTGAAGCCCACGTGTAGTGGCGAAAAGTGCCGTATTCAGAAAGCCCCACCCTACGAAGAAGTAAAGAACTCCACATATCAGCTCGGCGGAGAGTGTTTTCAATTCCGTGCGGAACCTATCACTTGCCCCAGTAAGGGCGTAATAGAACCTTTTGAGCGTTTCGTAAGGTAGAACCATTTTACTGTGATTCTTCAGAACACTACTGATGAGTACCCTACTTTCCGAGCTAGATAGTGCCCCGGGTCAGGGAGATGGCGATTTTGTCCAGAACATTCTGAATGAAATGAATGGTGGGGCGGGACCTACGAACCCACCTATCCAGCCGCCTCCGGCGGTTGGAGGGTTTAACCAGGGCGTGGTAAATGCGCCCAACCCGAACACAATTGCCCCACGCCAAATGGATAGCGGCCCCGCAACGGCACACATGATTGGAAATAGTCAACCAACCCCGGCAGATTTTGCCCAGATGATGAATACGAATGGACCCGTGGCGGCGGCTCAGGGCGGCGATCAGTTCGGTGCAGCCTATCAGGCACCGGCACGCGCAGTGGCAGCTCCGCAGCCGGCAAAACGCTCATGGTTCGCGCGCAGCCTCGACGAGTTCCGCGTCGCCTTTTTCGTGTCGATACTGGTATTCGTATTCAGTCTTCCTGTAGTGAACTTCCTCTTCGCCCACTACATGCCTTCATTGGTGAAGTCTACGGGCGAGCTTACAATCATCGGCCTGCTCGCAAAGTCCTTTGCTGCGGGAGCTTCTTTCTGGGTGCTACAAAGAGTGATTGTTCCGCTACTTAGTCTTTAAGCTAAATATAGAATAAGAAAGGTATGAGCTCTTACCGCTTTGATATGTGGCACATAATGGTCGGTCTAATCGCTGCCTACACGGTGTGGTCCCAGCCTCTAGGAACTGCGTTGGTGACAGTTGGCCTTGGTGCAGTGATATTTGCGCTGACGAAAAACCCCGTATTTCTATTCATGGTGTTTGCGGCGGCGCTCTTGATCAAGCCTCTGAATAAGCTGATCTTTCCGAAGCCCGAGCCCATGGGCGTCGAGGGGTTTCAGGCGAAGAATCCAGTATCTGTCCAAGCCCGGCTAGAAAGTGTGAAAACGGCGGCCCCTTTGGCGCCGAAGGTTGATGTAGTCACTGGCGTGCTCGAGTCGCCCAGTATTCTGGATAACACCCCCCTACAAGGAATGCACGAGCTGGTGAATGAGGGTGTTCCTGGATCGAGTATTCCTGCTTCTGCAAAGGCGCGGGTTCTCATTTATCCTCCATCCGAGGAGGTCGTTCCCGCGCCGAAAGAGTCCATGGCCCTGATGCCGAAGGACAATCCCTACCTCCAAACAGGACAGGATCGTCTTGCTGAGGAGGTGGCTCACGCGCAAAAGGGGACGGATCTCTATGCGGAGGACAGTGCCTCGCTGGCGGGTGTCGGTGCCGGCGCGGGCCCCGCTTTTTAGCCACAGCATACATGACAGTAAAAATCTTAGCATGTCTTTCAACATAAGACATGCCAAGGTAGGATGCCCACCCGGTTTTACGGAACAAAGTGCCCACCGGGTGTGTTTTGTATAACGCCTGGATTCATCATAGTATGTTTAGTCGTATTTGCCGCAAGTGCGTATGCCATATATGTGACATACATGCCGAAACCGATCGAGGCGCGACAAGCACCGCCGGGCCAACCCCTGTCTATTCAGATCGCAAGCGCGCAGGGTGGAGATGATCGATTCACTCGTGCTCCGAAGCCCGAGCGACACTGGATAACGACGCCAGATTTTCCCAGCGGTTCTGAAATCTACGGAAAGCTTCCGCGCGTGCCTACCCGAGGCATTCCCGAGACATATCAGTCTATGGGCGTTATTACCACGGATGATGGAAAGGTCCTCCCCCTTTATGGAAGACGCACTGCCTCAAGATCTGATCGATTCCAGTATTATACCCGGACTGATACGTATAATCCTGTTCAACTCCCTATTCAGCATAATCGGCGTGACTGTACGGATGATATTGGTTGCGAAGAACTCTATGACCGCGACGTTGTAACCGTTAAACCAACGAATCAACGCGGAACAGCCACCATATACAGATTCGACGGGCCTACATATGTCCCGGGTATTATTTGATACTCTTAAAAATGGCACATGACGATAGAGTTGGCAAGGATGGCATCTTGTTCTCCAGGAGCCATAAAATCATTCCCTTTAGATCTTGCGATTACAGTTACAGATACTTTATATGACTCCGTTGATGAGCCTATTACCATGGATATTCAATGGGCAACACGTTCTACACCACCAATGTTCATTAGTCCTACGACGAACTGTATTACTGATGAAGTTGGGGCAGGAAATACGAATTTAACAACACTTCGATTTATGAATAATAACTATACAATTTCCACCGTTCAAATAATCAAAGCTTCGCATAAAAACTGGATTTTACCCAACTCGATACAATCCAGTAACTTTGAAGATATTGTGATAACTTTTTCTACAACAAGTGCTACCACACCGTATAACTATTTAACATTTGTAATACCTATTTTACGTTTTGCAGGAGCCTCTGACCCAAGCTACCTTAAAGGGCTTTCTGATCGGAATAGTAATGGGCCTTTTTCACTCCAATCGTGTTTTCCAACAGATCCACGCGCGCGGTTCGCTAGGTATGTCACTTGTCTAGCAGGTTATAGTAGCGGTGCGCCCACTCAAAATGTGTATATCTTTGTAAGCACAAGTGGTATTCAAGCAAATCAGGCTACCATGCTTAAAATACTCGAATCTACGGGTCGATCCGACACGTTTGGAATCTATAATACTCCATTTACGAATCGCCTTACAGGGGGTTCTGGTTCTGGAGCATCAGGAGCAGCACCAGGATCGCGCCCAGGGTTTATTCAAAATATTGCTGATTTTTCGAACAAAGTACAGACCACTACACAGCTATTAAACTACGCGGGCTTCAAAGCATTATATCCAAGTGTAGATACAAACATACGCCAAGATGATACGAGCGCATATCAATGCGTTCCTATCGATCCTGATTCGGCAATCGTAGATGGAAAGATTAATGTGGATTTAAAATCGGGTGAAGTTTTATCTGATGTTCTAGATAAGCGCAATCAGTTGCGTTCTGCGAACTCTGTTTCCGCAGGAATGACACCTGGGCGGGTTGAAAAATATCTAGGAACAGCACTCGGAATAGTTCTACTTATTATTTTATTATTTACGATTCCGTGGTTGGTTATGGTAATATCATCTGGTGATAATAATGAAGAGAATGTATATACAGGTTTGACATATAATATACTCATAGCACTAATAATGGGGTTTATCGGTTTTATTATTGGAGCTATGCTGAACTGAGAGCAGCTAAGCCCTTATCTTGAAGAAACTGCGAGACTTCGCTAGGTTGCGGTGGAACCGTATCCAAGGGATGTTTCTCATTATATGTGTCGTCAATATTCTCATATTTATTTGTTCCAGATTCTTCAGTCGGCTCAAAAGAATAGTCGTCCACTTCACTGTCGCCCCTCGGGGGATGTACTTCTCCAGGGACTATATTGGGTGCGGGTTTGTTTAGTTGTTCTACCGAAAACGCGGGTTTCATCTGGGGATCCTGTGTATTTGTCACCACTTCTACTGTGCGCCGACGCTGTTCAAGAAAGAGAGCGGCTACGGCAAGGAATACAGCGAGGCCCACTACGCGATCCTTTGCCAGCATATAGAGAACCAGAGCTAGGGCTAGGGCGGCCGACACATTATTCCCTACTAGGAGCCTGAGGACGGAATAGGGTATGTAGGGGGATAAAAGAAACACCGTACAAGCTCCCAGAAGAAGTAAAAGTGTGGGAGAAAGGTTGATCATACTATTGGATGGTGATAAAATTGGGGCATAGCTTCTCGCGCAAGGCTAGTATGACAACGACACGTGTTCTCACAACAAAGGGGTATTCTATTCTGAAATCTCAACTATCAGAGAAAGAGACGAAAGCCCTTCAAGAGGAGCTCACAGTCGCCCCAAAGATGAATATGAAGTTTGCGACGAAAGCTATCATGGACGCCGCAAAGTTCAAGTTGTATCGCGAATCGCCCACACGTTGGTATGTTCCGCGTGCATGGGGGAAAGCCAAATATGGGGCAGCGGAAGAAAACGTCGTGCCAGAGGGTGTGGCACTTCGTTCGGAACTCGTATTCCAGGGGAAACCATACGACTATCAGGTGGCGATTATGGATTCTTTCATGAACGCCGGGGCGAATGGACTCATCTGTGTGCCATGCGGTAAGGGAAAGACATTTATGGCGCTCGGTATCGCCGCTCGGATCGGCAAGCGTTTCCTGGTCGTTGTTGACAAAGAGTTTCTGATGAATCAGTGGCGTGGGGAGATGGAGGCGCTCTTTCCTGGGATTCGTGTGGGGATTGTACAAGGTCCAAAACGGGAAATCGACCCTGCGAAATATGATTGTAGTATCTGTATGATTCAGACCATCTGTGGGCAAGGTCAAGAAATAGCCGATGGACTGTTTAGTGACTATGGGTTCACCATCTTTGATGAGTGTCACCACCTCGGCGCCCAGCACTTTTCCCGAACGCTACAACGTATTCAGACACGGTCCATGCTGGGTCTCTCGGCAACCCCTACGCGTGAGGATGGAATGAGCAAGGTCTTCACATGGTTTCTTGGTGAGCCCGTATATTGGGAGAAGGTCCGAGAGCCGGATCCTACAGTGGAAGTGAAAGGTGTATTTATCGAAACAAATGATGACACATACAATACTGTTCCGACGGACTGGCGTGGCGAACCGGTCATGGCGCGACTTCTGGGTAATATTCTTGGGTGTGATGATAGGAGCCGCGAAGTTCTACGATGGATTCGGAAGCTAGCAGAAGAGCCATCGCGGCGTATCCTCGTTCTTTCGGAACGCATTGGACATCTTAAAAGGATTGAGGAGCTTGTGCGAGAGGCTGATACCCAGCTGACAATGGCATATTATGTGGGCGGCATGAAAGAGGAGGTGAGAGAAGCTGGGGCCGCATCGGCTCGGATTCTTCTGGCCTCTTATGCCATGGCCAGTGAGGCTATGAATATCAAAACGCTGAATGCGGTTATCCTGGCCTCGCCTCGCAAATCTATTGAGCAGAGCACGGGGCGTATTCTACGTGTGCGGCCAGATCAGCGACAAGTTGCGCCAGTTATTGTAGACATTGTGGATAAACATAGCATGTATCAGTCACAATGGCGAAAAAGGCTGGCATATTACAAGAAGTGTGCGTATCAGATTGAACGCTGGGAGCACGGGGCTACCCAGGGAACTATCGTGCCGATGAGAGCTAAAAAGGCTGCGGCGGCGGAGTCAGAAGGTGAATGCCTGATTATGGATTAACGTCATGTGCCAAAGTTAAGAACCCCTCTGGGGGTTCTTGATCTAGCTTACATGACTACAGTTGTGTTGTTAGCTCAAAATAAGCAGCCGCGTTCGGGGGTGCTTAACTTCTTCACAACACGTTACACTACGCCGGCCGCCTTGAATCCCTGGATCAAGAAAGAACTGATAGTAGACTCGTTGTTAATAATATCGCTCGATAGGAATACTGCCTGATAGGTTGTCAGGAATGTATTTTTCGCGGCGTTGATCTGTGCCTGGGTGAGGGCCAAGTTCGACTGTAGACCTACTGTATTCGCCTGTTTTGATATAAACTCAGACTGCGCATTGGAGAAACTTTGGCCGACAGTAGGATCTGTAGAATATATTTGATATCTATCCGAACGAGCGGTTAATGTGGAAAACAGTGTTCGCTGATTTCCAACAGAGGTGCTAATATTTTGTATGTTCCGTGTTTGAATATCGTAGTTGGCATATATAGTGTCAAAGCTGTCTAAAAATGTAGTAACGGTCGTAAGATTATTATATGCCAAGTTAATAGTAGGAGTATTAAGATTGATAGCAATAGGAGTTACGGTAGCACTACCTGCCTGTTTTATTAGATTTCCATTTTGTGTAGACGTAGCTTGAACTTGTTGTAAAACGCAAGAATCATAATACTGCTGTGCTAAGAGGCGACGCTGGCGCACATATGTTTCCCTGTATTGATATGTAGCCTGTTCTTCTTGGTTAAAGCTCAGTGCAATCAATGCTTCGTGACCACGCATGTTAATTGTCTCGGATTCAAGGATAGTAGACTGCGTTCTCATTTCGATTGTATTTCCAGTGATAGAAGAGTTGACCGCCTCTAGTTCTAAATTATATTTTCTTAACACTGTATTAGTGCTTTCGAAAAAACTGGAATACGCTGTCAAATCCGCATCCGCTTGTCTGATTTGTTCACCCATGAGAGAAGAGTAGGATATCCAACCAGAATAAGAACTCATATTTGTTGAATATACGAGTTCTTGCGAGGCTATTGTCAAAGTTAACACATCAATTTCAGAACGTTTTTGAGCTATACTAGCTTCATCTGTAGCTGCTAAACTCATAAGAGCATTTGAACCAGCAATGCTCGAAATATAAAACGTGCTAAATCTATTCACTGCTTCAATGCTACTTGTTATATCGGCAGTGGCCTGCTCAAATAGAGTAGAATAATATGTAATTGCCGCAAGAGAACTATTATAATATCCTTGAAATGTATTTATGTTATTTATTTCCAGTTGAACGGCATCTTGTGCTGCCTTCAACGTTGTGGCATATGTATCTGCTGTCGCATCGGTAACCAATACCTGTAAAGCTGCTACCTGTGCTTCCGCCTCTGATTTGTTCGTAGTGAGCGTAGCTACACGTTGCTCACTCATAGTTTTCGCCGCAAGTTTAGTAGTATTAGTCGGATCCGCATCTGATGCAGCCTTCGCAGTTGTATATGTTATATTTGCCGCAGTAAACATATCAAGAACGCCCGATTTCGTGGAAAGTGCGCGATAATACTGTTGATTTACAAGCGCAGTATTATAAAGCGAACTTATGGCAATAAGTCCACTATTCGTGCTGTTAAGATTCGCAATCGCAGTAGTTTCGTTCGTTATATATTGCGTAAGGGTTGATTGGATGGCATTACTATCGAGATATAAAGTGCTTAACTCCATACTTCTAGCAACTGTAAAAGCAGTAGATACTTGCCAGTTAGAATAAGAAATACGCTCGTTTTTAATGGCTACCTCTAAAATAGTGCTTGTTGTGCTAATGTTACTAAGGCAGTTTTGATACAGTTGATCTTTTGCCATGAAAATCATATATAAACTTGAATAGTATGTAGCTGTGCTGTTAAATTCTAACTCTGATTTTTCAAGAACGGATGTTATGTCAGCAGCTTCAATCGTTAGAGAAGAAAGCTCGCGGTCAGTTTGATTTATTATATCTGAATAGCCCTGAATACTCGAGTTATAAAATATGATAGAAGAATCGAGTTCGGCATTACTTCTGACAATCTGATTCGACCGAACATCTGATGCAATAATCAAGTTCGAGTTCGCTAGAATCTCATATCCAAGGCCATCAATTGTGCTTTGTGTATTTATTATTAAATAATCATATTGCGATTGGATAGCCTGATTTCCATTAATCGTAGAAGTTTCTATGTCTACTGTTTTCATTACAAGGCTATAATAGTTTTGTAGGGTTGATAAATCCATTGATTCCAGTTCTGAATCTGAGATTGGTGTAAATGCCACGCTCATATCTATTACTACGCATATTTACTTTTTAAGACGGCAAAGACGCATTTGGACCTGGTGGCTTTGTCACCGTATTGGATGTCGGACCATACCTCGGAAGAGGATCTTTACTACCGCCACCGCATTGCCCGTTGGGTCCAGGAGGCCGCCCTTTAGATTGTGGCCCATATAGATTTTGTATTCCACCCCCGTGTTGGTTCCTTTTTACGGAGTCACGATGACGGGCTAGCGCATCTAAGAATGTCATTTCTAAACACATACGATGTTTTTAGAAATGAGGTATGCTACGCATTCACCGTCTATATGTTCTGCGTGTCCCCTTGCGCTTGGCTCTACGTGTCTTCTTACGACCACCGCCTGTCTTGAGGCAGACAGGAGGCGTTACGCGCGCATCAACGGGGGTTTGAAGAAGCGAAGGAGAGCCGGTGCTGCCGACCCAAGTGCTCGGCGTATTCGTGTAGCCGGCCGTGCGAGCCGCGTAAAATGCGCTATCTACACCACCCACACCGCCCATCTGAACAGGATTCAGCGGGTTCGATACGGCAGCTTCACACGGAATGCGCATTACCTGTGGGATTCCACCGAAGCCGGGTCCAGCAGAAGGATTCAGGGGCGCTCCGAGATCAAATCCGTAGCGGCCACCGCGTTGTCTGTATTTCTTTCCGCGAGTGCCCTTGCGTTTGCCGCGGCCACCACCACTCAGTCCGGGGAGTCCAAGGCCGGTTGTAGGAGGGCTTATTTCGCCAAAACGGGGTGTGGCTAGGCACGAAGACTGCGGGATAACGACCCCCGTGTTTCCAATCGGAGCCCCAGGGGTCAAGGGTCCACCAATACTATAAATTTGTCCTAGACCTCCTCCTCTATGTTTACGAACCATGATCCCTTCTAACATAGGCCTGAGATTTCATATCCCCCGAACTCGGGCCGCCATTTTGCCATAACCCAGACGTCCCCTTTTTCCGCGGCATCGCGCAGGATGAGGCTCAGCTTGAACTGTTGGACGGATGCGCGGCTAATAGGGGCACCGTCCTCACCATACAGGTCATACACATCTGGCATCTTATCCACAGGAACCGCCTTCGCCTTTCGGGATACGGCTGGACTAGCAGGAATAGAAGCGGTAACAGCGGGAACAGCGGTAACAGCGGGAACAGCGGGAACAGCGGGAACAGCGGGAACAGCAACAGGCTCCCGATGCTGCTTCAGACCCGCGTGTGCCTCCGCCGCCTTCTGTTGAGCCTCCAAGAACCAGACCATACGCCGCTTTCCAGGCATATCAGGAATGAACTCCACGCTATGACAGTTGTCCCAGATCTTTTTCTCTGCGAACTTTTCCATAGAGAGTGGCTGTGCAACGGCAGTATAAATGCCGCCCAGAAGACGGGCATCGGGCACCCAGTGATATTGGACAAACTCTTTCAGCTTCTCACGCCTCTGGCTATACGTCTGTGCCATCAATCCCTCTCCGCGCCACATCCAGACATCCTCCAGACGCAGTGTATGAAGAACATCATCGAGTGTGGCGACAAGCACCGACCCACCGCCCTCGGACACCGTCTGTGATACGCGCATGCGCAATGTGCTGACATCAGGCATAACTCCCCCCTTCCGCCTGCGAAGCTGATAGAAAATCGCCGGCTTTCCTGGTAGAAAAATGAGGAAACCGGGCTCCGCTCGCCCCTCATTCTCGAGAACAAAGAACGCCCCCCGCCGCAAGGGCGCTTCGGCCCTCTCGGGATCTAGGCGCTGACGAACAACAAGGTCTTGCGAGCATGATTCCAGTAGATTGCGAGCAAGCTGCTGGAACGACGCTGGAGCACGTTTCCGCTTCACGGCGTGGGTTTCACGATGGCTATTACGAAGGCTTCCCTGGGAAAGTCCTTGAGCTTCCATGTTCTACTATAACATGACAGGCGAGGCTTAGGCCTTCGCACGCGGGGAAAAATTGTATGCGATGATGGTCCATGTCACCCGTAGTCATGCATATCGGCTCACACGTTTTGTGGGAAATCAAGGCAAACCGTTTCGAAGGCGTTATCATACGCGAGTTCGAAAAAAACGTATTCATTATTCGCTCCACAAACGAGAACATCATGGGTAAAGGTAGCCTCCATGTTGTCCACATAAGCCATCTCAAGCCTTCAACCGATTGCGCATACGACGTGTGACGGCATGCTTTCTCATTTTTCCTCTTCTGGTTTTGCCACCGCCATCATGTCTCATGAATCTCCACGCTACATATGCCGATCCTGCCGCGAGAAGAACACACGCAGCATGTTTCGCCACCGTATAACACAGTTCGACTTTACCTGTTTTCCGAACCCTTATTTTATCGGCGTTCAGAAATTGAAATAACTCAAGTAGCTCAGGAGTGCTATTGAATCGCGGCTGACCAGGGTTATAAAATGCGGTTAACGCATTCGCATATAGCTGAACAGCATTGATGGCAGCAACGCCCGTATCATCTCTTCTTTTACAACCATCTGGATGTGCCAGGCGCGGATCGGCCAATAATCCTTTTGTCATACGCCCTACCATTTGTTCTGTAGCTGGGTCAATACACTCAACACGTTCATCGAATACATATTGCGCAAAACTCACGCAGTTAAAAAAACTGCCCTTAATACCACCTTCAGGGCTTGCGAGTGAATATACTCCCTCCTTTATATATACGAAATATCTAGCGAAATTCTTATCAACAAGTTCTAAATTTACATTTTGTAGATCACTTTGAGTTTTTAGTATTTCCTCAATACGATCAGCATGTTTTTTCTTGAAAAGCCCCACATCAATAATTCTGAACCCAGGCTCAGGCCTATCAAACCGAAATGAAAAATCAGGACTAAATATTCCCAGCTGTCCAACCCCAACCGCTGATAAAATGCTTCCCAAGTTATAATCTACACCAACACCCAAAGAAAATGCCATTGGATAAGTTCCTCTGCCACCACCACCTCCTCCGCCTAGTTCAACGTAAGCCAATATTAACATAAAAGCGTGTCCTGTAGGTGTTATAATAAAGGCATAAATAGGACAGTCGCTAACATGTTCTGTTTCATTATATTCCTTGCGCGGCTTAACTAAAGGATTGAGTTTACACCGCGCACGAAAGCTTACATCTTGCATAGGTGGTTTACCTGCCCTAAGAGGGCGTTGTGTGCCTCCAAGTTGTTCGTATAAACGATCATTTATTCTACAATCCGTATAATCTATTGGATTATCAAAAATAGCAGGCTCGATATCCGGTACTACACCAGGTTGTAGCTTTTTAAACTCCGCCGGCAATTCATGACTGATGTTGAATATATTGCCTCGCCCATAGTTGGCGGCGCGACCAGGAGGCGGTGCTAATCCTGCCGCGACGGAGGCGGCATTCGCTAATGCTCTTCTAGCCGCGGAACCAGCGGCAAACGCTTCCGCAGTCATTCGTTCCGCATAAGCAGGAGTTGGTCTTTCTGGCGGCAGTTTACCTTTAGCAAGTGTATGCCTTTCTCTTCCTGTCATAGACCCCCTTCTTTGCCGCGACATACCTACTAATGAATAACATTAATAACAGTTATGTCATGATTTCACGGTAATAACTAAAACGTGGCGAATTTATCATCTTTCGTGAGGTCATTCGCGAATACAGAGCCCATGAAGCTACCCCCATTCTGCGCAAAGTCAGGGGAGAATGGCGACTCCGAGCTGGCAACGCGCGCACTACCCGTTCCCGAAGTCGCGAGCTTGTTCATGCCCGAGTTATCTACACCTGGCCCGAAAGACAGCTCAGGATGGCGCATGGAATCCTGAATAGGCGCCTCCATATTTTTATCGTCATAGGGGTCTATCGGATTCGCCTCCGGAGAAATGCTCGGTGGAGTTCCCGCTGGAGGCATCGCATTCGGAGGATTCGGCCCTCCAGGCGCGACCACGCGTTCCTCTTGAGGCGGCTCCACCTTCACGGGGGGCGCGGGCGCAGGAACAAGATTAGGAACAGGAAGAGCAACGGGCGGACCCATAGGCGGGGGGCGAGCAACAAAGTTCTCCTTCGGTCCGGAAAATAGAGTCGGGTAGTATGCTCTCACAAACAGATAGCAGGCAAAAAGAAGAATGGCAAGTCCTAATGCTAGGCCAAGACTATCAAGCATCTGGTGCTTGTGAGGAAAAAACAAACGATTTATAAACCCAGTATGGAATATACGAATGGCCAGCGTTTTGGATACAATCATTCGGGATGCGAAAGTAGATTTCCTTATTGCGAAGCACGATGGGGTGCTTGAGGCGTCGGAGATTGTCCATATTGCGCTGAGCGTGGCCCAGAAGGTCCATGCCCTCAGTTCGATCTCCGATGAGGAGAAGGATGCGATGATTGTGCTGTCGCTGAAGAAGGGGTTGGCCGCTGCGGGTGGGATGCCGTTTGTGAGCGATTTGCCACCGGCGATGGTTGAGGGCCTCGAGAACCAGCTGTTCCAGGCCGGGCTGGCGGCTGTAAAGGCGATGCGTGGTGTCGCACCCCGCCTCTTTGCCCCGGCGAAAAATGCCCTCCTTGCTTGCCTCCCCTATTGTTCGCAGTTGGCGGGCGTGGCATCCTCTGTTCTTGCGCCGAAGGATGCGGCGATGATACAGGAGGCGCTAAAGTGCGCGGAACTTGTGGCTGGAAAGAAGGAGGAAGTAACTCCTGTGGCCCCTGTGGTTCCTGCTCCTGCTGCGGAGGCAGTTGTATCTGCCAGCCAGGAATCTGCAGCGACAGCCGTCCTGAATGATCGTCCCGCTGAGTCCGTAGAAGTGAATATTCCTCTTCCGAATACAGTTCACGAGGAACCCAATCCTGCGGCATCTCAGTAAGTAGCTCCCGCACGCCACCGCCCTCGATGGCCTCACGGGCCTCTACTCGCCAACAACGCCACTCCTCGTCGAATAAAAACCCGACATACTCTCCCGCATCATAGATACGAAGCTTTGATGCAGAAGAGTCTCCCGTATAATCACTTGGCGTCCATAGACATTCGCACATTCCTATTGAGTTTATGGACGAAGGGTTTAGGCGAACCGGGTAAAATTTACCAACTAAAGCTTTCCCACTTCCATATACAAGAATGCCTCCGAAGAAAGCCAGCGTCCAAGTTCTTCTTCTGACGCAAACGGCAGAAGTCAAAGAGGTTAGCCTCAATACGGCGCCTGATGGAACAATCAACGCGGCTATGCTCCAGGCGCTTCTCAAAAAGAAGACCGCTCCCGAACTACTGGGCTCCTACAAGAATCGTGCGCAAACTCTCTTCCTCTTCGGCTACACGAGTGGCAAGGCCGGTTCAGAAAATAAGCATGAACTCCCTCCCCCACATGATACCACGCTCTGCTTCGGTGATATCGTCATGCTGGCTTCAAAGGATGCGAAGAGTTGGCTCGCACCTGTCCCGCTGAAGAGTGCCGATTACGAGACCTTTTATACACGCGCTTTCGGTGGATTCGAGGACCTGGATTCCGATGAAGAGGCTGAAGAAGAGGATCTCGTAGAGGAGGTGGAGAATGTCGAGGTGGCCGAGGAGGAAGAGGAGGCCGAGGAGGAAGAGGAGGCCGAGGAGGAAGAGGAGGCCGAGGAAGCAGAAGAGCTCGCTGGTGAAGAGGGGGAGACGGAGGTTGTTGCGCCTGTGCCCCGGGTGGTCAGCGCAAAGAAAAAGCCTCGGCGTGGTCCCGCTACAACAGTTGCGGCGAATGCTATGCAAATGTATTCCACATATCTTTATGTTCCAAAGGGGGAAGAGGTGTCTGAAGAGGATTTTGGCGGCGCCTATGATACCAGTTCTCTGCCAGCCCCGCGCCAGGCCATTCATAAAAGCATTTCTAGCCTCTTTGACGGCTATTTGACACAGGAGGAAATCAATACGTTCGAGCGCTGTATTTATAACGGCGCGGTCCGTTCCGCTGTTCAGAGGCACGTGGGCAAATCGTGGTCTCACCCGCCCTTTATTGAGCTGTATACGCGCTACGCCAAGCACATTGCGGCAAACTTCCATCCGAAATCCTACGTCGGTAATACCGAACTCTACCAGCGCTACAAAGCGGGCGAGGTGTCGTTCAAGGATATTTCGGAGATGGACACATATCAACTCTTTGAGGGCCGCTGGACAGAATCGTTCAACCAGCAGCAGATTCGCGAGAAACGGCAGCTGGAGGGTAACAAGGCTATGGCAACGGATCAGTTCCTCTGCACCCGCTGCTTCAAGCGCGAATGTACCTACTATGAAATGCAGACGCGCTCCGCGGATGAACCAATGACTATCTTCATCACATGTCTCAACTGCGGAAAACACTGGCGTCAGTAATCTCAGGAAAAAGAAATGTCATCTGTATCTACCCTCTCTTCTCCCCCGGCTGCTACAGTGCCCTCATTTCTCACCGTGGTGGCGAAGGACAGCGCCGCCCCGTTTCCTATGCTCGATCGCGTCTGGGATATTTTTTCCGGCAAGGGTATTCGCACGGTCTTCGTTTCGATCGGAAACTCCGCGTGTGCCATGCCCGATCTGGAAATCGCGGAGGGACTCGGCTGCCCCATTAACTACATTCCTCTCACACAGACTGAGAAGGATCAGTGGTCCGAGGTGGCAACCATTCTGAAGGAGCGCAAGCGGGATGAGGCCACCTCGAAGCCCTTTTCTGTGGGGGCGGAGACGAAGTGGATTCTTCCGAAGAATGTTCGTCCTCACGCGGCCCTTCCTTGGTGGGGGTGCGGCAGCCTGGATCTCAGTGGTTGCCCGCAGCTGACCACCGCTTCCGTCGAGAACTTCGCACAGTCCATATGTTCTACGATGAAACTAAAGGATAATATTGGTCGGATCGACATTCTGAAGCTGGATACTGCTACGGCGGCACCCGGCCTAGAAAAGGCGATAATCGGCGCTGTTATGAACGCCGGTTTCAGGCCCGCTATTATCATGGTCAACTGGTCGAAGATGCCCGATGTGGAGTTATCTACAACAATCGCCGCAGGTCATCTCCAGAACTGTGGTTACCGCCTTATGGCTAAGATGGATGGTAAGTTCCTCTATTATTTCACGGATGATGATTTGTATCAGTTCTGTAGCTGGGAAGTAACGACGTGCCAGAATCCTCTGCTCAACGAGATCGCTAGGAGTGCGGAGGCTTCTTTCAAACTTGGTCTTCTTGCGAAGCCGGCAACGGAGGCAAAATCTCTGTAAAAATCAGAGAGGAGTTCTATGTTTAAAATAGCTCCCATCGAATCCCCCCTTGCTGAAAGACGCATCATCTTCTCTACGGTAAAAAAGCAGATGATTGGTCGTAGGGCCTATACGGATTCTTTTTGTAGGAAAACCACCCAGGTTTACAAAAACGTATCTAGTTCTTCCTCCTCTTCTTCCTCGGCTTCTTCTTCTCCTAAGCCACCTACAACACCTACCGCGGGTGAACTTCTCGAAATGGCTTTCTCTGTATCGGCGTGCTAACCGTCATGTGCCAAAGTAGTGATAGTTACAGAATCATCAAATCGCTCAGGCGCCAGTATTCAAATGTGCCATCGGGCATCGGCCTCTTAATAATGAAAGGAAGGCGCCGCTGCTCCAGTTCCAGCTTCGCGATCTCGAGGGGCTGCGTCATATATTCGGGAACCGTCACGAAGGGCATCGCACCCTCTGCAAGCTGGTTTGTCCGCGCTCCGAGGATTTTCGTGCGTTCATACACCGTCAAGAATGGCGGACTCTTGTGATTGGCATCTTTTGAGCCATCTTCCGTGGGCGGGGCGGCTTTCAGAGGAACTTCCGGAATAACCGATTCTACGTAGTCGAGAATCGTCTCTGGATGATGTTTATACAGAAGCTCAAAAGGATCATCTACGGCTGCCACAGGGGCCTCCTCGCCCTCCTCTACGAGTTCCTCCAGGCCATCCTGGAGATCCTCCATGTCGTCGCCCAGCACGTCGTGTCCTTCCATGTCAGCCATCCTACTTAATAGGTGGATGGATTATGTTTGAAACAATTTTACCGCGCGGGCGTTGCCAAAATTGAGGGGGCTTATGGACTTGACTTCAAGTATAGACCAGAATGACTAGCATTGTGGATACGGAGGGCGTGAGCGAAGTGGCGGCGGAGCCGAAGGTGTATGAGAAGTTTGATGACATGGATCTCCCTGAGAATGTCTTGCGGGGTGTCTATAGTCACGGCTTCGAGAAGCCTTCCGCGATCCAGCAGCGAGGGATTATGCCCATTAAGGAGGGGCGCGATCTTCTCGCGCAGGCACAGTCGGGCACGGGGAAAACTGGGACTTTCACTATTGGTGCACTCTGTAGGATAGATCCTACTCTAAAGCGTGTTCAGGTTCTGGTGCTTGTTCCTGTGCGAGAGCTGGCGCAACAGATTGAGAGTGTTGTGAAGTCGCTGAGTGGTTTCATGAATATTAGCGTGTATTCCGCATGTGGTGGGACGCCTCTGCGGGAGGACTCGAAGGCGATTGATAAGGGTTGCCAGTTCCTGATTGGCACCCCTGGGCGGATCTTCGACCTTATGAATCGTGGGATTCTTTCGCGCGAGAATATCCGTCTTCTTATCTTTGATGAGGCGGATCAGATGCTGGAGGACCGCTTCAAGGAGCAGGTCATGTGTATTCTTGAAAAGGGGTTCCCCAAGGATACGCAGGTGGCCCTGTTCTCGGCAACGATGGATGAGGATGTGGTCCAGGTTGCCAATCAACTTCTGCAGAATCCGGTGAAGATTCTGGTGAATCCCGAGAATGTTCCGTTGGATGGTATCACGCAATACTTCATTCCGCTCGAAAAGGAGGAGTGGAAATATGATGTGGTCTGCGATCTCTATCAGCAGCTCAATATTAGCCAGGCCCTGATTTACTGCAACAAGCGTCAGCGGGCGGAGTGGCTGGCGGAGAAGATGAGTTCACAGGGGTTTCCGCTGTCATTTATCCATGGTGAGATGGATGTCGAGCTCCGCAAGCAGCGTATGAGGGATTTCCGCGCAGGGACTGTGCGTGTCCTCATTAGCACGGATATGTTGGCGCGGGGCATCGACGTTCAGCAGGTATCTCTCGTAATCAACTACGAGTTGCCGGTCCAAAAGGAGAACTACATTCACCGGATTGGCCGTGCGGGGCGCTTTGGTCGCAAGGGTGTTACGATCAATCTGATTTCGCCCGAGGAGCTGCGACCGCGTGAGGAGATTGAAAAGCATTTCAACATCACGATGACGGTTCTGCCTGATGACCTGTCCAAGATTTCCCTGTAAGCGCAGACTTTGAAAAATATTTGACCTATATAAATCAACATAGTTCCTGCTGCTCTTTTTTACGTAGATGCCGCCTCGCGCACATCGTGACGGCAGGTGGGACAGCGGACATCTCTTAAATACCAAGTATCAATACAGCCCACGTGGAAACTGTGTCCACATGCGGTCAGATTCCGAGCTTCGGACCCCGACGGCATACTATCTTGGCAAATGGCGCACATTTCACCATCTGCCTCGACTGTAATAATAGTAGTTCCTGACTCAATCTGCTCCCGCGTAGGATGAACAACCACGGGATCCATGTTTGGCTGCTGCAGAGGAATGTTGAATAGTGTAGATAGCATACTCAGGGTGTTAGTATTATCAAAGAGGGGGACATACGTCGCCGCAAAACTAGCATCGGTGTAGCGGCGAACACGTGGGAGTGGCGGCGGTGTTTCTACCCGCGTCGTTCGTTGTGGCGTAATAGGAACGGTCGGCGATATAGGGACGAATGTACGCCTTCCAGCGGAGAAGAGGTCGAACCGCTGTTGCACCTGCGACTGAACGTAGGAGACTAGTGGGGCAGCGCCGCCGAACCGCTCGGGTTGCCCGTAGAGAACCTCAGGGAAATAGTTATGGAGTCCATCCAAGAGAGGTTCATCGTAGTGGCGCTCGTAGGACATTCGGCGATATGTTTGCCAGCTATGAAATTGAAGGAAACAATTTTTCACTCGCCGGTATACACAACGCTATGGAAAAGGTTCAGCCCCCTACAGACCCCTCTAAAGGCTTCGGCGGGCTCGTGAATATGGGGCTAACTTGCTATGGCAGCGCGGTGATCCAGAACCTTCGGCATCTTCCGAAGCTTGTATGGATTATGGAGGAAGGAAAATATAACACCCTCTTCAAGAAACACTCGACGGAGCGGCGCACAAATCTACAGGGTGTCACAGCGGCCTTTGCAGAGATTGTACAACTTCTGGGCAAATGTAATAAAGGGCAGAGTGTTCGTCCTGGGACTCTGTGGAATCGTGTTCCGCGAGCTGTGGAAGACACAATGTATGAGCAGCTGGCGATGAAGCGGTGTCATGATAGTCACGAGTTCTTCCTCTTCCTCTTGGAGGCGATTCATGAGGCAACGACGCAGGAGGTTGATATGCGTATTGTGCGGGCGGCACCTACTACGCCCGAAGAGGAGCTTGTCCACGCTGCTCTAAAGGCATGGCAATCGGCGTTCTCGAAGGAATACAGTCCCTTCGTGCACATGTTCTATGGGATGTTTCACCAGAAAACGATTTGCCAGGCCTGTAACAATGTGTCGCATCGGTGGGAGCCGTTTAATGCTCTGAAGATTCCTGTTCCTGGTTCTACAGAGGGTGGTGGGCCATTCAACTTATTAGAGGCGCTGCGGGATGATATGTTGAAGCAGGAGGATATCGAGGAGTATGTATGCGACAAGTGCGGGCCGCCTCGTCGCCTTGCGAAGAAGTCTGTTAGCATTTGGCGTCTGCCGCTGTCTCTCGTGCTAACGACGAAGCGATTCGGTAATGACGGCAAGAAGATCCGCACGCCTATTGTGCCGCTCGCACTTGGACCGATTGATTTCGCGCCGTATTTCTCGGCGGAAAGCCCGGAGCGCTTGGGGGAGGTCCGCTATGCCCTACGAGGCATGGTGGATCACCATGGAACTGCGGATTTCGGGCACTACACGGCTCAGTGTAGGCACACGGGGAATGACAAGTGGCATCAGTTCGACGACGAGTCGGTTTCTGAGCTGCCTGAAGGCCCGCGATTCGGCGAGTCGACCTATATGATGTTTCTTGAGCGTTATACGGGGGGTGCTGCGAACGAGGCGTAGATGACTAGCCAATCATTTTTTATAGCATATCCGCGAACCTCGTTCCTCGGTATGCCGATAAGCCTACAGCATATCCGCGAACCTCGTTCCTCGGTATGCCAATACGCCTACAGCATATCCGCGAACCCTTCCACATGCCCATCCTTCACAAATATACTCTGTACCCGCTCCATAAAGCCGTATTCATCGCATATACGGAAATGGACGTGCGGCTCCAGGCGGCCCTTCATAGGCACCGTATAGGCCTGAGGAGGACCACGGAACCGCAGAATGGCATGACCCGTGCTGTCAGCGACAACTACCCCCGAGTTCTCAAACTCCCCATACGCAACCTCAGGTGTCGGAAGTTCCTTGCCCTGGTTCGGGTTCGGCTCGGATGCCCAGTATAGCACTTTCGCCCCCGGGCGGGTCCTAATCGTGAGCTGGTCATTCGCATTCTGTGGAGTCTTCGGGGCTAGCGCACCCCCAGGGACGATAGTCTCCCCCAAGAAAGGCAGATACATGTCACGCTGGAAAAGCAGCGGGAGCGCGGCGAGACCATAGAGAATATAGACCAACTTCGCATATCTCGGAGGCAGAACGCAGCGCACCAGATCAGTTCCTGTTAAGCCAATCGACAACCAGTTCAAGCTGCCGAGCAGAATCACTAGAATGATCAAAGTATACAGCTTTTTCTGGATATACATCGTGCTGAAATCTTTCATTTCTATTCTATATAATAGGATAGAAATGAGTGCGTGTGCCATAAAACAATGGGGTCGTGGAACACCGTGTGTAAAAGAGTCTAATACGGCCGCAGCCAAAGAGATGGCGGCCAAGCTTGCCCAAATGCAGGCAGAACGCGACAAGCAAGATGCCGCTTGGCACGGAGGGGACGTCTCCACACAGTCTATTACACCGCAGGATTCACACTCCCAAAAGGGGAAGAGTAGTCAAAACGGGGTTGAAGGTCGCGGGCGTTAAACACTTAGCTTTTTATCAACCAGTCTATCTATTTTATTTCGTATTTTTCCAATATCAAATGCGTCGGGAATAACACCATCTTTAAAAAAGATAGATTCATATTTTTGCCGATAAAGTGTATCATCGCTGTCTAGTATTTCAATCTCCTTTATCAGTCTATTCATATCGTCTTCAGAATAGTTGGGCTTTAAATACAAAATAGAGGACATATTAATATAATCACCAATATTTGGACAACCCCAATATATTGGAATTGTGCCATAGCTATAGGCATTTGATAGTTTTTCAGTTAAATAGTTTTCTTGTGAGACATTTTCAAAGCATATCATGAATTTATAGTTAGATATGAACTTATGAAACTCGCTCGAATAATGAACACCTGGGCACGAATATCCCATATTATTCATTACTTTTCCACATGAATCTACCGTCTTATATTTACTAAGCGCCGTAAAAAAGTTATTTCTTTTTATATTGGTTGGATTTGATACAGAAAACAAACAGAATCTTTTTTGATCATTACCTCTGAAAATACGCCGCCTAGTAAATGCGTGTATATCTATTTGATTTAAATATATAGACCATACCATATAAGGCATCGGTATTGCATTATTTTGCGTATGTTTTCCGGAAATGAAACTAATATCAAACTGTGATGGATCTTTGAACTCACTTTCACCCGAAAACTGAACAGTTAAAATATCTTTTGTTTTACTAATATTTGGCTCTCCCTTGGTAGAGTATAGTTGTATTTCTTTGAAGTTATGCGCCGAGTTTTTAAAAAGTTCTTGTAGGATTTCCATTGTATTATTCTTTTCGTATAAACTAGCCTCATACCAGTTATGTAAAGTTATATTTGCGGAAGATTTATTAGATAATATGAAGTATACGGTGACAATTAAAAATATAAGTATAATCCATTTTCCCGTTATTATATTTATGATTTTTTTAGTATTCAGACCCATACTATACTAATGTTATAATTTTAACCGCCCCCGCAGGGTGGAGCTATAGTGAAGTTGGACCATTCGGTCCGACTTAGGTATACATCCGCCGTGCCGACTCATCCATATCGGACTTCTTCTTCTTCAGAAACAAGTCGACATGCGCCTTCTTGAGCACAAACGGCAGCTGGAAATCAGCGATATGGAAAGGCAGGTCCTTGTTATTGAAGATCCGCAGCATGTTGATCTTCTGTGTCACGGCCTCAATACAGCGCTTCAGCTCGCGCACACCCTTCTCCTCACTCGCATATTCCGTAATGATATACTCCAGCACCTCGCGGCTCACGGCCACCTTCTCCTCGAGCGCCACCTCCTTTAGAGCCGTAGGAAGCAGGAAGTTCTCCGCGATAGACAGCTTCTCTTTCTTCGCATAGCCCTCCAGCTGGATAACGACCATGCGATCCATCAGCACGCGATCAATCTTCGTGAGGTCATTCGCCGAAAAGCTGAACAGAATCTTGCTTAAATCCAGCGGAATGCCACTCAAATACTTGTCCTCGAACTCACTATTCTGAACAGGATCCGTCAGATGAACCAGCAAATGCTGAACCTCCTCGCCCTTAGGCGTCGCGCTAATCTTATCCAGCTCGTCAAACATCAGCACCATCGACATGGACTTCGCCGCCACGAGCGAGTTGACAATCTTGCCACAGTGCGACCCCTCATATACGACCTGATGGCCCGTATAGGTGCTCGCATCCGAGTCGCCGCCCAGCGAGATGAACTGAAACGGCCACCCCATGGCCTTGGCGATGCCATTCTTGATAATACTCGTCTTGCCGATACCAGGCGGGCCGGCCAGAAGCAGCGATAAGCCCTGTGCAGCCGGATTCGTAATCTTGCTGGCAATGAACTGGAGAATCTGGATCTTCGCCTCCTGTTGACCGTAGATCGCCTCATCCAGGCACTTCCGTGCGCGCTCCATAAAGAGGCCACAGCTCTCCGTCCCATCGGACAACTTCACAGGAATATCCTTGTAGATCCCCAAAGGCAGCGAGGTGAACTTCTCGAGCCATGCCCGCTGCTTATAATACTCGCCCGCACCCGGGTCCATATTCTGCAGAGAGTTGTAGCGAGAAAGCACCATCGACTGAATATCGGGGCTGATCTTCATCGACAAGATCTTGAACATCATGGACTGCGAGTTAGGATCCGTCCCAGGCTTGCGATCAAGCGCGGCAAGAATCTCCTTCTGCTTTTCCGCGGGCTGCCGCTTGAACTCGTCAATCTGGTCGTCGATCCCACCCTCTTCCTGCTGCTTCGTAAGGAGCTTGACAAAGTTCTTCACCTCAGCTGACTCCTTCTTCATGTTGTGGCGCCTGGGAACCATGCGATCATTCGTCTCCTCGCCACCTGCTGCGCCGAAACTGATGATAAGGCCCGCCCCCTGGTGGCTACCCTCCTCATACTCCTCATCATCCTCCTCATCATCCTCATCCTCGTCATCGTCACCCTCAGATTCCTCCTCTTCAGATTCCTCCTCCCGCTTCTTGCGCGGCTGGAAACCACGACGACGCCGAGGCTTCTCCTCCTCTTCGGACTCCTCGGACTCCTCCACGCGTTTCTTGCGCGGCTGGAAACCACGGCGCCGAGGCTTGTCCTCCTCTTCCGACTCCTCGGACTCGGTGGGCACCTTCTTCTTAGCCTTTGTGGCCTCCTTCTGCATACGCTGTGCGGCCTGTTGAGCCGCACGCCGCGCCGAACGCCGAATCTCCTGACGCTGCTCAGGAGTCAGACGACTCGTATCAGTAGTGGCGTCCTCCGAATCAAAGCTCTCATCCGACGTATCCCCCTCGTAGGCGATAAGGCCCCGAATGTTCCCGTGACTGTCGACGCTCTCGTCGTCATTATCATGACCACCGCCGCGACGCTTTCCTAGACGCCCCTTACGCTCCGGGACTTTCTTCTCCGCCGCGGCAGGAGTATCCTTCTTCTTCAGAGGCATTCTAAGAGTCTCTGTAGATTTCATTCAGGCTGTAAAAAACACAACGGGCGCCAGGCGGCGCAATTTTTATATGCCGCGGCCACCGCTTATGCCAAGTTATCCCTCACATCCATCAAGATAAACCTCGCCTTGGGCGACAAACTAGGATATTGTTCCTTATTCGCCAACATCTTCTCAATAGAGCTCTTTGTAATGAGCGTCAATGAGCTCTTCGCACTCGCAAAGAACGGTGACGACCTTTTCTTAAGCACTCGCGACATCCGAACAAGGCAATCTGCGTATTCCTCCACCAGCGACTTCTTGTCCGCAATACTCGCATATTTCACCATGAGGTCCATTAGCTTGCGGACAGTCTGCTCCAGATTTGACAAATCAAGGATCTCCAGGGTTGCGAGCTCAGCCAAGAACTGACTATAACCCTGGCGATAACGCTTCTCCTTATTCTTCTCGACAAAGGCATCATAGTTCTCGCCGCCCTCAGGGACTTCCTCAATCTCATCAAAGATTTCCAGATAGTTTGCCTGTAGCTTTTGCATTTCCTCGAGGATAACTTTGTAGCGGGTGGAAATCTCCGCCAGCAACTTCGCATATAGAGAGCAATACACCTCCTCCGATGCTGCTTTCTTAAAGACCATTAGCATGAACTGACGAACCATCTCACCTAGATCTGGCTCGCCCGACCCCAGAATCTGATATAGGAAATCGCGAACATCCGCGTATGTGGACCCGCTGAATTTGTTGAGCTTCGAAAGAATAATATTGTTCAGAATCTTGTCCTCTACAGGCTGGCTCGAGTTCTTGAACTTGGACTGATAGCGCATCGGGCTATATGCGCCTGATGAGGGCATAGGGCTGTATGGCGCGGCCCCCGTCACTACAGGGCTTCCACTCCCCGAAAGCGTCCGATTCGACGAGCTCTTATGTACAAGAGATCCAGTGGAACTACTCGAAGGAAGGCTTGATGAACTCAAGTTCCGAAATACAGGGCGGCCTGTTTGGACATTGCCTCCCCGCCCCTGAGGAGAGGACTCACCACCGCCACCCCGCCGCCAGTCTACCTTCTTTCCGCTCAACTCACATAAATCCTTCAAAGAAGCAATCGCAGCACATACTGGCGGTGGAGGACGCCCTGCTTGCGACTGTTGAGCCAAAATACCCTGAATCATTTGAAGATTCGTGGACATCTCTAAGTGTTATAGTGTTAGTAAACCTTAGGCACTCGAGTCACAATTTTATACTGGCCCGTGGCCGCGGCTTTACAAGAAAACAAGCTTCTATCGAGCCTTCAGAATGTCGTTGAAAGATTCCATAGCAGCCGGCTACAAGATTATTCACGATGCCAATCTTCAGAATATCGCCGTGACCCTCAACTGCAAAATATCCAGCGCAACAGATGTTCTACAGAGAAATATGGCCCAGGCAACTCTTACTAAGCCCGAGGCACTTGTTACACGCCAGAAAGCGATTATCCAACTCCGGAAAAACCCCCCGCAGGCCTGGAACTCCCGATTCGACCGCGCAGCAGAAATAGAACAGGAACTAACAAGCTTCTTTCAACAGGCCGAGGCCAACAAAGATTCTCTCGAAAATGACTCTATAGCACAGCTGTCTTTCCAGGACGACTACCTTAAACCTCTAAATCATGTGCCCTGGATGGTCATGTTGATCGCCATATTCAAAGTGTGGGTCGTTCCTACCATGACGCTTCTAACGCCTATCATTGCCTGGATCGTTCCCTATCTGCTTCTCCGTTTTGTCTACGCACTCCCCATCGATCAACAGGAGTATGCCCATATTCTGCAGGGTATGTGGCTGGGTAATATGACCCCTCCTGGAACAGATTTATCCGCCGCCCCCCAAGATATGTTTTCTCCCCGATCCATACTACAGTTTATTCTGTTCGGCTTCTCATTCGCTCAGGGTATGATTCAACCTATTCAGAATGCCATGCACCTTTATAAAACGGACAAAATCATAACAGATCTCGGCAAGAAGCTCCTTGAGCTCAGAGATATAATGAAGGCCATGAAAGCCGATGCCACGTCGCTCGATGTGAAACTCACCAGCACTCTGGAAGAGCTGGAGGATTCCGATTATCGCCGAGCATTCATGCTTGTAAAAGAGCAACCCGAGCGCCTCCAAATACTGTATCGTGACCTCGCAAACCTGGAAGTCCTGTGGCGCATCGCATCTGTCGAGCATCTTCTACAGCCTGTCGTATTCAAACCCGATGTTCTCTTCCTCGAGGAAATGACAGATATTTCACTAACGGACGGTGTGTCATCTTCTCTGGAGCTCGTATCCCGGTCTCAACGCCACGCAGTTATTACAGGACCCAACGGAGGTGGAAAGTCCTCATTTCTGCGCGCAACTCTTCAGTGTGTAGTCCTCGGACACTCCTACGGAGTCGCACCGGCACAGAAGGCTTACATGCCCCGTTTCCATTGGATCGCATCCGGTCTCCAGCTCCGAGACACGCCCGGGCTTTATTCCATGTTTGAGACGGAAGTGAAGTTCGCCGCTGATTGTATCCGGTCCTCCCGCATTTCTGGACCCGGCCTAGTTCTGTTCGACGAACTATTTCACAGCACAAACCCTCCCGACGGAACCCGAAGCGCCGAAGTCTTTCTGAAACAGTTGTGGTCCCCCGAGTCCAACGTATTCAGCGTGATCAGCACCCACGTGTTCCCCTTGGTTGAGAACGCACCGGAAAACGTCCAGGCCATTTGCTGCCCCGCTGCCCAGAGCCTCGACGGGCGTATCCGCTATTCCTATAAAGCGGAACCCGGTATCTGCCAGGTTAGCAGTGTGAGAACTGTATGGCAGAAATACGGGCTAATCTAAGCCGCCGCGCTTATACATCTGTATCAAAGTCTCCACGACAAGGAGAACAAGCCAAATGCCGTATGATACCCTTATCATGGGACTGATTGTGTTTCTTGTGTGCGGCGCTGCCTGCTTTTACCTCTATATGCGCATCTCTTTCATCGAGCGGAAGGGCAATATGATGGAGTCGGTGATCGTCGACCTCAAGGTCGCGATTGATGCGCTGATGACGTCGGGTCAGGGTGGCGGCGGCAGCCCCGTGCCCATCAGCCCTGCGCCGCAGCAGCCGGTGGAGATTTCCGCCCCGGAGCCCCTCGGTTCCGCGGAGGCCGAGAATATTCCGGAGGAGAGTTTCTACTCGTCGGTGCTCGAGCAGGCGCACGACGAGACCACCCCCGAGGCTTCCTCTGAGAGCAAGTCCTTCGATGAGGTGGTAGCCAGCATGGGCGCAGTCGAGCCCGAGGTGGAGCCCGAGCTCGACGGAATGACGAAGAACGATCTTCTGGCTCTTGCCGAGAAGCGGGGGCTCCGTGCAAAGAAGAGCTCTAGCCGCGACCAGCTCCTCACACTGCTGCGCCGTTCTAGCCCTCTTCAGAATAGCGGCCTGACAGCAGGAGCAGAGAATGTTTCTGGATCCACAGGAACTCCTTCGGCGGGTGCTGCTTCTTTGGACGGCAGTATTAACGTGGATCTCGGACAGGGTGCATCTCTGGAATAGTAAGTATATAGGACTACAACAGATATCATGGATTCAAAGCTCTTCCGTCTCCCTACAAGCCCCAACTTCTACGCAGCCATCGCCAGCGCCAACCCCTTCGACGTTTCCGAGCAGCAAAAGCGATGCCAAGCCCCCACCCCCGACTCCCGATTCCCTGGTTGGGCGGCCCCGATGGCGGACGGTCGTTTGGTGAGCGATTACCAGAACCACTGCTCAAAGAACGTTCCTGTGGGTTATCAGTTTGCTACAAAGGAATGGATGACAAACCATGCGACCGATATTATTCGTGTGGGTCGCGAGCGATTCTCCGAGAAGACGGGTGCCATATACGGCCTCGATAAGACAGTTGTCCCCCCTCCGGCGATGATAGTCTCCTGTAAAACATATGATTGCGAACGCAAAGTCACAGAACAGTCCGGGGGGATTGGTGTAGAACGTGCCGACTCTGCCGCTCCGGAGTTGTTCGGAACATGGGAGTCAGCCACATTGGGATCTCCCGAGAAGCCCCGTGTAGCTGGCACTACTCGATATGAGGGTGGTCGGAACACACCTCGGGGCGTCTAAGGATAATATGGTAGTTATAGCAATAGTAAATGACAGAGTCTCAGAAGATTCTGGCATTCGATATTGGTATCCGGAACTTGGCCTGGTGTCTCATGGAGGGTGGGACCAAACCGACCATTCTTGGCTGGCAGAACTATGACCTCCTCACTGGCTCCGGGGCGGAAGCTCCAAAGGAGAAGACTCTGTGCAATCGCTGCTCCGTGTCCGCCGCTTTCGCGAATCCTACAGAGGCCAGCCCCACCTGTCTTCGCCACTGTCCTCCGAGCCATCCGCCGCTAAAGGATCTGAGTGGCGGGGGCGTATTCCGGCGTCTCCCTCCTCTCAAGATTCTCCGGAATCTGGCTCCGGCAGTCCGCTCAGCTACAAAGGCGAAACTCCTGGATGCCCTCGCCCTGAAACATTCACTCCCTTTGGAGAAAGTCAAACTCAAAAAGGCGATTGAGACAGAGTTAACGCTGCTCCATGATGCGATTCGCCGATTTGTCGGGGCAAATCTGGAAACTTTCCGTCAAGCCACCCATATTCTTTTAGAGAATCAACCCGTTCTCAAGAATCCGACGATGAAATCGGTTCAGATCCTTCTTTTTGCCACGCTACGTGATATGCTTCAACCTGGTCCGCCGCCGCTCAAGCTTGTCCACGCTGGAAAGAAGGTCCAGGGCTTGGAGACCGGTGATGCGGGCTACAAGTCACGGAAAGATGCCTCAGAGGCAAAAGTGATCCAGCTTCTGTCTGGAGAAAAGATGTCTGACCCCACCCCCTGGCTCACATACTTTAAAGGACATGGGAAGAAGTCTGATTTGGCCGATGCTTTTTGTATGTGCTGGGACGTTGTTTATCTACGCCGTTGAGTTTGTAAACCTAAACGGCGCTTTTGACTAATCCGCGCAGTAAGCCCCAAGCCGCGTCTAGCACCTGAAAATCGCTTGAGAGCTCTCTTTTTCGCAGAAAAGATCCGTTCACCTGATTTACGACGACGGAAATATTTCAGGAAGTCCCATGTATCTCTCCCGAATCGTTTTAACTTCTGTACACGTGTTTGCCGCGGATACAAATCATTCAGATGTAGCCTTCTATGAGATCTGTGAGTGCGAGGTGCAGTAGAGGGTCTGTTTATCAAGTGTGATAGTTTTTTGCGCGCAACACTATATTTTCTACGCCGCCACCACTTTAAAGGATTAAATCCTATTGGGCTTCTTTCGACAGATTGACGTTCTGCCGATCTCGCGGCACGATGCGCAATAGACTGTGCTTGAGTATCATCACCCGGTCTATATCCTGTGGGCACAACCCAGTTAAATAAGATTTGTTCTGCGACAGCTCGATGATTACCTGGAATACCACGCTCTTGAATCACCGCTGCGGCCTCATTTAAAAAGTTTTCAACCATGCCAGTAATATTCACGCATCTTTCTATACACTGATCTGTTGAATCATTTCTTGCAAACCGTGATCTTAAAAAGTTTAGGGCGCCCGCTTTACTAGGTTTTGCATCGGCCAAGTAGTTTCTACAGTAGTTTTTATGCTCTTCACTGATTCTCGGTAATACTGTATTTAATAGTTGTTGATATGTTAGGCCATTCGCAGCTGGCTGTGGGTGGGGAATACCCTCGGCTAATCTGTAAAAGGCTTCTTTCCCCCCTATAATACGAACAATCGAAATATGAGAAATCTGTATTGGATAAATATTTGTAGCGGTTGGAGCTCTTGTAGGGGGATTTACGTGGTTTCCTCCGACTATTTCCCCTAAGTAATCATTTTCTGCCGAAAACATTATCGGAGTAGCCTTGCTGGGTCCTAAACAAGGCATGGCAGCAGCATCATTTAGCCCTATATATTCTATTTTCATTATTTTTGCTATTATTTTTAATACATTAGCACATACAATAAAATTTACTCTTGGTCCAACTATATCATCTAACTTTGTTCCAGCTATAAATGGTGATCCTCTCGTATCCCAATGAAATCCCTGAATGATTTCCATGTAGTTCAAACCATCTTCGGTATTATTTCCTTTAAAATACGAAATTTTCAAAGAAGACGCAGTCGTATATAGACCTATTTTACCAGAACCGATTGGCCCAATATTATATGTGTTTGGTCTTATTAATTCATAGCCTTGGAACACAGCGTCCCTATTATCATATAGATATTGTAGCTGAAACATCTGGCCTGGAAATGCGGCATTAATAGTAGCCCGAATCTGCGCTGGAGTGGAACCAACCATCACATCACGTATTGCCGCAAAACCGTTTAAATCTGGAAACATAGCGGCGGTATAGCTGGAAAATACGTTCTTTAGGTTTGATTCATCAAGGAAGTTACAAACGGAACTAATAAGCTCTCTGGCTTCCACACTGTGTCCTTCCCCAAAGTCAACATTTTTACATGCCGGCATCCCTACTTAAACTCTAGATTTTCAGATAATACAATGTCATCGTCGCCCGCCTTTAAAATATACGTAATATTTCATAAGTTTCTAGTTCCGGAATGTTATGAAACATTATCAGGTGAGCATATCGACAAATACGTGCGATTCTTTGCAGTCAATGCGAAAATCCCGAAACAGGTTCCTGCGAATCTTGCCCCCTTTATAGTGCAAGAACGCGAGTTAGCGTGGTATGACCCCTTCTTACAGCACAATCGCTTTTGCGAATCCAGCGCCTTTTTCCATGTCTATAAGAACCCGGAGCAGTTTCTAACAGGCTCGCCCTATATTGGCTTTATACACTACGACATGCTTCTCAAAAAGGAAGCGATCGAGTTTCTGGAAAGAGAGATAGCAGCGGCCACGGAGGAGGTACTTTTCACCCAGGCAACTCTTAGGGCTAGGCCACATATTGCACAGATATTTCCGTTAGCGCAATGGGATCAGCTTGTCCAACTCTATAACGTTATTTTCAAGAAAAATCATACGATACATACGATTCTTGATAAGGAAATCCCCCTCTATCATTCTTTCGTTATACATCGGGATACATTTCACCGTATGATGTTCTTTGCAGAGCGGGCGATTCCGTATATGTTCGAGTTCCTCCAGTTCGACACGCGCCATCTGCCATATCATATTGAGCGGCTACATGGAGTGTTCCTGGCTTTACAGAAGGAGGATGGCCGGCCGGCTAAATGGATCCCTATACCCGGTGTCATTCATCAGGACCGGCTAAAAGATGGCTGGCAAACTCCATCTGCGCTGTAAGCCCCGGTGCTGCGCTACAAAGCCATCTAAAAAGAACGAATCAAAACGAAGAAGATGGAACGCCCTATCACAATCCACGAGATGGAGACCGTTGCGGGGGGGTTTGGCGGCCCTGATTTCACCCGTGAGCTCGATAATATCGTGGAGATTTCTGATGCGAATGACAGTCTTGGCCTGGGTATGTTGGCGAATCCTGGGCGGCAACGGGGCTCAAATGGCGGGGGGAGTTCTTCTGCGCCTCCTCCTCCTTCTTCGCAGCAAATGTCGAGCGGTGGACTCGCGGAGGTTGAAATTGGAGGCCTGGACACGGTGGAGCCCATTACATTAAACCTTGGCGGAAGTGTTCCGTCCTCTTCTGCCCCTATAGAGGTAAACTTCTCAAAAGCAGAGGACGAGATCTCCTCCCCCTTTGGTTCAAACTTGTTCTCCAACTCGCAGACTGCCACAGGTCCCGGCATTGGGTTGGCGGCTGCCGTTACCCCTCGTATGGACCCCGAGAAGGAGAAGAAGGAGAAATCGGAGGTGCTGAGCAAGCTGCAGCGGCTCGAGCAAAAGGGCTTCCCGGTGAGCAAGCGCTACACGATGGATAATACTCTGGACGAGATGAATCAGGAATACAATCGCCTTGTTGATACACGCAATATGGAAGCGTCCCTCCGCTTCCAGCGCCAGGCGCTCATGTCTGTAGTGACAGGCCTGGAGTGGGCGAACGGTCGCTTCGACCCGTTCGATATTAAGCTGGATGGCTGGTCGGAGGCGGTCCACGAGAATGTGGAAGATTTCGATGAGATCTTCGAGGAGCTTTATGACAAATATAAGGAGCGTGGCAAGATGCCCCCCGAGGCGCGCCTTGTGATGGCTCTGGCCGGAAGCGGCTTCATGTGCCACGTAAGCAATACGTTCCTCAAGTCGCGCATGTCCTCTGTGTCGGCAGATGATATTCTCAAGAGTAATCCTGACCTCGCGAAGCAGTTCGCTGCGGCGGCGGCCAATCAGGCCGGCCCCGGGTTTGGCAACTTCATGAACATGGCGATGGGCGGGGCGCAGCAGCAACAGCCTCAGGGCGCCCCCGTAAGTAGTGGCGCAGGCAACTTCTTCGGCTCCTCAGCCCAGGCAGCGGCCCAGGCGGCGCAAGAGGCCCAGGCACGTGCGCGGGCCGAGGTAAGCTTCCAACAATCGCTGGGTGGAGGCGGCCAGCCGATGGGTCAAATCCCGCAGCAGGTGGCGTCGATGGAACCCTCTCGTCAGACAGCTCGTCGCGAGATGCGCGGCCCCACGGGCGTCGATGATATCCTACAGAGCTTCGCGGAGGCCCGTCGCAACGAGGAGATGGACGGGACGGCGTTCCCCGAGGTGCCGGTGAATCCTCAGCCGGCACTCGCAGCCGCTATCGAGATTCAGAGTATGGCCTCGGATGATATCGGCAGCACTACCGAGTCGCGGGCGGGGGGCCGTGGACGCCGCAGGCGTCAGGCTGTAGGCAATACGGTCAGCCTGAATGTGTAAGTGCACACATCGCGGTTCCCATTTTTACGGCAACCTAGTAGGTTTCTGTAAAAATGTTTTGAGAGCTCTCTAGTTTATGACGGACTGAATCATACCCATATTCTCTTTATACCATCTTAAGAGCTGCTTGTCCGCCGGCTCCTTCTCCCCCTTTTTCTGAAGTTCCTCAGCAGACTGTGTGCGGCTGACCTTGTCGTGTAAGCGCTTATAGATCTCCTGCTCTTCGGGTGTCAATCCGGGTGTCGTGGGTGGTGTGGGGTTTTGCGGAAGAGGAATCGGCTCCCCTAAAAGGTATAGCGAGCTGTGTTCATTGAAAAGATATCCGATCGTCAATATCAATCCAATACTCAGCCAGAGAGCCGTAAAGACATTACGTGTCGCCACAAAGATCACCACGAATAACATGGCTCGACGTATCCACGGATTCTGAAAAAACTTGTCCTGCTCGGAAGTCAAGCTGGGCGCAAGATGACGACCTCCCAAGTTCAATAAAATCATGCTCATTCCGATCAGATAGGTATTTGTGTTTATACTCATAATAATAGCCTCAATCGGATTTAAAGGCCCAGCTGCCGCAGGAGCAGTTGGTGGTGGCGGAAGGCTCATCTCTTCTCACTACTTCCATTTTTCCATTGTAACTTCCATATCCATCACATAGAAAAATGCGGTGTATGCAAACATTATTCCGACGAACTCATCCCACAGAGAACCAGCTATGACTGCAGCCAGAAGAATAAGGCGCCAAAGAGGTATAGGATAGAGTTTGACAAAAATATGCGGATATTCATTCTCAAATACCGCACCTTCGATTACATTCCAGGCGAATAACAGCGCAGTTATCCCGACCTTCAAATACGACTCCACCTTTTCAGTATTCTTAAAGATATCCTTGCCCACCTTCATCCTACCGTGTCTTTCTAATTTTAACTACCTTACTTCGAGCTTGTAGTAGAACTACTCGGGTTGCCATTGTCCTGGATTGCACTTGTCTTTACCTTATCATCTTCAATACCGAGAGGATTCTCTTCCAGAATCTCCTCCGACCACCACTTCTTCTTTTGAGTTACGAGCTTCACATCTACGTCACTTTTATTCCCAGGCTCATCTTGAAAGCCCTCCTTTAAAGTCCGGGGAGCTACCGCGATAATAAGAACGGTAAACAGTGCCATAAGAAGAGCATAGATCCAAGAATATGTGTCGGCGATTATAACGGTCAGGAGAAAGAGAACCAGGCGTCCGATAAACGTATTGGCTCGGAACGCAATGTTTTTAGGAATCTGGCCAACGTATATTATACCCAGGACAAGAAGTATCCCGATATATACATTCAAAGGTTGTGCATACTTCTTTAAAATGTCGATTATATGTTCTCGCGCACCACCTTTCATAACGGTCGGGGGGTTCATTCTTCTTTGAGATAACATGTTGTGCCAACGCACATAACGGCTGTGAATAAGATTTCCTTCGTTGAAAACAGAGGGGGCTTATGGAGCTCTGTTCATTAGAGGACGCATTTCCAAATATAGACACTGGATCCGTTCATAAGAGCTTGACGAGCGCAGATAGTTCCGGGTTTCCGTATGTTGGAGGAACTGATTCGAAACCCACGCGCGAGGAACGTCGGGCTGCCAGAAAGAAGGCAAAGAAGCTGAAGGGGCCCAGCTTAGCATATTCCGATTCGATAACGCCTCCGACAGCTGTTGAGCCTGATCCCGATCGCCCCGCTGTGAAGCGCATGGAGCCGGTGCCATCCACACAGGGAGAAAAGGACGGATTCGCCATCCCGATTCTTCCGAAGGCTAGTTGCCTTTTTTCGGATGCTGGAACGCCGTCCTATTTCGGGAGGGATCAAGATGATGAAGAGGGGTTCTCCAGCTTTAGTCCGGTGGGAGGAGATAATCCAAACTTCATGCTACAGGCGGATGTTTCTAAGACGTTTGATTTGAAGGGTGTCGGAAAGGCTGGTGGAATGCTCCCGGAACCGAACTTGGAGGATGTGTGGAAGCCCATGAGCCCTGCCGCGAGTTATACGGCATTTGTTCCCGAGGGGGGCAAGAAAGAAACACAGCCGTGGTCTATGAATGTGGAGCATAAGGGGGCTAACGTAAGCTCAAAAAGGACTGTCCCGGAAGGGGAGCCGGCTTCTATTTCGGGCGACAGGGACGCATTACTAGGACGTATTAATGATCTTGTGACACGACTAGAGACGCTTGAAAAGAAAAAGTCGCAGGACTCGCAAACAGAGATTCTCATGTTTGTGGGAACCGGGGCATTTTTAATACTCTCTTTTGAGCTTTTAACACGTCGTTAGATACGCCGTTTACGAAATGTGCGAGCCCCTCTTTTGGGCTTACGCATTTTACGGCTACCACCTTCAAAGCCGTTCATCGCAGTGGAACGGGCCTGAGGAGTGAGACCTATCTCCTTCCGTTGCGCATCCAGATACGCAGCATCCTTTGCCTTTTTAGCGGCAACTTTCGCGCGCAAGTTTGCCATCTCTTTCTCATGCTTCTCATCACTCAACTTTGCCCTTGCCTTTGCATCCTGACTCATTTGTTGTAAAGCCCTTTCGCGGGTGGAAATTGTGCCAACTGGCGCAGCAGCAGCGGGAGCAGCAGTAGGAGTGGATTTTGACCCCTTCGTCTTAGTGGCGCCTTTGGCGCTAACGATGCCGAATATCGAGGTTTTCCCTTTTGCAGCAGGGGCTGCGGGCTTCTGTGCGGCAGGTTCCTTTTTCTTAAATAACGAAGAAAAGCCTTTTGAAAGGGCTGTTTTTGCAGAAGCGAGTCCAGAGCTAACAGCTGAACCGGCTTTACCCGCCGCTGCTTTTGCAGAAGTAAGTCCAGAGCTAATAGCTGAACCGGCCCTACCCGCTGCTGCTTTTGCAGAAGTAAGTCCAGAACTGAGAGCTGAACCTGCTTTACCAAGCATCGTTTTTCCAGGTTCTTTTGACGGATTTTTAAGAGTTTTAGAAGCAGCCTTTCTTGAGAACTTATTTGATACACTGACCGCAGTACTTACCTGTTTCTTTACAGCCGGTTTAGGAAGATTACCAATAGCTTTCATAGCTTCGTCGGGTGTAGAACCATACACGCGCATCCCAGCTTCCTTTATAAAATATGGTTTAGCCTGTTCTGCTATACTACCCCTAAGGCGAGCCGGATCAATGAGAACCATAACGCCTTTTGGTAATCTTGAACTATCTGGCACTATATCTGCCATCCTCTAAATAATATAAAGATATATTTTGCAGAAGTTAAGTAATCCTATAAGGACTTTTAACTTACGCACACCTCGCATAGACGCTAGATCAAGAACCTCCTCTGGGGATTCTTAACTTTGGCACATCACGTTAAGCAACACCAGCTGCCTTTTTAATAGTAGCTATCGAGCTTTCGACTGCCATTCTGCTTCTGTCTATATTCGAAAGTTCTCTTTCTCTACTCGTCTTTTGATTATTTAGTAAAATAAGGTAACGCTCAACATCCGGCCTTTTTCCGTTGGATGTTTCTTGCGCGTGTCTATATTCATCCATCGCATCTATGATTTTTAGTTTATCTGTTTCTATCTCCCTTTTCCTGTAGTCTAGATCTTTTATGATTTCCATGGCCCCCGCGGTTCCTTCGGTGATACCCTTAATTCCGACTTCTATTTCTGTCTGTTTATACGCATTCTGCGCCTGTTGTGGATTTCCTATTACATAGTATACTCTCGGTCCATTTTTCGTTTCAATACAAAATCTATTATATGTCTGTCGTGTGGTCATATCAACCATACCAGTATACATAACCCCTACATCAAGTTCTAAAGGACTGAATAAGTTTTTAGGGACTTTAAGAGCCTTACCTGGTTGACTCGCCAGTAGTTTGAAAAACGCGGGGCGTGACATTTCACCCAAAGATTTCGATGGAAACAGGGAAGATGTGGTTGATTTAGTACCCATTCCCATTCCCATCCCCATACTTCTATTACGCCCTTCACCCGAGCCAGTTTTTACTTTTATTCCTGGAATACCTTTTAATGCCTTGGGATTTATAGGATTTTCAAACTCTACGCTGTATTCGCCGGATTTAAGAACCGTTATTCCTGGAACTGTGCTTAAGGCGCTCCTTATTATAGGACCTTGGAACTCCACTTCATAGGCTCCTCCAGCTTGCGATGCAGTCCAAACTGCTTGCCCATCCTCGCTATAAATCGCTACCATTGAAGCTCCAGCCGCAGCTTCGATTTCCGCCCTTTTACTAAGCAAAGTGGGAAACTCAACGCCTGTTACTTTCACTTTATTCACAGGCTTAGACATTGATTTATTTTTAAATGTCTTTCCAGGGATTTTTCCCATTTTTAATTTCTTACCAGCTTTAAGTTTTAAAGGGGATGATCCAACCATACCCTTTTTAGTTAATCCCTTGCCAGGGAGAGCTGTTCCTGGCATCCCCTTTTTAGTTAATCCCTTACCAGGGAGAGCTGTTCCAGGCATCCCCTTTTTAGTTACTCCCTTACCAGGGAGAGGCTTTCCAGGGAGAGGCTTTCCAGGGAGAGGCTTTCCAGGGAGAGGCTTTCCAGGGAGAGGCTTGCCAGGGAGGGGCTTGCCAGGGAGAGGCTTGCCAGGGAGAGGCTTGCCAGGGAGAGGCTTGCCAGGGAGGGGCTTGCCAGGGAAGGGCTTGCCAGCTATAGGCTTGCCAGGGAGAGGCTTGCCAGGGAGAGGCTTGCCAGGGAGAGGCTTGCCAGGGAGAGGCTTGCCAGGGAGAGGCTTGCCAGGGAAGGGCTTGCCAGCTATAGGCTTGCCAGGGAGGGGCTTGCCAGCTATAGGCTTGCCAGGGAGAGGCTTGCCAGGGAGGGGTTTTCCAGCTATAGGCTTGCCAGGGAGGGGCTTGCCAGGGAGAGGCTTACCAGCTATAGGCTTACCAGCTATAGGCTTGCCAGGAAGGACGCCCTTCTTCACAGGCGCTACCAGCTTCTTCTTTACAATAATCGGCCCACCACCCCATAATGTTCTACCCCCACCACCATAAACGCGTTTGCCGGAAGATTTATTTGTAACACCCTTTACCTTTTGTTTAGCAGCTTTTTCTATGCTTGGTATCTTCTGTGTAAGTGTTTTCAAGTTAGTATTAATTGTAATAGTAGTCGTTGATTGGTTACCCGGAGACCCGTTATTTCCCGCATTGTTTGATTTGAAGGTCACATTCTTCGCTGGCAATTTACCTTGCTTCTGATTTTTAAGCGTGGCTCCCTTGCCAGGCGCAGGCGCAGCCTTGCCAGGCACACCCTTTCCAGGCACACCCTTTCCAGGGACACCCTTTCCAGGGACAGGCTTTCCAGGGACAGGCTTTCCAGGCACACCCTTTCCAGGGACAGGCTTTCCAGGGACAGGCTTTCCAGGGACACCCTTTCCAGGGACAGGCTTTCCAGGAACACCCTTTCCAGGCACAGGCTTTCCAGGAACACCCTTTCCAGGGACACCCTTTCCAGGGACACCCTTTCCAGGGACAGGCTTTCCAGGTACACCCTTTCCAGGCACAGGCTTTCCAGGCACAGCCTTTCCAGGCACAGCCTTTCCAGGCACAGGCTTTCCAGGCACAGGCTTTCCAGGGACAGGCTTTCCAGGCACACCCTTTCCAGGCACAGGCTTTCCAGGTACCACCTTTTTAGTGACACCCTTTCCAGGCACAGGCTTTCCAGGCACAGGCTTTCCAGGTACCACCTTTTTAGTGACAGCCTTTCCAGGTATGGGCTTCACCACACCCTTACTTCCTGGCAGGGGCTTGCCACCGCCGTAATGTTTAAATCTTCCCAATGAGTTCCTCTTTTGCCGCGGTAACTTCCTTGTTCGGGATACATGTTTCTTCCGCCAGAACATTGGCATTCTAATACTACTAGCTATTTTATTACAAAGTGATAAAATAGCTAATGTTCGTATTGATAAAAAGTGTAGCTTAGGTATCATTATTCCCATTCTTCCAAATATGCTGGAGAAAACGCAGAGGATCTATTTTGCCCGATAGTACTTCCAGGAGTCCCAGCCGCAGGAGTCCCAGCCGCAGGAGTCCCAGCCGCAGGAGTCCCAGCCGCAGGAGTCCCAGCCGCAGGAGTCCCAGCCACAGGAGCAGTCCCATGGTCAAGATTCATACGATCCAAACTATCGTAAAATGTTTTGGGCCATATATCATTTATATCATTTAACATATTTTCAAATATGGTCGCGCGTTTGTTTTCAGCATCTGAGTCATTTTTCACTTGTTCCGTTTGATTAAATGGTAAATATAATCTAGCTACAGTTACCACACCATTAAACCATACATATATTTCGCGGAACCACATAGCAGATGACATAAATCTAAAGTTATCCATATCTTGTTTTAAGCTATTAGCATCCCCAACCGTTCGTTTTTCCGTTTTAATAAGCAGCGGTGCATCTTTATTAAAGTTCTCTCCAGTCAACTTAAGTTCATCATAGGGGCTTTGTACTTCTTCGGGAGGCGGTTCTTCTTTAGCTTTATCATCGTCGTCGTCGTCATCATCTTCATCTTCATCTCTACCTCTAGAGCGCGTCTGAGTATTTTTAAATGATTTTCTAGTATCATATTTTAATAAGTAATCTCGAACTTTTGCTAGAAAATCCGCGGATTTAGTGCATTCATTATTTGTAATAAGAGTCGAATCTGTAAAACACTTTGAACGGATTATACCCTCTAAAAAGTTCGCTAGTTCATCTCCAACTATTTGTTTTACTTGCCCAAGGTTCTCTGATCCCTCTCCAAATATCTTAGCTATCATTACTGGTGTTATTCCTAGTTGTTCAAAGAAGTTAGCTTCATCATCCGTAAATTTAAGATCTTTCCAGTTTTGTTTAACCTTTTCTAACGGGAATCTTATAGAAAATATGTTACCAAGTAGTGAAATTTTCGTATAAGGATCTACCGTATTTACGGCTAAAAACTCCTCATTATCTGTGGAAAGAAATTGATTATACGTAAACATATCTTCTATAACTTCGTCATGTTCGTCTATGCCTTTGAGGTAGACTTTTATTATTTTATCTGTATCAGGTTCATTTGAAAAACGAAACACTTTGTAACGATTTACTATAGGATCAACTACGCTAATATTCGGCGGAAAAGCAAAAAATGATGGTTTTGCTTCTTGTGACAACTCAGAGTGTTGTTTAGAACTCAAAAACTGAAATGTCGAACCGGCCTGTTTAGACCTAGAAAGTGGTAAATCTACTTCATTATACGCAGCGCCCGAAATAAGAATGCCGCCATAAGTATTTAACTTGAAAGGGGATAAAATATATGTAGGTTCATACATAGCTATTACAGGAAACGTGGGATCTTTATTTTGCTGAGCATTATACGCAATTTTTTGCTTGGAAACAGTATTCTCTGCTATTATATATAAAGATGCTGCGGTCTTATCACTGTTCTTTATTTCGATAAACCTCGCCAATAGTTTTTTGTTTATTTCAACATCTTGGCCAAAAAACTTCGGTGAAAATATAAGAACATAGTTGGGCATTGGAAGGTATTTATTTATCATTTCCAAGCATCGCATAAATATTTCAAGCTTACCATTTACATTTGGAAGTATTATAATACGTTCCGTAGTTTCAGGTAAAATAACAACAAGTCTATCAGACCCCATGCTTCCATTATCACTATTGGATTTTCGGAGCAGAGTGGCAGCCATAGCCATATTAAAAAACTTTGCTGCTCCGCTGGCATAGCTACTCAAGTTATAGCGGTTCCACTTTCCTTTATTAGTATCTACATACCTTTTTTCTGGAGCTATAGCATCAGTTGGAATAGTAATTTGGGCTGATGTATCTGTTAACGGCTTAAGATCAACATATTGTATATTATCATCTGATACATTTTTGGCGGCAGAGGCGGTAGTAGATTGTTCTTCATTAAGCCCCTTTTTAAACTGGCTAGTTGTTTCATTGGAACTATTAAATAGGGGATTGCTGTTCCAGTTGGCTACATTCGCATTCGTTGCTTTTTTAAGGGGAGTATTTGTTCCTTTTGCCTTTAATAGAGATGCTTTTTCCCCATAGTTTTTCTTATTGCTCCATTTTGTAGCATTTTTCTCTGCGCCTAATATTGCTCTGTTAGCAACTTCTTCTGTTTGACCCAGCTCATCTACTACAAATTTAATTCTCTGTGAAACTGTGAGTGGTGGATCGAACTCTGACAACTTCCGTAGTTCTTCATCCGTATATTTTTTTGTAGCAGCAGGAGCTGCAGATTTAAAGATACCACCAGGCACCCCACCCTCCTGTGTTAAGAGTGGTTGATTCGCTTCCTCCGAATTTTTTTTTTTTGGCCCTCGCTATATACTGCGAGGGCTCTTGCCAGTTCAGGCGACATACGAGATACAACCGTTGCAACAACAGGATAGGTCTGTATACTACCCCCCTGTAAGGGTGTTATGTTCGCAGAATCCCCGCCAGAAAGAAGACTTTCGTTCGGGTCGCCCATGCCACCCCCTCCCATAACACCATGTATAGAGGCATTACCCCCCTGTAAAAGCGATTCACTCGGGTTATAGCCGGGTGGTGGTGCGCTCATTCTCCCTAACTACTCGTGTGGTAAAAAGTGGCCTAAGACTTTTCCCCGAAGAAAATCAGACCCAGCATGGACACATTGGCGGAGCTTCCAGTTGTGACAATGGATCCGGACCCCCAAACACGCAAGCGTAAGATTCACTGTAAGCAAGAACTCATCGTCAACAGTCTACAGAGATTCTATATGGCTAGGGACGATAAAGAGGAGGTTCTGAAACTCCTCGAGGGAACATCTGAAATCTCCTTGCGCCTGATTGACTGGTTTGTCACGAACTATGCCAAGCAGCACAACATTTCCTACATCCTGAATAACCAGGAGTTCCTTGTGTATACGAACTACAAATCCCAGCTGAAGGCATACAGTAAAAAACTGTTCGATCCCTTCTGCCGGCGTGAGAGAATCATGTTCCAGATCCAGGGTTATCCGATGTTCCAGACAACTGTGGGAAAGCTGAACTTCTTCCGTTGGGCCCTTGAGAAGGGCGTGTTGAACTATATCAAGATGAACCTTGCCAAAATCGAGGCCGCCATGAATGCGAGTTCCAAAGAGCTTCAAAAAGCGAGAAAGGCAAACTCTAGTGCCTCTACTGAGACGACCACAACTACGAGCACGCGCAGCTCGACACGCAAGCGTCTTGTTACAACGGAGCCGCCCAACTCGAAACTCATGGAGAAACATGAATATCAGGTGGAGATACGGTTCGATTAACGATACGACTGTGTTATGTCATCCGATTTAGGCCGCATGACTTCATAGGCTTGTAAGCTGGCCTTCAAATCATCTGTTGAGCTCCCTTCAGGTAACCACCGACTCATGTAGCCACGTTCAACGATGCGCTTGGATTCAGTGAGGCCACGATCGGCCTCCTTCTCTTCATATACAACGGAACGCACTTCTCGGATCATATTTCGAGGATCGCGTGTCGGATCGTAGCGATCAAAGTATGGGTTCATCGCCAAAGAGGGGCCATTCGCGACGAACGGCTGTGACTGCCGATAATCCTGTTTATCTGTGCGACTGCTGAGGGGCGCCATATCGTAGAACGACGGTTTCATGTCAGTCGACGCGTCTTCAACGATACCGCCTTGGACTACTGGCACGGAAGCCTGCCAGGCCTCGAACTGACGCGCGTTAATCGTGTCACCGGCATTCACTTCACGACGAACCCGCAGCTGCATTTTTGGAGGGGGGATGCGCACGGGCCCCGCATATGCCAGAGGATGAAACATACCAACTGTCTACCGTGGTGCGCAGAACTTAAGTGTCCAGTTGGGGGCTTAAGTTCTGCGCACACGTTAAAGCAGAGAATGTTTATCGTTCCATTTATTTGTATGCCGCCGCGCACTCAAGGCCTTCGTCAAATATGGGTATTTCTGGAAAGGAATGGGAATCACCTTATTGAGATTGACACTACTACGCCGGAAGAGGCTATTCAGCACGCAAAGGAGTTCACGGAACTCAACGGATTCGTGCTTGCCGAGGAGCCATTTTGCCATGAAAATACGGTCTATTGTTCGATTTCCCCCAGCACTCCAGACTTGGCTCACTGCTATACATGGAAAGAGACACCTCCAGGAACAACGCCAGCTCGCGAGGTGTGGCGCCCATTTCTATGGGCCTTTTCTGAGGAGGGGGTGGATCCGTGGGGGGTGAATCGTCTGATGGAGTCCATCGGCCTCTCGGACCAGGGACATACCGCATATTCTGTGCTCAAAGATGCTCTGAAGGTCTAACCCCAGGTAGTGATGTAAAGACATCACTTTAAGGCTGAAAGACTAATATATATAGAATGGCATCATCCATCCGCAATAAGACCGTTCGTAGATCTACGCATGATATTAGCGCGAACGTTATCGATTTTGCGGTGAATGATAATCTACAGAAGCTTATTGCAGCAGAGGCGGGAACGGCATACAAGCGCCCTTGGCATCGGCTGGAACGCGGCCTACGTTTAAATCGCCTCCGCGCATTTTCAGAGGATTTTGCCACCAAGCGCGGTATTAATGACACTGATAAGCAGTCGCTTCTTACTCTTTTAACAAATGCGTTAAACAAGGGACTTCTCAACTCAAAGACCTCAGTGGAGTATGATCAAGAGAAAGAGTCGATTACGGAGATTAAGCCGCTTGTAATGCATGAGAACTCCAAGGGCGAGGTGTTGTTCAAGCTGCTGGAAAAAAGAAATGCCGTCACATTCCGTAAGCGGGCAAATGCTCCCACAGTTGCTCCAGCAGCCGAAGAAACTCCCGGAGCAACCTAAGACTTCTCCTAGTATATATGATAGGAGTATGGAGCCTTCGCGGCGCAATAAGTTTGACGCGGTAAAGTCGGCAAAGTCGACCTTACCGAGTCATATGTTCCCTCATGTCGCCGAGATAATATCATGGAAAGATATGGATGCCCCAGCACCATCGTATCCGGACAACTATACAGAATGGAAAGAGGCCATAGAGGATGATATTACGGAGATGATGGATGCGAACGAAGGTGTCGTGGACTCTGCAGAGAAGCAGAGTTTCGAAATTGGAAAGCAGATTGCCTTTTGCGCCCTGGAAAAGTTCGTGGCAAAGGCCACCGCAGTAGGTTGGTCTTCTCAGCCGGTGGAACTGCGGCGTCAGCAGGCGGAGGAGCTTCTTGCCCGGCCACAGATTCCTCAGAGAACACAGGCGTGGTATGCGCAAGGAAAGGAGGTTCTCACCGCATCGGAGTTCTCGAAACTCCTTGGGAGTCCTCGTTCTGTCAGCCAGCTTGTTATGAGCAAGGTCCCGTCGGATACTCCGCACCAGACCAATCGCCTGGCGTGTATGACTTGTGAGATGGGTCCATTTGACTGGGGCATTCGTTTTGAGCCCGTTGTCAAGCAGATTTTGACGGTGAAATGGGGTCTGAAAATCGCGGAGGCAGGGCGTATTGTCCATCCTACTGAGTCTCATGTTGCCGCGAGCCCAGATGGAATCATTATGGAAGCGACTGACCCGGCGCGTGTGGGGCGGCTTCTCGAAATCAAGTGTCCTATATCGCGTAAAATCGGTGAGGGCGTGCCGTTTGATTATTGGTGTCAGATGCAGGTTCAAATGGAGGTGACGGGGGTGGACGAGTGTGAGTATGTGGAAGTGAAACTAGATTCCGCGCAGGGGGTGAGTATGGACATCTCCGGGGCGGTTCACGGCTATGTATGGCTACTACAGAATCCAGCGTCATGTGAGATGCGATATGCTTACACGGAGGCGGAGGCTGCGACCTTTATGGCCGATGGCTGGGACAAGACGGAAATGATTCCATGGCGTCTGAATGGCATGTATAGCACGACAGTCATACGCGATAGGGGGTGGTTTCGAGGAACCGCCAAACTACGTGAGGAGTTTTGGGAGAATGTTGCCAAAGCACGTCAGGGGGCATTCAAGATAGTTGAAGGAAGAACCAAGACGGTGATCGTTACAAAGGAGCCAGCTATGTGTCTCATTCAGGACCCCTGACCCTATTCTACAAACGGCTGAATACAGCCAGTCTGAGGAACCGGGTCTGTTTTATAAAATGCGAGTGTCATATCCTGGATCGGCGCAGAACATGAATCCGGGTCACCACGTTTGTAGTTGTTGGTCATCTGTCGGAAGTTACCTGTGCGTTCGAGGCGAGTCTGGAAGTCGAGCTCGTGACACACCTTTGCAGTAGGATACATTGGCTTTTCCAAAGGATTTAGCCATCCGCTGAGGAGATTATAGGGATCGGCCGGCTTATTGAGCCCAGGATCGCCCGGCTTCATCCCTGCAAAGTTGGGATCCTCCGAATCTTGAACGCGCATCTGAAATGCCTCTATTGTTCCCTGACGCGGGCGCATTATCGGATTTGCCCCGTAGAAATCGCGCGCCTGAATGAAAAATACGAGGAGAATGGTCGCGAACGCCCAGCCGAGAATACACATCATCGCGCCACCGAGAACTTTTTTCATAGCTGCCCTACCTATATCTAGGGCCCATTTTACTCGGAGCTTCATTCGGTATCCGGTATTGCGAACTGCATGGTCCATATTCTCGCCTTTTCCTCGTAAGCAGCCTTGTCTACCTTATAAAGATTGGCGATCTCGGGAACGAACGGATCATCTGGATTCGGATCTGTAAGAAGGCTCGTAATGCTCAGCAATACCTTAGATATGGTGAGCGCAGGCGACCACTGGCCTTTTAAGATATCAAGGCATATAAGCCCCGACGAGTTGATATTGGGGTGATAGATTCGGGTGGTAAACTTCACATGTGGGGCGCGGAAAGGATAATCCACCGGGAATTGTATTACCAACTTGAACACACCTCCTTGGAAAGGGCTATCTTCCGGTCCAAAGATACAGCCTTCCCAGTTGTATAAATCGTCCCCCACCGGCCCGGCACTACAGCTTGTAGGTGGGTCTTTTCTGAGATCGCGCAGTTCTGTTTGAATGCGTTTTTGTGCCATCAAGCTAAATACTCTTGTGTAAAAAACCTTAAACCCGTATAGAAATGGTTGACTCGGTTGCCCTCCTCGCGGAGTTCCTGGGAACTTTCCTGCTTGTGCTGTCTGTGTTTGCCTCCGGTGGTAACGCGTATGTGGTGGGCGGTACCCTCGCGGTGGTGATTCTCCTCACGGCCAAGCTGTCGGGCGGCCACGCCAACCCGGCTGTGTCGGCGGCGATGTATGCGAAGGGCGCGCTGAGCCTGAACGAGTTCCTGGCGTATGCGGCGAGCCAGGTGGCGGGCGGCGTGGCGTCTCTGTATGCCTACCGCGTATTCGCCTGAAAAGCCCCAGCCCCTAAAGCCGCGCCAATATAAAGAATCAGTATGAGTTTAACACCATCCGTTGTTGCCACTCTCGCTACGGGCGTGGTAATAGAGGATCTTCGTGTGCTACTCGGATCTCTGGCAATATTCAATACGAATCCACCCACGGTGTATTTGTATTGCGATCGGATTATCCAAGCGGCAATACCTTCTTTTAAGTATCCGGGGCGCCTGGTTATCAAAGAGACCTTGAACGAGTATGTCGGGCTCAATAGGGCAAAAATGGAGTCTCTGCCTGGTCGGAAGTTTGCGACTGTATTCTTCGATTTCACTATGGAGAAAGTGGAGCTCATGCGGTGGGTTCTGTCTCAGGAGACAAATGCCATGTTCTGTGATGCGGACATTTGTTTTCTGGGACCTCTGCCTCTGATTCCTGCGGGAACTACGGTTGCTCTTAGCCCGCATATGATCCGTGACAGAGATGAGGCGCGTTTTGGCCGGTATAACGCGGGGTTCATGTGGTTTTTCGGCGTAGAGCCAGTGAACAGATGGGCGGAGGCCTGTAAGACCTCGCGGTTTTTCGAGCAGGCGGCGCTGGAGGAGTTGGCGGCGGCGGACCATTTCTACGAGTTCCCTATTACCCAGAACTTCGGATGGTGGCGTCTTTGGCAAGGGAAAAAGGCCCCGCAGGAGATTTTGGCCTCGTGGTCCATTAAACGGAACCCCATGACGGCGGGGATCGCCATTGACGGCGAACACCTGGGCTCCGTCCATACGCATTTTCGGGAGAAAAGGGACGATGCCACACGTATGTTTAATGATATTATTATTGAGAGGCTCCAGAAGATTCAGAGAGCACACGAACCTGCGCGAAAGATCCTGGCCGTTTTGAATGCGAGTTCGTAAAATTTAAAGGCGTTGGCGGCAAGGAAAGATATACAATAAATGACGAGTCTATTTCCTGGCCTAGGACGCCGTGGGCGCATCGCCGACGACGAACTCGACTTCAAAGATGTGTCTCTTGTAAAAGATGATGAACCGGCAGTCGCCACCTCTGTCGCCCCTATTGAGTGTGCAAACTGTGGTGTAATGCGCGAGGACTGGACGTTTGACGACTTGAGTGTTTGCCACAAGTGTGGTGATATTATGGAGAGGCCGATAAGCTCGGGGGCGGAGTATCGTTTCTTCGGCCTGGAGGATCGCGGGGGAGGCGATCCGTGTCGTGTGGGGGCGCCGATTGACAGTCGCTTCCCAACATCTGGATTGGGCACGATGATTCTCTCGCACGCACAGGGGGGCAACTCGTCTACCCGGATTGCCATGGCCCGTGTGCGCCGGTATCATACATGGAACCTCCTACCCTATCGGGAGCGTTCATTGCTTCAAGTATTCGAGCAGATCGCCTTAACGGCGACGAATAACGGGTTCGACCAACGCACTATGGACATTGCGAAGGACATGTATGTGAAGCTGGTAGAACACTGCGATCGGCGCGGCATGTCGCGCACGTGTGTGGTCGCATCGTCCATTTATTCCTCTTTGAAGCAGATCGGGCAGCCGAGGAAGCCGAAGGAAATCGCGGACATGTTTCATCTCAGCACGGCGCAGTTCACCAAATCGCTGAAATATTTCCAGGAGATTCTCTGTATGGCGCATCAGCGTGGCCTCTTGGCTGGGGGGCATGCTGATCCGGCGGCAATGCCATCCACGAGGGCATCGAACTACATCTCGAATCCACTCAGCAAGCTCCCCATCAGCAGAAGCACGTTCCAAGTAGTCCGAGACAGGGCTATTGTCGTTGCGAATGAAGTGGAGGATAAGGAGATCTGTCCCGAGAACATGCCACCCTCTCTGGCCGCCGGCGTCATTGCCATTGTATTGAGTCGTATGGAAGACCCCGATACGATTTCCTATGAGAGAATCGCATCCGTATGCGGAGTAAGTGAGGGAACGCTACAGAAATGTCTGAAGAAACTGGAGGCGGCTGTTGCGGCAGGTTCTATTAGCAGTTTGTCAGCGGTAAAAGCGACCCAGTAAAATAGGTCCTTCCAATAGGATGGGTGGGACTGTTTCTTCCTTTTCAGATAATCAGACGGAAGCAGAAAGAGCAAAAATTTTGCTGAATGTTGTTTTGCGAGATATGTTTCAGCGGGCTGATATGGTCGATCTTTATTCTTTGGCGGATCCTTCTCGGTGTAGTAAATATATCGTTGTAGGCGCGAGTGCCATAGAACAGTTATTTTCAAAACTGAATCTTGAGCCACGTATGGGAAAGCGGGGAGAAATATATTTCCAGAAAATGGAAACCATCGCAAAAGCAAACCCCATGGGCGAACAGCGCGATAAAATATGTAAATACTTATCGTTCTTTTTCGTTCGGATTTTTCAGATCTATGGGGCGCTTTCACTGAGCATTATTGACTCCGTTCTTCCTCCTACGGACCCTGAACCTCAAGTAAGAGACACAAGTAGAGATCGGCGTGGTGTTGTTACATTGGGAGTCCCACAACTACGTGGATTTGAACAAAGGCCGGCTACATGGTTTGGCGGGGCCTTGACAGAAGGGCCCCTACAAATACCTGGCGCCGTATTAGTTCCTGGTCAAGTATATGGCTCTGGATCTTATTATCTAGATGAAAATCTGGCAGGGCCCTACAAGATTTTAAACCTCTTTCTGCTTGTTCCAGCAGATAGAAATCCAAACTCTGCAGCGGCAATGCGTTTTCAAGATTTCAATATGGAAATTGAGCAGGCTGATTTATATGATTTCCCAGCGGGGCAGCCACGGAGTGCTCGCACTACAAAAAACTTTACTGCGGCGGGAACACCAAAGCCCACCGTTATGTATTCTTTCCGAGTTGGCGAAGTGAATCGTATAATTTCTGCAGCTGTCGATCTTGTAAGAGATGGAGACTCTATTGACATAAGACTACGATCTATAAACTTAGTAGCGCGTCGTGCGGGGCTTCCTGCTGTAGATCCGAACTATAATCAACGAGGACGTCTAAGTAATCGTCGCCCAGGTGACGACAATCCAGTGAGTTCTTCTGGAAAACAACTCCCTGCATATTTACAAGAACTTTTCACGCGCGCATTTGAAGAGATTGAGCCCCCTCTTTTTTTCCCTATAGAGTTTTTGGAGAAATTTAAGATTATTAGCTCAATAGATGTGCGGCAAGCAAAGATTGAGGGAACAAAGGTGGTGATTCCAGATCCAAGAACGCTAAGAAGAAGTGCTATTATTCCCATTATATATAGTGGTAAATATGGAACTAGCGAAATACAGATTTTGCTTCAGTTAACTATTACCAAGAGTGATGAAAGAGGGGGTAGGCGTAAATATACCGTATCGATTCCATTCGAAGGGATGGAAACAAGGCCGGCAACGTTAGAAGAGCGTTTAAATAAAACGGGTGTAGATGGAACACCTACAACACGGCGAAGCAGAGAGTTTTTCATAGATGAACCAACTCCAGAAAAGGCTGTTCCTCTGAGTGAAAGAGGAGAAACGATCAACGCATTCATATCATCCGTCTTTGAAAGGCTATTGAAAAGCACTGGTGAGCTATCATCTCGTAACATTTCATATGATAAACAGGGGCGTCCAGTGCCATATGATAGTGCGCAAATACCAGATGAATATAAGGTAAAAGCTCTGTGGAATGCTTTGGCAAAAGATCCCCCCATCAAATCACATTGTATTGCACGCGCTGTTCAGCTTCTGAACGTGGCAGCTATTCGTGATCCCACAACAGGAAATCCCTATAGCAGTGTGTGCCGCGTGAAGTTTCCCTACATTAAAGATGGTTCTTTGCCTGAACTAGGTAAAAGTATTACAACATCAGAAGGGATAAAGGCGATGGCGATGTTATTTGTTGATCGTCTTGTAGGCGTAGACCAAGTTCCACGGCTTGCGAATACCCCTGAATTTACAAACTTTCGTATACGCATGAACCGCGTTTTCGGAAAAAGGCCCCCTGGTGCACCCGATGCGAATGTAGATGATGGAAAAGTAGAAAATATCATAGATGTGGCGTATCCATTTTGTCGCGGCCATGATGCTGATAGACTCAAACTACAGCCTGGCAGCCCCATCGTTCGCACTTTACAACAAAAGGCACAGCAACTTATAAACCGGCAGCTCAGTCACATAGGCCGCGTTATGCAGATAATGTTTCGTCTTTTCGACGAGAAGTCTGTTCGCGCCGGCTCTGTTAAAATGAGTAATGAAGTATTGACAGGCGGTATGGAGGCAGTAAACAGAATAGGAGAGGCGGCACGTAATCTTCTTATTGAGAACTACTCAGACTGTGAAACATTGTTCGCGGAGGGCCTGTACGAGCTGAACAGAAGTCTACCCAATCCTATTCCAGCGGATAGATTTGAAAGGGTCGATGCGCTCGCGTAAATTTGATTCGCGCTTCGTAAAAGGAGGTAAGCAAGGAATGCCAAAGGAAACTTGTTCACACGACGGTTGCCCCAAGAAGCTCACAATTACAACGACTACGTGTAAATGTGAGAGGAAATTCTGCGGGGCACATAAATCTCCAGAGACGCATGCATGTACCTTCGACTTCAAAGCCGAAAGAAGGGCAGATCTCTTGAAACTGATGAGCACACCTATAACTGCGAAAAAAGTTGAGGCGATATAACGGCGCTGCAAAAAATTGGGGCCGGTGGCGCCCCTGTCCACCAGCATAGCCAGCATGAGTAGCATTGTCCTTCGTATTGTTCTTGTTCGCAGCTCGGTGGACCCGAAGCAGGATGATAAGATCACCGTGCGTCGTGTAGACAACAACTTGGAGGCTACGTATTATGATAGTAATAGCGGAATCCGGCAAAAGATTCTGCTTACGCACACTGGCCTCGACGCCTATGTGCGGCTCATCTGTAAGCTCTATATGACGGATGATGAGCCTGTGAAGTCTCTCCAGTTTGATTTCCTCGGCTTTCCTTCGTATATCATCAGCAAGGAAGCACTGACGAAGGGTGTTATCAGCACGCTACAGGAGGTCGCAGCGGTTGTCTCGGAGTCCGTATTCGCCGACTACTCTGAGGGCTGCTACTGCGACATGCCAAAGCTTACTCCCTTGTCTCGCGAAGACAAGTGGGACAGCGAGGCCTGGGATCGCAACCATTAGTTCTCAAAGTGCTGACGATATATTTTGAGAATCGTGGGCGACCAGCGCCCCATCATTTTTGTCTCATCACCCTTATACCATTCGATCGCGTCCTTTTCTTTTTGATCAGAACGCTGGCGTTTGAACTCCTCTGGATTCTCCTTTACCCAGTCGAAATAGTTGAAGGCGTTTGCAATCTGGGTAGGGTGTGCATAGCCGGAAAAGATATGATACTGGAAATACGTGTTGGGGGGGAAATCCGGCTCAACGCTCTGAATAATGAGGTCAGTGTGGCTCATTTCGCGAATGTAAGTAATCTTGGCCTCCTCACCCGCCTCGCGCCGCATATTTTCCTTGAGAAGTTGCATGATCGACTTCTTGGTGTCCCGCCCGTCCTTTGCTTCCATCTGCCCCTTTGGAGGCTCCCAAGAAGCTTTCGTGGGATCCGCACCTGTGCGTTTTACCACGAGAAATCGGGAGGGTGTGAAGGGTTTATAAAGCTCATGGATAAAACAGGCCGCACGGAGATAGACCCGCCAGCCCTCTCTAGGGTGCTCGACATAGAAATACTGTTTACGAGGATCATAGGGAAGACGCTCCGAGCCCCGAATGAGGCCTGCTTGAAACACATCAAAGATGCCATCCTTATTTGTGAGGATGCGAGCCATCTGCTTTAAAACGGCGCTGGTATTTAGACCGACTGTTTTTTACGCCTACATGTTTTACCCCGGGAAGAAACACCACACCCACTACGGTAGTGCCGCAGTTCCTTACACAGCGAGTTATAGCTCGTGCGATTTACGAGTTCCAGTGTTTCCTCCATGTGTTTACGAACTTGCCAGAGATATTTGAGGCATGCCGCGCGGCAGTTGGGGAGGCCAGTGGCACGAACAGCCTGATTCCAGCTTTTCTTCCATTCCGGAAACGGAAGGACTTTCGGTAGGAGTGCCCAGAACTTATTGTAATAGGGGAGACGTTCTTCCGGGCTCATAACATTCCAGCGATTCCGCTCCAGGGGTCTATCGAGAAGTTCTATCCGAGGATGGCCGGCTATAGGGGCGCTGGATTTCCCCGCGCGGCCTAAAGGATGTGCCTCGGCCACAGAAAAGAGAAACTCCCAGCCATCGAAACTCGTTCGAGAACAGCCGGTGGCCAGTCGCTCAAGATAGATGGTTTCTACCATTGCGAAGGATGGGTCCGGCTCAACGGGCATCTTTTGATCCCTGAGCTTCGCATTCACATCGTTATGGATTCGCCACAACCACTTTGCGATATTCTTCTTATTACATTCAACAGGGTCTTTCGTCATATATTCGGATAAACTCTTACGACAGTATTTACATGGAAGAATATATGGGAGTGTATCGAAAAATGCGCAGAGATCAGATGATACGTGGGATTCGGCAGCGGCAAAACTTATAAGGTGTAATAATCTCCAACCAGATGGACCCCAGTATCTTGTGTCCATGACTCTTAAATTATCATGTGTTTTTGTTAAGAACACATGATAGTTTTTATGAGTTAGTTATATTATCACTGACCAAATCCGGGCACACCAAGAGGCGCAAGGTAGGGTCTGACCGGAGAGGAGTCGACTTCCTCCGCCTTACATTTCACGGTTGTTTGGGGACAGATGGCACGCGGGCAGGGTGCGGCAGCCGGACATACGGTGGGAGGAGGGCACTTTATTTCAGGGCAGCGAGGGCGAGGGCAGGGAGGGCACTCGCCGCATTTGGCCTTTGTATCTGCGCTGGTGTCAATGATGATCGGCTGCTGCTTGGGAATGGAGCTCTTGAGAACATATTGCGATAAGTCCGGAACCGGCGGGCACTCTGTTTTGAGCATGTAGTTCGTCATATCGGGCAGACCAGGGCAGGGGGGGATAGAGGTTTTCAGAACGTATTTGGACATATCAGGGACGGGAGGGCAAGAAGGCGCCGTTTTGCTTCCACCGTGGTCCGGGCAAGGCCATTTCTCCCCGCAATCAGAACAGACAGGAAGATTCTCTGCCTGGAAACCTTCACGCTTTACGAAGCGCGTCGTGTAGAGATATGTTGTTATACATCCTAAAAGAAAAGCTACTAACAGCATATGTGTCTTTGAAAGGCGCATATGACCCACTCTACCAATAAGAGTTAAAATTACTGTCTCCATCCAGGCCAAGTCTGAGGGGGGCAGCCGCACAAGAACGGAATGCTCGTATCATAGACCGTATTGAGGCGATCGCACACCATACGAGTATAACCGCGCCACGAGAAGGATTCTTGACGCATCTTATCGGGGTCCACCAAACAGCCAAAATCGTTGGGATCCATTTCACGAGCTTTTATCTGGGCGCAAATCTGGTTTGAACGTTCTTTCCAGTCAAATGTAGAAGGTGTTGGATTTGATGTAGCCGATTTGGACTTGGCGGAGGAACTTGTCACCCCCCCGCTACTAACAGAAACTTCAGGTTCGACACCCATATGAGAACCTACTACAGAGGCAAGTAGTCCTCTATATTCGGAAACAGGTGCCGTGTTAGCTGTCATATTATCGTCAGATGCGCTCACGCCGCCATTAGAGGTCATGGCCGCGAGTTTATCTGCTGCTGCAGTCGCATTCCATTCCGCGATATCCTGTTCGGCCTTGGATTTATAACCAAATGTGACATTCCAGGATAGATTATTGAAGAAGTCATTGCCATATATATCAAGCAACCCTTTAGCGATATTCGAGCCGCTGATGTCCCCAACAGAATACTTGGGAAATAATGAGTTGAGGTGTTTATTAAGACCAGTATCTGTGATTAAGGTTGGCAGTGCCGTGTTCGGATTGGACATCGCCGGCAAAAAGCGACTTATGGCAACCTTTGTTATCGGTATATCTCTCTCTGATCGTGTTCCGCTCTCAACATCGCTTATAATATCATCTATGCTTTTCTTTAAAGTTTCAAGGACCTTTATGCGAGAAGACAAGTTCATATCGACAAAAGAATCACCTGCCCCAGATGCTTTCAGACGTATTATTTCAATACCTATCTTTAAGCTTAGCTCTTTGATTTCCTTAAGTGTGGCAGTATTTGAAGTGGGACCTGAGCCCGAGCCCGAACCAGAGCCCGAACCTGAGCCCGAGCCTGAGCCCGAGCCACTCTGAAAACCCTCCTCAGGGGGCATCGGGCTTCCACTGTTGGCATTTACGGACATCCTCCATTTCCTTTGGAGATATCCCGTATTTGCCTCGATCCCATCTAAGTCTTCACTGGTAAGATTACTTTCAAGGCCCGGATTGCGAGAAAGAACTGCTAACTCATCTTTCAGTCGCCCCATATCACTACGCGCCGTCGAAAGAGGAAGCTGAATAGAGGGGTCACCCAACTTCTGTAAGCCAGGCGCATCTGTTTTAAAGAACCCAATCATCGATTCATAGACGCTTTGAATACGCCTTGAAGAGGATTTTTCCATGGCAGGATCAGAATCCGGTCGCGCGTTTACCGAGGCACTCTGACCGGGAGGAGGGGCGAGTAGTGTATCACTAGGCGGCGCAAATGCATGAACCTCACCGTGTGTGAGTGTTTGATATCTAGGAGAAATAAGAGGAATGGAGGGCTTAGGAGCAGCATCCTGAAATCCCTCTTCATTCGATTTCATCCAAATAACAATACCTATTCCTAGTAACACTAAAAAGAAGAGTATTCCCTTCATCTTTCTAGTGTCAGTGTGGAAAATTAGCATCTACCAGGATTGTATAGATTTGAATATTTCATCAAGGTAACTGTTTTTTCCTAGACGGAACTCATAAGCTTGTGATATACTCGGAGAGGGTTGATTATACGGGTTCTTATAACTGGCAAATCCTTCCAGTTTCGTTGTTTCCATAGGAGCAGCTTCGACAGGGGCGGCTTCAGCAGGAGCAGCTTCAGCAGGAGGAGCGGCAGCAGGAGCAGCAGCAGGAGGAGCAGCTTCAGCAGGAGCAGCGGCAGCAGGAGCAGCTTCAGCAGGAGCAGTTGGTGGGGCGGTAGGGGGAGATAAACCAGGAGGAAGAGGCATAGGAGGAGATAAACCAGGAGGAAGAGGTGCACTAACAGAAGTAGTAGTAAGGGATGTGCTCCCAGGTTTAGGTGGAGCAACAGGTGGGATAGGTATATTATTATTAGCACTGGTAACTATTCGGTTTAAGGCAGTAGTGTCTGACTCTATTCCTGTCCTAAAAAATGCTATTAGGCCATTTAGTTGTACTATTATCTGATTAATAGATGAAACAGGGTTTTGAATCATCTCTAATGAATCTACTAGTGGTTCAACTGAAGAAACTACCATTTTTTGAAAATCTATTTTTTCGTTCGCTATAGATTTGATTTTATCTAATGCTCCCGTATCTTTACCTATTAGGGGAATATATTTACTATTAATAGAAGAAACTGTAAAAGATAAATTATTCATCACAGAGGTAGTAATTTGTTGGAGCTTTTGTAGTAAGTTACGTAAATCATTAATATTCGCATCACTTTGATCTTTTTGTATTGTATTAATTTTATTACTAAAGTGCGTTATATAATCATTTATTTTAGCCTTAGGGTCTGGAATATTAGATAATATTTGTGTAATTTCTGGAATAGCCTCTGTTAAAACATCTTCAGATAATGATATTGTAAAAGAGGGTGCGGTATCCGGATTTATAACGGCTTTAGATGATACTATTGTAGAAGGTATTGTATAATATATTTTATATAAAGTATCTACCTGGTCATTCACTGTATATATAAGTTGGGATAACTTAACTAAATCTGTAGGCGATAGTGTTTGTATATCTCCTGTAAAGCCTTTTACATAGCTACTTACTTCTGAATATAACATATCCAATGTTATCAACTGCGGAGTAGGCAGTAGTTTCTTAAATACCATATCAGTGTTTGTTTTTATAGCATCGATTAGCATAAATTTATTACGAATATCAGCATCTCTTGTCATAAGAGGCTCTATTTTTGGCGCACCAGAACCTGCCTGGAATCCATCATAGTGCTTCCTGTTAAGATAAAATCCAAGTAATAATATTCCCAATCCTAGTAACAATAAACCAAGCCTGGCAGAAGACAGACTCATCCTACCGTTAAATACTAAAATAGTGGGGGTAAAATTGATGTTTCGTGCTTTAGAGGGAGATAGTAGGCATATGTTGAAACCTCGCCATACAGATGATTCCAAAGTGGAAGTGGGTATTGACGAAGCCGGGCGAGGGTGCCTTTGGGGCCCTCTTGTGGCCGCCGCCGTACAGTGGCCAGAAGAGGGATCATGGACAGAGGAGCTGAGAAATATCTCGGCACAGATTAAAGATTCTAAGAAGCTAAGTGCGAAGCGGCGGGGATTGCTTGAAGAGGCCATTAAAAAGCACGCGGTTTGCTGGGCTATCGGTCGCGTAGAAGCCGCCGAGATCGATTCTCTCGGTATGACAAAGGCGAATCGCTTGGCATTTCGTCGAGCTGTTATTGGGCTTGGGGTAACCCCTGGGCGGATTCTTATTGATGGTATTCTCGGACTAAACTACTCGCGGGATGTAGAGGAAATCGTGGAGGCAAAGGGTGATGGGACTTATCTTGCTATTGCCGCGGCTTCTATTATTGCCAAGGAGGGACGTGACAGGATGGTTAAAGATATGTGTGAACCAGATCCTGTACTTGATCAGAGGTATGGCCTTTTGAGCTCTAAAGGCTATGGGACCCTCAAGCACCGGACCGCAATCAAAGAGCATGGAATGCACGTTCAGCATCGTAAACTGTTTCTGCGTAAACTGTTGGGTTTGGACCACACAGTTCATACAGAATATGAATTTATAGATAATTAACTGCGACGAGAGCGGCGCTGACCACTTTTACGTGTTAACTTACGAGCGCCTTTCGCAAAAGTCTTTTTTGTACTTCCACGTTTATGCGTAGTTGTAGTTTTTTTCGTGTACTTATGTGGTAAATACTCACCTATCGATTCTAGATCAGATAACATAGGAAGGATAACAACGTGGCCACGAGCGTTTTGTGTAAAATATATTGCTTTTCCATTCATGTAATACACAAAAAGGGGATCTTTTATCGGTGTTGTTAGTTCAACGATTTCATAACGAGGCCCACCACCTTCTTGTTCAGCGTTATTTTCTTCTTCAGCGTTGTTTTCACCTTCTTCAGTGTTGTATTCACCTTCTTCAGCGTTGATTTCACCCTCTTCAGCTCCAGATGCGTTTGATGAGGGTGCTGCAGGTTCCATCCCTTGTGCAGCAAGGGCTTCATTTACTTTTGCTGTTGCGGCAGCTCCAGCAACCTCGGCTACTTTATTCGGGAGTTCTTTTACATTCCCAGTTAAATCTTGTATTTTAGTTCCTACTTCACCAATCTTTCCAGCTGCATTTGTTAGTTTTTTAATAGTAGGGTTTTCCATAACAGAAGCCATAAGGGGGTTCATAGATCCACCTGGATCTGAGCCGACAGCTGATTTAAGACCACTAAGAAATGCTGCCATCTATCTTATTTATACTGTAGAAATTATACAGACTTTCTGCTCGTTGTTTTTTTCGAGGCCTTTCGTGAAGTTCTCTTCTTTCGTATCCGGACACCTCCTGTTTGTTCATTAGATGTTGTGGTAGCACTATTGTTTGTAGGTGTGTTATTAACAGGGGTATTATTTGTGGTGGTGTTAGTGGGAGTGTTGTTAGCGGGGATGTTCTTAGCGGAGATGTTGTTAGTGGGAGTGTTGTTAGTGGGAGTGTTGTTAGTGGGAGTGTTGTTAGTGGGAGTGTTATTAGTGGGAGTGTTGTTAGTGGGAGTGTTATTAGTGGGAGTGTTGTTAGTGGGAGTGTTGTTAGCTACCTGGGTGTTATTGGCTACCTCGGTATTATTAGCTACCTGGGTGTTATTGGCTACCTGGGTGTTATTGGCTACCTGGGTGTTATTGGCTACCTGGGTGTTATTGGCTACCTGGGTGTTATTGGCTACCTCGGTATTATTAGCTACCTGGGTGTTATTGGCTACCTGGGTGTTATTGGCTCTTTTGGTATTAGTTTGTTTAGTTGCTACAGCAGAAGCAAGTTTATCTAATCTATCTAAAAGCATTTGCCTTTCTGAGTCCATATCTTTCAGTTTACTTGCTAACTGGCTTTCTGCTACACTAGGGGCTGCAGTGGTATTAGTTTGTTTAGTTGCTACAGCAGAAGCAAGTTTATCTAATCTATCTAAAAGTATTTGCCTTTCTGAGTCCATATTTTTGAGTTTACTCGCTAACTGACTTTCTACGGGATTAGGGGTTGACTGGCTTAATATTGAAGAAAGTCCTGGGGCGCTTACTGTAGTTTGTATAGGAGGTTCTAAAGGAGGGGATGTGAAGGGAGCCGTAATAGCTGAAAGAAGGCTTGTAGGTTGAGCAGCTCCAGAGGTTACAGGTGTTGTAGGGGTTGGTGTGGGTGCTGTCGTAGGGGTTGGTGTGGGCTCAGTCATAGGGGCTGTAGTGGGCGCTGTTGTGGGCGCTGTAGTGGGCGCTGTTGTGGGCGCTGTTGTAGGGGTTGGTGTGGGCTCCGTCGTAGGGGCTGTAGTGGGTGCCGTTGTAGGGGTTGTTGTGGGCGCTGTTGTAGGGGTTGTAAAGGGTGACGTAATAGCTGAAAGAAAACTTGTAGGTTGAGCAGCTCCAGAAGGAGGAGGTGTTTGTGCTGTAAAGGGGGACGTAATAGCTGAAAGAAGGCTTGTAGGTTGAGCAGCTCCAGAAGGAGGAGGTGTTTGTGCTGTAAAGGGGGACGTAATAGCTGAAAGAAGGCTTGTAGGTTGAGCAGATCCAGAAGGAGGAGGTGTTTGTGCTGTAAAGGGGGACGTAATAGCTGAAAGAAGGCTTGTAGGTTGAGCGGCTCCAGAAGGAGGAGGTGTTTGTGCTGTAAAGGGGGACGTAATAGCTGAAAGAAGGCTTGTAGGTTGGGCAGATCCAGAAGGAGGAGGTGTTTGTGCTGTAAAGGGGGACGTAATAGCTGAAAGAAGGCTTGTAGGTTGAGCGGCTCCAGAAGAAGTGTCTATAGGAGTTGTGGTAAATGCTGTAGGGGCTACTGTAGTTGCGCCAGATGCTATAGGAGTTATGTTAAATGTTTTAGGGGCTACTGTAGTTGCGCCAGATGCTATAGGAGTTATGTTAAATGTTTTAGGGGCTACTGTAGTTGCGCTAGATGCTGTAGGAGTTGTAGTAAATGCTGTAGGGGCTACTGTAGTTGCGCCAGATGCTATAGGAGTTATGTTAAATGTTTTAGGGGCTACTGTAGTTGCGCTAGATGCTGTAGGAGTTGTAGTAAATGCTGTAGGGGCTACTGTAGTTGCTGTAGGAGTTGTAGTAAACGCTGTAGGGGCTACTGTAGTTGCGGTAGTTGCTATAGGAGTTGTGTTAAATGCTGTAGGGGCTAATGTAGATGCTGTAGGGATTATAGTAGATACTGTAGGGGCTACTGTAGTTGCGCCAGATGCTATAGGAGTTGTGTTAAATGCTGTAGGGACTATAGTAGATGCTGTAGGGATTATAGTAGATACTGTAGGGGCTACTGTAGCTGCGCCAGATGCTGTAGGAGTTGTGTTAAATGCTGTAGGGACTATAGTAGATGCTGTAGGGATTATAGTAGATACTGTAGGGGCTACTGTAGCTGCGCCAGATGCTATAGGAGTTGTGTTAAATGCTGTAGGGACTATAGTAGATGCTGTAGGGATTATAGTAGATACTGTAGGGGCTACTGTAGCTGCGCCAGATGCTATAGGAGTTGTGTTAAATGCTGTAGGGGCTACTGTAGCTGCGCCAGATGCTATAGGAGTTGTGTTAAATGCTGTAGGGGCTACTGTAGCTGCGCCAGATGCGGTAGGGGCTACTGTAGTTGTACTAGATGCGGTAGGGCTTGTTTGTAATATTATAGGGGCTGAGGCATCAGATGGAAGAGCTGTTAGTGTAGAAGAAAGAGTAGAGTTGGCAGAAGGAGCAAAAACCGACATAGGTAAAGAGGGGCCACTTTGTTGAGCCAAAAATGTAAGAACTTCTGCTGCCGATGCTTTGCGTGAACTTACAATGGCAGTTTGGGCAGCGGAAGCCTGTAGCGCAGTTTGGTTAGCAGCTGATGTTCCCAAAGCTTGCTGGTTAGCCGCAGAAGCCTGTAATGCCTGTTGGTTAGCAGCGGATGCTTCCAACATCCTTTGATTAGCAGAAGATGCTTCCAACGCTTGCTGATTAGAAGCAGATGCTTCCAACGCTTGCTGGTTAGCAGCCGACGCTTCTAACGCTTGTTGATTAGCAGAAGAGGCCTGTAGCGCCCTTTGGTTGGCAGCTGAGGCTTCTAACGCTTGTTGGTTAGCCGCCGACGCTTCTAACGCTTGTTGATTAGCGGCGGAAGCTTGCGCCGCAGAAGCTAACTGATTAGCAGCCGAGGCTTCCAACGCTTGTTGGTTAGCTGCGGAGGCCTGTAGCGCCCGTTGGTTAGCTGCAGAGGCCTGTAGCGCCCGTTGGTTAGCCGCCGACGCTTCTAGTGCTTGCTGGTTAGCCGCAGAGGCCTGTAGCGCCCTTTGGTTGGCCGCAGAAGCTTCCAACGCTTGCTGGTTAGCCGCAGAGGCCTGTAGCGCCCTTTGGTTGGCCGCAGAAGCTTCCAGCGCTTGCTGGTTAGCGGCGGAAGCTTCTAGCGCCCTTTGGTTAGCCGCCGACGCTTCTAACGCTTGTTGATTAGCGGCGGAAGCTTCTAGCGCCCTTTGGTTAGCCGCCGACGCTTCTAACGCTTGTTGATTAGCGGCGGAAGCTTGCGCCGCAGAAGCTAACTGATTAGCAGCTGAGGCTTCCAACGCTTGTTGATTAGCAGCTGACGCTTCCAACGCTTGCTGGTTGGCTGCGGAAGCCTGTAGCGCCCGTTGGTTAGCAGCGGAAGCTTCCAACGCTTGCTGGTTAGCCGCAGAGGCCTGTAGCGCCCTTTGATTGGCAGCAGAAGCTTCCAGGGCTTGCTGGTTAGCCGCCGACGCTTCCAACGCTTGCTGGTTAGCTGCGGAGGCCTGTAGCGCCCGTTGGTTAGCCGCGGAAGCTTCCAACGCTTGCTGGTTAGCTGCGGAGGCCTGTAGCGCCCGTTGGTTAGCCGCGGAAGCTTCCAACGCTTGCTGGTTAGCCGCGGAAGCTTCCAACGCTTGCTGGTTAGCTGCGGAGGCCTGTAGCGCTCTTTGATTGGCAGCAGAAGCTTCCAGGGCTTGCTGGTTAGCCGCAGAGGCCTGTAGCGCCCTTTGGTTAGCCGCGGAAGCTTCCAACGCTTGCTGGTTAGCTGCGGAGGCCTGTAGCGCCCTTTGGTTAGCCGCCGAAGCCTCTAACGCTTGCTGGTTAGCCGCGGAAGCTTCCAACGCTTGCTGGTTAGCTGCGGAGGCCTGTAGCGCTCTTTGATTGGCAGCAGAAGCTTCCAGGGCTTGCTGGTTAGCCGCAGAGGCCTGTAGCGCTCTTTGATTGGCAGCAGAAGCTTCCAGGGCTTGCTGGTTAGCCGCAGAGGCCTGTAGCGCCCTTTGGTTAGCCGCCGAAGCCTCTAACGCTTGCTGGTTAGCTGCGGAAGCTTGCGCCGCAGAAGCTAACTGATTAGCAGCCGACGCTTCTAACGCCCGTTGGTTAGCCGCAGAAGCTTCCAGGGCTTGCTGGTTAGCCGCGGAAGCCTGTAGCGCCCTTTGGTTGGCCGCAGAAGCTTCCAGCGCTTGCTGGTTAGCGGCGGAAGCTTGCGCCGCAGAAGCTAACTGATTAGCAGCCGACGCTTCTAACGCCCGTTGGTTAGCCGCAGAAGCTTCCAAGGCTTGTTGGTTAGCGGCAGAAGCTTCCAACGCTTGCTGGTTAGCCGCAGAGGCCTGTAGCGCCCTTTGGTTGGCAGCCGAGGCTTCTAGTGCTTGCTGGTTAGCCGCAGAAGCTTCCAACGCTTGTTGATTAGCCGCAGAAGCTTCCAACGCTTGTTGATTAGCTGCGGAAGCCTGTAGCGCCCTTTGGTTAGCCGCAGAAGCTTCCAACGCTTGTTGATTAGCCGCAGAAGCTTCCAACGCTTGTTGATTAGCTGCGGAAGCCTGTAGCGCCCTTTGGTTAGCCGCAGAAGCTTCCAACGCTTGTTGATTAGCCGCAGAAGCTTCCAACGCTTGTTGATTAGCCGCAGAGGCCTGTAGCGCCCTTTGGTTAGCCGCAGAAGCTTCCAACGCTTGTTGATTAGCCGCAGAAGCTTCCAACGCTTGCTGGTTAGCCGCAGAGGCCTGTAGCGCCCTTTGGTTAGCCGCAGAGGCCTGTAGCGCCCGTTGGTTAGCCGCAGAGGCCTGTAGCGCCCGATGGTTAGCCGCAGAGGCATCAAGCG